>Ga0070740_10003163_pt1 | contig 17944 bp, 17 predicted proteins | sample Coa_R2_FD_67286 | JGI IMG/M metagenome (GOLD analysis project Ga0070740, IMG submission 67286) | Surface soil microbial communities from Centralia Pennsylvania, which are recovering from an underground coalmine fire - Coalmine... | ecosystem: Environmental > Terrestrial > Soil > Unclassified ... | reverse complement strand
ATCTGGTGACGCTTTATCAATGGATTGACAAAATGAATTATGCAGCTGAAGGATTTCCTGATAGATATTGTCCTTACGGACATTGTTTCGTTTTAGCTACATGTCTTCTAGAAGATTTACAAAATCAGTAATAAAAATGATTTAAATTTTTAATAAAATAATTATTAAAAATGGAGGAAGATTTTCAAATTGAAGTCTTCACGCCCCATGGCCCCGCAGAAAGAGATTCGTTCTATACTGATTATTTAATAAAAATTCATCAAGCTGAAAAAGAGCTACTAAGGGATTTAGTAGCTAACACAGAAATTGATGAAGAGGCTAGCAAACTTACAGAAAAGTTTGTTTATAAAACTTTGGATCTCCTTCCTGAATCTAAAGAAGAAATAGAAGAAAAAATTAAAAAGCATGAAACAGTTTTTACCGATCTTAGAAATGCACATCAAGAATGTCCTAATTTATCTTTCAGAATAAGTCGACAGATTATAGAACATTTTGATGATGCTTCTAGCGTTGACAATGAATTTATTTATACTGGCAAACTCACGTTAAGTAAAGAACGAAAAGCAATGTATGAGTCTAGCAAAATATACAATAAATTAGGAATAATTTTATTCTATAAACATATATACTATGGTCATGTCTGGTATTTTACTAAACCATCAATGCCAGAATATACAGGAATATATGGAATGAAAGCCTCGTTAGTGAATATTCTTATCAAAAATTGTGGAAAAACAGAACAACATCGTACAGGAATTGCTACAAGATTAATAAAGGATGGCGTTTTCGTTCAAGCTAGAAAAGAAGAAAGAAAATTTGTGATAGTTCCATGGCCGTTAGAACCCATGATTCCTATCTTACAGAAATTAGGCTTCGAAGAAATAAATACTTTTGACATGACAGAAGAAAGGCAATTTCTATCTCCTATGGCGGGTACCAGTAATTATTTTAAAGTTTCTCTATAAAGTCCATATCCGTAATAGTATTATTATAAAAAGAGATATTTTGAATTTTTGAATTCAAAAATAAAATGGAATTATTCAAAGTTCCCAGTGCACAGAAATTTCTTCTGTATTGGAAACATAACGATTATAAAAAAGATGTAGTAGACAAGATTACGATAATATATGATGACGACGAAGATGAAACCCTAGGATATAGTCTCGTCGATTTTGACATTTCTGACCGTATTTCTATTTTAAACTTCAAAGATTTTACGGAGGAATTAAGTTTTAAAGATGATAGATTAATTGTAGGATCAACTCCTGATGGAGAATATTTAGCATTTCGTTATGCCAATCTACATTTTATCTGTGAATTATGTAAAGAAAATGAAGTGAAAGAACTGGCTAGAATTCAATATACAACAAGAAAACAATTATGGGAAAATAAAAATCCAGGACCGTATACGAAAATTTCATTTGTAGGATATCCTTCTTATTATGAGGGAGTAGATTATATTTATTGTTGCGAGATGATGAGAGCAAGTGATCCTCCTATATGTACCTTAATTATGCCTGTACATTATGCCAGATATGTTATAGTTACGACGATACTTTGCTCGTCCAAAGATATTAAAACATCTTTGGATAATTTACACAGAACTTTAGATCTTACAACTGTTCCTATAATCTTTGGAGAAACTCCGAAAGAAAAACAAATGCTAAATATTTTAGCGTCAACCATAATAAATAGAAAATATGAGAGTTACTCGAAATACAATTTAGTAAAATTATGCATACTTCACAACTGCATCCAATTATTTAAATCTTTATTAAAATCCCACAGAGACGCTGTTTTAACAGTTTTAAACAACGTATTTGTAAATTGCAATCGGACTCTTCTTATACAAAATATAAAAGAAGTCAATGAATTTAATTGGTATTTTATTCATTATGAATGTGGAATAAAATTTCCTTCAGATATATTATTGTGTACAGATCTTCCATCATGTTTCGTAGCTTGTATGTGCAATTTGGGATATAATTGGAATTTTAATCGCGATGAAAGACAGACTATTAAATGGAATAATCTTACGAAAATAAAGAACTTAAAATTTCATCCTTTTCTAAATTGGAATAAACATAATGCTAGTTTATTTATCTCTGAATTTAGAAATAGAATGAAAATGATTTTACTATATTGCTTTAGGGTGTTTGGCAAACATTCTTTCGTTTATGCATCGATGAAAAGTACAATAATTTGGATGATTGGTCAAAAACTTCACTTAGCAGAAACCGAATATTTCGATAAAACGGATTTTTAAAATTTCCATTCCAAGAAAATTAAAAAAGGCAAATGCAAGAGATATAAAAATTTAGCCCTCATTTAAATTTAAATGAGGGTAGTTAGTGTAGTGGCAACACGGCGTGCTTATAACGCGTTAACACGGATTCGATTTCCGTACTACCCATTATAACATCAATATTGATGTTATATTTTTACAATAAAACCAAAATCTTTTTATCTTTGAGTTAAAAATGGATACGAATACAGAAAAAAGAAAAGCAATTAGACGTAGAATAGAAGTAATAGAGACTCTTTTGGATAGCTTAATTATGACGAAGACCGATTCCGATAAGAGAGAAATAGGTAGGAGGATTTGCAATCTCGAATTAGAATTACAAATCCTTAGAACATATTATGAAAATCTTGATTGTTTGATTAAGAATCCTAATTATCTTAATACAAAATCTTATAAATTAAAATTGAATTCAAAACTATTAGATCAATTGGATAAAGAAATTAGAATATCTTTGCTGTGTTTAACTGAAGGTTTATGTGGTATTTAATGAAAAAATTAAAATCGGAAAACTTTTCAATGTTTAAGCGGAAAAACGATATTTAAGATTGAAATAAATATGTTAAAAATGGAGGAAAAACCAGAGACAGTAAGTCATGGATTAATTCCAACCGTTATTGGCTTTGCTGGTAAATTTCACTGTGGTAAAGATTCAGCAGCTCAAATGATTATAGAGTATTTAAGCAGTAAAGGAATTTCTCATCAGCATTTAAAGTTTGCCGACAGATTGAAAAAGGTAATCAGCGATATAACAGACGTTCCTTTGGCAGAACTTTATACAACAGAAGGTAAATCCAAGTTAGTTCCTGAACTGAATCAAACAACAGGAAAATTGCATCAAACTATAGGGCAATTATTGAAACAAATCCATCCTGCTATTTGGGTATTTCCTGTTTCTAAACAATTTAATAAACACACAGTTACCGTAATAAGCGATGTAAGATTCATGGAGGAAGTTGCTGCTGTTAAGGAAGCAGGAGGTATCGTTATTAAGATCGATAGACATCGATCAGAAGATGTAATTCGAGAAACGGGACGCGATGAAAAGCATATTTCAGAAATAGATTTAGATAACTATGACGGTTTCGATACTATCATAGAAAATAATGGTACACTTGATGATCTAAGGAGAAATCTTTTCAAGTTTCTTAAATTTAATCTCATAAGGGTTAAGTATTCTAGTTTGGATAAAGAAAATAAATGGGTCGAAAATGATTGGAAATTTGAAAATTGTGACGAAAGCTCCCTAATTATCATGCCTTCTAAATTTAAAGATTGTTCTCTAGTTATACCACATGCTGGTATGGAACATAATGGAATAGAAGACATATTTCCTTCATTAACTATCGTAGGAATCTTAGGAAGATTTTCTTCTGGTGTAGATATTTATAAACCTCCTAATGCTACTAATGGTCCAATTTCTTTCAATATAGGAAAACGTGTTATTTGTAACTGTTATCCTTCAGATTTTACTAAAGATTATAGTGCAATTTCTAATGAAAAGGAAGAAGTTCTTAAACGATTTATTGTATTTTTCCCTGATTACCCAGAAGAAAATTTTGAAAATAATTCTTGGTCATATTTCTCTATTTTTCCTAAAGGGGGTTTATCTATACCGACAACTTCAGAAATAGTTGTCGAACATAATCCTACAGGAGTTTCGAAAGAGAAAGGTGAATTCTTTCTCGTCTGCAAATTGGAGAAAGAAGAACATTTGACAGCAACTGCAGTAAATGGAGTTCGTTATAAAAATATAAATGGAAGAGTCATGCCTATTCCAATTGGTAGTTCACATGTTTCCAAAGTTAATCACGAAGATGACGAACATAAAGTAATTATTCATTCTAAAAATTAATCATCTCAATTACGAAAAGTTCAAATAAAAAAGATTTTCAATTTATCTTTGCAGCAAAGATAAAATGTTGTCAGATTTTATTTTGTATTTCCTTTCTTTCAACTGTTATTACTTTGCTGGATACGTTTTGACAAAAACCTTGATTTATGCTAATATAGATGAGGAAGAGGATGAAAAGCCTTATTTCAACTTATATTGGAATGTTTTTACTAGAGTAATATCTATTTATCACGCTATCATTATAACATATTTCGCCATCAATACCATTACTTCTTACTATTATTTTATAGAAACGTGTCGTTCTTCAAATTGTTCTCTTTTCTATAAAGTGCTTAATTATGCTAAATATCCTATTATTCCTCCAGGAATAGAATACTTTCGAAGAGCTACTTATTTTATGATTTCATATCTGATTACGGATTCGATATATGTGGTTATAATGAGAACAGAGAAGGATATTTGGGGAACCATTACTCATCATGTTATTGGAGGAATAGGAATGTTTTTCTTTTCTTACAGAGATAGGTTTTATTTTAATGGCGTCTATTACATGTTAACGGAAGTTACAACCCCATTCCTTAACATTTCTTGGATTTTCATCCATCTCCATTGGAATAAAAATATAATTGGCAGAATAACTTTAAACCTTTCCGGAATTATTACTTGGATTCTATTCTTATGTGTCAGAGTTTTAGGATCTATATGGTTACTTTATATGATCGTTTATAACATAAATATACTTCTCACTTATGAGACTTGGGAAATATTTGTAGCGGTTTCCTTCAATCCCGTTATCTGTGGATTGAATTGGTTTTGGTTTTATAAATTAAGCAAACTGATTTTCTTCAACAATCAAGAAAATGCCAAGAAAATAAAAATTGAATGAAAAATTAAATCGATTGAATTATGAAATGTCAGATGAAGTAGCTATTAAATATCCTGTATTTGATAGACAGGTGAAGAAGGATAATTCTGCAATAATTATAATTATCATAATAATCGTAATTTTAGTTATTGTTCTTGCTGTTAATGCTTATGCTATTTTTAGACCTCAATCTTCTTTAGGTGCAGGACAATGTGAAGTAGGACTCTGCGCGGTTAGTTTTGCAACAGGTGTTAAAAGGTGTCCCTCAACAGCAACAGGACAAGTACAATATAACATAGGATTTGAAGATTGCACTTCAGCAAATTATTGTCAATCTCCTAAAGCTCCGTGTGCTGTACTGAAGAACGGCACCTTAGATTGTACCGGAGTCTGCGGAACAGGGAATCCACAATGTAATTGTTATGCTAAAAGTTCTAGCGTTCAATGAGGAAATTCTCAAATAGAAATAGGAATAATAAAAAATGATTCTTGAATCATTTTTAAACAAAATCAAAATTTCGCAGAATGGAAAATACCGACATTAAGTTTCTAGTGAATGATTGGAAATATAAAATACCTTTAGAACACATTAGAAACTTTCCTATTAAGACAGCTTTGATAAATCAATTGACAGAAAAATATTTGGATGGATCTTTTGGTATTGAAATTTCTCCTGAAAATGAAATCATAATTAAATTACCCAAATCGCAAGAAGAATTAGATTCATTAGATCAAAATAATTGTAGTAAATTCACATGCCATCGTAATAACTTTAAAAAGGTTGTAAAGATTTATGAAAATCCCAAAATTACCTTATTCGAACTTTTGGAACTTGAAAACTTGTGTACTTTACTTAAAGATTATAGCGAAGATATAGAAAATGAGAAATTAAAGGACGATTTAGAAACGAGTTTAGAATATAATTTTATTCGAAAATCCAATTATGACAATTTCATGCAAGAATTGGATTTTTATGGTATACCTTCGTTATTTCAATCATCTTCGCTCAGAAATGAAATTGACCACCAAAGCATGGTAGAACGTTTCCACGAAAATCTTGAAAATTTATTCCCTAGTGAAGTAGCATCTAGAAATTTTTTCTCTCAAATTTTAGCATTAGGAGGAACATTCTCTGGATCATTTCTGTTGCAAGCAATTCTCAAAGAAAATTGGAAAGATAAGCCTAAAGACTTGGATGTTTATGTTAACATAGGTATGTTGGACGGAATGCTTGGCCATAGAACCGTTAGCGCTTCTTTTTATGGGTTTGAATCGAAGTACGAAATGAAATATTGGCAATTGATTGCGGAAAAAGTTAGAAAACTTTTAGGAGCAAAAACAGCAATTGTCGTGGATAAATCTACACCACCTGGTTATAATTTTACCAGTGATATAGTGTACGTTATAAAAATTGAAATGGAAAAGTTCAATCTAGACTTCATAGTTATAGCTACGACGGTCCCTTATTTTATAGACAAGAATTTTGATTTCGACTTTTGTAAAGTTTATTATGACGGATATGTTATTCATGCTATAGATTGGAACCCAATCCTAAATAGATGCTCAATCGATAGAAGACGCAGAAATTATCCTAAAGGAATTACCGCTTATGCAAATAATCATGCCCGTATTGAGAAATATATGAAGCGCGGATTTATAATAACGACTATAGATACGGGTTTTACACGCATTCACAATGAGACTATAAAATAATTTTAAAAACTTCCAAAATTACAATTTATAATAAATTGTAATTAGATCCGTCATTTTAAACTTTACCTAACTTTAATTTCCATTCCTGAAATGCCTCTTTCGCTTTAGGAGGTAGTAAAGTTTCCAACTTGTTAAATTCATGATTAATCATAACGCTCGCAATTAAAGTTAAAACAGGATATACTTCAAGGGCTTTCCAATCTATTACTTCAATATTCAATTCAGCAAGAATTTTCTCTACATCGCATCTATTTAGTAAAGGTCTCAATAGGTTAGCAAGTTTTTCTATCTCTCCAAAACTCGGACTTATTTCATTCGTGTCTTCAGAATTCATTTTATGTTTTTCTTTAAAAAGATTAAAATTTTATTTTTGGAACCATATAATAGGTATATAACTCGTAGAGAAAAAGATTTCGCAACTTATTATATAGGAGCTCTTTAACAAAATTCAAGATTCAGCATTTGAGGGTCATATGAGGTAAAAGAAAAATGATTTTTAAAAATTTTTAATAAGAAAACAAAATCTTTTGCCCTTTCGCTTAAAGAAGTTTTTTACGATGAACGTTCAGCAGTTTCTCAACAACGCAGACATGAGAGTTTTGACGATTCTCAACTCTCTAACCCTCGATGAGCTTGCCATCGCGCAGAGACTTCTTCCTAGTGTCATGGCTGAGAAGTTTACCGCCGAACAGCAGAAGTTGGCCATGTTTCAGTCCCTGTTCCTTCAGGCTGCGCCTACGACTACCATTGCCAGCGAGTCGAAGACGGTATCCAAGAAGTCTGCCGAGGAGAAGCAGTTTCAGCCCGTCGAGAAGAAGGATTCATGGGCCGATATGGTGGATCAGAAGGAGCGTGAAGAGAAGGCGGAAACCGTGCTCGATTCTGCCAAGAATTTTCCTACTCTCGCTCAGGGAGTTGCAACTCCTCAGAGACGTCGCGAAGTCTGGCGCCAGATCAAGGAAGTCAAGCCTGAAGAGGGATTTGAAGAGAGCGATGACAAGATCCGATCTTTCGTCGAGACCGCAAAGAACGCCAAGGATCTTCCGATTCCTAAGCCTGTGGAGAAGAAGAGCACGTGCGACTACGCGGATGAAGAAATCCGCCGTCACATCTGCGGAAACAAGAAGTGCAGTTGCTTCTTTGTCCTTCCCCGCGATGCTGATGAAGATTTTGATGTCAAGACCGTGGAGAAGAATAAGCTCTTCATCGGCAACGTTCCTCGCGATGTTCACTGGGAAGATGTGCGCGACGCTCTTGGCATCATTACCGGAAAGGGGGATTGTTTTCCAGAGAAGACTACGGTTCCCGCGGGAAGACTTTCTGACGATTCGTTCACTTGCATCGGCAACAAGGGATGCGCTTTCATGGAGTTTTACTCCCACAAGGACGCGACCCGGGCGATGAAGATCCTCGATGGCCTTCTTTTCTACGGTTACAACATCAGCGCGAATTTCCTCGTCCGCAGGAAGAAGGTTGAGAAGAACGAGAATGACGGCACGCACGAGGACTTGTAAATAAAAAAGCCCATAATAAAAAAAAGCCCTTGTGGGCGGAATAAGATACTTCATAAGTATCTTATTAAAATTGAAAAGAAAAGATTTCGAAATAGAAAATAAAATGATTCTCTTATTGTTCATCTTCTTTGTCGACGTTCAAGCGCTCGATCATAACACTACGATAGTTTATTTAGCGTTAGATATAATAAAAGAAATAATGAGAGAATATTTTATTGACAATCCAGATACAAATCGCAAAACGTCAGACCTTTTCATCTATTCTGGAACTAATAAAATAAACATTGATAGTTACCTCATAAAAGTTTGGTCAGATTTAAAGAAATCTTCAATTTTTCGAAGAATAATTCATGGAAACACAACAGGATTCTTTTCAGATCTGAACGTAGTGAAAGATGGGAAGTACACCATAGTACTTAAAAAGATAAATGTTCTCCAAATAACTTTAAAGTTTATTGGGAAACTTCTAAAATATAAACCTCCATTTATTTTCGTCATTGAAAGTGATGTATTTTTCTACGTACTATTTCAGGGAGAAAAATATGGGCAAAGTTTGGCTACTATTTACGCTACCTTTATTCTAGGATAGTTGTTTATACAGGATTGATAATGTTGGCAAATATCATTGAGAAATTTCTAAATTTTTAATTTAGAAACTATTATAAATGATTCGAATATCTTGAGCAGAAAATATCATAATCTCGTTGTTGAGCATATTTTATAGCATCTACAGTAGATGCTCCATACTGATTTAGAAAATTTATTTTTAAAGTTGGATTAAGTTTACTAATTATATCCATTTGTTCTGCAGCATTAATATCTTTATTAATGCCTAAAATTTTTAACGATTTACTCTTTTCTCCGGATTTGTGTAAGACATAATGTATTGTGGGTTGAGGTGCTTGAAGAATATTTATTATAGCTTCTGCAACAAAATCTGGAGGATGATTTTTACCACCTCCTTGACTTAAATTTATTACATCATGAACTCCCATGGAATTTGGATCGTCTATGGGAATTTCCGAAGGTTTAAAAAATTCATACATTCCGATAGTAGAATCCACAAAATAAGGTTCTACTATAATGAAAGTGGGTCCATATTTTGTTTCTCCGAAAGCTTTACGGTACATTTCTTCAGTTTGCATAATAGTATTCCAAGTTTGCATAGCTTTCTTTGCCATACAATATATTCCTCCTCCACCGAAACCAAATCCGAATTCAGCAACTGCGGATCCGAAAGAAATAACTCTAGTTTCGTTAGAATGTCTCATATAAGGAAGCGCATATTTTACTAATCTTTGATGACCAATCAACAGCACATTAAAAGCAGCTAATAAATCATTGCCAGTATAATCTTGAAATCTTCCAAAACTAAACATTCCTACTAATATTATTAAAACATCTATTTGATCATTTCTTCTAATATAAGAATCTATGTAATTAGATACTTCTTCATCTGTTCTAACATCGAGTTTTTCTAAAGGATAAGGAGTTCTTTTATAACATTCAGGAAATCTACTAGTAGCTGTCACATTAGCTCCTTCTCTATATAATCTCTGAGACAAAGCAAATCCTATATTTTTAGCTCCTCCAATTATCAAAACATTTTTGCCTTTTATTTCTAATTTTTCTCCAAATACAAGAGCAGGATTTCCATGATATTCAGTAATGGAAGGATTAGGATTTAAGATGAGAGCATCAGGATTTACTATTTTAGGATATGATCCTAAAATCATAGAATAATGATGACATAATTCTTCATGACTAAAACAGACTGTATTCGCTGATGTCGAACTAAATTTAAAAACTTTTTCCTTATAATGCGAAAAGATACAATCTTGCATAGACAAATCGACAGTTCTCATTTTATCTTAAGTATTCATTATTTTCAAAATAATGAATGTATCGAGTAAGACTTTAAGATTCCCAAAATACCAAACTTTCGTCGGGGAATCTTAAAGTCATGTTCGATTTCGTTAGGAATCTAGTTAGTATATAAATTGACAACGTTGGAGAAGACTTTAAGATTCCCAAAATACCTAACTTTCGTCGAGGAATCTTAAAGTCTTACCCAACAGCTTCGCAATCTCCAGTAATTAAAACTCGAAGTTGTTAAATATTAGTTACCTTATTATTAGCTAAAAAATATAAATAATCATGTTTTGGTCTACCAACATACGAGCTAAAAATATTGAATGGATATTCACTTAATAATAACGAATGATTTTCTTCAATTAATTCTTCTATTATTTTTGGTACTCTAGTTAATTGATATTTTATTCGAGTACCTTTTCTGTATCTAATTACGCTGTCTTTTACATACAATATTCCTCGTAAAACATCAGTATCAAAATCAACTTCTCTAAAATATTTTATTACTTCATAAGATAGAGTATTTCCTTCTCCTCTTTTTAAGGTTTCCAAACTTAAACCAAAAATCTTTTCGAATTCAATAGATGTAACAGTGCCAGTATTTCTGTATCCTAAACTTCTTCCTTTCCAAAAGAATGGAACTCCATTAAGAACTCTCACATCTTTAAGATTAAAAGGACATCCTATTAACTTGCAGAAATAAATTATTAAAGCCAAATTAAATCTAAACAAAGTATTCTCTGTAGTATGAGGCCAATAATCATTCTCGCGTAATTCTCTATCGCCGAATCTTGGAACCGTTATGTAATCGACACCGCGATAATTAATTACGGCTACTCGAGGAAAATCAAATCCAAACATTTTTCTTAATTCAGAAAAGACTACAAGATCATAGAAATCAATATCTATTAGCCAAACCTGTCCTGTAGCTCTATAAATTATTTTTTCACCTTCCATTATTTTTGCATCAACGTTAGCTATCATTGCTGTATTAGAATTGTTAGCGTGCAAATCTGGATCGAATCCTATTATTTGTATCAAATCATCAAATACATAACCTAAATGTACGGGATCATCCATATTTTACTTTTTCAGAAAGAGAATGAAAAATTTTCATTTTCAAAAATCAAAAGCAAATAAAAACAGAAATATGGAATGGAATGTTGGCTTTTCGAGATGGAAGATTATTGTAATAATTGTTGTAATTTTGTTAATTATTCTGTTAGTAGTTTACGTTTTCAGAATCATAGGAAAGACTAGAGACTTATCTGATTTAGATTCTAGAAGTAGTTCCTCAGAATCAGAAGATGATAAACACCGACGCCATCGTAGATTGTAGAAGTAAATATTTGATAGATTGAGAAATGTTCTAATAAATTATTTCCATGAAATAATTTGCAACGATTTGAAAAATCTTCAACAAAAACTTGTTGAAAATAAAAATGTTTTATGTAATTTTAATTACAATCCTCATTATAATAGTTATTTTATATTTGGTACTAAGAAGATTCAAGAAACATAAAAAGCATGATAAACAAGAGAGTTTTTTAACTAAAACCGAAAATACCAGTTCTTCAAGTAGTGACTCTTCAGATTCTTCAGAATCTGCGTGTCCTCCAATGACAAAAGTAAATTTTACTGTGGTAGCAGTAGATAATAATGCTTTAAAAATAAATATAAGTCCAGTAGATAATGCAGAATCTTATGATATTAATATTAGAGCGACAACAAATAATACAAATATTAACACTACCGACACAACAGTACTTTCACAAACTATTCCTGTTCCTTTAGGCACATATGTAGTAACAGTTATAGCCAGAAATAGAAATTGTAGAAGTTCTCCTTCAGCATCTACTCCTATTACTGTTAATGGTCCTGCTTGTAATGTCGATAATGATTGTATTTCTGGTACTATTTGTTCTATGGGACATTGCATTCCAGGTTGCAATACAAATCATTCATGTCCTTTAGGTCAATCTTGTACTAATGGAATTTGTATTCTAGGGTGTCAAAGTCAGACAGATTGTCCGGATAACACTTTCTGCAGACTCGGACAATGTATTTCCGGATGCTTATCTGATGTAAATTGCCCTCTTGGAACTATTTGTGATGTGCAAAATCAAACTTGCATTCCCGGATGCAATGGAGTATGCCCTCCAGGATTACATTGCAATGGGACTGTTTGTGTTCCGGGATGCATTAAGGATGAAAATTGTCCTACGGGACAGCATTGTGATACATTTAATAATACATGTGTACAATGTGTAAGAAATGGAGATTGTCCTTCTTCGACACCTATTTGTAACTCTCTAACTCATACTTGTACTGGATGTCTTTCAGATTTGGATTGTCCATTAGGAAATATTTGTAATAATGGTACTTGTTCAGCAGGATGTAGAACAAATGTAAATTGCCCTTCAAATACTCCTTTCTGTAATAACGGAACCTGTACTGCTTGTAGAACGAATAACGATTGCTTTCCAGGAGATATCTGCGATACTAATAATGGAGAATGCGTAGGATGTCTAGTTGATACTGATTGTCCTGTTGGAACTTTTTGTAGTGGAAACAATTGCGTAACAGGATGTAGAGTAGATTCTAATTGTCCTTTGGAAACTTTTTGTAGTAATGGAATTTGTACTCCAGGATGTCACGTTAATACAAACTGTCCTCTTCCTATTCAAACATGTAACACTATGACTAAAACTTGTGTAGAATGTTTTTCTAATACCGATTGTCCTCAAGGTCAAACGTGTACTAATAATATTTGTTCTTGTCATATATTTTCTGTTGCAGGAATAACACTATCTAATAATAATATATGGCCTCAGACGTCGGATTGGGTTTTCAATATTCCTGGATCGACTCCAGGACAGACATTAATTTCTTTCAGATGGGAAATAACTGGTAATAGTATTTCAGAAGAAAATTCCTCTAGCGATTCATCTTCTAGTGATTCTTCTGAAGAAGCCACGATTTCTGGATTTTTACCTCCGACTGCGTTAACAAATAATACATTCAATGCTAGTCAAATAGAAGAAATATGGCAATGCAATGATTCAGATTTGTATGGATGTCCAAGTCAATGTCAACCTAACAGCACAGTAAATATTCTTATAACTGATTTAACTATAACTAATTCTTGTGGACAAATAAGCGAACCTACATGTTGGCAATTAACGAATTTATGTTCTGGAAATAAAACTTTCACACAAATTCCTTGTTAAAACTGAAATTATTTTTATTTCTTTAAAAGAAATAAAAATGAACGTTATCGATGTTTTCATCTTGATTCTTGCTGTATATTCTTGTTATCTAATCCATTTTAATCGGATTACAAAAGGTTCTATTCCTCTTTATTTCATCATGCTAATCTGGCCTTTGGTTTTACATTATAGTTTTCCTGATAAGATTTCGGAAAATATTGTTAGCATTGCATTTCTGATAATGGCCGTGTATGGTAAATTTATCGAATTCCAATTCTTTAGCGACCATTATTAAAAAGTATCGAAATTACTTACATCTAAAGCTCTAAGAATTAGAACACCCTCATCATCAACTTCAGGTTTTTGTATATAATATTCTTTACCTAGAAAATCTCCACGAATTTCAAAAATATCTACAACTTCAATCCAAGGTTTAATTTCCATGCTTAATTTTTGCATCATCTCGTGATAATAATTTTCACAAACATCTTCAGATAACCAGTCTTCTACTTTTCTTATTGCATAAATCAAAGAAACTTTTTGAGAAAAATGAATAGTGTGTGTACTTTCTTTAGTTGAAAATGTATAAAAAATTACTTTATTAACAAGAAGTTCGTCTTCAGCATAATTATCAAATAAGTTAGAAGCTTTCTTAAATCTAAACACTTTATTTGGAACTAGTCCATCTTCTGAATCGCTCATCTTTTAATTCTCAATTTACAAGAAATTGAGAAATCATTTTTCAAGAATTGTAATCTTCTTCAACTACATGTGAAAAGAATCAACGATGAAATACTTTTGATATTGCCTTTTCGAAACAACAGTTTCCTTTAATCTTACTCCAGCATTAACATCTAGAGAAATTTCAGGAATCCACATTTTTGCATCTCCGTTAGAAGTTATATTAGTATTAAATATAGTATCTTCTGTAGTTCTATAAACGTCATCTAAATAATTAGATATTTTTGACATGAGTTTTGCTTTATATCTCTTCCATGCTAAGAATTTTATTTTCTCCTTTTCAAATTGTTCTTTAGATCTTCTATTCATGTAAATCACGAATTCGGAACGTCTCCACTTATCATAACCGGATTTCTTAGACGCTAAGAGAAAATGGCTTAATTTCTGTTGAGCCCAGAAATGGAAGAAAAGATTAAATTGCGCCAGTAAACTAATAGTATATTGCGAAAGTTTTAAAGGATGATCAACATACTCTATATAAATGAGTCTTGATTTGATTGTAAGATTATTACCATATTCTATAATAACATGAGAATACCATTTTGTTCTTTTTCCATTACTCTTCTTATACTTTCCGATTTGTTTTGTTCCTTGAACTTTTCCGAGAATACATGTCCTATTCTTAATTTCATTAAAGACTTGAATATCGACATAATCTGTTTTTAGAGTCGATTTGAGAGGAAATACATGAATTATAAATTTTTGAGTAGTTTTTAATATTTCTTTATAGAATCTTTCTTCCAAAAGCTTAAGTTGGAGGGATAAACACTTAGCTTGTTCTTGAAATAAATTCATATTGTTAGAAATCTTTACCGCCATTAAATTTTTAGAAATGAATTTTGTTTTAAATTTTTGGAAATTTAATTTTCGGTTTCTTCGAACTTCCAATCTGTTTAATATGGCTTTTTGATTTTCTTCAATGAGATTATGCTAAACAGCAATGTTTAGCATTCGTTTTTTTAATCGTCACTGTCGTAGTATGGTTCTTCCGAAGAATAACCGTCCCACCTTCCCTCTTCGACATGGTCGACTTCCCATCCTTGCATCCCATCGTCAAGTGGGATTTCGTACACGGGTTCGTTGTGGAAGTTCTCGGGAACGGTCTTCACGGGTCCTTCCGCAACTTTGTCTACTCGGAAAAGACTTTCAGAATAGACCTTAAATTGTTCCAAAGCGTAGATCTTGTCAAGCTGGAAGAAAATATGCTTGATTAAATCCTTGGAGAGAATCGTGAAGAAACAACCTCTTTCCTCTCTTTTTGTTCCCCTACGTCTGAAGGCATGAACGATTTCTCGCTTGAGTTCCCACGCGTAGGTGATAAGAAAAGGGGAGTAATATTCGCCGTATCCTTCGCGTGCAGAAATCTTGATAGGCTTCATGGAACCAATGCACTGAGCTCCAGGATCACTCATTCTCCATTTTACTCTTCTGAGTTTCGCGAAAAGAGGTTTCATCTGAGTATTGAGCTCATCGATACGATTCTCGACGATGGTCGAATATTCGTCTTCATCGCGATGGAAATGCGCGAGGAGAGCATGTTCTGCGTGTTCTCCGAAAAAAGAAGTGATCTGATCGCGTTTAAGTTCAAAGTCGATGTTCGCCATCTGACGAAAGGCGTCAGAGATGTCGGTCACGCAAGCATTCTCCAAAAGCCCATCAACAGTTCTAGAGTAAACGAAAAGTGGCCTTCCGGCAAAGAAAGCTGTTAGATTGTTTTGTGCTAGATCGCCGCCTTCTTCAATTTTCATTGAATCGTAGCCAGAGTAATCGGCAGATCCAATCGCTTTTGAAATCCCGTTGTCGTCAAAAGTGAAATTGAAATCAACATCGACGTGATATATTTGAGGACTATGCGATTTCTCGATGTAAAGACCGTTGTTCACTAAAATTATTCTTGACAGCCAAAACTGCTTTCTTTCTTCACTGGTCATTACAGATCGTCGAAACGCGGTGTACTTTCTCTTTTTCTCATCCAAGTAATCTACCAATTTCTTCTTAGACGCGAAAATCTTTTTGATCTCTGCAGCGTCGAATCCGCAAAAAGCCAAAAGAAAATTCTTGTGACGCGCGTACTTGAACAGACGATAACCCATGGAAGTGCTTGCCGTCGAAAAATCGATCGGAATGATACCGGTCACGAGAGTAAGAAATCCTGCAGTTGTACAGAGAAAATCCTGTCCGTTGAAGAGAATCTGAGAAGCAGTAAGGTCGGAACTAAGAAGCATTTGAGCCTCGGTTTCGAAGACTCTATGCACGAACTGGATCTTCATCTTGAGAATCGGATGCTTGTCAATGGCATTGATCCGCACTGAATTGTTGATAAGAATTGTAGTACAATCTTCGTTACGGTAAATGAAGAATTTGTACTTCGCGCTATAATTCTTCTTGTAAATTTCTTCGATTTCTCGAAGAAAACTTTCGTAAATCTGTTGAACTCGAGCTTCTCTTACGGCTTCTGACTCATTACCGACTCTCTCGACAAGAGGAAAGAAATCTACATCATCAGGAACGTTCCCTACAATAGACTCGCGAACGGCACTCGTACAAGCGCCTCCAACAAGTCTGTAATTCTTAAAGCTCAACTCCTCCAAGAAAGGAACCCTGGAATAGAGCTTTGCTTTTGCTTTCTTAGAAGTAACAATTTGGCTATACTCATTGAATTTGTTGTTAGCAAAAACAATGCCAGACTCTGCGATTTGATTGCAGAGTTTGATGCATTCTCCTACAAACAAGTCGGTGTTGATGAGATTGCAATTTCCGATCTTCCTATCTAAGGAATTGATAAAAAGAATGTAACGAAGGTACTCTTTGAGTTTGAGCTGAGAAGGAGCGTACATCTGAGAAAGAAATTGAGACGAAAGAACTCAACGCTTTTCTTTCCAAATAAAAAATTTTATTTTTTCACTTTTCCATTAAGATAAGCTATCCTTTACTGTTGAACGCTTTATTTTCTGAAAATAATTTAGTATATCGTTTAAACAATTTTCTAGATTTTCTTATTTAAATATCGTAGTAAATGAAAAATTAAATTTTGTAATTTTTTAGAAGAAATAAAGATAAAAATTTCCAACTTACAAATAAACGATGATTTTATTAGTCCGATTTCTCAGTAGTATTTTAATTAGCTTATCTATTACATTATTAATATCAATGAAGAAAAAGTTAATAATTAAAATATTATCGCAATACTTTGAATTTCTGATTTTATTTAAAAGAACGTATTGGCCTTTGGTGAAGATTCTTTAAATCTTTCAATATAAGAATATAAATAATGCGGAGCAGAAAAGCTTAATTATGTAATTGTTTTCCTGATTTGAAAAACTCAAAATAAAATTTTTTGAAGTGAAAAATAAAACTTTTTCACTAATGGATGGACTGACTGCATCACAGATAAAAAGCGTAGAGGCGATTGCTCGTCATCTATGTCATAAGCAAAAACCGGAAAGAGAAAAGATTTCTAGAATTTCTCGCAATCTTTTGGGAGAGATAGGTAAGGAAAGAATGATGGCTGCTATTATGTCTCAGCTGAGAGCAAATACTAGATCTATTACTAATAAATCTCCAGGAAGAAATTTTCTTTCTTCCGGACAAACAAAGGGAAGAATTGACGGAGCCCTTCAAGAGTTACTAACAGCCGCATGGCATAGGCTTATTAGAGATAATGTCGTTCTTCCTTTTCTTGAAGTTGTTAAGGAATATGTATCGCCAGATGAATTTGTATGGGCATGCTTATATCTAGGAGGTGATCAACAATCAGCAGTCGATGAAGGATTAGTAATGAACAAAACCCCAAATCAAGAAATCTTAAACATGATGAGAGATAGGATAAATGATAGAGCCATTCCTTTTGAAACATTTAATAATCGTGCCCGA
>Ga0070740_10003161_pt1 | contig 17949 bp, 17 predicted proteins | sample Coa_R2_FD_67286 | JGI IMG/M metagenome (GOLD analysis project Ga0070740, IMG submission 67286) | Surface soil microbial communities from Centralia Pennsylvania, which are recovering from an underground coalmine fire - Coalmine... | ecosystem: Environmental > Terrestrial > Soil > Unclassified ... | reverse complement strand
CGCCCGAAAGGAAGAGTTTGGGCGGGGACACCCCGCGCCCCGCAAGGGGGCGGCCGCCCCCTTGACCCCCGCTTCTGGCGAGCATTACATAGCCCTGTCCCCGGCATCCAGGACATTCCCAATTCTTGAGGGGCACCCATTGCAACTGCGCCGCTCCTGCCCATTCTTCCCTCCAGGGAGCACAGAGGCTCATTAACGAGACTCGTGCGTTAATGGCTTCAGCAGGGGAAGCCCTGTCGCGGCATCAGGGCGATTGAAAAGTAGCGGCATGAGACTTCGTTGGGCAATGACCAGGATCGGCCATGTCATCCTGAGCGGCAGCGAAGGATGACATGTTTGCTTCCCGATTGTGGCTGGTAACATTCATTTCTCGGCAAGCAGCAGCGTGCGGCGCGCGGACTCGACAATTGCCAGATCCACAAATCGGCCATCCGGCAGGGCAAAGGCGCCTGTTCCCGCCGCGCTCGCCTGCTCAAGTTTCTCGACCAGCGCCCGCGCCTCGGCAATCTCGGCTTCCGTCGGTGTAAAGATGGCATTGATGATCGGGACCTGCTGCGGATGAATGGCAGCGCGCCCGAAGAAGCCCAGGCGCCTGCCCTGCTCGGTGGATTGGCGCAAGCCCCCGGCATCGCGGATATGGGGGTAGACGCTCTGAATGGGAGGCGGCAACTTCGCAGCGCGCGCCGCCACCACGATGCGCGAGCGCGCGTAGCTCAACCCGGTATCGTCGCTCACGCTCAGATCCGCCCGCAGATCGGCCTCGCCCAGTCCTATGCTGACGACGCGAGGATGCGCGCGCGCAATGGCGAATGCTTGCTCCACGCCGAGCGCAGATTCAAGCAGGCAGTGAATGCCCGCCTGGCAGCCCAGTCGCTCAAGCTGCGCGGCCACATAGCGCACCTCCTCGGGCGCCCCGGTCTTGGGCAAGCTCAGACCGGCAAGCCAGGGCGAAGCCACCGCAGCTATATCCAGGTCGGCCAGCCCCGAACTGAGCGCATTGATGCGCACAAAGATTGGCTTCTCATGCTCCACTTGCAGCACCTGCGCCACATACTCACGCGCTTCGGCCTTGCGATTGAGCGCGACGGCATCCTCCAGATCCAGAATAATCGCATCGGCTTCCGTGGTCAGCGCCTTCTCGATCATGTGCGGATTGCTGCCGGGCACATAGAGATAGCTGCGCAGCGGAGGCAGCGCCTGGTTCTGCACCATATAAACCTCCATGATGAAATGTAACGGTCAGGTTCGGCCATGTCATCCTGAGCGCTGCGAAGGCTCTACGGCACCGGGGCGTGCGATCCTTCACTGTGCTCGGGATGACACATGCTGGCTAATGTACGCCCGGGTTGCCTGCGCAAAGCTGAGCACCGCGCCGCCAGGCGGTCATCTCCTCGCCACGCGGTTCGTGCCCGAAGCGATAATCGTGCTTGCGGATCTGCTCACGTAACTCTCCGGCGGTGCGTTCCAGGCACTCGCGCTGGCAGGCGAGGAGCGCCTGGAAAGAGTCCCGCCCATGTTGCTGAGCCGCGTGCGCGGTCTGAGCCAGATGGAGCCTGCATAGCCCGGTGGACCGGCGCAGCAGCGCCTGCATCTCTTGATCGGGCAGCAGTTCGGCCAGCGTCTCCACAACGCGCTGCTCCACCTTAGCACGCGTTTTACAGAAAGGGCAGTGGGCATAAAGCTCCCCCGGCTCAGCCGCAGGCGTTCGAGGGCGAAACCTGCGCCGCCACCATGGATGGCGGGCAGGACTTTTCTCCGCCGCATCGGAGGGGACGCCCTGAAACTGATCGATCTCTCGCTCCAGGTTGCTGAGCATATCGGTCAGCGCCTCCTGATAGACCAGGGCAAGCTGGAAGGTGTTATGCCGTGCGGCCAACTGCCAGGTGTGCAGCGGGCAGAATCCACGCGAGCGAATCAGGGCATGGCGGGACTCCACATCGCTAAATCCCTCATAATTCCAGGTCTCCATCGCCCGCTCCATCTCCTCCAGCACGACGGTACAGACCGGGCAGCCCTCCCGCCTGCACGCCGCTCGCAAGGCTTCGGCGTCACGCGAATGGTTCGCACGCTGCATTTTCCGGGGCATCTCATCACCTTCCTCTCAATTGCCTGCGCTATCAACTGGTTCCCATATTCTTCGAAAGATGATCTCTACGGATCCGCTCGTGCTCCTGCTCTAAAAACGCCGCGAAGTCCGTGAAAGACTTTTTCGTCGCCGCGATGTGCAGCAAAGAAAATATGACCTCCTCCTCCATTATCCCATTGAGCGCCTCCAGGCCCTTTCTGAGTACAGGAGTAATTGCCTCGATTCTCTCGTCTCCCCCGACCTGCATCTCGCTCTCCACATCGCGATAGATTCTGGCAAAGGCGTTTTCGGGATCCCAGTGGGACTGACCCTCATCGAGTTGCTCAAACCCTGCGCGAAGCGTCCTCAGCACCGCCAGCCCCCAGAGCATCTGACGATACACCGGATGCATCTCGTCCTGTTCGCCGGAGTGGAGATGCAGCAGCATCAGCGCCGCCTCCGTCTCGTAATTCTCGGGAACGAGGATGACCTGATAGTAGCGTTGATCGGAGCCGATCAGCAGCCCTTTGTACAGATAGCGTACCATCGAGCGAAATTGCAGCGTGATCTCGGGATCCAGCGCCCAGGGGAGGAACACGCGGCAGGTATAGAAGGGCAGCTCCTCGTTTTCGGGAAGATCGATATGAATCCTGGCCCTCCATGTCATCTCCACCAGCTTGCGGTACTCCGGCAGTTGGGCGAGGCGCTGTAAGACCTGGAGATAGGCCGTATGCAACTCATGATTCTCTTGTTTTAACGGCTCCGTAAACGTCTCGAAATATTTCATCGCGCGCGGTGCCGATGTCTCCTGAATCGGGCCAAGCCACGGGCGAAGCTGAGGGGCAAAAAATAATTCAAAAAAGTGCATGCCCACGGCTGATGCCCCGAATAGCATTTGCTGCGCCCGATTCTCTTCAACAATGTACCAGAGCGGATCCTGCACAAAGGTGGGGTAGTAGCTGCGATAACTCTTGGGAAGAGCGGCGAGAAAGGAGAAATTCCCTGGCGGCTCTTCCTGCTTGTTAGTGATTACATAAGCTTCCTGCCCATATTGCGTTATGAGTTGAGCGTACTGGCCCTCCATCATGGGCAGCGCGGCAGCAGCCGGGGTGGTCAGGACCAGCAGGGCGTCCTCTCCTTCCAGTTGATAGGTAGTTGCTCGTAGATCAAGCAGTTCAGCGCTTCCCGGTAGCGTCAATGTTAGCGGGTATTCCCAGATTCGCCCGGGGCTTGCAGCAGCATCCGTGTAGATTCTGGCACGATGAGGATCGGTCAACATGCCAGCAATGAAGGAGGCGTAAGGCGAAGTACCCTGGCTGGCCGCTGCGCGCTTGAGCAGCGCCGACTGCTTTGCATAAAACTCGATGTTGCGATAGACGGGAATACGCTCGAAGTTCGCGGCCAGGATGTCAAAGAAGTTGCAGCCAACCAGCCGGGACGGCTGCACAGTGTGATTGAGCCTGTCCCAAAGCCAGAAGGCCATGAGATTAGCGGATCGGACGACTCCGTAGGGATCCAGAAGCCAGGAGGGATACGGTTCATACAGAGCGGCCTGACCAAGTGAACGCCGTATTCGGGGAGAGCCAAAATTGAGCATACCAACTCCTTCTCCAGTATGCCATCAGGAACAGGATCAGGATCTTGTTCCCGGCAGCTCACCATCACCATACATTTATTACAGGAGAATCATTATAGTTACTGACAGAACAATTCGCAAGTAGATGTTGTCTGCCTTTCGGGGCCATCTAAAAGTTCTCATCCGTGCGAGTGGCGCGCCAATGCGGTTTAGGAAAATGACCCGGCAATCCTTCCTAATCGATATCCCCATGCCCGGCGCAAGCTTCGTCGGCGTGGATAACTACAAGGCTGGCCTCATGGGTGGCCGCCTCACAGGTGCTTATCAGGGCCATCTTCGCCGACGAACCCGTCACGTCAGGCGAAATCAAGATCTACGGCCAGTCCGTCCATGCCACCTCCCCACACGATGTCAAACGCCTCCGCGTCGGCTTCGTGCCGGAGGACCGCAAAGCGGACGGGCAGATCCTGGATATGAGCGGCGCTCGACGAAACCTTGCCTCCTGCGGATGCTCGTCGCCTTCTCCATCGCCTGGAATTTCAATTACCCCCCTGAGCACGGCAGTTGGTGGAATAGAGCCGGGATCGAAATTGCCATTCTGGAGCGCAATGCCTTGTCCCGACGGTTAGCAAGTGAGGCGGAACTGCACCACCAGGGGTGAGCGGTGGAAACCGCGCGCAACGAGCAGCGATGCGGGATTGCCTGGCAGTGCACTACTTGTGAGGCGCGTATGAAGCTTGAGGAGCTTTACCCGCTCAAAGCCCCTCGCCGAACTGATTACTCATGCCCTAAAGGAGGGCCGACGATCTCAAAGTGATATTTGGCGGCCAGGGCTTGCATTTTCGCGAGATCAGGTGGGGTGGGTGATGGAAGCGTCAGCGATCGGGCCGGTTCGCCCATTTCAGCATGAAACTGTTCCAGGCCGGCTGGAACGGTGAATTGCAAGAGCCTGGCTGGCTGACTGCCCTCGACCAGGAAGCCATGAGCGATATCCCTGGGCAGAAAAATGAAGGCTCCAGCATCAGCATGCCAGCGATGTTCTCCACAGACGAACGTGAGTTGCCCTTCGAGGATATAGAAAGCCTCGTCTTCGGCATGATGCACATGCAGGGGCGGCGCAAAGCCCGGCGGCAAGGTCTGTTCGATCAGGCTGAAGGTCTGAGCATTGTCCTGGCCGGTCGCTTTGAAAAGCATGAGCGTGCCGAGAAACCAGACAGCCTGGCCTTCCTCGCGGGAGAGAAGGTAGGGTTCATTGCTTGATGCCATGAGGTTGTTCTCCTTCCAAGAGCGAGAGGTTGATCCGGTTGCACCCTCTTGCATCCTCGGATCATCCAGCAGGTAGAAGTCTGAACGTGAGAGGGCCATCCAGACAACTAGTAAGTTTAGCTTACCAGTTATATAATAAGCTAAACTTACTAAAAATGCAAGAGGGAGTATTTACTATGGAGAACATGCAGCCCTTACCCCGGATGATTGGCGCTTTGCTACGCATCCCATTTCAGCAGACAGTTGCGCGGGTCTATCAGCGCCTCAGGGAAGCAGGATATACTGACCTGCGTCCAACCCACTTTGCCCTGTTACAGCAGTTACGCCCGGAAGGCGTGCGAGTGACCGAATTAGCCAGCCTGGCCCAGATGACCAAGCAATCGATGGGCGCACTGGTAGACTATGTTGAGGAACGAGGGTATATTGAACGGGTGTCTGATCCAAAAGATGGACGGGCGTGGCTCATTCGCTTGACGCCGCGCGGTCGTGAAGTGGAGCAAATCGCCCGTGCAGCCATCGGGGAACTGGAAACCGAGTGGGCACAGTACCTGGGCAACGAGCGGTTCGCAACATTGCGCAGCGCCTTGCAAGACCTCGTTACGTTCGTCGAGTCCAAAGGTGAGGTTGGAAGACTACCCAGATAAAGTGGGAGCCTCTCTGCTGGGCAGAGCGTGGTGATGGACAACCTGAGCGTGCATAAAAGTGCACGGGTGCGGAAGCGGGGGTCCAGGCGAACGAACGCCCCAGGACCCATCGGCGCGGCAGCGAGACAAAGCCGCGCCTGGCCCGGGGTAGTTTGACGACGTGCAAGCGGATGCTGTGCGCCTGGGCCGCTTGTTCCGGCTCGTCGCCCGTATAGCCTTGATCCACGTAGACCAGTTCCACGTGCTCTCTCGTGGCTTCTGGCATGGCGGCCAGTTCGCCGGCCTGTGCTCGATCCTGCTCATTGGCCGGCGTCACCAGCAGAGCCAGCAAATGCCCCGGGGTATCGGCGGCGAGATGGACTTTGCTGCCCTTGCGCCTTTTGGCTCCATCACAGCCAGCGCGATGCCCACTTTCCGGACGCGATTGCAGCGTCCGACTATCAAAGTGAGCTTCACCCATCAAATCGGGGGAAGCTCACCTGCAACTCACGGATCTCTATAAAGCCAGTACTGAAGCGCTTTTAAGCCGTCATTTTGCCGTCATTATGGCGGGAGAGCCAGAGTGCAGCAAAATGGACAGCAAAAGTGGCGAACGCTGGCGACCCGGAACGGTGTGAGACGAACATTTGCCGGAAAGCTCCGAGCGTCGAGTGGCTGTGGCAGGCGGGACTTCCCTGTACGAACGGGCGGTATTCTGCTATAATAGAGAGCACGCTGAAATGGTATAGTCGGCGATTGTATGCTTTAATATGTCCTGCTTAGCGAAGGGAGTCTTGTGACCAGGCAAGCGCAAAAAGAAACGCTCGATGTCATCAGCCACAGCTCTGCTCAGACGCAGCGCCTGGGTATGCGCCTGGGCGAACTTCTGCAAGGAGGTGAATTGCTCTTGCTGGAAGGGCAGCTTGGTACGGGTAAGACTACCTTCACGCAGGGCCTGGCGGCGGGTATGGGGATTAGTGAGGTAGTGAGCAGCCCGACGTTTACGCTGCTCAAAGAGTATCCGGGCCAGCCCCGGCCCGCGCCAGCGATGCCGGCCGGACAACCGGCGCGAGCGCGCGGCCCGGCGCTTTTTCACTTTGATCTCTATCGCCTGGATGAGCCTGATGAGATCATCGACCTCGGATTTGAAGATTACTTTTACAATGGTGGTTCCGGTGTCTGTGTAGTCGAATGGGCCGACAAGGCCGGGGAACTCTGGCCTGCCGAACGACTGCGCATTCACATGAAAATCATGAGTGAGACGAAGCGCGGCCTGCTGTTTACGGCAACGGGCGCGCGCTATTGTGAACTGTTAAAGCGGTTTCAGAAAAATACATATGTTACTGTTGGCTCTTGATACTTCCACACGCCAGTCCAGCATTGCCCTGTGCTCGGAGGACGTGCTTTACGGCGAATATACGTGGCAGATCGGTAACAATCACAGCGTAGAACTGCCGGGCAGCATTCAGCGCCTCGTCGCCGAGTGCCGCCTGACCATGCAGGATATCGAAGCTGTGGCTGTAGCTACCGGGCCAGGCTCCTTTAATGGCGTGCGTGTGGCCGTGGCGACGGCAAAGGCGCTGGCCTTTGCGTTAAAGAAGCCGCTGATTGGCGTGAGTACATTGGATAGTATTGCTGCTCAACAACAGCAATGGCCGGGGCCGGTGTGCGCGGTGCTTGAGGCGGGGCGCTCCGAACTCTATGCTGGCTGCTACCGCTTTGACGAGATGCGTGGCAGCGAGGGCGACATCACCTACCGTATGCAGCAGCTCGGCCAGTATCAATTGCTGGCTCCGCAGCCATTGGCGGCGACTTTGCAGGAGCAGGCGGGCGCCTGGTTTGGGGTTCCTGGTGAGCGCCAGTTGCCACCGTTTCTCTTTTGTGGTGAAATAAGTGTGGTCGCACGTCAGGCTCTGCGCGCGCAGATGCGGGAGGGCGCTGTCTTCATCCCCAATCTGCAATCGGCACGGCGCGCCTCGTCGTTGGCGCTGCTCGCGCTGCAACGCTTGCGTGAAGGTCAGCAGGATGATCCTCTTGCACTCGAACCGCTCTACTTGCGGCGTCCATCGATCACAACCAGTACGCGCAAGCGGCCACTGCTTGAAGGTGCATCACAACGATCTACAGCTCACAGTACGACAGAAAGGGAAGAGGGTGCGTTACGTCATTGAACGCATGACGATGTCGGACGTGCCTCGCGTTATCGAAATCGAGCGTCTGGCCTATCCGTCTACCTGGCCTCCGAGTGCCTATCGCAAGGAGTTACAGGATAATCGTTGGGCGCATTATATTGTGTTACGCGATAAACATATTACAGATGAGCATCTGGCTGTGGCGCAGCAAGAGGCGGATCGGCCGCGAAAAAACCGTCCCTTCCCACTCTCGCTTTTGTCCAACCGTTCCGTTGCTGCCATCCCGCCGCCGGGCCTGGCTTCGATTATCGGTTTTGCCGGCCTGTGGCTGATGGTGGATGAAGCCCACATCACTACCATCGCCATGCACCCGGACTACCGGCGTATGGGCCTGGGCGAGTTCATGCTGGCAAGCCTGATCGATATTGCCTATGATATCGGGGCGAAATGGGTGACGCTCGAGGTGCGCGTCTCGAACTACGCCGCGCAGAGCCTCTACCGCAAGTATGGCTTTCGCGAGGCCGGGCTGCGGCATCGCTACTACAGCGATAACCAGGAAGATGCTCTGATTATGTGGACCGACGAGATCAATTCACCTGCCTATCGACAAAAATTTACGGAATTGAAGGCGAAGTTAATGAAGAAGCTGGAAGCGCAGTAGCTGCTCTAATCAGATGATGATGTTTAAGAAAATAATCCGGTGAATGGCTATGCTGGTACTGGGTATTGAAAGCTCGTGCGATGAAACAGGGGCCGCGCTGGTAGGCGATGGCCGCTATTTGCTGGCAAACGTCGTGGCGTCGCAGAGCGAGATACACAATCGTTACGGGGGAGTGGTGCCCGAGGTGGCTTCGCGGCAGCAGCTTGCAGCAATTATTCCGGTGATCGAGACGGCGATGGCGCAGGCCAACTGCTCATGGCACGAGATCGATGCCATTGCGGCTACGTATGGGCCGGGGCTGGCGGGTTCGCTGCTGGTCGGCCTCACGGTGGGCAAAGCTCTGGCGCTGGCCTTTGACCTGCCATTTCTGGGCGTCAATCACCTTGAGGCGCATATCTATGCGAACTGGCTGCGCAAAGGCAGCCCTCCGCAGGGTACGGACGATGCTGGACGCGGCTACCAGGAAGGCGATCCTGCCTTTCCCCTGATCTGCCTGGTCATTTCTGGCGCGCATAGCGAACTGGTCCTGGTGCGCGATCACGGCCATTATGAACTGCTTGGCCGTACCCGCGACGATGCCGCCGGAGAAGCGTTTGATAAGGTCGCGCGCATCCTGGGGCTGGGCTATCCAGGCGGTCCCGCTGTGCAGAAGGCGGCGCAGGAGGCTGAGGAAGAGATGCTGCGGCAAAAAAAGCCAGCCGCGCTGGCGCGCAGCGCCTATCGCCTGCCGCGTGCGTGGCTGCGCGGCTCCTACGACTTTAGCTTCAGCGGCCTCAAAACCGCGATGCTCCACCTGGCGGAAGGTGCGACGGAGAGCCAGCGCTCTCCCGCCTCGTCCAGCGGAGGACAGCAGATCAGCCAGTATACGCGCATGGGCATGCGCGCGTCGCAAAAGGGTGCGCTCAATGTTGCCCTGCTGGCGGCGAGCTTCCAGGAGGCTATCGTTGACGTGCTGGCGGTGAAGACGCGGCTGGCGGCCCAGGAGTACCACGTCAAACAGGTTGTGCTGGCCGGCGGCGTGGCGGCGAACGCCAGCCTGCGCGCGCGTCTGGAGCAGGAATTGTCGCCGCTAAGAATTCGCCTGAGCTATCCGCCGGTTGAGTTTTGTACCGATAATGCGGCCATGATCGCAAGCGCGGCGTTCTTTCACCTGTGGCGCGGTGAGCGGCATGGCCTGGATCTTGATGTCCAGCCCGGCCTGAGCCTTCCTTTCTCTGCATCCTCCCCCTCTCTCGCCGGGCGTGCGCGCGGCTCCGCCGCACCGTAGCTGGATTGCGTGCTGTGGCTCAGGCGTGCAGAGCCTGGGCCACAGCATCAAACCTCGATTGCACAGCAGAGCCGCGCAGGGATCAAGCAGGGTATAGGGAACAATGCGCGAAGCGCATTGTTCCCTATACCCTGCTCCAGAAGGCGAGCAAGCGAGGGAGGCGGGGGATCAGATCTATTTTTTTAAAGAGTGAGAAAAATATGGCGAAACAGAAAGTGTACGCCCTGGGCATCGACCTGGGGGGAACCAAAACCCTTGCCGCAGTCGTTGACGTAGCCTCTGGCGAAGTCATTGCCTCTGCGCGCAAGCGCACCCGCGCCGAACGCGGGCAGGACTTCGTTTCCCAGCGCACCATTGAACTGGCGACGGCTGCCCTCGATGACGCCCATCTCCCCTCGGATTCGTCTGTAGTCGGGCTGGGTGTCGGTGTGGCGGGCCAGATTGACCGGCGCGCGGGCGTCGTTGTCGACGCCCCGAACCTGGATGTCCACGATATGCCCCTGGGCGATATCCTCGGCAAGCATTTCAATCTGCCTGTAGCGGTTGGCAACGATGTCGAGGTCGCCGCACTTGGCGAGTCGCTGTATGGCTCGGGCGCGGGGTATAACAACTTCGTCTGCGTCTTTGTCGGCACGGGCATCGGCTCCGGTATCGTGCAGAATGGACGCATGTACACGGGATTGACCGGGACGGCGGGCGAGATCGGTCATATGGTCGTGCAGGCAGGAGGCCGCCTCTGCGGCTGTGGCGGGCGCGGCTGCCTGGAGGCGTATGCTTCTCGTACCGCTATCACGAGGGCCATCATGGCCGAGATCCATCACGGACGCCCTTCGATACTGGCCGATGATGCGCAGCGCCAGCTTAAACAGGGAGAGACCATCATCCGTTCGGGCATTCTTGCCCATGCGATTGATCAGAAGGACGAACTGACCATCGAAATCGTTGAGGAGGCGGCGAACTACCTGGGCTATGGCCTCGGCTCGGTGCTGAACTTCTATAACCCTGATGCCCTGATCCTGGGCGGCGGCGTCATCGAGGCTCTCGATCTCCTCTTTGAGACCGCTGTTCATCGTGCACGCACCGTCGCGCTCTCCGCTCCGGCTAAAAAGACGCCGATCTTGCGAGCGAAGCTGGGCGATTTCTCCGGCGTCGTGGGCGCGGCCTGCCTGGGAGCACAGGCCGCAGGCTACCAGTTTACTCGCCCCGGATAAAAAAGCGAAGACTCAGGAGGACGACTCCGCTGCGCACGAAATAAAGCGAGCGCCGCAGGCGCGAGCAAGCACGGGCACCGGGCACCGGATACATTTTTTAGAAATATAATCGAAATGAAAAAAGGCGGGACGGCTATGAGCGAAGCAACACCCCACATCGATGTGCGCGCTGTACAGGTCAACGACGCTCCTGCTCTGCATGCACTCGACTACAATTTCGAGACGGACCGTATCTATACGCTGCGTGTGCGCAATCAACTTCTGCATGAGGAAACCGATATCCCCGAAGAAGGGAGGCTGGCGTTTGCCTTAGAACTGGTCGAGGCGCATGTTGATCCGCCGCTTTATAAAGACTACCGCGAGCAAATCAGTACGCCGGAGGATATCGAGGCGAAGTTGCGCAACTGCGAGGGTGGCTATGTCGCACTGGCCGATGGCGAGGTCGCGGGTGGTATTTTGTTGAGCGTCGAGGAATGGCGCTCGGTTGCGCGTATCCATGACATCATTGTGGGCCGCCAGTACCGCCGCTACGGTATCGGCTCGCTCCTGCTGAGCTGTGCCGCCGACTGGGCGCGCAAACGCGATTGCTGGGCTATCGTGCTGGAGACCCAGAATACCAACTATCCGGCCATACAGTTCTATCTGCGCAATGGCCTGGAGATCTGGAGCATCAACCGGAACTTTTATCCGCCCGGCCCGGTGGCCCACGAGGTTGCGATTATCATGGGCAAGCGCCTTTCGTGTGCTCCTGAATAGAAAGGACCTGTCTCTCTATGCTCAATGATCCTGTACTTGTCAACGACTGGCATGTCGTAGCTTACGCGCCCGACCTCAAGGAAGGCCAGCCGATGGCGGCGCGTCTTCTGGAGGAGGACCTGGTTTTGTGGCGTGTGGGCGATAGGATCCATGCCTGGCGCGACCTGTGCATCCATCGCGGAACAAGGCTGTCACTGGGCAGGATAGAGCAGGGGACGCTCATTTGCCCCTATCACGGCTGGACGTACAACGAGGAGGGGCGCTGCATTCGTTTTCCCGCGCACCCGAACCAGACCCCGCCAGCAAAGGCGTGCGCGAAGGTCTATCAGGCTCAGGAAAGGTACGGATGGATCTGGGTTTCGCTGGGCAATCCCACGCGGGATGTGCCGCCTTTCCCACAGTGGGATGACGCCGCATTCCACAAAGTGCATTGCGGTCCCTATACATACAAGGCCAGCGGGCCGCGCGCCGTAGAGAATTTTCTGGATGTGACACACTTCCCCTTTGTCCATCAGGGATTGCTCGGCGATCCGCAATATCCAGAGATCAATGACTATGAGGTCGAGATTTCCGCAGAGGGCGTGACGGCAAAAGATATCACAGTCTGGCAGCCCGATCCCGATGGCTCAGGGAAAGGAGCGCGCGTCACCTACACCTATAAGGTGCTGCGCCCGCTCACTGCCTGCTTCGTAAAATCATCGGAGGGACCGCGTTTCGCGATGTATTTTACCGTCACGCCGGTATCTGAGACCGACTCTATTGCCTGGACCTACGTGGCGATGGACTACGATACCAATCGCCCCGATGATCAGATCCGCGCCTTTGAGGACATGATTACCTGGCAGGATGTGCCGATTGTGGAGTCGCAGCGCCCCGAACTGCTGCCCCTCGATTTGCAGGCGGAACTACACCTGCGCTCGGACCGCACCTCCGTCGCGTACCGCAGGTGGCTGCGCGAACTTGGCCTGACCTTCGGCACCGCCTGAGCCTAACTCCCCGCCAGGGCAATAAAGTGCCAGAGCACCGAACCGGTGCTGGCCCTCAGGGCGTAAATGGCTCCCGTGGTTGTGCCCACGTAGATAGTATCACCAGGCACGATGGGCGCTTCGGAGAGCGGCCCGTCAAGCGGGCGCTGCCAGATCGGTGAGCCGTCGCTTGCTCGCTGCGCATACATGCTGGTCTGATCGCCTCCGCTGGTAGTGATGCCGACATAGATAACGCCGCCGACAACCGCCGCGTTCTCGGGTGTGGCGTTCTGCGTCGTGTGGCGCCAGAGCAGCGAGCCATCATCGGCATTCAGCGCGTAGATATAGCCCTTGTTCTCGCCGACAAAAGAGCCGGTGTAGACTATCCCGTCATCGCTGACTGAGAGCCACTGCGCCCAGTTGTTCCCGCCCTCGGGGGTCAGTTTGTAGTGCCAGAGGACAGCTCCGTTATCTATGCGCACCGCGTAGATAGAGGATATGCCCTCCTTGTGCGGCCTGACCGTCGTGACAGGCGCCATCTGCATAACGCTTTGCAGCAGGTTGCCGGCGGCGCCGAGCGGCGAGGCCGGGCCAGCAGAGCCAGTGGTAGGCGTGCCTTCCAGCGATATTTCCGTCGTAGTGAAGTACATCACGCCGTTGACCACCTGCGATTGCGGGCCAATTGAGGTATCGAGGCTCTGGCGCCAGCGCTGGTGCCCGTCCCCGGCGTCCAGGGCGAAGAGCGCGTTATTCGTGAAAGCGTAGACGGCGCCATTCATTGCCATCGATAGCGTCGGGGATTCGTCAGTGGTGACGCGCCAGAGTTGATGTCCATCGCTGGCGCGCAGGGCATAGATGTAGCCGGGTCCATTGCTGGCGCTGTAATAGGAGAACGAGGACGCTGCATAAACCACGCCGTTCATTACCAGCGGGACTCCGTACACCGGGGCGGCCGTGTTGGTACGCCAGATCTGGTGTCCGTCGCTGGCGCGCAGAGCAGTTACATAGCCGCCCTCTCCCGTAATGTAGGCGACATCACCGGAGATGGTGGGCAGAAAGGCGTAGTTATTGCTGCTATAACGCCAGAGCTGTGCTCCGTCGGATGCCCGCAAGGCATAGGTATAGCTCAACCCATCGCCTACGCTCGAACTAATATAAACAATACCATTAACCAGCAGCGGATCGAAAGAAACGGAGCCTTCGATCTCGCGATGCCAGAGCACATGCCCATCGCTTGCCCGCAGGGCATACACGCCATTGCTGCCCGCGCCAGCATAGACCACGCCATTTACCAGAGTCATATTCACGAAAGTAGAATCGCTTATAACCTGCGGAAACGGTGTGGCTGTCGGCGTAGGAGTTGCTCGTGGGTGGGCTGTCTGACTCGATGCCTGATTGCAGGCGGTGAGTGTCACGGCCAGCGCCAGCAATACGGCTGCCTGCGTAAAGATGGGGCGCCATATACGGGTCAGGGCTGTACTTCTCGTCTGTGCCCCGTCGCTGTGGTAAAAAGGTGATTGCACAGTGTTGCGCATCGTCGTCCTCCCGTTGTGTATCGAGGTCTGGTTTTGCTTTCCCTGTGATGGTAGCAGGCAAACCTGAATTGAAGCTAAAACGGGAGCCGGATGCGTTCCTGGTAGTGAGTAATAGGATGGATGTCGAGGCGTTGCACACGCACAACGCCTCGACATCGCCCCTCTCACTCAGGAGCTATACCATCACGGGTTCTTCCAGTTTCGGGAAGAGTGGCAGTGGCGTCGGCAGCTTGCGACCAGCGGGCACGGTCTCGCTCCGCCAGGGTGCCCGGCTCACCTCACCCTCGAAGCCCAGGTAGTCATGCAGTTTCTGCGACGAGAAGGGCAGGTAGGGACAGAAGAGGATGCGCAGGCCACTGAGCACCTGGAGCATCACATAGATTGTCGTGCCAGCGGCATCGCGATCAACCTTGATGCTCTTCCATGGCGCCTGTTCGTCCAGATAACGGTTAGCGGCCCGCGCCGCCGCCATCGCCGCGTTCAGGCCATCCTTGAAATGACAGTGCTCGATGTGCTGGCCCACCGTCTCTAAGCCCAGTTCAACTTCGGCCAGTATGGCGCGATCCGCCTCGCATAATACTTGAGGCTCCGGCACCACGCCGCCGAACTTGCTCTGCAAGAAGGTCAGCGTGCGATGAACGACGTTGCCGTAGGTCGCCACCAGCTCGTCGTTATTGCGGCGAATCATCTCGTCGAAAGTGAAATCAGTATCGCGCCCCTCCGGCGCCGTGGCGGAGAGGTAGTAGCGCAGCGCATCGGCGCTGTAGCGTTCCAGCACATCGCGCGTCCAGATCACGTTGCCGCGACTGCTCGACGCCTTTGCCCCGCTCATGGTCATGAACTCGTTGGCCGGTACATCGTAGGGCAGAACGCGATTGCCGTAGCCGATCAGCATGGCGGGCCAGATAATGGTGTGGAAGGGGATGTTATCCTTGCCGATAAAGTAACAGGCTTTCACCTCCGGCGTGGTCTGGCCGGGCACCCACCACGTCTTCCACGCCTCCGGCGTCCCTTGCTTCTCCGCCCATTCGACGGTAGCGGAAAAGTAGCCGATCACTGCGTCGAACCATACGTAAATGCGCTTATCCTCGTAGCCTTCCAGCGGAATAGGCACACCCCAGTCCAGGTCGCGTGTGATGGCGCGAGGCCGCAGGCCCTCTTTCAGCCAGTTCAGCGCGAAGTTGAGCGTGTTGGGACGCCAGTGCTCTTTTCCCTGCGAGAGCCATGTCAGCAGCGGCTCCTGCAATTTTGGCAGGTCGAGGAAAAAGTGATCGGTCTGGCGCATCTCCAGCCTGCTCGTCTTGCTGCCACAGAGCCGGCAGCGCGGATCGATCAGATCGACGGGATCAAGGGTATGGCCGCAGTTATCGCACTGGTCGCCGCGCGCGGCCGTGTAGCCGCAGTTGGGACAGGTGCCCTCGATATAGCGATCCGGCAGGAAGCGGCGATCCGCCGGGCAGTAGGGGGACTGCATCGTATCCTTGAAGATATAGCCCTTGTCATAGAGCGTCAGGAAGAAGTCCTGCGTGATGCGATAGTGGTTGGGGGTGCCGGTCTCCGTGTAGAGATCCCAGGAGATGCCCAGTTTTTCCCATACCTCGCAGATCTGGCGGTGGTAGCGCGTCACGAACTCGCGTGGGGTGATGCCCTCGCGCTCGGCGTCCACGAGGATTGGCGTGCCGTGCTCGTCGCTGCCGGAGACCATCAACACATGGTTGCCGGCCATACGATGGTAGCGGGCGAAGGTGTCCGCCGGGAGGTAGGCGCCGACGATCTGCCCGACGTGCGTGGAACTTTTGGCATAGGGCCAGGCCACGCAGATCAGGATATGTTCTTTCATACTAACTAATTTTCCCCTATCTACTCACCTGGTAGGGGGCATCAGAAGCTCACTCCTACCAGACTGGTTGTTTTATAGTAATTGGTCTTTGTCTTACTGGGCAATGGTCCCGTCGATATCCACGGCAAACAGCATCTTTTGCGCCTCCTTCCAGTGCAAGCATAGCGGATCAGGTATCTCCTGTCAATACTGAGCAGGTCAGATGCAGGGCTATGTAATGCTCCCCACGCCACGCCCGAAAGGAGGAGTCTGGGCGGGGACACCCCGCGCCCCGCAAGGGGGCGGCCGCCCCCTTGACCCCCGCTTCTGGCGAGCATTACATAGCCCTGGGTCAGATGCCGATGTAGCGTGCGTAAACCGAGCGCGCGACCTGCTCATCATCCGTGCCTTTGATGATGGCGCGTGCATCGGGAAAGACCGTCATCTCATAGCCATCGACGATGCAGCGCAGCAGAAATTCGTTATAGCTCACCTCGCCGACGGGGCGCAGCCGCTCCGCCAGTGCCGGGAAATCGAGCCTGATCCTGTTTTCGCCGCCCCTGCCGGAGCTGGCGCGCACCTGCACCGCGTTGCGCCCGCACAGGCTCGTGCTGCTGGAGCCGGGCGATTCAAGGAATTCGTAGTGATGCTGGCCGCAGGCCGGGCAATCGGGCTGGCGAGGCAGCGTGATGCGCTCGAACGTGTTCTCCCAGAGATCCAGCCAGAGCAGGTCGCGGCTCATCCGCTCGCTTTTCAGGAGAATTTTGATCGCTTCGGTTGAAACGATGCCGGTAATCGCCCCCACGATGCCGTTCAGGACGCCGGCTGTATCGCAGGTGGGAGTAGTGCCGGGGAGCGGCATATCGGGGAAGACGCAGCGCAGGCAGGGGGTATCGCCGGGCACAATATTCATCGTCACGCCGTGCGCCGCGATGACTCCGCTGTAAATCCACGGGCGCTGCTCCTTGATGCAGACATCGTTAATCAGGTAGCGCGTCGCGAAATTATCGGTAGCGTCGAGCAGCAGGTCCGTATCGCGCACCAGGGCTTCAATGCCATCAACTGTAACATCTTCCACCAGCGCCTCTACCTTCACCTCGCTATTTACGCGGCGCAGCTTCTCGGCGGCGGCAACCGCTTTGGGCAGGTGACGCCGTACATCGTCCTCGTCAAAGAGGATCTGGCGCTGCAAATTGCTGAGTTCGATATAGTCGCGGTCAGCGATCACCAGCCGGCCAATCCCTGCGCGGCACAGATTGTTGGCGAGCACGGTGCCCAGGGCGCCGCAGCCCACGATTGTTACCGAGGAGGCTCGCAGGCGCTCCTGGCCCTCCTTCCCGATGGGGGCGAATAAGATCTGCCGTGAGTAGCGATCCATAGTTCCTTCTTCCTTATCTTAGCAGGCGTGACGTTTATTTATTCTAACACAGGGTGGGAAATCCGGCACCTTTTTCTGCTCATGTTGGCAGCGGCATAGAACTGTGTTACAATGCAAGGGATCAAAGGACTCTACATGTCAGGTATACTCTCCCGGCAAGGGAGGGTGAGTAAACGTGCTAAAAGTGAAGTGAGAGGCGGCGTTTCTTCCCCCTGCCAGCGCAGAGGAAGCCGCGCCAACGTTCTGAAAGAACTGCGGGAAGGCGATGAAGAAAGTACTGGCGATTGACGACAATCCGACTATTGTAGAGCTCATCAAATACGCTGTAAACCTGCAAGGGGTGTATAGTGTCATCGTTGCCTATGATGGAGTAGAGGGGCTGGAGCGGGTGTATGCCGAGCAACCTGATTGTGTAATCATTGACGTAAAGATGCCACGTATGGATGGATGCCAGCTGGTACGCTGCCTGCGTGGCGATGCACGTACAGCCAATATACCTCTGATTATCTTGAGCGCGATGACGCGTGAAGAGGATCAGTTAGCAGGTCTACTCTCAGGCGCCGATGAATACCTGACGAAGCCGTTCAAGCCAGCCGCTTTGAACGAGGCTATCGAGCGGGTATTGCATTTAACGCCAGAGGAGCGCCAGCGTCATATGGATTATCTGGTGCAAACGCAGGCGGAGCGTGATTAAC
>Ga0070740_10003158_pt1 | contig 17968 bp, 16 predicted proteins | sample Coa_R2_FD_67286 | JGI IMG/M metagenome (GOLD analysis project Ga0070740, IMG submission 67286) | Surface soil microbial communities from Centralia Pennsylvania, which are recovering from an underground coalmine fire - Coalmine... | ecosystem: Environmental > Terrestrial > Soil > Unclassified ... | reverse complement strand
CGGTCCGGCCACCGGAACGAAGTTCCAGCCGATCACGGTGGCTGTCGACAGCGCCGGCAATCTTTATATTTCCGATTTCGCGAATAATGCGCTGCGAAAAGTCTCCAACGGCATCATTACCACGCTTTATAACACCCAGCCGTTGGGATCCGCCTGCTCGCCTACGACGCCCACCGTGCTCGATACGGTCACCGGGCTGGCCTTCGACGCGGCCGGCGATTTGTTGATCAGCGAGCCCGGCTGCATTCACAAACGGGATAGCTCCGGCAAGCTCACGATTTACGCCGGCGGCGCCTTCCTCACCAGTTGTTGCGGCGATGGCGGACCCGCGACTTCCGCCTATGTAAATGACGCGGGCGATGTCGCGGTGGACAGCGCAGGAAACGTGTACATCGCGGATAGCAACAATGGCCGAATTCGCAAAGTTTCCGCCCCGCCGCCGAGCCCGCCGGCGATCACTTCGGTCACCAACGCGTTCGGGGGTGGCACCACCATCGCCCCGAATATGTGGGTCGCGATTAAGGGAACAAACCTTGCTCCCCCGAACGATTCCCGCATCTGGACGGCGGCGGATTTCGTAAACAATCAGCTTCCGGCGCAGCTCGACGGCGTGAGCGCGACGGTCAACGGCAAGCCGGCGTTCATTTACTACATCAGCCCAGGGCAATTGAATATTCTCACTCCCCCCGATGCGCTTTCCGGTCCGGTTCAGGTGCAAACATCGGTGAATGGCGTGGTGAGCAATACGATGACGGTCCCGGCCGCCTCGATTGCGCCGTCTTTTTTCGTGTTCGACGGCGTCCATGTGGTGGGCACTCATCTGAACGGCGCCGATCTCGGTCCGGCCACGTTGTATCCGGGACTGACCACGCCCGCAAAGGCCGGCGAGACCGTGATCCTTTACGGCAATGGCTTCGGCCCGACGTCGGTGGCCGTGGTCAGCGGATCCCAGACGCAATCGGGAAATCTGCCGGCGTTTCCGGTGGTGACCATCGGAGGATCTCCCGCAGTGGTGGGATTCGCGGGGCTGATTTCACCCGGTCTTTTTCAGTTCAACGTGACGGTCCCGGCATCGGCCGCAAGCGGCGATGCGGCGCTCATCGCGACCTTCAGCGGCCAGCAGACGCAATCGGGCGTAAAACTCACCATTCAATAGACTATTGGGAGTTAGCCGGGACGGTTTCCAAAATCATCGAAGTGGTTTAAAATCGAAAGAAGTTCAAAATCCGGGCGCGTAGCTCAGTTGGTTAGAGCGCCTGCTTCACACGCAGGAGGTCACAGGTTCGAGTCCTGTCGCGCCCACCATTCCTGTTGTAGAAAACAAAAGACTTTCTGAATCGGTACCCGACCTTTTCGTCTTCCCATTGCCTCGACTGTGCCAAAACTGTGTCAAAACCTCCTTCAGTTTGGCTGCGCTGTGCCAGAAACCGACCTGCGCTCGTTGGCTCGACGATTGATCTTGGCCAGCGCTTCACGTTTCATCTGAAGCTTCATCTGGGAGTACTTTTTGAATACTTTCGCATCTCCTTGACGGAGCAATTGAGTGACCCACTCGTCCGCAACGCCTCCGGCACTGAGCCGGGTGGCGTACGTCGAGCGCAGATCGTAGATGCGAAAGTGCGGAATGCCGGCCCTCTTTAAGGTGAGTCTCCAAACGGTCTTGAAGGTCGTTTGATGTCCGCTTGGACTCTCATCGCTAGGAAAAAGACACGGACCTGGGCCGGAGATCGCAAGCTGGCTGCGAAATGCTTCGATTGCGATCTCAGTCAGAGGGACCTCTGCAACACCGTTCGGCGTTTTAGAATCGGGAATCCACACCACGGCGTTCTCCAGATCGAGCTGCTCCTTTTTCATGGGAGTGAGTTCCTTGTAGACCCGAAGTCCCGTTTCGGTAATGATGCGGATCACATTGCGCAGGTAGTCCGGGGCACAGAATTCGATTTTCTGTTGCTCAGACCAGCTCATGTAATGCGGCCGGAATAGCCCATCGACCCGCACCGGGAACTCGACCCCGGCACACGGATTCGCGAACAGAAGCTTTTTGCGCACTGCCACATTCAACATGCGGCGGAGCACACGGAACTCTTGATGCACTGTGGTTGGCTTCAGCACACCTTTTTCCACGAATCCTCCCTTCGTCTTCACCGATACGCGCTGTTTGATCCGCCCCCGAAGATACGATTCAATATCATCGGCGGCCAGATCAGCGAGTCTGGTGTTTTCAAAGACTGCTCTCAGATGCTTCAGTGCGCGCTGATTCACCTCGTGGGTTTTTTGCGCGCGGAATGGTGGCCTGGAGAAATTCTCCAGATAAAATTCCGACCATTCCCCAAAACCAAGATCTTGCCCGCGGCGCAGCGCGTGCAATGTGTTGTTGTCACGTGCTTGTAGACGTTCTCTGAGAATTCTCTGCGCTTGCTCCCAGTCGTCCGTGAGAGTCGATTCTCTCCGGCGGATTCCGTTTTTGTCGCGGTACTGCATCCACCAGAGTTTCGAGCCTTCACGTTTGTACAAGCCGCCATCATGCTTAACTGGCCTTGCCATTCTCCACCTCTTGTTTGAATTGGGCGCGGAATGGAGCGAGATCCGATTTGAGAAACCGGATGTTCCGCCCCATCACGCGGAAGTGGGGAATCTGCTTTCGCTCAACCCAAAGATACACCGTTTGCGGGCTGACGCCAAGGAAAATCGCCGCATCCCGAATCTTGATCGGAAGTTCGTGCTCGTTAGCCTGTGCAATGGACATCTTGATCTCCTGTCAGGAGCCGCTTTGCTTTCAACAGATCCTACAAAGACGAGGATTCGACTAACCTCGATCTGACCAGCGTCCGCGCCCATTCAAGTTTCCCTCTGGGTTGTCGATAAGAAAGTTGTGGCCCGGCCACGCGGATGCACCCTTTTCTACCTACGCGAGTTCTCGAATATGTGGTGGCAGTTGCCGATGAATTGCACTTCGGGCGCGCGGCTGCGAAGCTGCATGTTTCTGCGCCTGCCATTACGCGGCAGATCCGGAAGTTGGAAGCGAGACTGGGCTATCGGCTTTTCGAGCGCAGTACACACGAGGTATCGCTCACGTCCGCGGGAGTGGTGTTTGTCACGGAAATCAGAAAAGGGTTGGATTGTCTGGGCCGCGCGGTAGATCTTGGTGCGGCGGCGAATCGCGGCGAGACGGAAGTATTGTCCGTGGGTTACACACCAAGCTTGAACCCAGCCGCGTTATGGCCTTTGCGCGATGCGTATGCTCGGGAAGCTGCGGGTAACAAACTGGATCTGCTCAGCGCATACACGGTCCAGCAGGTGGAATGGATCTCCCGAGGGAGGCTGGGCGCGGGCCTTGTGGCCCTTCCCATCGAGAGCAAGGGTTTGCAGGCTCGCTGTATTTGGCGGGAGCAACTCGCGATTGCTCTGCCGAAGGATCACGGATTGGCAAAGCGAAAGGTGGTGTCTTTTGACCAACTTCGAGGAGAGCCATTCGTCTGGCCGGCACATTCCATCAATCCCTGGATGCACCAGAATCTCATCACCTCCAGTGCCCAACGTGGATTAGTGCCTAACATTATTCACGAGGTCACCACCGTAAATGAAGCGCTCGATCTGGTGGCGGGCCGTGTGGGCGTGGCATTCGTTCGAGCATCTTTAGCAGACCGCCTGCGGCCCAGTGGCATCGCATTTCGCGAATTGGAAAACCCTGGATTGAGTTGGGACACGGCAGTCGTCTACCGGCAGGATGACCGCTCTGAATCGCTTCGCCTGTTTCTCCGCTTGTTGCAGAAGCAATCGAATTGTGGAGCCGAGTGAAGTGTAGCTCGGTTGTGATCCTTAACCAATATCTAAGTCTGTCAATTGTGCAATAGCCATACGTTGGATTACCTGATGGAAGTGCAGCGGCGCGCTCATGAGCTGGGTCAGGAATAGTCACCACGGAACTGCCGCGAAATGATGGGCGCGGGCTGGAATGTGACAGTCAGCTTCGGCGAAGGGATTGCGTTCAGGTCGTCGAAAAATTCCAATTCCCGAAGGGAATCAATGCAGAATTAGTTATGGGCACGGAAAACCCAGCGATGGGATCAACCAATTCGTTTCAACGCAAGCCGGGCGGAGTTTTCATCACCCCGCGCACGATCGCCCAAATTCCGGCCGGTGGGCTCCGAATCTCGCTGAATCCGGAAATTGAGTCGGAGTTCGAACTACAGGTGGTGTTCGATGTTTATCCAACATGGCTCGATATAGCATTTCGGCAGGTGCTAGAGGCGCGCATGGCACGGAGAGAATTGCTGACCGCGTGGGCGATGCCACATGATGAGCAGGTCTGTGCAGCTCTTGAGCATGAGTTTCAAGCAGCAATGCAGGCAATGACGGCCCGCAGCAATCGCGCTGGATGCCTTCTACGATTGCGTAAAGGTGCGGATCGCGATTCCACAGGAAATGAAGGATGCGTGGCGGAAGAATAGAACTGCGCGGCACGCACAGATCTCTGAGGTTCTTCGGCTTGCCTTTGATATCGGACCGGAGAGCTTCGACCAGCTCAGGACCGGAATCAAGGAAATCATACGGTTCCGTGATCTTGCCGTCCACCCCTCAAGCAAGCCCAAAACACCTATTCTGCATCCGGCGCTTAACGCACACGTGGAGTGGCGATTCGTTGCGTTTTCGTCCGACAATGCACAGAAAGCCACCTCTCTCAGCCTCGGCATCATTGGCCAGCTCTTGCAAAGACCGAAGAAAAGGTTTCCGGCTCTCGTGGAGTACTGTGAGGGCTGTAAGACATGGGTAGATCCGATCGTAGCGGCATGGGAAAGCAAGCTCGGATTGCTTTGGCAAAGAGCGGACACAGGTTCCCAATCCTCGTGAAAATAGTCCGGGGCGGCGCGGCGATGTGGTTCCCGTATGAATCACAATGCGCCAGATCTAAGTTGGCTCGATACACTTCTGTATAGCTGCGGGTTGCCGGCCGGTGGCTGAATGAAGCAACGGCAGACAGGGGGCAGAATCAATAGTACTTCAATTGGTCGGTTTTTTACAGCACAAGTCGCGAATGGCAGGGACGAATTCCAAAATCTATAAAGTAGCTGCTTTCAGTTTGCTGGGATTCTGTGCCGTATCCATCGGCATGGATCGCACAAATGCCGGTCCTGTCGTTTCACAGATCGCTAGCTTCTGCGGCGCCTTTCTGGGAGCATGCGTCGCTCGGGGGCGGAAGCATCGCACTGCTCAAAGAACAGGGAATACGGAAGTGACGGAAAATCGCGATACTGACGCGAGCTGAGCTATCGGCTTACATCGGCTTCGCGCGAGCTACTGGTGCTCTGTTCCGCTTGTAAAACCTGCTGCGCTTTGCGCACGGTGCGCTCGGCATACTGCATGGGATTGTGTTTCTCAGCCGAACGGTATCGCGCAATGGCGGCGATGATCTGGTCTGGCGGTTCGCCACGGGCCAGCGCGCGCTTGGCATAGGCCCAGTCGAGCTCGGATTGAGAGAGTTTGCCGGTGGGTGCCCGGTGGTTCTTTTCGTGAACCCGGTCCACGAGGCTACGTCCGCCTGGTTCTTCCATTGGCGACTTCGGGAAGTGTTCGGGGTTGTAGGTTTGGGTCGCGCGGGATTCGGCGCGGACGAGGAAGGGCCGTCCGTGCTTATGGGAAAGGAAGCCGGGGAAACGTAGGACCCGGCTGCAGTCGGTGGCCGCGGGATCGGCGCCGGTTTCCGCGACGAGATGGCGCATGAGCCGCTCGGCTTCGTCTGGCGAGAATCCTGCGACCTTCCAGACCACCTGCCAGCGATCCGGCGAGGTATTCACAAGGTAATTCGGTTCCGGCAGATCCTGGCGGCGCAACAGATCCTGGACGGCCGCGGTACCGCGCTCATCGAAATCGAGATAAACGTGGCGGATTCGCTCGATGTCGGCCTTGGTGCGGGATCGGCTGCCTTCCTTGACGGCGTTCATCCCGAGATAGACTTCATGGCGCGATGCGTTTAGGTGCCGTAACCAGGCCTGAAACTCCGGTTGTGCGATTTTCTCCGCTCTTGCGACGCGCTGGATGACGCGATGCGTTTCCTTCTGAATCAGAACGAGCGCGACATTATCGTCTGGCCGGAAGTTCTCCCGCACATAGCGGACGGGCACATCGGGATCGAGTGTTTGCCGGCCATTAGGCGCGGCGGTAGATGGTGGTGAGTTCGTAGTGGTCTTGCGCGGGGTCATAGCGGTCGATCCTCAAGAGCTCGGAGGCGATGCGGCAATTACGCCGCCGCTCCAAGTGCAAAATAAACTGAATGCCTTCGGCAATCTCGGAACGGATCGCGGCATAGGGCAGTTCGATACCGGCCTGGAGAACGCAGCTTGTCAAACGGGCGATGGTCTGGGAAGCGGAATTCGCATGAATGGTCGAGAGGCTCCCGGAATGGCCGGTATTTAAGGCTTGCAAAAGATCGAACGCTTCTCCACCGCGTACCTCGCCGAGAATAATGCGGTCCGGGCGATGGCGGAGCGAGGCGCGAACGAGGTCACGGATCGTGACCGGCGCGATGCCCGGCTGCTCCCGCCGCGCTTCGAAACAAACGAGATTGGGATGGTTCAGTTGGATCTCGGCTGTGTCTTCGATCAAAAGGATGCGCTCGGAAACGGGAATGAAGCGAGCGAGTGCGTTCAACAGGGTAGTCTTGCCGGTTCCGGTCCCGCCGCTGATCAGGATGTTCTCGCGATTGGCAATCGCGGCTACCAGCATTTCCAGGAGTTCCGGCGCCAGCGACCCAATGCGCACGAGTTCCTCGGCGGCGAATTGCTGGGAATGGAACTTGCGGATGGTGAGCGTGGTTCCACCGATACTACAGGGCGGAATGACGGCCGCCACACGCGAGCCGTCCGGCAAACGGGAATCGAGCAACGGCTGTTGCTCGTTGATTTCGTCGCCCAGAGCGCGGGCGATGTTGCGCACCGCCACTTGCAAATTCTTTTCCGTGAGGTGCGCATCGGGCACTTCGGCCATTTCGCCGTGGCGCTCGGTAAAGATCCGGCCCGAGCCGTTCACCATGATTTCCGAGATTTCCTCATCGAGAATCAAATGCTCAATCGGCCGGAGGAACGGAAGAATTAGCTCAAAACCCATTAGCACCTCCTGTTGGAGTTGTCTCGTTCGTATTCGGCAAGAAGCCGTTCGATCTCGCTACGCTTCTGTGGGTCTCGTAGAATGCCGCTGGCCTCGATTAGGGAGGCAAGCCGATGGGGATCTCGAAAATAGATTCGGGCGTCGTCTGGTTGTAACTCTTTTCCGGTTGCCAGGCGATGGAGGGAAGCGATCAACCGGCAGAGGCGGACCGCGCCTTTCGGGTTAGGATGCTTTTCCACTGTCAAATCCTCCCGGCGGCCAGGTGCTCGAAGTACCCGATATCGGGATCGAGGTAATACGGTTTCAGATAGCAGAATGTCGGTGGCAACGGATTCAGGCCATCGTAGGCCAGCACAATTGCCTGGGCATTTTTTAATTCGCCGAAGATCTTTGGTTCGAAAACTGGCAGCATTTGGGTGTTGTAGCTTTTGGAGGTACTGAGCGTGGCTCGATGGGCCGTCGCTCTGCCGGTCAAAATGCTCACGCGCGCATCCTGGCCGTTTTCGCTGATGGAGTAGTTGGGCCGGAGCGCCTCTTCTTTGCCGCACAGCCGGCTGGCGGTTTCGGCGCTGAAATCGTCGCTCAGCGTGAGGAAAATTTTCGTGCGGAAGGTCTGGAGCAGACTGCGCCAGCTTTCTCCCGAGAGCGTCGAGCGAAGCGAGCTGATGGATTGCGTGGCGACAATGGGAATGCATTTGGCTTGGCGGGAGAGCGCAAAGAATTTCTCATCGCCCGATGGATCGCTCTCGCCCACTGTGGCGAAGCCTTGGTATTCGTCGCAGAGAAACAGGACTTCCCGGAAATGACGTTCCGGTTCTTGCTCCATGCGCGGAATGCGGTTGAGCAGGGCGCGTTGAAAATCCTGTTTCATGAGCGTGCCGAGCGTCCGGGCGAGACCCGGATTCAGGGACACGGGGAAGTTAAGAGCAACTACTTTGCCTTGCTCGATCAATTCGCTGAACGAAGGTAACGGCGTTCCGTAGCGGCCATTGTGGTTCGCCACGGGATCGTAGGTCTCTTTCGGCGGACAGAACACGCGCTTGACATCGGGATTGTCATCGAACAGTGATAGGAAAACCGAAATGCCTTCCACGATGGAGGTGCGCAGCTTTGGTTCAATGCGCAGCCAGTCCTCGAAAAACCAGCGCTTGACCGCCTCGAACTGCTGTTTCTTTCGCTCGTCGCGGATGGGCGGAAACAGGTTTGCATGGCCCGATTCGGTTTGGGATTCGAAGGAAATGTTGTTTTCGATCAGGTACTTTTGCAGCGCTTCCGAGAAGGGAGCCTTCATCCGGCCCAGTTCTTCGTCCAATTGGAAACCGTAGGCGTCCAGAGCCGGATGGCTCTCGAAGACTTCCACTTCGATCAACAGATATTCGCCTTCGAACCGGGCTTCGCCTTCCTCGATCTTGCGTTGGAGCAGCGGTGGATTAATGACGCAGGCGTATACATCGAAAAGCGTCACGTAATCGTAGAGAACCTTGTGAAGCAGGATCACGAATTTCACCAGGTTCGTGTAGGCTTGTTGCCAGAAGGGTTCTTTGCCGCGCCCGAAGAGATTGTTTAAGAGCGAGGCGATGCCAAACGCGAGCGCATAGGCGTCCTGATCGTTGTGCAACGGATTGTAGCGGTACTCGCTGGCGAGGCTGATTTCGACGTAATCCTCTGAGCGCCCATACTTTTCCAACAACGCTCGGATCTTGAAGCAGAAGTCGCCCTTCACTTCGAGCACGAGAGCGCTGGCCCGCCGCTCGGGGTCGGACGAGCGATACGCCAGGATCTGCTCGGCGAAGGGAACCATACAGCAAGTGGTCTTGCCGGAACCGATGGCCCCAAAAATGGCGATCCCGGTAAAAAGCCCGCGCTCGGGGATCGTGAGCCACTGCGGATTCTCTGCCGGGCCGAGGCGCTTTGGGCGATGGATTTCACCCAAAACGAGAAACAGCCGGTCCCGCTCCGCTGGCTGCGGATAGAGCGGGAGCGGATTCCGCGCGAACGATGGTCTGGTCTTGACCGCAAAGATGTAGAGCAATGCGAAGAGCGAAGAATACGCGAGGAGCGGCGTCGAAAACAGCATCGCGGTGTAGGTCCAGCGGATCGATGCAAAGAGCCACGGCTTTTCGATGGCAATTAACGTAAGAAGGCTGTTGTGCGCGGCAAACGGCCAGCGATGTAATAAGGCGTAGCCGGTTGAGCAGCTCAACGCAAAGCTGAGCGGGATTCGATTTTCCACGAGGATGCGCAGCATGGTCCTCCTTCCTAAGCGGCCGAGGGCGGTTTCGGCGGTTCGGGCCGGTGGGATTTCCTGTCTTCGACATGGCCATTCACAGCGAGCGGGGATGCGCGCCGCTCTTTCCATTCCTGGAACGTCTTGTCACGGTGGAAAATGCTTTTCAATGCTTCATTGATGACCCAATCCCGCGCGCTCTCGATGAACTGGCAATAGAGTTCGAGGTCGCTGAGGACGGAACCGCTCAAGGAGACAGTAGTTTGCTTCTTTGTATCTTTGGGTTGTTTTGAGATCAGGGAAGACATATCGCTATTGAAGGAAGCCGCTGGCCGGCCCACAAAGGTTCATCAAGGGAAGGGCGGTAACGACCCCTGACGCGACGGGAGGAGTGCAGGAGGTTTGGAGCGGGCGAAGCCTGGCCCAAACCGGGGTCGTTACCGCCGTTCCATAGACCCCGGCCTGCGCCCCCTTCCACAGCACAATCCGTCCAAGATGCAATCGGTTAGCCGGTGTCCGTTGGACCCCGGACAAGTGAGAACCGAGGATTCGGCGCAACGGGATACCCGGTCCGGCTTCTACACGCGAAGCGGACAGATTACGAGGCATGGCGGACACCTCCGAAGATCTCGTAATCGAAGGCGAGCGAATGTGTGCGGAAGCTGCCGCCGCTCTGCTGCTTACCTTCCGGAAATAGGGAGGCAATGCCGCTTTCCAACCAGATGCGATATTGTTCTTCATGCTCCGCTCGATCAAACCGCCGCTTCTCTTCGCGGTAGCGGATAATGCGTTCGGCATCGAATCCTGTAAAGTTCCGCGTTTCGAATTTTCGCCGCGCCTGAAAGTACTCGATCAGGTCTTGGGCTTCGGGGGCGAGCGGATTCGCATCTGCGCTCGGTCCGCAAAGATGCCGGAAGATCGCCTCGGCTTGTTTGAACCATTGCGGCCGGGCAGCGGCATAGACGACTTCGAACTGTCCCAAAGCGGTAAAGAGGAAGCGGTGCTGCCGAAGAAAAGTAGCGAACCCATCTGCGGATTGTGCTCCCTCGTCGATATAGGCAAAATGAACCACAGGCGAGGGGAGAGGAGGCGCGGGAGCATCCACAAAGATGGGCAGCTTCTCCACAAAGAAGCGTTCGGCGGTTTCCGCCGCGCGGCGCGATTGGTAGCGCCGCGCCGGTAAGGAATCGACTCCGATGCCGCGCTCGACCACGAAATACTCAACCTTCTCCGCTTCCGTTTCGAGAAACCGGTGGCCTCGATGCGCCAATACGAAATCGAGGCACATCAGTTTGCGTTTGATGGTAAACGGAGCTTTGTCGCGGCGGTTGCGATTATCCCGTTGACCAAGGCGGGCATAGATTCCCTTGCCGCGGATATGATAGACGAGCTGGTTGGTCTGATAGCGCTCGCACTGGGCGTGACGGCGGGCCAGCAGTTTTTCGATAAACCGTTGGGCATGGCCGCCGCGCTGCTGTCCGAGAAACTCGTTGAACTGCCGGCGCACGAAGTAGCCGGAGTGCAGGGCGGCGAGGGATAGGAATTGCGCCTCTTCGCGCGTGTAACCGTACGGCTGGAGCCGGGCAATGGATTCCTCTGACATTTCGTTCTCCTACAGGCGAAGCAATTCCGCTACGAGATTGTGATCGTCGAAAACGGGCCGCAAAGGCCCGGAGTCGGTAACTCCGTATCCTGTCGCTCCCGGAGCGGCGTACATCTTGAACCCGGCAGCGGCTTTCACGCGGAGGTGCGCTCCGCGATAGTTCCGGGTGACGAGTTCGAGATCGATATGGCGCGCGTCCCCGTCCGCCGTTTCGTATTCAAGGCGCAGGTCGGGGATGGCGATATGGCCTTCGATCACGGGCAGATCGTTTTCGGCTGCGATCTCCTGTTGGCATTCTGCGTATTCGAGCGGCGGTAAATCGCGGGCCTTGGCAAGCGGCGCGTAAGCCCGCTTCTTCAACTCGTAGTCGAGCATGACGCGTTGAACCCGGCCACGCTCGCTTGCAATCCGCCGGGCTTCCGTCAGGTACATGCGATAGATCGCGGCATCGTGCGCCAGCTCGCGTGGCTTGACCACGCCGGAATAAATCGCCTGAACCGGAAGAGTCTCCCGGTTGTTGGAAGTACGCAACAGCTTCTTGCCGTCCTTGGTCAGCGTGATCACCGAAAGAGTGCGGCGGCGGGCGAGAGATACCGTGTGCCGTTCGATGAAGCCGAGCCGGGCCAGCGTCTTTAAATCGTGTTGTAGCTTTCCGTAATCGCCTGCATAATGCTCGCGGGCCACATCCGAAACGGCCAAAGTGCGGAAGCGGCCCGCATCCCAGAGCACTTGTTGTTGGCGGGAATCGATCCGGCTGCCGATCATTTCGCGCGCCTGCCGCCCCCTCTGCTCTAGGGAGCGTTCAGGAGTTCGCGAAGTTTCCGCGAGACAGCGAAGCCGGGCGAGGTCCCGAGCCGGATCGTAACGCACGCGTTTCTTTCGTTGCAGGCCGGTGGCGGTATACGCACGGCCCAGTTCAGAGCCTTTCACGCGGACTCCGGCAAACTCATACGAGATGCCATTCCAACGTCCATTCGATTGGAGGCTCGGGATGGGACGCACGCCCTCGCGTTCGAGTCGTTCCAGAAAGTCGTCGAGCGCTGGCGAGTTTTCAGCCGCCCGGTCGATCCGGGCACGCAGGTCGGATAGATCGAAATCGGGAAATGCTGCGTTCCTGGTTTTCTCCGATCCAGTGAAGCGTGCGGGCGCAGGCGAAACGCGATGCACCTGATCGGTGAGGCCCTGCTCGCGGCCGTCGTATGCCCAATCGCGACTCATACGATTACTCCTGTAAGCGGCGCGAGAGTTCTTCGGAGATACTCTCTCCCGAGCGCAATTGCTTTTCGATGTGGGCCAGCTTCCGGCCCGTTTCTTTGAGCAGGAGTTTACGGACTACGAGGTAGATCAGCGCGAACAGATTGAAGAAGAGAGCCAGGGCGTATAGACCGATTACACGCCCGTACTTCTCCATCAGCAGCATGCGATACGGGATGACAAACGAGCATTCCTGTAACAGGAAAAAGCCGAGCGCCAGGAAAATCACCGTGGTTGCAAAGAAAACGTTGGCAATCATCCGCCTGCTACCTCATTGACCCGAAGGCTTGATCTTCCCGGAAATAGGTGATCGTCAACCCGAGTGGATTGACGGGAATCCAGGCATTCGGCACCCGGTCGCGCACAATGAAAACAAAGCTTGCGGTGTACCTCTCGCGGCGGCCTTCCACGCGATCCCGGCCTTCGTAGTAGATCTTTTCGAATTCGACAGTCGCTTTATAGGGCGGCTGCCGCAGGTCTTCGATCGTGACATTTTTCACGTCGATATCGATCTCGTCACCCTGTCCCGCAAGGAAGTTCTCGATGACCCTATTCTTCCTGTAGGCGCGAAGGATGGCATCGGCGAGGCGTCCATCCAGAAAATAGAGGGAACGCGCAAAGTTTTCACGTACGGTCGCGCGGATGCGCCCGTAGTAGCAGCTGACAAACTGCACGAGAAAATACTTCACTTCGGCTTCGTGCGGCTGGTAGGTAAAGCTGCCGTAGGAAAGTGCCTCGGCGCGGCCCACATCGTCAATGCGGACGACGAGCGGCTTGAAGCTACCGAGCGTGTGCAGGGTGCGCAAGTTCAGCGCCAGCAATCCCAGGCAAACGAGAGTCACGCACAGAAGCGCGACCCGGAGATGACGGCCCGCAACCAGCACGGCGGCGTGCTGCTCCAGGTACTTGCGAGCCGGCGGCCGGTCATTGGGGGACGGTAATAGCCGGTTGGCTTCAAGAGTGGTCATCGGCAGTAGCTCCTAGAATTTCGGGATCACGCTTTCGCCCGAGCGCCCGCTGAAAATGGAGTTCACCAGCGAGGGGATCTTCAGAACGCCGTAGGTGAACGCAAACAGCAGGAACACAAGCGGCAGAAAGAGCAGGGCCATACCGCCCGAATCGTACGGCGGCGGATGGGAGTCGACGAAGTGATTCAGCATGCTGCCCATCACGAACACGTAGGCGTTTGCAATGACCGGGTAGAAGGCGTATTGGAACAGCGCTTTGAGCCAATTCCAAAACAGCCATTCCATCTGCGGCACGATGAAGAACGGAATAAAGACTGGCCCGACGAGCACGGCAATCGCGCTTGCGATATAACCGAAGGCGATTACGGCGAAAGCGGCTGCTTCCGCAAGGGAGATGCCCAGCACGAGAATGACGAAATGAAGAATCTCCAGAGCGCTTGCGAAGATCATGGTCGGGCTTTCGAGACTCAGATACATGGAATCGAGGCGTTGCTTTACGTCCTGGATCGTTGCGAGCTCGATTTGCTTGGCGAGATTCGCTCCCTGGTCGGTAATGAGCCGGTAGAAGCTGATGCCAATGACGGGAATCGGATTTGCATAGTAGGTGATCATGGCGTAGCCAAAGGCAATCGTGAGGACCAGCGAAGCGAAGCGGTCGAGCTGGAATCCTGCGTGGCCGCTTGCGCTCGCCAACGCCGATTTGATGCCGAACCAGGCGAGTAAGATCACCGCGAACCCGCGGAACAGGTGCAGCCCGAGCGCCTGAAACAGCGCTGCATGGCTGGTCATCAAGTCGCTCAAGAAGACAAAAAGATCGCTCATGGAATCCGGGGCGCCCACGGAACCTCCTTCGGTGTTCAGTTTTGGAAATTGCCTTTGGTTTAGAGGTGGTAATCGGCCATGGCGCTGGTCCAAGCCGACGATTGCGCGCTGAGAATGGCCTGGCCCTCGCCGAGCATCTGGATTTGGGTGTTGACGGCTTTGACTTCGCTGTCGCGCTCGCGTTTTGCCTGAATCAACTGCTGCTCGGCGAGCGCGGCCAACAGTTTATTGGTGTCCTGCTCGTTGCGTAGCGCAATCACATTTGCGGCGTTGATCTTATTCAGGACCGCAATCTCGGTGTTGTAATCGGGATCGTTCGAGAGCGAATCGGTTTCGAGCGATTGAATCGCCTGCTCGACCTCGGGCGCATGGGCGCGGAGCATTCCGATGGTCTCGATATCGTTCTGGTTTGCGCCATCGGTCAGTTCGATGGTGGCGTAGTGCTTTTCGAGCCGGCTTAATTGATCCGAGGGAACGCTGGAAAGCGCCGCGCCATAGGGCAGCAAGGCCTCGCTTGCTTGGGCATAGCCGCTCGCCACGCTACTGCCGCTGTTTATGGCTGCGATCCAACCGCCCGTTGTGCCATACGTATTCGTGGCGGAAGCTAGATACCAGGGCGTCAGGACGGCCCGGTAGCGGACAGCCATATTGACCGGGATCGACCGCGCCATCCAGATCATCTGGTTGTATTGGTTCGTGATCATCTGGTACGTCTGGATCATTTGGGAGAGTTGGTGCTGCATCTCGACGAGTTGCGCCGTGACCTTGGCAAACACGGAGGGATCGAACACGGTCCACTGGCCATGCACAAGAACAGCGCTCACCGGGAGCAGGCCAAAAAGAGACAAAAAGACTCTTCGCATATGGGTTCCTTTCCACTTGGCTGTTGGCGGTGCGTTAACGCCGCGGAGCGGTCGCTGGGATGGTGTGCTGCGTGGCGGCAGGCTGGGTCAACCGGTGCAGGATCATATAAGCGCATTCGCCTACGAAGGCGAGAAACAGAAATCCCACGAGGAGCAAAACGCCCAGCTTGAGCTTGTACAAACCAGGCGACAAACGCTTCAAAGCAGCCAGTTCGAGTAACATAAAACCTCCTAGAAATCGGCCGGCAGGGTGTGTTGATCGTATGCCGGCAACAGCAGGTCGTTCGAGAGAAAGACCTTGATACGGTAGCCTTCGCGGATCGTGAACGTGGGGAGCACGTTCAGATAGCGATCCAAAATATTGAGCGAGTTCTGGGAAAGGTTGGCGGCGACGCCTTGCCGGTAGGCATCGAGGCTCGTGGCATTCACGCCATAGCCGGTTTCGAGATTCGAGAGCCCGGCGAGCGCGCCAATCGCCAGCGATACGCCGAAGATCTGAGCGTAGTGATGATTCACTTTGTCCCGCAAGCCGGTTTCGCCGATCTGATTCAAGCCTTTGAATTGATCGAGGCTCACGGAGTACCCGTCCGGCATAATCAAGCGGTGAAAGAAAACCGCCAGACGCTGCTGACCGAAACGGTCATTCCGCTGTACTTCGCCGAGAATCCGGCTGCCCTTCGGAATGAGAACATGCTGCAGGTCGTGGGAATAGACGTCGGTCGTGACCAGGCAGTTCACCGGACCATTGAAGCTGCCATCCAGGCGATTGCTGAGAACGGTCTCGATCAGGGTCCCTTCGAGCAAGCGGTACTTCTTCCCCTCGGCCCTTTGAAGGCTTGGATCGATAGACGTATGTTCTGGTGTTCGAGGTTGCGCCGGTTCTGGATTCAAGTTCCGGGAAGCCGTGTCGCCGGGTTTCCCGATTCCGGGATTGGCGGAGGGCTGGCTAACTGCCAGACTCGGAGCGTTGCCAGCCGGATACGGCCAGGGATAGAAAACCGGCATCGGCTGGGTCGTGGATGTGGAATGAGACTCGTTAGCGGCGGGGCTTGCCGGACGAGTGGCGCTGTCGCCTTCTTTGCGGTAGGTCAGGGCAATATTCGATGCAAAGAGCGATTCGTACTCGCGCTTCTCCTTTTCCGCCGCGAGCGCGCTCTTTTCAGGCCGGGTTTCGAGTGACTCGCGCGCCGGGTAAACGGGAATCGGCTGACCGGGAACAGCGTTCGGCGAGGAAGCTGGCGGCATCCCAAGCGCTTGTTTCGCTCGCTGCAATTCCGCTTGCTCGGCGGCCAATTTGCGGGCTTCTTCGTCGATCCGGTTCCGGTACTCCTGAATGCGCGCCAGATTCGGATCGGTTACCGGCGCGCTCTTCTGGGTTGCCGGTGTCGCGCTTTTCGGAGAACCGCCGCTGAAGGCGATCGCTCCCACCATAATGACGGTGATGGCCAGAATCACGTACGCTTGTGCATTCTTGGGCAGAAGCCCCGCGGGGCGAATGGCCCGGTCGCGTACGGTCGTGGGCGGCGCGGCTGTTTCGTGGATGGGCTGTTTCGTTTGGTCCGGCATTACTACTCCTCGCGGGCGAAGTTGAGCTTTTTCTTTCCAATCGCCAGATATCCGCTGTCGAGCACCTTCGGCACGATATAGAGGCCGTTCTTGAAATCGAAATTCACCAAATTGGGTTTGCCGTCTTTGACTTCGTACAGCGCGGGAGTCTCCTGCGGGTTCGCGTAAATGTAGGTGAACTTGCCGTCGTGATAGATGGCCGATACGTGAAAGACTGGATCGTTGGCCGGGAAACGATACACGAAGTGCAATCGCGCCGGATATTCCGAGCGCAGCCGGCTCAGTTCGCTGGCGAGCGCCGCTTGCGCTTGGTCTTTCGCTTGCCTCGCCTCGGCCTTGGCCAGTTCGGCCTGCTCGCGATAATCCTCTACCTGGGCGGCGGAAACAAACTTCGATTTTCCATTCAGGCTTGACAGCATCGAGTCGTCCTTTGGCTCGACGAAAATCTTGAGATCGGGTTCCACGCCGGACACTCGCGAGATCTCGCGCAACACAAAGCTGTACAGGTTGCCGGAGGCAGTAATTAAGTTGAGATTCGTTTGGGAGTTTTCTTTGGCTGGTTTTATGTAAGCAAAATTGGCCGTGCCGTTGACGATCCAGTATTCTTTGTCCCCGCACGTGTAATCGAGAATCGATTCCTGTTTGGGGAGCACAATCAACGTCGTGAACCGGATCTTGGCATTCACCGGCACTACGTCCCGCTCGGAGTATGAGACCGTGCGGGCCTGCGGTGTCAGTTCGGGAGGAGGCGGCGCATGATCCGCGGCCGCCCATAAGGAACCACAGGCGAGGGAGAGAGAAAGAAGAGAACGAAACCATGTATTCATGAGCGAAACTCCTGAGTCAACAGTTCGAGCCCGCGTTCGAAGCCATAGCGGGCGAACGCATCCTGTTTGCGTTGGTTGTCATAGGGGCTGTTCGTGTATAGCCAATACTCCTTGCGGTCCACGTCGAGGTTCAGTATCCTGGACCGGTCCGGCTGTTTTAAGAGGAACTGCCGCTTGGGAATCAGCGTCGCGATCCGGTGCGCTTCCGCCTGGTTGAGCTTGAATATCTGGCGGTACCATTCCTCGTCCATGCCGGGATTGGCGAGGAAGAGTTTCGTGGGGCAGCTTTCGGCTAGGATCGGCAGGATCTCGGATTGCTGCAAGTCTTCGCCGGATTGTGTCGCGAGGATCAGCGCGGCATTGCGCTTGCGCCAAGTCTTCGAGGCTTCGACGATATAGAGCCTCGTTATGGGATTGCGGAAGAAGCGCCAAGCCTCGTCGATGAGGAACCATTTCGAGGTAGTCGGCTCGTTCGAGATGGCCGCATTCGCCCGGTGCAGAATGTAGAATAGCAACGGTTCGAGCACCTCGGGATAGCGGTCCATCCCCTCGAAGTCAAAGGTCTGAAAGCGGGCAAACGTCAGGTTGTCTTCCGCGTTGTCGAACAGCGCGCCATAGGGACCATCGGCGGACCATTTGTAAAGTTGGACGGCGAGACGCCTGCTCAGCATGCCCAGCAGAGAGCGTAAACGGCGGATTTCGGGAGGCGCTTCGTACAGGTTTCCAATTGCCTC
>Ga0070740_10003154_pt1 | contig 17988 bp, 17 predicted proteins | sample Coa_R2_FD_67286 | JGI IMG/M metagenome (GOLD analysis project Ga0070740, IMG submission 67286) | Surface soil microbial communities from Centralia Pennsylvania, which are recovering from an underground coalmine fire - Coalmine... | ecosystem: Environmental > Terrestrial > Soil > Unclassified ... | reverse complement strand
GCGACCAGCGCCGTGAGGCTGATGAGGCCGAGCGCGGCGGCTTCGATGTGGCTCAGACGCGCGGGCTTGCGGGCGACGAGCGCGGCCTTGACCGCGAGCTTCTCGGCGTAGGCGCCTTCGATGCCCTGGTCGGTGACGCCGAACACCGCATCGCCAGTTTTGAAGTCGGTCACGCCGGGCCCGACGGCGCTGACGACGCCGGAGAAATCGCGCCCGAGGATGTGCGGAAATTTATTGAGCTTGTAGCGCCCCTGCCCGCGCCGCACCTTCGGGTCGGCGCCGTTGACGCTCGCGGCATGGATGTCGACGACGACCTCGCCCGGTCCGGCTACCGGATCGGCCGCCTCGCCGAGCCGCAGCATCTCCGGCCCGCCGTGGCCTGTGAGGAGCATGGCTTTCATGGGCAATTCCTCTCGATTGTCATGCCCGGGCTTGACCCGCGTGCGCGCCGAAAATTACGCGGCTGCGCGCTACTCAACTGCAAAGGCCGGCAAGGCTCGTTGAATGCGATTACGTATGCGCTGGAGAAGAGCATCCTCGGTACGACTCCAGTGAAGCATATTTTTTGGAACCGTAACGAAGGCATGTTCAATCAAGTCTGTTGCGCTGACTCGAATCTTCGCAACTAATTTGACGGGAGAAATTGACCGAGAGCTTTTCTCGTCCAGCTTGAACACAAAAATCCAGGCATTCGTGCCATGGTACGAAACGTTGTCGGTGCCTTTGACCCTAAATTCCAGCCCTCCAACGTGTTCGATCTCTGGCTTCCCGAGAAACGGCTGCCAGCTATCCCAGACAGAATCCGGAATAGCCAAGATAGTACCAGCCGCGGTGCCTTCCTTGCTCAATTCGAATTTCAGAAGCGTCTGATAAAAGGTTCGCTTAAATACATCGGCAATGTTTGGGCCTTCGATCGCTTCCGACATCCACAATGAATTTTTCGCGAGCGCCTTTGAAAACCCCATCTTGTGCAGACGGTGGGCATCGCGAAGGTTTGTGACGGCGTGCTTATAGCTTCCATGGAAATCCATGGTTTGAATTTCGATAAAGCCATAGCGACCTACTCTCAGAACGGTATTGGATTTTGTGATTTCGACGACGGTTACATCAAAGGCTACCTCTGGAGAGGCTTCGGTGCCGCTGACGGATATTTCTCCACCGAGTTTGTCTTGGAAGAAGACAAAAGCCTTTCCGTGTTTTTTCAGTGCGCCTTCAAGAGCAGCTACTCCCCTTTTGTCGGTGAGAATTGACACCGGAATTGGGGGAGCACTCAGCGGCGCCTGAAAGATCGTCGCGCAACCATTCTCTACAATGTCACTGTCAATAACCCGATATGGGCAAACGAGCCAATCCCTTCGACCGCCAAAACCGAGAGAGTTAATAGTACAAACACCAAAGGCATTTTCGCTTTTTATGCACTGAGTGCGCTCTCGTTTTACGCGACTGAGAAAAGGGCACATTCCCCAATTCTGTCCCGAAATGTCCTTGTCGTTGAGTCGAACGCGGGGGAAGAGTCGCTGTCCAAACCATTCGCTGACGAAGTTGCCTTTCGGTTCCGGCCTTTTCATCCGCGCAATCGCTTGTTTGCTGTAGCGACAAATCTGGGTTGGAGGTCGAAGCCGACGGCACTTCTATTGGATGAAACGGCAGCATGAAGCGCTCGGCCCGTTCCGCAAAACGGGTCCAAAACAACGCCCTTTTCAGGACAACACGAAATAATTCGAGGCGTTATTAATGCAGCAGGAAAAGTCGCAGTGTGACCATTCTCACCGGGCTCGACGAGGATGGAAACAACATCCGATTGTCTCGTGTCCATGGTGGATGTGTCGTAATAGTATGTCGCACGTCCATATTTTGGCTTCTTCACAAAATGAAAAAAATGTTCGTGTGCGAGATTTAAGCGGTCACTTTCGCGCAACGGTAAAGCGTTTGGCTTGTGCCAAATTAGATCGTTGCGCAAAATCCACTTGTTGTCTTGCATGGCAAGGGCGAACCGCGCTGGAATAAGAAGCAGCTGCTTCTCTGCTCGAAAGCCACCCATTGGAGTCTTTCGGCGCTTTCGGTGCTTGTCCGCAAAGCCCTGCCGACCGTTGTTCCTGATGCTGCTCCAGCGCGCGAAATAGGTATCACCGAGGTTGACCCATAAACTTCCTGTTGCCTTGAGGCACGGAACGGCGCGCTGAAAAATTTCTGTCAGATGCACCACGTACCATTCTGGATACGGCTCCAGTCCAAGCACTCCACCTTCTGACCGATACCAGCGGTAGCCGGGACTTTTTGGGCCGATTTTTCGGACACGCTTGATGTCGTTAAATAGCTTCCAGTTGTGCTTGAGGTCGTAGTCACGGTGGCCCCAATACGGAGGACTGGTGATAATGAGATCAATCGAATTATTTGGAATCAAACCGAATAGATCATATGCGTCCCCGACAATAACCGTGTTCAGCAAGGGCTTTATTGTGGTGTTGGTGGATGTGATTTGGAGCATTTGTGCGCTCGGCGACTCGGGCGGAGTTGAAGCTACTACCCATCTACGATGGCGCGCAGGCGACGCGGGAATAAGCACTGTGGATGGATAGAAAGAACGAAACAGGAACAATCGTCAAGAGGATTTTTTGCCTTCAAACACCGACACCATCTTTGCCCTTTCCTCCGGCCGTCCGCCGGCGGCCATCGCCGTGATCCGCATCTCCGGCCCGCGCGCCGGGGACGCGCTGAAAGCGCTGACCGGCAGAATTCCGGAGCCGCGCAAAGCGGCCTTCGCGCGCGTGCGCAATCCGCAATCGGGCGAACCCATCGACGACGCGCTGGCGCTGTGGTTTCCGGGCCCGGCGAGCGAAACCGGCGAGGACGTGGCCGAGCTGCAGTTGCACGGCGGTCGCGCCGTGATCGCGGCGACGCTGGCGGCGCTCGGCAGGCTGGAGGGCCTGCGGCCGGCGGAAGCGGGTGAGTTCACGCGGCGCGGTTTCGAGAACGGCAAGCTCGATCTCACCGCCGTTGAGGGGCTTGCCGATCTGGTGATGGCCGAGACCGAAGGGCAACGCCGCCAGGCGCTGCGGCAGATGCGCGGCGCGCTGCGCGAGCGCGCGGAAAGCTGGCGCGAGCGGCTCGTCCGCGCGCTGGCGCTGGTCGAAGCGCGCATCGATTTTGCCGATGAGGAAGACGTGCCGGAGAATCTCATCGCGCCGGCTCTGGCGCTGGCGCGCGAGCTCGCAGTGGAGATCGAGGCGACGCTGGCCGATGACCGCCGCGGCGAGCGGTTGCGCGACGGGCTGGTTATAGCCATCGCCGGGCCGCCCAATGCCGGCAAGTCGACGCTGCTCAATCGCATCGCCCGGCGCGAGGCGGCGATCGTGTCGCCTTACGCCGGCACCACCCGCGACGTCATCGAGGTGCATCTCGACCTCGACGGCTGGCCGGTGACGCTGCTCGATACCGCCGGCATCCGCCACAGCGACGATCCGGTGGAGCGGGAAGGGGTGAGGCGGGCGCGCGAACGCGCGGCCGCTGCCGATCTGGTGCTGTGGGTGGTGGACGCGGCGGAGGTCGTGCGCGCCGGCGGTTGGCCGCGCGGAAGCCCGGAACGCGCGGCTGTTGTGGATGCAGCCGTGGAGACGAGCAGCGCGCCTGGACGCAGCGCCTTGAACGCGAGGGCAGGGGGGAGGACGTCCCCGACGGAGGCTGTGCCCGCGGTGGGGGCGAAGGTTTCGGCCGGGAAGGGCTGCGATGCTCGGCTAGGCACGCTGGCGGCTGGCACCAGGTCCGCTGCCGGCACGCGGACGCAAGGGCCGGGCTCGGGGCAGATTGCGCCCGGCGAACGGACTTGGCTGGTTTGCAACAAAATCGACCTGGTGCCGGCAGCCGCAACAAATGAACTCGGAAGCTCGATTTTCGGTAGAACTGAATCTGATCGCCGACTCAATCAGACGTTAACAAACGAGGTTAATAATTCCTCCTCTCAAAGAACTGATTTCATATTCACTCAATACGAATCAAGGTTCAGTCTTTCGGCGGCGACGGGAGAGGGGTTTGATGCACTCCTTTGCGCGCTGCGCCAATATGCCGAAAAATTTCTTGCCGGCGCAGAGCCGGCGCTGGTCACCCGTGCCCGCCACCGCCTCGCCCTGCAGGAAGCAAGAGCCGCCCTGCAGGGCGCGTTAGCGCCTGGTCTGGCTGGCCGCGAGGACCTGCTCGCCGAGGAACTCCGGCTCGCCGCCCGCGCCCTCGGCCGCCTTACCGGACGAGTCGACGTCGAGGACATTTTGGACGTGATTTTCCGCGACTTTTGCATCGGCAAATGACGGGTCATCTTGGCTGGGTGGCCCGGTTTGGCTGGGCTGGGACGACACGTTCAGCGCCCACTAGAACCAACATTCGCGGCGTGTTTCACGTGAAACATAGCGAAGGGACACTTCTTTGACCGCTCCCATCGTGTTGGATAAAAGCCCATCCGAGGTCCCATGAACACCCGATTTGATGTCATCGTGATCGGCGGCGGCCACGCCGGCTGCGAAGCCGCGGCTGCCAGCGCGCGTAGGGGCGCGAAAACGGCGCTGGTCACGCACCGGCTGGCCACCATCGGGGCCATGAGCTGCAATCCGGCCATTGGCGGGCTCGGGAAAGGCCATTTGGTGCGGGAGATCGACGCCCTCGACGGCCTCATGGGCCGCGTAGCCGATCAGGGTGGCATCCAATTTCGCGTTCTGAATCGCCGCAAAGGCCCGGCCGTGCGCGGGCCGCGGGCGCAGGCCGACCGCAAACTCTATGCGCAGGCGATGCAGGCTGCGATCCGCGCCACCCCTAATCTTGAGGTGATCGAGGCAGAGGCCGACGATCTCATTCTCACGGATGGCGTGGTCTGCGGCGTCCGTTTCGCCGACGGCCGCGAATTGCCTGCCAGCGCGGTGGTGCTGACCACCGGCACGTTTCTGCGCGGCCTCATCCACATCGGCGAACGTCAAATCCCGGCCGGCCGCGTCGGCGAAGCGCCCGCGCTCGGCCTGTCGCGCACGCTGGAAAATTTCGGCTTCGCGCTCGGACGTTTGAAAACTGGAACGCCGCCGCGGCTCGACGGCCGCAGCATCGATTGGTCTGCGCTCGCAATGCAGCCCGGCGACGATCCGCCGGAACCGTTCTCGGTTCTCACGGCGCGCATCACCAACCGCCAAATCGAATGCGGCATCACGCGTACGAACGAAGCGACACACAAGATCATCCGCGCCAACGTGCATCGCTCGCCGATGTACTCCGGACAAATTGCGAGCAGGGGTCCGCGTTATTGTCCGTCAATCGAAGATAAGATCGTGAAGTTCGGCGAGCGCGACGGCCACCAAATTTTTCTTGAGCCGGAAGGGCTCGACGATCACACGGTCTACCCGAACGGAATCTCCACGTCGCTTCCCGAGGAGGTGCAGCACGCGCTGGTCGCGACAATTCGCGGGCTGGAGCGCGCGCAAATCGTTCGTCCGGGCTACGCTATCGAATATGACTACATCGATCCGCGCGAGCTCAATCCGACGCTCGAAACCAAACGCGTGCGCGGACTTTTTCTCGCCGGGCAGATCAACGGCACCACGGGCTACGAAGAAGCCGCGGCCCAGGGACTACTCGCCGGACTAAACGCCGCGGCGCGTGCAGGAAATGCCGATGAAATCGTGCTCGATCGCGCGCAGGCTTATATCGGCGTGATGATCGACGATCTGGTCACGCGCGGCGTCACCGAACCGTATCGCATGTTCACCTCGCGCGCCGAATATCGTCTGCAACTGCGCGCCGACAATGCCGATCAGCGTCTTACGCAAAAAGGAATCGACATCGGCTGTGTCGGCCAGGAGCGCGCACGCGCATTCAAAGAAAAAATCTCGACATTGAATGATGCGCGCGCATTTGCGAAATCCGTTTCGATCACACCGAAGGAAGCGGAGCGTCACGGGCTCGCGCTCAACAAAGACGGACAGCGGCGCACTGCGTTCGAGATCTTGTCGTATCCGAACGTTTCGATTGCTGACGTCGCGCGCGTGTGGCCGCGCTTTGCCGCGCTCGATGCGAAGCTCGCCGAGCAGATCGAGATCGACGCGAAGTACGACGTCTATCTTTCGCGTCAGGCCGCTGACGTTGCCGCGTATCGACGCGATGAAAATTTTTCGCTGCCGGACGATCTCGACTACGCATCGCTGCCCGGATTGTCGAACGAAGTGAAGCAGAAATTACAATCGCATCGTCCGCGCACCATCGGCCATGCTTCGCGGATCGATGGCGTCACGCCGGCGGCGTTGACATTGCTGGTCGCACATGTGCGGCGGAAGAAGCCGGCGGCGAAATCGGCGTGAGCAAACGCGGGCAGGGCGAACGCGACCTCGTCGCCGACAAAGCGCGCGCGCTGAAGCTCTTCCCGGTTTCACGTGAAACGGAAATGCGGCTCGACACATTCGTCGACGCACTGCTGCGCTGGCAGAAAACGACGAACTTGATTTCCGACTCAACGCGCTCGCAAGTGTGGACTCGCCACGTGGCCGATTCGCTGCAGCTCATCGCGCTCGCGCCGGAAGCGCGGGTTTGGGCGGACTTCGGGTCCGGCGGCGGCTTTCCCGGAATGCCGATCGCTTGTGCGCTCGCCGACAAGCCCGGAACGCAGGTTCATCTCATTGAAAGCAACGCAAAAAAGGCCGCGTTTCTGCGTGAAGCGGTGCGAATCACCGGTGTGCGGGCTGTCGTGCATCGCGAGCGCGCCGAGAAATTTGGGGAAAGCTGCCAAGAAGCGGTGCACGTCGTGACCGCGCGGGCGCTCGCCCCGTTGAAAACCCTGTGCGATCAGGCCTTTCCTTTAATCGCGCGGGGCGCCCTCGGCATCTTCCCCAAGGGACAAGATGTAGAGGCTGAATTGACTGAGACTGCTAAATATTGGAGCATCCAGGTCGACAAGGTGCCCAGTCAAACGAGTCCGGATGGCTGCGTCCTGGTGATTCGCGGCCTTACGCGTGCGGCGTACCAACCAACCAATTGAAGCTGCAAGGGATTTCACGGTCATGAGCGAGCGATCTCCCGCGGACCAGGCGCCGCAGGCGAACCCACAAGTCGTGCCGTTCGAAAAGCCGCTGGCGAAGGGGGAGGCGGGCCGGCCCCGCGTGCTGGCGATCGCCAACCAGAAGGGCGGCGTCGGCAAGACGACCACGGCCATCAATCTCGGCACCGCGCTCGCCGCCATCGGCGAGCACGTGCTCATCGTCGACCTCGATCCGCAGGGCAATGCCTCGACGGGACTCGGCATCGAACGCCGCGCGCGCCGCACCTCGACCTATGACGTGCTCACCGGACAATCGCCGATGCGCGATGCGGTGGTGCCGACCGCGGTGCCGCAGCTTTTCATCGCGCCGTCGACGCTTGACCTCTCCGGCCTCGAATTGGAGATCGGGCAGGCGCGCGATCGCGCCTTCCGTTTGCGCAGCGCGCTCCACGCGCTCAACAGCGGTGCACGCAATTACGACTTCACCTACGTGCTGGTGGACTGCCCGCCGTCGCTCAACCTCATCACGGTCAACGCCATGGCGGCCGCCGATTCGATCCTGGTGCCGCTGCAGTGCGAGTTCTTCGCGCTCGAAGGCCTGTCGCAATTGCTCAAGACGGTCGAGCAGGTGAGGACCACGCTCAATCCGAAACTGTCGATCCACGGCATCGTGTTGACGATGTACGACTCGCGCAACAATCTCGCCAATCAGGTGGTCGCCGACGTGCGCCAGTTCATGGGGCGCAAAGTTTACGAGACTGTCATTCCGCGCAACGTGCGCATCTCGGAAGCGCCGAGCTACGGCAAGCCGGTGCTGGTGTACGATTTGAAGTGCGTCGGCAGCGAAGCCTATCTGCGGCTGGCGACGGAAATCATCCAACGCGAGAAGGAATTGAAGGCAAGCTGACAACGCGGCAAACAAATCGATAGGGTTGACGAGGAATACCGATGGCTCGTTCAGGAGCGGCGATGGCGGAGCATCATTCGCGATTGGGACGTGGGCTTGCCTCGCTCATCGGCGACGTCGGCGATGAAAGCACGACGCCGGCCGAGCAGGGCGGGCGCAAACCGCGGCGCGCGCCGATCGAGAGCCTGCGCCCCAATCCGCGCAATCCGCGCAAACTGTTCACCGAAGCCGAGCTCGACGCACTCGCGTCTTCGATCAAAGAGCGCGGCATCATCCAGCCCATCGTGGTGCGCGCGGTGCCGGAGGAGCGCGACTCCTACGAGATCATCGCCGGCGAGCGGCGCTGGCGCGCGGCGCAGCGCATCGGTCTGCACGACGTCCCGATCGCGGTTGTCGACGCCACCGACGCACAGTCGCTCGAATTCGCCATCATCGAGAACGTGCAGCGCGCCGATCTCAATCCGCTGGAGGAAGCCGCGGGTTACGTCGCGCTGATGGAGCAGTGCAATCACACGCAGGAAGAAGTGGCGCACATCGTCGGCAAGAGCCGGCCGCATATCGCCAACACCATCCGTCTGCTCAAGCTATCGCCGCAGGTGCAGACGCTGGTGCGTTCGGGCAAGCTCTCGGCCGGCCACGCGCGGCTGCTCGTCGGTCAACCCAATCAGATCGAGATTGCGCAGGAGATCATCGCGAAAGAGCTGTCGGTGCGTCAGCTCGAGGAGGAAATGCGCGCGGACGGGGCGCGGCAGGCGCGCGAAGTGCGGCGTGAATTTCGCGGACCGGTGATCCCAACGCGCGGCAAGGACGCCGACACGCGCGCGCTGGAGAAGCGGCTCTCCGATGCGCTCGGGCTTGACGTCTCGGTGGACCACAAGGCCTCCGGCGGCGGCACGCTGCACATCAAGTACAAAGATTTGGATCAGCTCGACGCGGTGCTGCGCAAGCTCGGCGGCGACCCCTAAGCGCAGGAGCCAAGTCGAACGGATTGCCGGGTCAAGCCGGGCAATGACAGTGTTGGGAATCAGCTAACGGCCTGCCTGTCATGCCGCGTCTTCGAATCCTCCGGTGCCTCGGCGCGATTCGTCATCCCGTAGTCGCGCAGCACGGAGGCGACCCGCAGCCGGTAATCGGCGAACACGCCGCCGCGCCCTTTCACCTGGCTTTCGCGATGGCGCTGCTGGTTGCGCCAGCGTTTGACCGCCTCCTCGTCGCGCCAGAACGACAGCGACAACAGCTTGCCCGGCTCGGTGATACTCTCGAAGCGCTCGACCGAAATGAAGCCGTCGCTCGCATTCAGGTCCTCGCGCAATGATGCGGCAATACCGAGATAATCGTCACGCCGCCCCGACGCCGGCCACACCTCGAAAATCACAGCAATCATCCGCGCTCTCCGTGTTGTAGGGCCAAGCATCATGGATCGGCGGATAGGCGCCCGCAACGATCTCATTCGCCGCTTTGAACCCGCAGCCGATGCTGCGACACTCACCTCCTGGAAAAGGGGGGCGCAGTATGAACCAAGATCCAACGGCTAAATCGTCGGCCAAGAAGACAAATCCAACCAAGATCGTGCTGCTCGGCGCCGTGGCGACCGCGCTCGCCCTGTTCAACATGATGGGCGGCGGCGAAGCGCCAAGTTTCGCTGTTCGCGTTCTCGAATATGTCTTTCTTGCCTGCGGCCTGATTGCGCTCGCCGGCGGCCTGCTCCTGCTGGCCACCCGCGATTGAGGACTTAGCTCGCTATGTCGGCTAGGGAACTTGCCGGGAATTGTCGCGTTGGCAGCCGCGGGTTGTGCTTCAGGAGGCGAGCATGCGGCTGATTCTCTTTATCATCATCATAATTCTTTTGTTCGCTGCATTGCCCACGTGGCCGTATAGCGGCGGCTGGGGCTATTATCCTTCCGGCGGACTGGGGCTCATCCTCATCATCCTGCTGATCCTGCTCATCCTCGGGCGCATCTGAGCGAAGTGTCCGCGCGCGACGCGCCGAACGGGCGTGTGCGGCAGGGACGGCGGTCTAGCTCTTCTTCGCAAAGAAGCTGCACCAGCCGTTCGGGATGATGTCGCCGTCCACCAACTGACAGGATTTCGGCGGCAGGAAGAAGCGGCACTGCGAGCAGCTTTGCCCGTTGTTCGGGTGGTCCTGATATTTCGCCGTTTTCTTGTCGACCTTTGATTGCGCCCGCGCACGCTGCAGCCAGCCAAACGAAACCATCAGAGCGGCGGCGACGGTCGGAAATAGTTGGCGGCGGGATAGTGCCGCGCGCCTGAGCGTACAAGACGAGTGGACGAGGTTGCGGTCCGGGGCGGCCATTGGGGCCATTGGCGGACTCATGTCGAGACGGGTCGCCACCGCTTACGCAACGCGCGCGGCACCTCCGGTGTTTCCGGGGTGCGCCGCTTTGTCTCCACGCTCGAACGACGGCTCCGTGCAGAGGCTGGAACTTGCCCCCTGCGGCCTGCTAAGCAAAAGCGCGCGACGAAGACAGTGAGGGAGGACGACGTGCCGGCTCCAATGCAAGGCGAACTGCAGCCCGCGCTCTACCGCTTCAAGCTCGGCGGCTTCGAGGTGATGCCGATCATGGATAGCAAGGTCATTCGCTCGGGGCTGTCGCCCTCATTCGGCGGCGAGGCGCAGGCGGCTGAGGTCAAGGCGCTGGCCAAGGCGAACCGCCTCGACCCCGATAAATACCAACATCCATTCACCCCCATCCTCGTCAACACCGGCAAGGAGCTGGTGCTGTTCGATACCGGCAACGGCGCGCTTTCGGCCGAGCATGAGCAATTGAAGGGCCGCCTGCCGCCCGGGCAGCTCGTCGCGCGCATGGCGGAAGCCGGCTACAAGCCCGAGGATGTCGATGTCGTCGTCATCACCCACGGCCATCCCGACCACATCGGCGGTCTGACCAAAGGCGGCCAGCCGGTCTTTCCCAAGGCGCGCTATGTGTTCGGCGCTGCCGACTTCGATTTCTGGAACAAGGGCGAGAACGTGCGCGAGGCGCGGAAATTCAACCGCGAGCTCTACGTCAAGATCGTCGTGCCGCTCGCGAACCGTGCCACCATGATCAAGCCGGGCGATGAAGTGGTGCCCGGCATCCGCGCCGTCGACGCTTTCGGCCATTCGCCGGGGCTGCTCGCCTTCACCATCGAGAGCGAAGGCAAGCGCATGATCAACTGGGCCGACACCTGCAACCACTACGCGATCGCCATCCAGCGTCCCGACATTCACCTCGATGTGGACGACGACAAAGACAAGGCGGCGGCGACGCGCAAGCGCATTCTCGACATGGCGGCCAAAGAGGAGCTGCTGGTCGCCGGCTATCACATGCCCTATCCGGGCCTGGGTTATGTCGAGCGCGGCAAAGACGGCGTCTGCCGCTGGGTGCCGCACAGCTACCAGATGAATGTCTGACCCTGCGTTTGTGCAGGGACGAATGGGCGACTAGCTTTCTTTGCGCCCGGCACTCATGGCCAGCGAGAGCAGCGCGCGCTGTGCGATGCTCTCGGCGAGCGCGGCCTGACGGCGCGCCGCGAACGAAGCTTCCGCGAGCTGCGCCATCGCCCGCAGCAGGCGCGGTGCGGTCCAGGCACGCAAGGCGGCGGCGACGTCATCTTTGCGCGTGAAATGCACCGGCGGGGCGCCGCGCTGCAGGACAAAATCGAGCGAATCTCCGGCGTCGAGCGCCAGCCGCATCTTGTGCAAATTGGCGACGTGGCGGATGGCGGCGGAAATGATCGCACCCGGCGCGGCGCCGCCGCGCGCCTTGGCAAATTCGCGTTCGGTGTCTGCCGTGCGGCCGGCAAATGCCGCGTCGAGCACATCGTCCAGGGCCATATCGGAAGCATCGCACGCCACCGCCCGCACATCGGCGATGTCAACCTGTGTCTTGCCCTTCGCGTACATCGCGACCTTGCCGACTTCGCTGCGCGAGGCGAGCCGGTCGCCGCCGAGCAGCGAGACCAGCAGCGCGCGCGCATCGGCCTCGATGGTCAAGCCCGCCGCGCGCAGTTCATCGTCGATGAGCCGCCCGATCGTGGCGGCATTGTCGGCATAGCAGGGCAGCGCCGCAGCGGCTTTGGATTTTTCGCAGAGGGTGCGCAATGGCGCCGATTTCTTCAGGTCGCCGGCTTCGATGATCACGCGGCATTCCTGCGAGGGCTGCGCGATCAGCGGCTCGAGCGCGGGGGCGATATTGCGAGAGCCGGCGCGCACCAGAACGGCGCGGCGGCCGCCGAACAGCGGCACCGTCTGTGCCTCCTCGATGAGCCGCGCGGGATTGGCGGACAGCTCCTCGCCTTCGAGGCGCGCCAATGCAAAGGGATCGTTGGGATCGTCGACCGCGGCGCGCACCAGCGCGTCGACGCGTTCGCGCACCAGCCCGGCGTCGGGACCGTAGACCAGCACAATCGGCGCGCCCAAGTCGGGACGGGCGATGAAGCGCTCGACGTCGGCAGCTTTGATGGCGGTCAAGTCCCCGCCACGAAGTAGGAGGCGAGCCGCTGCTTGATGTTGTCGGCGATCACCTGCGCGGCGCGATTCTCGGCGTCGCGGCGGCCGCGGTCGCCGACAAAACGTTGCTGTTCGCCGGGGATGTTGTAGCTCACGCGCGAGAAGGTCTGCCCGCTCACCACGGTTTTGCCGGTGGCGAGGTCGACCAGCGTATAAGTCGCATTGATGCCGAGATCCTGCACGTCGGTGCGCCCGGTGTTGATGTTGACGATCACCTGCGAGGCGGAAGATGTCAGGTGGATGTCCAGCCGATGGGTCGGCGAAACGGTGCCGCCGCCGCCGGTCAGATCGTAGATCAGATCGTTGCGCACATTGACGCCGATGCGGGCGAGCGGCGTGCCGTTCGGGGTGTCGATCGGGCGGACGTCGACGCTGCTGAGCTTGTTGTCGAGCCCCGCGGTGGGCACGACGCGGCTGTCGCCGTACAACGGCTGGAAGCAGCCGGCGGTCAAGCCGGCCAGCGCCAAAACCGCCGGTAACCGGGTCAGGGCTCGGGCCTTAAGCGACCACATTGACGATCCTCTGCGGGACGACAATGACCTTTTTCGGGCTCTTGCCGTCGAGCGCCCTTTTTACCTCATCGAGGGTTAAAACGGCAGCCTCTACCGCCTCTTTTCCGGCATCGCGGGCCACCGTCACCTCGGCGCGCTTTTTGCCGTTGATCTGCACCGGCAGGGTAATAGTGCTTTCCACCAGCAGATCCGGCTCGAGCTGCGGCCAGGTCTCAGCCGAGACCAGGGTATCGTGGCCGAGCGCCGCCCAGCATTCCTCGGCCAGATGCGGCATCATCGGATGAAACAGGCGCACCAGGATGTCGCCGGCCTCGCGCAGGGCCCAGGCAAAATCGGCGCCCGGCGCCGTCTGCGCCGCGCCGATGGCCTCGGACAGCGCGTTGGCGCATTCGTAGATGTGGGCGACGCAGCGGTTGAAGCGCAGCTTGGCGATGTCGTCGGTGACGTTGGCCAGCGCGCGGTGCGCCGCCTTGCGCACGCCGAGCGCCTGCTGCGAGAACTGCGTCGGCCGCGCCGCCGGCGCCGCGATGCCGGAAATTTCTCCAACCAGGCGCCACAGCCGCTGCACAAAGCGCCAGGCGCCTTGCACGCCTTCTTCGGTCCAGATCACGTCGCGGTCCGGCGGGCTATCGGAGAGCATGAACCAGCGCGCGGTGTCGGCGCCGTAGGCCGAGATGATGTCGTCGGGATCGACGGTGTTCTTCTTCGACTTCGACATCTTCTCGATCGGTCCGATCGCGACCGGCTCGCCGGTGGCGGTGAGCTTCGCCGTGCGCTGCTCGCCCGTGCCCTCGACCGTCACGGCTGCCGGCTCGATCCAGTCGCCGTTCTTGGCGCGGTAGGTTTCGTGCACGACCATGCCTTGCGTGAATAGGCCGGCGAAGGGCTCGTCCAAGCTGACGTAGCCGCACTTATGCATGCCGCGCGTGAAGAAACGCGAATAGAGCAGATGCAGGATGGCGTGCTCGATGCCGCCGATGTACTGGTTCACCGGCATCCAGGCGTTGGCGATCTTCGGCGTGGTCGGCGAAGCCTCGTTCCACGGATCGGTGAAGCGGATGAAGTACCAGGACGAGTCGACGAACGTGTCCATGGTGTCGGTCTCGCGCCGCGCCGCGCCGCCGCACTGCGGACACTTGACGTTCTTCCATGTCGGATGGCGGTCGAGCGGATTGCCGGGCCTGTCGAACGTGACATCTTCCGGCAGCGTGACCGGCAGGTCCTTGTCGGGCACCGGCACGACGCCGCATTTGTCGCAATAGATGATGGGGATCGGGCAGCCCCAATAGCGCTGGCGCGAAATGCCCCAGTCGCGCAGGCGGTAATTGATCTGCCGCTGGGCGACGGGAGCGCGGTTGGAATTGAGCCGCTCACCCCCGCGCAAGCGGGGGTCCAGTTCTTCTTTGCTCTGCAAGTCTGGGTCCTCGCTTTCGCGGGGACGAACGGAGTCTGGAATTTCGCGCAACTCATTTTCCAACCGTTGCGCCACCTCTTCTTTCGCCTGCTCGATCGTCATGCCGTCGAGGAAGCGCGAGTTGATCATGGTGCCGTCGCCGTCATAGGCGACGTCGGTAATGACGAAGGTCTTCGGGTCTTGTCCCGGCGGGCAGACCACCGGCGTATTGCCGAGCCCGTATTTGTTGACGAAGTCCAGGTCGCGCTGATCGTGCGCCGGGCAGCCGAAGATGGCGCCGGTGCCGTAGTCCATCAGAATGAAATTGGCGACATAGACCGGCAGCTTCCAGGACGCGTCGAGCGGGTGCAGCGCCTTGATGCCGGTGTCGAAGCCGAGCTTCTCGGCAGTCTCGATCGCCGCCTGCGAGGTGCCCATGTGGTGGCACTGCTCGATGAAGGCGGCAAGCTTGGCGTTTTTCGCCGCCGCCGCTTTCGCCAGCGAATGATCGGGCGAGATCGCCATGAACTTGGCGCCGAACAAGGTGTCCGGCCGTGTGGTGAAAATTTCCAGCTCGCTTTGCCCATCCGGCGTCGTCGATGGGTCGAGCGCGAAGCGGATCAACAGGCCTTCCGAGCGGCCGATCCAGTTCTTCTGCATCAGCCGCACTTTCTCCGGCCAGCGCACGAGTCCATCGAGCGCGTCGAGCAATTCCTGCGAATAGTCGCTGATCTTGAACACCCACTGGTGCAGATCGCGCTGCTCGACCGGCGCGCCGGAGCGCCAGCCGCGGCCGTCGATCACCTGCTCGTTGGCGAGCACGGTCTGGTCCACCGGATCCCAGTTCACCTTGCGATATTCGCGCGCGACCAGCCCGGCCTTGAGAAAGTCGAGAAACATCTTCTGCTGGTGCTTGTAGTAGGAGGGATCGCAGGTGGCGATCTCGCGCGCCCAGTCGAGCGACAGCCCCATCGACCGGAGCTGTTTTTTCATGGCGGCGATGTTGTCGTAGGTCCAGGCGCGCGGGTGCACCTTGCGCTCGACCGCGGCGTTCTCCGCCGGCAGGCCGAAGGCGTCCCAACCCATCGGGTGCAGCACGTTATAGCCTTTGGCGCGCATGAAGCGGGCGAGCACGTCGCCCATGGTGTAGTTGCGCACGTGGCCCATGTGGATGCGCCCCGACGGGTAGGGGAACATCTCCAGCACGTAGTATTTCGGCCGCGGGTCGTCGTTCGCGGTCGCGAAGATACCGCGCTCGTCCCACACCTTCTGCCAGCGCCTCTCGGCCTCGCCGGCGTTGTAGCGGTCGTTTGGTTGCGTTTTGGCGGTCATTCGCCGGGCTCTTTTAGAGCCAGGCGGGCCCACGGGAAAGGGCTTCGTTCGGGCTTACGCGCCGGTCAAACCGCCGCTCAGAATGGCAATTCTCGCCGACCAAGCGCCGGGCGCGCTGCGTCAGGGATCAGCCGCCGAGCACGCGGCGCAACGCCGCCATCAGCGCTTCCATTTGATAGGGCTTCTCCACCAGCGGCACATGCGGAAAGGCTTGCACGTGCTCGTTGCCGGCGTGCAGCCCCGTCAGAAAAACGAACGGCGTGCCGTGTTCGGTGAGCAGTGCCGCGACGGTCAGGCTGCTTTGCGCGGCCCCGCTCAGCTTGATGTCGAGCACCGCGCAATCGAATTTTGCCCCGCCTTGCAATGCCTCGAGCGCGGCCTTGGCGTCGCCCAGGCAGGTGACGGTGGCACCCGCTTGCTCCAGCGTCTGTTGGATGTCGAGCGCGATGAGAAATTCGTCGTCGAGCACCAGGCAGCGTTTGCCGGCGATAAACGCATGCGCCTCCGCCATCCCTCACTCCCCGACCCATTGGAACTTTTTATCGGCCGGGCGGTTTTTGGTACGAATTGGAATCGTCCGCATTTAAAAAATACACAGGGGCACGCGTTTAATTGTGTTAACGCGCGGGCTGGATGGTCATTCTTGGAAACACGAGGTCGAACGGCCGCATGATTCCGTGCGTCCAGTGTCCATTGCGGAACTGCGCGGCGCTGCGACCCTTCACGGCCGATGAGTTGGGTTTCGTCCAGGAGATGAAAGCCGATGAATTGCACGTCGAGCCCGGGATCAGCTTTCTGCGAGAGGGTATGAGCAGCGACCATCTCTATACCGTGCTGCGCGGCTGGGCCTTCCGCTACAAAATGCTGCCCGACGGCCGCCGGCAAATCCTCAACTATGCCTTGCCCGGCGACATGGTCGGCCTGCAGGGCTCGCTGATGAAGGAGATGGAGCACTCAGTCGAGGCGCTCACGCCGCTGACGCTGTGCGTGTTTCCGCGCAGCAAGTTGTGGGATCTCTACAGCAAATACCCTTCGCTCGCTTTCGACGTGACCTGGCTTGCTGCGCGCGAGGAGCAGTTGATCGACGAAAACCTGCTCAGTGTCGGCCGCCGCACCGCGCTCGAACGCACGGCCTATCTGCTGCTGCATTTGTTTGTGCGCGCGAGCGAGGCGGGGATGGTGAAGGACGGTGCGGTACAGTTTCCGTTCACCCAGCAGCATCTCGCCGACACGCTCGGCATGTCTTTGGTGCACACCAACAAGACATTGAAGCGGCTCACCGCCTCGAACGCGGTGCGCTGGAAAGACCGTCTTTTCGAAGTGCGAGACCGGCGCGCGCTCGAGCGCATCGCCGGCGAGGACGCTATTCAGCACCGGACGCGGCCGTTTATTTAAGCTCAACTCGCCTGCGACAGCGGCACTGGCACCGCGGCGTGCACCGCAACGCGGTTGCGCCCGCGCTTTTTGGCTTCGTAAAGGGCGGCATCCGCGCACTCGACCAGCTCGGAAGGATTGCTGCTCTTGTTCGGCGTCATGGCGGCGATGCCAAGGCTGATCGAGACGAATCCCCAGGGCGCGCCGGCGTGCGCCATCAGCATGTCTTCGACCGCCTGCCGCAGCCGTTCGGCGACGCGCTCGGCGTCGTCGGCGGTGGTGTTCGGCAGCACCATGGCAAATTCCTCGCCGCCGTAGCGCGCGGCGAAATCGGCGGCGCGGCGGCGGCCGGCAGAATGCTCCGCTGGCGACGGATCGCCGCGGCCTGCCGGCGCCGGCTCCTCGGCGCGGCTGTGCTTGAGCAGGATGGCGCCGATGCGGCGCAGACAATTGTCGCCCTGCACGTGACCGTAGCAGTCGTTGAACCGCTTGAAGTAATCGACGTCGATCATGAGAATGGCGATCGGCTGGCGCTGCTTGAGCGCGGTCTGCCATTCGCCGGCAAGCTGCGTGTTGAAGGCGCGGCGGTTGGCAAGCCCGGTGAGCGCATCGACCTGAGCCAGCTCGCGCAGCTGTGCGTTGCTGTCGCGCAGCTCCTGCTCGCGTGCGTGCAGCTTGCCGGCCATATCGTCGAGCGCCACGGCGAGCGGCACGAATTCCGCCGCCCATGGCAGCGCGGCGGCATGCGTCTTGCGGTCGCCGTGGCCGATGCGGCTTGCGGTCTCGGCCAGTGTGCGCACCGGCCGCACCAGCACGCGCTCGCCGCCAAACCAGATGCCGAGCATTACCAGCACCGCCACCACGCCCAATTCGGCGAAGGCGATCCACATCTCGCGGTTGGCGTGCGTCAGCACCTCGCGTTCGCTGATGCCGATGGCGATGCGCGCGTTGGTGCCC
>Ga0070740_10003153_pt1 | contig 17995 bp, 15 predicted proteins | sample Coa_R2_FD_67286 | JGI IMG/M metagenome (GOLD analysis project Ga0070740, IMG submission 67286) | Surface soil microbial communities from Centralia Pennsylvania, which are recovering from an underground coalmine fire - Coalmine... | ecosystem: Environmental > Terrestrial > Soil > Unclassified ... | reverse complement strand
TGATGGTCGGCGCCACCACCGTGCTCAATGCCGAACGGCCGACGCCGGACGGCGTCGCGGCGCTGCTCAGGAAATATCCGGTCACGGTGTTCTATGCCGTGCCGACGTTCTATGCCGCGTTCCTGGCGAGCCCGAACGCGCCGCAGAAGTCGGAGGTCAAGATCCGGCGCTGCATCTCGGCCGGCGAGGCGTTGCCGGAGGATATCGCCAGGCGCTGGAAGGAGCGCTACGGCGTCGACATCTCCGACGGCCTCGGCACCACCGAAATGCTGCACATCTACCTGACCAACCGCCCGGGCGCGACCAAATACGGCACCACCGGCAAGGCGGTGCCGGGCTACGACATCAAGCTCGTCGGCGAGGACGGCGAGGAGGTGCCGCCGGGCGAGATGGGCGAGCTCTACGTGCGCGGGCCGACCAGCGCCATCATGTATTGGAACAACCGCGAGAAGTCGCGCTCGACCTTCCAGGGCGAGTGGACGCGCTCCGGCGACAAGTACATCGAGGACGCCGACGGCTACTACATCTGCTGCGGCCGCGCCGACGACATGCTCAAGGTGTCCGGCATGTACGTGTCGCCGTTCGAGGTCGAGGCGGCGCTGTCGTCGCATCCGGAGGTGCTGGAGGCGGCGGTCGTCGGCTGGTTCGACGAACAGCGGCTGGTGAAGCCGAAGGCCTTCGTCGTGCTGAAAGTGCCGGACAAGGCGACCGACGCGCTCGTCGCGGCGCTGCAGGAGCACGTCAAGCAGAAGCTCGCGCCGTTCAAGTATCCGCGCTGGATCGAGTTCCGCACCGAGCTGCCCAAGACCGCGACCGGCAAGATCCAGCGTTTCAAGCTCAGGGCGGAAGGTCAGGCATAGTTTTGCTGTCATCGCCGGGCCGGCCCGAAGGGCCGAGTCCCGGTGATCCCGCTTAGGGAGGCGTCATGCCATCCTAAGCGGGATGGCCGGGACAAGCCCGGCCATGACAACTGAGAGATCGTAATTCGCAATGCCACTCTCCGACTCCGGTTTCCTCTCCATCGGCCCGCAAAACCTCGAGTACCGCATGATCGGGCCGCGGCCCGGCGAGGCGCCGACCCTGGTGCTGCTGCACGAGGGTCTCGGCTGCGTCGGGTTGTGGAATGACTTTCCCGACAAGCTGCAGACGGCGACCGGCTGCGGCGTCTTCGTCTATTCGCGCGCCGGCTACGGCAAATCGTCGCCGGTCGAGCTGCCGCGCCCGCTGACTTACATGCACGACGAGGCGCGTGAGGTGCTGCCAAAACTGCTTGACGCCATTGGCTTGCAGCGCGGCCTCTTGATCGGCCACAGCGACGGCGCATCGATTGCTGCGATCTATGCCGGCTCGCGCCAGGATCACCGCGTCGGCGGGCTCATCCTGATCGCGCCGCATTTCTTCACCGAGGACGTTGGCATCGCTTCGATCGTCGCGGCGAGGAAGGCCTATGAGAGCGGCGACCTGCGGCAGCGCCTTGCCCGTTGGCACGCGCATGTCGACAACGCTTTTCTGGGCTGGAACGGCGCCTGGCTCGATCCGGAATTCCGCAAATGGGACATCACCGAATTCCTCGCCTATATCCGCGTGCCCACGCTGATCGTGCAGGGCGAGGGCGACCAATACGGCACGGTGAAGCAGATCGAGGTCGCCGAGCGGGAATGCTACTGCCCGGTCGAGGTCGCGCTGCTCAAGGGCGCCAAACATTCGCCGCAGCGCGAGGCGCCGGAGACGACCTTGAAGGTGATGTCCGATTTCGTCGCGCGGATCGTGCAGGCCAACGATTGGGTCGTGGCGGCGTAACTCACCTTGTCATCGCCGGGCGCTAGTCCCGGCGATCTCGATCAGGCGGGCAAGGTGCCTCCCTAAGCGAGATGGCCGGCACAAGGCCGGCCATGACAACGCGAAGATGGTGGAACGAAGCTACTCCGCCGCCGCCTTCTTGGCGCCGCCGCCGAGCGCGGAAACGAGGTAATCCATCGCCACCTGCACGCCGCCTTTCTTGATCGGCACGCCGGCGAGCTGCAGCGCCATTTCGGTGGCGCCAAGCCCTGCGATCAGCGCGGCGTCGTTGATGTCGCCGAGGTGGCCGATGCGGAAATACTTGCCGGCATATTGGCCGAAACTCGCGCCGTAGGAGATGTTGAACTCCTCGAGCGCCAGCGCGCGGAACTTGTCGGCGTCGTGGCCCTCGGGCAGCAGGATCGCGGTGATGGTCGGCGAATACTGGCTGGCGTTCTTGTTGAGATTTTCAAGACCCCAGGCCTTCACCGCGCGGCGGGTCGCTTCGGCGAGACGGTTGTGCCGGGCGAAGACGTTGTCGAGGCCTTCCTCGTGCAGCATCTCGATGCCTTCGGCGAGGCCGTGCAGCATCTGCGTCGCCGGCGTGTAGGGGAAGAAGCCGATCTTGTTCATGGTCAGCATCTCGTCCCAGGCCCAGAACGACTTCGGCATCTTGGCGGTCTTGTTGGCGGCCAGCGCCTTGTCGGAGACGGCGTTGAACGACATGCCGGGCGGCAGCATCAGGCCCTTCTGCGCGCCGCCGACCGAGACGTCGACGCCCCACTCGTCGTGCCGGTAGTCGGCCGAGGCGAGCGAGGAGATGGTGTCGACGAAAAACAGCGCCGGATGATTGGCGGCGTCGATGGCCTTGCGGATCTCGGCGACGGGCGTCAGCGCGCCGGTCGAAGTCTCGTTGTGCAGGATGCAGACCGCCTTGATCTCTTTGTTCTTGTCCTCGCGGAGCCTGGCTTCGATTGCCTTCGGGTCGGCGCCGTTGCGCCAGTCGGTGGCGATGAACTCGGGCTTGAGGCCAAGCTTCTCGGCCATCTTCTTCCACAGCGTGGCGAACTGGCCGGTCTCCACCATCAGCACCTTGTCGCCGGGCGACAGCGTGTTGACCAGCGCCGCTTCCCAGGCCCCGGTGCCGGTCGCGGTGAAGATCACGACCGGGTTGGTGGTCTTGAAGATGGTCTTGATGCCGTCGAGGCACTTCCTGGCGAGCTTGGCAAATTCCGGGCCGCGGTGATCGATGATCGGCGTGTCCATGGCCCGCAGGATGCGGTCGGGGACCGGTGTCGGCCCCGGGATGTGCAGGAGGTGCCGCCCCACGGCGCGCGAAGAATTCTGAGCCATAGCCAATCCACTCCTAAACGGCGCTAGATCAAAGGTTTTTCGGGATGTTCCCGGCCGATCCCGGCCAGGGAGCGGTGTCTTGCTGCGTTGAACTATGAATGTAACAGTCGGGTCAAGCGGTTTTCCGCAATGCAAACAACTCCCAATGCATAGGCTTAGCGCAGCCCAAAAAGGATAAGAAACGTGTCAGTCGTGATGCCCGGGCTGGAACGGCGGCTGAAGGCCGAACTGAGCGGGGAGGTGCATTTCGACCGCTTCACGCGCGGCCGCTACGCCACCGACGCCTCGCATTACCAGATCATGCCGGTCGGCGTGGTCGCTCCCCGCACCATTGAAGAAGCCGAACGGGCGATCGAGATTGCGCGCTCCGAGAAGGTCACCGTGCTGGCGAGGGGCGGCGGAACGTCGCAGGCCGGGCAGACCGTCGGGGAATCGCTCGTCGTCGACTGTTCCAAGTACCTCACGCGCATCCTCGACCTCGACGTCAAGCGCGCCCGCTGCACGGTCGAGCCCGGCATCGTGCTCGACGATCTCAACCGCCAGCTCAAGCCGCACGGGCTTTGGTTTCCGGTCGATATCTCGACCTCGTCGCGCGCCACCATCGGCGGCATGGCCGCCAACAATTCCTGCGGCGGCCGCTCGATGCGCTACGGCACCATGCGCGACAACGTGGTTTCGATCGAGGCGGTGCTCGCCGACGGCACGCTGGCGCATTTCGGCCGTATCGGCGGCAACGTCGATGACGTGCCGGCGCCGCTGCGCCCGCTCGCCCGGGATCTGTTGGCGATCGGCGCCCGCGAAGCGGACGAAATCGAGACGCGCTTCCCGAAAGTGCAGCGCCGGGTCGGCGGCTACAATCTCGACGCGCTGGTGCCGGGTCGCAACGACATCAACCTCGCGCACATCCTGGTCGGTTCGGAAGGCACGCTCGCCTTCTCGACCCGCATCGAGCTCGCGCTGTCGCCGCTGTTGCCGCGCCGCGCCGTCGGCGCCGTGCATTTCGGCAGCTTCCGCGGCGCGATGGATGCCGCCCAGCACCTCGTGCGGCTCAATCCGATCGCCGTCGAGCTCATCGACCGCACCATGATCGAGCTGGCGCGCGCCATCCCGATCTTCCAGCCGACGATGGAAAAATTCGTGCGCGGCGCGCCGGAGGCGATCCTGCTGGTCGAATTCGGCGACGAGGATTACGCCGACAACCTGCAGAACCTGCTCAACCTCAAGGATCTCGTCGGCGAGCTCGGCTTCGGCTGGGACAAGACGGGCGAAAAATGGGGCGGCGTGGTCGAGGTGGTCGAGCCGGCGCTGCAGGCCGCGATCACCGAAGTGCGCACCTCCGGCCTCAACATCATGATGTCGATGAAGGAGGAAGGCAAACCGGTCTCCTTCGTCGAGGACTGCGCGGTGCCGCTCGAGCATCTCGCCGAGTACACGTCGCGCCTGACCGCGATCTTCGAGAAGCACGGCACCCGCGGCACCTGGTACGCCCATGCCGGCTCCGGCTGCCTGCACGTGCGGCCGATCCTCAACCTGCGGCAGGACAAAGACGTCGCCGCCATGCGCGCCATCGCCGAGGAAGCCTTCGCCATGGTGCGCGAATACAAGGGCTCGCATTCCGGCGAGCACGGCGACGGCCTGGTGCGCTCGGAGTTCAACGCGCCGATGTTCGGCGAGCGTCTGACGCGCGCTTTCGAGGAGGTGAAGGACCGTTTCGATCCGGGCGGCCTGTTCAATCCCGGCAAGGTGGTGCGCCCGCCGAGGTTCGACGACCGCAACCTGTTCCGTTACGCGCCCGGCTATCGCGGCGCGGCGCTGGAAACGCACCTCGACTGGTCGGCCTATCCCGGCGCCGGCGGCGGCTTCCAGGGCGCGATCGAGATGTGCAACAACAACGGCGCCTGCCGAAAATTGGCCGGCGGCGTGATGTGCCCGAGCTATCGCGTCACCCGCGACGAGCGCGACGTCACGCGCGGCCGCGCCAACACGCTGCGCCTTGCCGTCACCGGCCAGCTCGGCCCCGATGCGCTCGCCGCCGACGAGATGGCCGAGACGCTGAAACTCTGCGTCTCCTGCAAGGCCTGCCGGCGCGAATGCCCGACCGGCGTCGACATGGCGCGCATGAAGATCGAGGTGCAGGCGGCGCGCGCCAAGAAGCACGGCCTGTCCTGGCACGACCGGCTCATCGGCTGGCTGCCGCGCTATGCGCCTTACGCCGCCGAACGCCCGTGGCTGTTCAATCTGCGCAACAGCAACGACACGCTGCGCCAGGCCTCCGAACTGTTCGCCGGCTTTTCCCGCAAGCGCAGCCTGCCGCGATGGCGCGCCGACATCTACGAGGACCGCTCCGACTGGTCCTATGCGGCGAGCGGCGCCGGCAGCGGGCGCGACGTGGTGCTGTTCGCCGACACCTTCAACCGCTATTTCGAGCGCGAAAATCTGGAGGCGGCGCGGCGCGTGCTGGTCGCCGGCGGTTATCGTGTCCATGCGCCGTTGTCGAATGACGAGGAGAAACGTCCGCTGTGCTGCGGCCGCACTTTCCTGTCGGTGGGGCAGATCGCCGAGGCCAAGCATGAATTGCAGCGCACGCTTGCCGTGCTCGCGCCCTACATCGCGCGCGGTGTGCCGGTGATCGGATTGGAGCCGAGCTGTCTTTTCACCTTCCGCGACGAGCTGCCGGCGCTGATGAAGGGCGAGGCGGTCGAGAAACTCTCCAGCAACGCCTGGCTGTTCGAGGAGTTTCTGGCGCGCGAGCAGGCCGCGGGCCGCCTCAACCTGCCGCTCGGCCCCTTGAAGCGCAAGGCGCTGCTGCACGGCCACTGCCATCAGAAAGCGTTCGACGCCATCGGGGCGGTGGAAAGCGTGCTCAGGCTGGTGCCCGAGCTCGGCGTGGAAACGATCGAATCGAGCTGCTGCGGCATGGCCGGCGCCTTCGGCTACGGCAAGGACACCATCGACGTCTCGCTCAAGATGGGCGAGCTGTCGCTGTTGCCGGCGGTGCGCAAGGCGCCGCCCGACGCGCTGATCGTCGCCGACGGCACCTCGTGCCGGCACCAGATCCACGACGGCGCCGCGCGCGACGCGCTGCATGTTGCGCAGGTATTGGCAATGAGTATTGCGGCGGCAAATTCCTAGCCTGTCATGCGCGGGCTTGACCCGCGCATCCCGCTTAGGGAAGCAATGTGCCATCCTAAGCGAGATGGCATCGCAACTCGGGCTTGCCCGAGTTGCGCAAGGATTAGCATGCTACAAGTCGGCCATGGCCGACTTGTCGTGACAAGCCCGGCCATGACAAAAAATATTGGGAGGAGACGATGGCGTTGCCGCTGCTGCCGACCTCGCTGGTCGGCTCCTACGCGCAGCCGGACTGGCTGATCGACCGCAAGAAGCTCGCCGGCCGCTTCCCGCCGCGGGTGCGGGCGCGCGAATTGTGGCGCGTCGCGCCGGAATACCTCGACGAGGCGCAGGACGACGCCACGCTCATCGCCATCCGCGACCAGGAGCGCGCCGGGCTCGACATCATCACCGACGGCGAGCAGCGCCGCGAGAGCTATTCCAACCGCTTTGCCACCGCGCTCGACGGCGTCGACATCGACAATCCCGGCACCGCGCTCGACCGCTCCGGCCATCCCAATCCGGTGCCGCGCATCACCGGCAAGGTGCGCCGCAGGCAGCCGGTCGAGGTGCGCGACGTCGAATTCCTGCGCGCCAATACCGACCGCACCATCAAGATCACCGTGCCCGGTCCCTTCACCATGTCGCAGCAGGCGCAGAACGACTATTACAAGGACGAGCAGGAGATGGTGCTCGACTACGCTGCGGCGGTGAATGCCGAGATCAAGGATTTGTTCAGGGCCGGCGCCGACATCGTGCAGATCGACGAGCCCTATATGCAGGCGCGGCCGGACAAGGCGCGCAAGATCGGCCTGCGCGGCCTGCAAGCCGCGCTCGACGGCGTCAAAGGCACGACCGCCATCCACATCTGCTTCGGCTATGCCGCCATCATCCACGTCCGCCCGGAGGGCTACTCGTTCCTGCCGGAACTTGCCGGCACGCCGGTGCAGCAGGTGTCGATCGAAACCGCGCAGTCGAACCTCGATTGCTCGGTGCTGCAAAAACTGCCGGGCAAGACCATCATCCTCGGCGTGCTCGATCTGTCGGACATGGCGATCGAGACGCCGGAGACGGTCGCCGCGCGCATCCGCCGCGCGCTGCCTCATGTGCCGGCGGAGAGAATCGTGGTGGCACCGGACTGCGGACTGAAATACCTGCCGCGCGAGATCGCGTTCGGCAAGATGCAGGCCATGGTCGAGGGCGCCAAGATCGTGCGCGCCGAGCTTGCCAAATAACATGGCGACGCTCTTCCCCACCACTTTGGTCGGCTCCTATCCGCAGCCGGACTGGTTGATCGACCGCGCCCGGCTGTCCAAGATGGTGCCGCGCGTGCGCATGGACGATCTGTGGCAGCCCGATCCCAAGCAGCTGGAAGCCAGGCAGGACGAGGCGACGCTTCTTGCCATCCGCGACCAGGAGCGCGCCGGCCTCGACATCATCAGCGACGGCGAGCAACGGCGCGAAAGCTATTCCAACCGCTTCGCCACCGCGCTCGAGGGCGTCGATACCGGCAACCCGGGTTCGACGCTCAACCGCAGCGGCAAGCCGATCCCGGTGCCGCGCGTCACGGCGAGGATCAGGCGCAAATATCCGGTCGAGCTGCGCGATCTTCAGTTCCTGCGCGCCAACACCAAGAAGCCGGTGAAGATGACCGTGCCGGGCCCCTTCACCATGTCGAAGCAGGCGCAGAACGAATTTTATGCAAGCGACGAAGCAATGACGCTCGACTACGCCGCCGCCGTCAACGAGGAAATCAAGGACCTGTTCGCCGCCGGCGCCGATATCGTACAGATCGACGAGCCCTGGATGCAGCAGCATCCCAACGACGCGCGCCGCTACGGCCTCAAGGCGCTCGACCGCGCGCTTGACGGCGTTGCCGGCACCGTCGCCGTCCATTTGTGCTTCGGCTATGCCGCGGTGGTGCACGACAAGCCGGCCGGCTACTCGTTCCTGCCGGAGCTTGAAGCCTGTAAGGCCGCGCAAGTCTCCATCGAAGCGGCGCAACCCAGGCTCGACCTCAAGGTGCTGGAAAAGCTGCCCTCCAAGACCATCATCCTCGGCGTCATCGATCTGTCCGACCTGACGGTGGAGACGCCGGAGACGGTCGCAGCGCGCATCCGCAAGGCGTTGCCCTATGTTGCCCCCGGGCGCCTCGTCATCGCGCCGGACTGCGGCATGAAATACCTGCCGCACGACGTCGCGTTCGGAAAAATGCAGGCGATGGTGCAGGGCGCGGCGCTCGTGCGCGCCGAATTTTAGCGCTCAGGTCATTCCGGGATCGCGTGCAAGCGCGCGGCCCGAGATCCGGAAATGACCCCGGAGTCGCCCCTGCAACGCGGGTTTGCAACCCGGAATGACGTCAGCCGTAGAACAAGTTGACCAGGAACATCGGCACCACCGGCACATAGGTGCACAGCAGCAGCACGGCCAGCAGCGCCACCAGATAGGGGATGTTGTCCTTGGTGGTTTCCCAGATGTCGGCCTTGGCGATGGCGCAGGCCGTCATCAAGACGCTCGCCACTGGCGGCGTCTGCTGGCCGATGGCGAGATTGAGCGTCACCACCAGCCCGAAGTGAATCGGATCGATGCCGACGGCGTTGACCATCGGCATGACGATCGGGATCACCAGGATGATCGCCGCCGCCGAGTGCAGGAAGCAGCCCAGCACCAGGAAGGCGAAGTTGAGCAGCAGCAGCACCACGTATTTGTTGCTGGTGACGTTGGTGATGGCGTGGCCGAGCGCCTGCGGCAGCTGCGCTTCGGTGAGGAAGGTGCCGATCAGCGCCGAGGCCGCGACCAGCAGCATCACCACCGCGGTCTGGATACCGCCGTCGACGCAGGCCTTCCTCAGCTCGCGGAAATCGAGATCGCGGTAGATGAAGCCGCCGACGACGATGGCCGCGACCACCGCCATGCCGGCGCCTTCGGTCGCCGTGACGATGCCGCCGAAAATGCTGCCGAGAATGGCGATCGGCAGGATGAAGGCCCACAGCGCCTCCTTGAAGGTGCGCCACACCTCGGCGAGACGGAAGGCCTGCTCGCGCGGGAAATCGTATTTGACGGCATGGTAGTAGGCGGCGCCCGCCATCGCCGCGGCGCCGATCAGGCCGGGGATGATGCCGGCGACGAACAATTTCACCACCGAGGTTTGCGCCATGACGGCGTAGAGCACCATCGGGATCGACGGCGGAATGATGATGGCGAGGCTCGCCGCCGACGACATGGTCGCCGCCGCCACTTCCTTGGAGTAGCCGCGGCCCTTCATCGCGGGAATGAGAATGGTGCCGAGCGCGGCGACGTCGGCGACCGCGGAGCCGGAAATTTCCGCGAAAAACACCGAGGTGCCGATCGCCACCATCGACAGCCCGCCGCGCACCCAGCCGATCAGGGCCGTAGCGAACGCGATCAGCCGCCGCGAGATCGACGAGGCGTTCATGATGGCGCCCGACAGGATGAACAGCGGGATCGCCAGCAGCGGGAAGCTCGAGGCGCCGTCGTACATCACCAGCGCCAGGTTGGGCAGCATGGTCGGGCCTTGCACGAAAATGATCGCCAGCATGGCGACGAAGGCGAGCGCGATCGCAATCGGCACGTTGATGACGGCGAGCGCGATCATGCCGACGAGCATCAGGGTAATGGTCATCGGTGCCGTCCGCCGTGATGGTGGTGGGCGTCGGGCGCGCCGTGCGAGATCGCCTCGATGGTCTCGGTGTCGATGAAGTCGCCGCGCCGGGCGTCGCGCATGACCTCGGGCAGGCGCAAGGCTTCGGCGATCAGGAACAGCACCGAACCGATCGGGATGACGGAATCGGTCAGTTGCAGCGGCACCCACGGCAGGCTGACCATGCCGTCACCGGCCAGCACGGCGAGCACCTTAAAGCCGGTCCATGCCAGCATGGCGAAGAACACGAACACGCAGGCCTCGGCGAAAATCGTCACCGCGATGCGCAGCTTGCGCGGCATGGCGTTGACGAAGCCGGGCACGCCGATATGGGCGCCCTTGAGGGCGGCGAGCGCCGAGCCGTAATAGGTCAGCCAGACCAGCCCGATCGAGGCGGTCTCGTCGTACCAGGCGAGCGACGCGCCGAGGTAGCGGAAGACGAAGCCGGCGATCACCAGAATGGTGAGCAGCGCCACCAGGACGACGACAATCGTTTCCAGGAAGCGCTCGAAGCCGGCGCGGAAGCTTGCGAGTGTCAACGGACTTACCTTGGGCTGCACGATAACGGAGCCGGCCGGACGGCCGGCTCCGAAACGGATGACGGCTACGAGGTCTTGCCGAGCGCCAGCGCTTTGTCGATCAGCTCCTTGCCGCCCGGAACCTCTTTGGAGAATTCCTCGTAGATCTTGCTGCTCGCCTTGATGAAGGCGTTCTTGTCGGCCTCGTTGACCTGCATGCCGGCGGCCTTGAGCTTGCCGAGCAGATCGTTGTCGAGATCGGCGGCGATCTTGAAGACCACCGGCTCCATTTCCCTGGCGGTGTCAGCCAGGACTTTCTGCACGTCCGCCGGCAGCCGCGACCAGCTGGCGCCGGCCGTGACATAGGCCGGCGTGTAGACGTGGCCGGTCATGGAGAGATACTTCTGCACCTCGTAGAAGCGCGACGGATAGATCTGCGCCAGCGGATTTTCCTGCGCGTCCATCACCCCGGTCTGCAGCGCGACGAACACTTCCGACAGCGCCAGCGGGCTCGGATTGGCGCCGTAGGCCTGGAACATCTTCACGCGCCAGCCGCCTTGCGGCACGCGCAGCTTGAGGCCGGCGAGGTCTTCCGGCTTGACGATCGGACGCTTGCTGTTGGTGATCTGGCGAAAACCGTTTTCCCACACCGCGATGATGTGATAGCCGGCCTTGTCCGCGGCCGGCTCCATGCTCGGCACCACGATCTGGTCGCGGATCTTGGCCATATGGTCGCGGTCCTTGACCAGGTAGGGCATCTCGAACAGGCCGAACAGCGGCACCTGCGACGACATCACGGTCGAAGGCAGAGCGAGGTCGACGGTGCCGAGCTTGAGTTTCTTCATCAGTTCGGCGTCGCCGCCGAGCTGGCTCGAGCCGTAGACCACGACCTTGGCCTTGTCACCGAGCTTGGCATTGGCGCGCTTGGCGAATTCCTGCGCGGACTTGTCGAACAGCGAGCCGGGCTCGCCGACATGGCCGAATTTGATTTCGGTCTGCGCGTATGCCGCGCCGGCCGACAGCGCGAGGCTCAGGATCAGAGCCGCGAATGACTTCGCAATGTGCATGATGTCCTCCCTTACGCTTTATGGTTCCGCTTGCCGAGCCGGGTGCGGTTCTTTCGTTCCGGTTATCAATGCAAATCGCTCAGGCCAAGGCAAGCCGTCGGCCTGGATAGGCAATCCCGCAAAAAAACGACCCGCCCGGACGGGGACGTTACCGGGCGGGTCTTGTGCGATCGGCGCAGGGATGGACGGGGTGGGCGGCGCCGACCGGAGCTGCTCGAAGTCGCGGTCAGTAGACGCAGACCTTGACGAGGTAGCGGTTGCCCCAGCTGTCCCAGCGCGGCTCGTAGTGGCAGGCGCGGTAGACATAGACCGGCTGGTAGCTGGTGGCGGCGGCCGCGCCGATCAGGGCGCCGGCGCCGAGGCCGATGGCGAGGCCGGTGCCGAAGCGCGGGCGGGCCTGGGCTGTGCCGGCGGTGAGCGCGGTGGCGAGGGTGATGGCGGCAAGGGCCGCCGCAATGGTCTTGGACTTGGTCATGGCGTGCTCCATCCGTTGGAAATTGCGGGGGCGGCCGGGCGGCCGCGTTAGCCATGGGTCGCGCTCGCCGGCAAAAAGGTTCAAACTGCCGCCATGACGAGAATCACTCTGGTTTTATTGGCTTTTGCCGCTGCCTGCGCGCCGGCGCAGGGCCAGCAGCTCGACAAGGTGCGCTTCGGCACCAACTGGGTGGCGGAGGCCGAGCACGGCGGCTTCTACCAGGCGCTCGCCGACGGCACCTACCGCAAATACGGCCTCGACGTGACCATCGTGCCGGGCGGGCCCAACGTGAACAACCGCATCCTGCTGCCGGTCGGCAAGATCGACTTCTTCATGAGCGCCAACTCGCTGCAGTCCTTCGACGCCGTCGAGCACGGCATCCCGACCGTCGCGGTGGCGGCGAGCTTCCAGAAGGACCCGCAGGTGCTGATCGCGCACCCCGACGTGCAGCGCCTCGAGGATCTCAAGTCGCGCACGCTGTTCGTCTCCAAGGAAGGCATGACCACCTATTTCCAGTGGCTCAAGGCCGACTACGGCTTCAATGACAAGAAGGTGAAGCCCTACACCTTCAACGCCCAGCCGTTCCTCGCCGACAAGAGCGCGGCGATGGAAGGCTATGTCACCTCCGAGCCCTTCGCGGTCGAGAAGCAGGCCGGCTTCAAGCCAAAGGTCTTCCTGCTCGCCGATTACGGCTTCAGCAGCTATTCGACCTTGATCGAGACGCGGCGCGACCTGGTCGAGAAAAAGCCCGATCTGGTGCAGCGCTTCGTCGAAGCTTCGGCGGTCGGCTGGTATCACTATCTCTACGGCGACGCCTCCGCCGGCAACGCGCTCATCAAGAAGCACAATCCGGAAATGACCGACGCTCTCATCGCCTATTCCATCGCCAAGATGAAAGAGGACGGCATCGTCGATTCCGGCGACACGCTGAAGCTCGGCATCGGCGCCATGACCGACGCGCACTGGAAGGGCTTCTTCGACAAGATGGTGCGCGCCGGCGTGGTCAAAGCCGGGCTCGACTACAAGCGCGCCTACACGCTGCAATTCGTCAACAAGGGCGTCGGCGCCGAGCTGCGGCCGAAGTGATTTCGTCATGGCCGGGCTTGTCCCGGCCATCCACGTCTTTACTTTGACGCGGCAGCAAGACGTGGATGCCCGGCACAAAAGCCGGGCATGACGGAGCATATGGCGGACCCTCGGTCGATATCGAACACGGTTGTCGCCCTGCGCGGCGTCGGCAAGACGTTCGACAGCGGCACGGCGGCGCTGCGCGGCTTCGATCTCGCCGTGCGCGACGGCGAATTCGTCTCGCTGCTCGGCCCGTCGGGCTGCGGCAAGTCGACGGCGCTGCGCATCATTGCCGGCTTGAGCACGGCTTCGGAGGGCGCGGTCGACAATTCCGCCGCCGGCAAGATCGGCTTCGTGTTCCAGGAGCCGACGCTGATGCCCTGGGCCGACGTCGCCGCCAATGTACGGCTGCCGCTCGAACTGGCGCACGCGACGGCAAACGGCGCGGTCGCGCAGGCTTTGGCGCGCGTCGGGCTTGGCGACTTTGCCCACAGCTATCCGCGCGAACTGTCCGGCGGCATGAAGATGCGCGCCTCGATCGCGCGGGCGCTGGTGACCGAGCCGCATCTGCTGCTGATGGACGAGCCCTTCGCCGCGCTCGACGAGATCACGCGTTTCAGGCTCAACAACGACCTGCTGGCGGTGTGGCAGGAGCTGCGCCGCACCGTGATCTTCGTCACCCATTCGGTGTTCGAGTCGGTCTATCTGTCGCAGCGCATCGTGGTGATGACGCCGCGCCCGGGGCGCGTTTTCACCGAGATCGCCATCCCCGCACCCTATCCGCGCGACGAGCAGTTCCGCACCTCGGCCGACTATGCCGGCTATTGCCGGCAAGTTGCGCAAGCGCTCGGCCGGGCAATGGGAGGCGCGGCAGCATGAACGGCCGGGCGCTCCGTATTCTCCTGCCTCTGTTTGTGCTGGCGCTGGTCATTGCCGCCTGGCAGGCGGCGGTGGCGGTCTTTGCCATTCCGCCTTACGTGCTGCCCGGTCCCGGACTGGTGCTGTCGACGCTCCTCGCCGACCGCGCGCTGCTCTGGCAGTCGCTCTTGGTGACGCTCACCATCACCTTTGAAGGCTTTGTGCTCGCCGCCGTGGGCGGCATCGCCTTGGCGGTGGCGTTCAACCAGTGGCGGGCGGTCGAGTATTCCCTCTATCCCTATGCCGTCATCCTGCAGGTGACGCCGGTCGTCGCCATCGCGCCGCTGTTGCTGATCTATCTGCCGCAGCCGCTCGCCGTGCTTGCCTGCGCCTGGATCGTGGCGTTCTTTCCGGTCCTTGCCAACACCACGCTGGGCTTGAGCTCGGTCGACCATAACCTGCTGGCGCTGTTCGAGCTTTACAAGGCGTCGCGCTGGCAGGTGCTGTGGAAGCTGAAGCTGCCGGCGGCTCTGCCGCAGATGCTCGCCGGCCTGCGCATCGCCGGCGGCCTGTCGCTGATCGGCGCGGTGGTGGCCGAAATCGCCGCGGGCGCCGCCGGCGCCGGTTCGGGCCTTGCCTACCGCATCGCCGAGTCCGGCTACCGGCTCAACATCCCGCGCATGTTCGCCGCGCTGCTGCTGCTGTCGCTGGCGGGCGTGGTCATCTTCTTCGTGCTGTCGGCGCTGTCCTATCTGATGCTGCGCCGCTGGCACGAAAGCGCGCTGACGCGGGAGCGCTAGGACAATATTGCAATGGTCAAGCGGCTTTGGCTTCGCTAATTTGCCGTCCATGACCAATGCGATCGACCTTTCCGGCCGCAAGGCCGTCGTTACCGGCGGTGCGCAAGGCATCGGCCGCGCCATCGTCGAGCGGTTTCTCGACTCCAAGGCCACGGTGGCGATCTGGGACCGCGATACCGCGCTGGCGAGCAAGACCGCCGCCGAGCTCGGCAACCGCGGCAAGGTCATCGTCGTCGCCGCCGACGTCACCGACTACGCGCAGGTCGAGCGGGCGCGCGCCGAGACGCTGAAGGCGTTGCAGCGCATCGATATCCTGGTCAACAACGCGGGCGTTGCCGGGCTCAACACCACGACCTGGGAGTATCCGGTCGAGGAGTGGCGGCGGGTGATGGCGATCAACCTCGACGGCCAGTTCCACTGTTGCAAGGCGATCGTGCCCGGCATGATCGCCCAGAATTACGGCCGCATCGTCAACATCGCTTCCATCGCCGGCAAGGAAGGCAACCCGAACGCGCCGGCCTATTCCGCCTCCAAGGCCGCGGTCATCGCCCTCACCAAATCGCTCGCCAAGGAAACCGCCGGCAAGGACATCTCGGTCAACGCCATCACGCCGGCGGCGGCCAAGACGGCGATCTTCGATCAGATGACGCAGAGCCACATCGATTTCATGCTGTCGAAGATCCCGCGCGGCCGCTTCGTGCAGGTCGAGGAGATCGCGGCGCTCGCCGCCTTTTGCGCCTCCGCCGAATGCTCCTTCACCACCGGCGCCGTGTTCGACATTTCCGGCGGGCGAGCGACCTATTGACCGATCACGCCTTGCAGCGCCGCCAGCGTCTGACCGGCATCGCGCTGATGTGCTGCGCGGTGGCCTCGTTCTCCTGCCTCGACGCCGTGGGCAAATATCTGAACCATCAGATGGCGACCACCGAGGTGGTCTGGGCGCGCTATTTCTTCGCCTTCGCGCTGACCATGGTGGTGTCCAATCCGCTGCGGCAGCCAGGCCTGATGCGCACGCCGCGGCCGTTCCTGCAGATCGGCCGCTCGGCGCTGCTGCTGTTTTCCACCGCGCTCAATTTGTTCGCGCTGCGCTGGCTGCAGCTCGACGAGGCGCTGTCGATCGTCTTCTCGACGCCGTTTCTGGTGGCGATCCTGTGCGTGCCGCTGCTCGGCGAGCACGTCGGCTGGCGCCGCTGGGCGGCGATCGTCATCGGCTTTTGCGGTGTACTGGTGGTGGCGCGACCGGGCTTCGGCGGACTGCATCCGGCGGCATTGCTGTCGCTGGGCGGCGCCGTCTGTTACGCCTTCTACGTCATCTCGACGCGCGTCCTGGCGCGAACCGACAGCAACGAGACGACGCAGTTCTACACCAACCTCGTCGGCGCGGTGGCCATGACGCTGATCGTGCCGTTCGTGTGGACGCCGCCGGACGGCGTCCTGGTGGGCGGCTTGATGGTGCTGATCGGGGCCTTGGGCGGCGGCGGACACTACCTGCTCATTCGTGCCCACCGCCTGGCGCCGGCCTCGACGCTCGCCCCCTTCATTTACACGCAAATGGTGTGGACGACCGCCCTCGGCTTTGCCGTGTTCGGCGACGTGCCGCACCGCTGGACCGTGGTGGGCGGGCTGATCGTCATATCGTCCGGCCTCTATCTCCTGCACCGCGAAGCGGTCCGCAGGGTCGAGCCGTCCGCACCGGTTGCCTAGGTGCTGCGGCCGGCGCTAAGTTGCCGGAAAATAGCCCCTCGAGGAACACTCATGGCCACAGCGAAGGATCGGGCGGGAGCCCAAGGCTCCGGCCTGAATGACGATATCGGCGAGCAGAAACGCCTGGAGATGTACCGCACCCAGGTGGTGATCCGCGAGGCCGAGCAGCGCGCCTACGACCTGTTCCTGCAAAATCTGGTCAAGGGCACGAGCCACCTGTCGCTGGGGCAGGAGGCGGTGGCGGCGGGCTTTGCCGGCGCCATGAGACAAGGCGATCTGTCGTTCTGCACCTACCGCGGCCACGCCCACACCCTGGCGCGCGGCGTGTCGGTGGAGAAGGTGCTCGGCGAGCTGATGCAGCGCGACAACGGCCTGATGCGCGGCAAGGGCGGCTCGATGCACCTGACCTCGGTCGATCACGGCGTCATGGGCTCCTACGCCATCATCGGCGCGCATCTGCCGATCGCCTGCGGCGCCGCCTGGCGCGCGCAATACAAGGGCGCCAAGGATGTGTCGGTCTGCTTCTTCGGCGACGGCACCACCAATATCGGCGCCTTCCACGAGGCGCTGAACTTTGCCGCGGTGTGGAAGCTGCCGGTGGTCTTTGTCTGCGAGAACAATCTCTACATGGAATACACGCCGATCAGCGACGTCACAGCCGTGCCGAATCCGGCCGGCGACCGTGCTGCGGCCTATGGCCTCGAGCGCATCGTCATCGACGGCAACGACGCCGACGTGGTCTATCGCACCGCGCAGGCCGCCTTCGACAAGGCGCGGGCCGGCAACGGTCCGTCCCTGATCGAGTGCCTGACCTACCGCCACAGCGGCCATTCGCGCGCCGATCCGGCCAAGTACCGACCCGAGGGCGAGCTCGAGCGCTGGAAGCAGCGCGACCCGATCAAGATCTACAAGGAGCGGCTGCTGCAGTTCGGCGTCAAGGAGAAGGTGATCGCCGACATCGACGCCTCCGTGCGCAAGCTGGTCGACGACGCCACCGAAGCCTGCAAGGCCGCGCCGCCGCCGCCCAAGGATATCCTCACCACCGACGTCTACGCCGATGGAGGCTGGGCATGGCGGAACTGACCTATCGCGACGCCGTCATCCGCGGCATCGCCCAGGAGATGAGCCGCGACCCCGACGTCGTCTTCCTCGGCGAGGACGTGGCCAAGGCCGGCGGCGTGTTCAAGGCGACCGTCGGCCTCTACGAGCAGTTCGGCCCGTTGCGCGTGCGCGACACGCCGATCTCCGAGCAGGCGATCCTCGGCGCCGCCATGGGCGCAGCGATGACCGGCTTGAAGCCCATCGCCGAGATCATGTTCTCGGACTTCATCGCGGTGTGCTTCGACTACATCGCCAACGAGTTCCCCAAGAGCCGCTACATGTCGAACGGCCAGCTCAAGTGCCCGCTGGTCGTGCGCACCGGCAACGGCGCCGGTTCGCGCTTCGGCGCGCAGCACTCGCAGAGCGTCGAGAACTGGTGCATGATGATCCCGGGCCTCAAGGTCGTCGCGCCATCCAACCCGACCGACGTCATCGGCCTGCTCGCGGCCGCGGTGCGCGATCCCGACCCGGTGATCTTCTTCGAGCACAAGTCGCTCTAC
>Ga0070740_10003151_pt1 | contig 18004 bp, 18 predicted proteins | sample Coa_R2_FD_67286 | JGI IMG/M metagenome (GOLD analysis project Ga0070740, IMG submission 67286) | Surface soil microbial communities from Centralia Pennsylvania, which are recovering from an underground coalmine fire - Coalmine... | ecosystem: Environmental > Terrestrial > Soil > Unclassified ... | reverse complement strand
CCGCTGGACGTGCATCCCTCGGCCAGAGTCATCTGGATGTCGAAGAAGACGCCCGGGTCGAGTTCGTAGCCGCCGTAGCGGCGCGGCTGGATGGCGCGGAAGAAGCCGGTCTGCTTGAAGTCGGCGATGGTTTCGGGAGGGATCGAACGTCGCTGTTCGGCCACCGGCGCGCGCTCGGCCAGTATCGGGACCATTTCGCGCGCGCGGGCAAGTAGCGACTCGGCGAGTTCGCTCTCCCGGCTTTGACCGGCGTCCGCCGGGCGCAAGGAAGAATCTCCCACGTTTCGCTCCTGAGCGGTCAGCAGTCGAAACCCGCGCGATCATCGCATCGCGCCCGCGCCCACTCATCGTCCGAAAAGACTATTTTGCTCGGCGATTCACCGCATCGGCGCCCTCATCCGCCGAACCCCGGGTTCATCCAAGCCACATGACGCTGCTGAGCAGCACTCGAACCAGCGTGGTCTGACGGGAAACGCCGATCTTGGAAAAGATCGATCGCAGATGCGCGCGGGCGGTGTTCTTTCGAATCGACAGCCGCTCCGCCGCTTCATCGAGTGTAAGCCCATCGGCGAGTGCCAGTGCAAGCGATGCTTCGGCGGGGGTGAGATCGAACAGGCGCCGCACGGTCTCGCGCGATGCTTCCGCGCGCCGGTCGGGGTCGCGGATCAGGAGGGCGACCGACGGTCTTCGATTGCCCTCCGACCATTGGTCGTGCGGGATCGGCCGCACGACCACGCCGATCCTGCTCCTGTCGTTTCGCCGCGAGATCGAGATCGCCTCGGCCACCCCCGGATTGGCGCCGTCTCCCGGACCGCTCATCGCCTGCCTGATCAGGCGCTGAAGCTCGCGATTTTCAAACGGATTCTGCGCGCGCAAGACGCCGCCCGCCACAATCAGCCCGTCCCCCTCGCGCAGCATCGCGTCCGCCACCGCGTTGCTCTTCATCAGCATCCCGCCCTGGTCGAGGATCACCGTTCCCACCAGCATCCGATCCACCGTCCCGGCGTAGAGGCGGCGTTCGGAATCGATCAGGTTTATCTGCGAATGAAGGATGACGGCGCGCTTGAGATGCGGCAGGACCGCCTCGCACAGCGCCTTGTCCGCGGCGGAAAAGGGCCGTTCGCGATGGGGTCTGGAGGCGCGAAACCGGCAATGGATTCCGTCGTCGGTGACGATGTCCGCGCCGATTGCGTACAGGATGTCGAGCGGCTTGAGGAATTGCTTGTAGAATTCGCTGTCGCGCCACCTGCCCTCGCCCGCAAGCTCGTCGGCCACGAACACCCGATCGGGCGGCAGATCGATGAACGGATCGAGTGCGTAGTAGTACTTGTTGTACTCGGCCTCGCGGGTGATCGGGCCTCCGCCCGCCGCATTCACCATCAATGCCTCGCGCTCGGGCGACGGCGGCCGCAGCATCAGCGTCACGTAGTTGGCGCGCAGGTACACCCGCAGAAGATCGAGCGCCGCCTTCCACGGTACCGGTTCCAGCGCGCCCTGGTAGATGGCGGCGAGCAGTTCGCTGAACTGGGCAAGCGAAAGGCCGACGGAATCGAACGGATGGGCCGCGGGGCGTTCGCGCCGGGATGCGTTGCGCACACCTCTCATCTACGCGAAGTGCGCGCGAACTGAAAGAAAGTCAAATCACCCGGGAAAAGCCCCCGGGCGGCGGTCGTATCACCCCTCGAACACGTGATTGAGGGGCGGCGGCTCCGACAATCCAAGGTTGATCTCCACCACCTGCCGCTTGCTCATCTCCTCGGGCACGTCCGCCGCGTTCATGTAGAACTGCCGGTACCATCGCCGAAGCTGGTAGATCGGCCCGTCGCCCTCGCACAGCAGCGGATTGTCGATGCGCACCTTGTTGTCCCAGATTGCGACGTCCTGGTAGAAGCCCTGCTGAATCGCCTGGATGTAGAGGTCGCAGAACTGCCGCGACATCTCCTCCGTCATCCCCTCCATCTTCCGCACCAGCATCCCGAATCTGAGATCGAAGCTGCTGAGCGTGATTGGCACATGGCAGTTGAGCAGAATCGAATCGATCGTCATGCCCGCCGTTTCGGAACGCATCCTGGTTATCTGGTATGCCGGACCGAAATAGGTCGCGCAGGTGGTGAGCCGCCCCGGGTAGTTCTGCTGGCCCGACCCTATCATGATCTGGGTCGCCTTGTGCCCCTGGAAGATGTTGGCGAAGTAGTCGACCGGAGCGCCGTGCACCACGGGGAAATGGGCCATGTCGGCGACGTTGTCGATCAGTTCGCGGCAATTCGTGTTGATCGTCCACTTGACGATCACCCAGTCGGTCCATTCCTTGGAGTAGCAGGCGTCGATTCGCGGGATCGCCAGCTCCGGCGACGGAGGATTTCCCTCCGGATCGTTCCATACGAACAGAAGCTTGTTCTGCTCGCAGGCGGGCCACGATTTGATTCGCGCCTTGGGCGGAATGCGGCGGCTGTATGGGATGTGATTGCATCTGCCATCCGGACCCCATCGCCAGGCATGGAACGGACACTGGATGGAATCGCCCTGCACCTGTCCGCGGCTTAGGTCCGCGCCCATGTGCGGACAGTGCGCGTCCAGGATGTGGATCTCGCCGTCGCCGCCCTGGTACACCACCACCCTCGTGCCGAAGGCATTGACCGTATGCGGCTTTCCGTCCTTGTATTCCTCGGCCAGCCCCAGGCAGTGCCATCCCCGTGCATAGCGGTTCTCGATTGGAGCGGCCTCGATTGCGTGAGCTAGCGCCATAGCCGGATCTTCTCCTCCTCTCGCCGAGCGGAGAGGTTTGAGCCCGCGCTTTAGAACAGCGGCATCAGTGAATCTATATTTCCGGCCGTGCGAATGCTCATCGTCTCTTTGGACGATGGCGCCGGGCGGGGCGGGTCCTCGCGCGGTTGACGATCGCGGGCCGCTGATGGATTGTGAGCGCGTGGATGACCGATTCCGGCCGCCGGGAGCCGTTGCCACGCTCAAGCCTTCCACGGCGCGGACGGATTCAAGGAGGAAGCCCCACGATGCCGCCGATTACCGGAGGATGCGCATGCGGAGCCGTTCGCTACGAATGCTCCGCCGACCCTGTCATGTGCGTGAATTGCTACTGCCGCGATTGCCAGCGATCCAGCGGCACCGCGATGGCGTCGGTGATGCTGGTGCCGAAGGCCGCATTCAAGATGACCGGCCAGCTCAAGCATTACGAGGTCACCGGGGATAGCGGCAACAAGGTGAGCCGCGGCTTCTGCCCCAACTGCGGATCGCCAATCCTGTCGCTCGTGTCCGTGATGGACTCGATGGTGGTGTTGAAGGCGGCGAGTCTCGACGACCCGTCGATCTTCAAGCCGATGATGCAGGTGTACATGAAGAGCGCGCCGCCCTGGGCGCCGGTGCGCGACGACCTGCCGAAATTCGAAAAACAACCCGGCTAGCATTCCGCGTCCGATTTCAACCGCAAACCACGGCCGGTGATCGGAGGATATCCATATGGCAATCGATTACGGGGACTATGAATTCATCAAGGTCGAGGTCGCCGACCGCGTCGCGACCGTGATCCTCAATCGGCCCGATCGGCTCAACGCCGTCCACAACGCGCTGCATCACGAGCTCGAGCAGGTCTGGATCGATTTGCGCGCCGACCAGGACGTCAACGCGATCGTTCTCACCGGCTCGGGCCGCGCCTTCTGCGCGGGCGGCGACGTGAAGGGGATGGCGGAAGGAAGCCTCTCTGGCGGCCCCGCCAGGGGCAAGGGGCGCGGACGCGGTCCTATTGCCGCATCCAACGGCCGCCGCCTCGTCGAAAACATGCTCGACGTTGAACAGCCGATCATCGGAGCGATCAATGGCGATGCGATCGGGCTGGGCGCGACGCTCGCGCTCCTCTGCGACATCACCGTCGTCTCCGAAAAGGCGCGCTTCGCCGATACCCACGTCAAGGTCGGAATCGTTGCGGGCGACGGCGGCGCCGTCATTTGGCCGCTTCTCATCGGCCCCCATCGCGCCAAGGAATTCCTCATGCGCGGCAATTTCATAACCGGCGCCGAGGCCGGGCGAATCGGGATGGTCAACTATGCCGTCGCACCCGAAGAGGTGATGCCCAAGGCGCGCGAACTCGCGCAGGAACTTGCCGACGGCCCCACATGGGCGATTCGATGGAGCAAGCTCGCGGTTAACAAGTGGCTCAAGCAGCAGGCCAATCTGATCCTCGATGCGTCGCTTGCCTACGAGATGATGACCTTCAACACGAAGGACCACGAGGAAGCCGTCAAGGCCTTCATCGAAAAGCGAAAGCCCAACTTCGTCCGCCCCGGTTGAAAGGCGGCATCCGGTCCCGGACGCCCGCAGGGATAGCCAGACACTAAAAAACCTCTCCCCGTATCGGGAGAGGTCGCGCCGAAGGCGCGGGTGAGGGACCGCAGAAAGAAAGATTCTGGATGGGGCTCGCGGCGTCAGGTGGCGGTGTGCCATCGCGCCCTGTTCGCAGCCGAGGCCGATGCGGAGCGCATGCGGTTGCGGCGGAAGTCAACGGCCGGTTCACGTGGTTGCGCTGCAGCTTGCGCGGCGTGTTCGAAGGGATCGCCGGTCATCTATAACGTCGGTCCCTCACCCGGCGCTTCGCGCCGGCCTCTCCCGATAGGGAGAGGCATCAAAGTATCGGCGGAGGTCGTGCCCCATGCGCGGGTGAGGGACCGCGGATGAAAATTCAGGCTTGCCCTCTCCGCGCCCGAGGACTACGCAGATGCGAGGGCCGCCGGATTCCTTGGCCCTTTCATCTGCGGCGGCTTCGGAAGGGGAGAGACCTGATGAAGCGGCTTGCTATCGTCCTCGTTACGCTTGCGGTCCTCGGCGGATGTGCCGAAGAGAAGCGCGTCGATCAGGATATCGACCGGCTCCAACAGCAGCAGGATGCGCTCAGCGCGGCGATCAAGAAGATTCAGGTCGTGGCCGGCGACCAGGTGAAAGACCATCCCAACTACACCAAGCTCGGGCGCGTCGAAGGCTATTGCTTCAATATTCCCAATTCCACCAGCGGCCAGGTCGTCCATGGCGACAGCCTGAGAGCGGCGGCATACCGGAAATACGGCGATCAGGTCGATGCGATCGTGAACACGACGATATGGTTCGTGGCCGACGATGCCGCCCCGATTTTCGAGCCGTACACTCAGAACGGTTACTTCGAGTGCGCCGGCACGGCGGTTCATTTCACGGGACAATGAACCTTTCGCCTGCGCGCGAGGCCACCTGATTTACTCGGCAACCGCGCATGGGACGCATTTAAACGGCTCGCCCGCCTTGCAGCGAAAGCGGCGCGCGTTTGCGTCTGTAACCGTGCGTGGACGCCAAGCGCCGAGGTGCGGATGCGGAGAGAGCCGCCTTTCCGAACTGTCAGCTTGCTTTCCCCTGCCGAGTCTGCGTCACAATACCGGTAGGACCTTGTCGGACAGGCCTTCTCTGTAGTGCCCCGGCTCCTCCAATTTATGCGACGGGGTTTGCCGACGCACCAATGCGAGTTTGCTTCCCTGGTCCCGATGGCTCGCAACGCGGTTCGTTTATGAGCCTGAGAAAGGTCACATTCTTCGATCGCCCAGGTCGCTCCCTTTGCGACGTGGATGAAGAAGGACAGGCTAAACCCTCCGTCTTCGGCGTGAATTGGGTGAACCTCGACACCTTCAAAACCATCAGGGTCCGCGGCGGCGTCAGAACCGATCCCTTCGGCAACCCGATTTCCGACGTTGCTCCAACCGTCAGCACCAGCCCCTTCGATGTCGGCGGTCCCTTTCTCGAAGGTCGCCGCGACCGGAAATAACCTGCGCATCTTTGGTCCAAGGACTCTGCGCGCGGTTTCAATCCGCCGCGCCGAAGGCTATTCAGCCGATGGGAGGATTTGCAGTATGGGTGCGACGATGCTTCCGATGCTGGATTTGAGCGGATCTCCGGCGTCGGTCGGACGCGCTCACGGCGAGGCGCTCCGCGAGACGATCGCCGCAACGCGCCAGCGATGGCGCGACGGCATCGACCGCCGTTTCCATGTCCACCCTGATTCATTTATCGAAACGTTCCTTGCCGAGACACGGTTCGTTGACGCGATGCGGCGGTGGACTCCGGAGCTGCTGGAAGAGACCGAAGGGATCGCCGAAGGCAGCGGACGCCCGCTGCCAGAAACGCTCGCGTTTCAGTTCATGGACGAGGAATGGTGGTTCGGGGTGCGCCGCTATCTGAAACCCGCGGCCTCGCCCGATCGATGCAGCGTGATTGCGATGCGCGCCGACGGCGCGCGGCCCGCCGTCCTGGCCCAGAACATGGACCTTCGCGCCTACTATGACGGCGGCCAGGCGATCATCAGGATCGCCCGCGATGGCGCCCCTGCCGCGACCGTCCTCACTATCTGCGGCATGATCGGACTGTGCGGCGCCAATGAGATGGGGGTTGCCGTCGCCGTCAACACTCTGTGGCAATTGCCCGCTTCGCCCGACGGACTGCCGGTTGCCTGCGTGATGCGCGCAATACTGGAGCGCGCCGACCTCGCTCACGCCCTCGAATAGATGCGACAGCCTCGCCACGCATCCGGGCAGCACTATTTGATCGGCGACCCGGCGGGCTTCGCGAGCCTCGAAGCCTCGGCAAAGTCAGTTGACGAAATACCCTGGGAGGACTCCTCTAACGCCTTCGTTCATACCAATCATCCGCTTGCCGCGGGGGCCCGTCAGCATTCGAACCCTGCCGAGAACAATTCGCGCGGCCGCTACGCCGCTCTCTGCCGCTTCATCCGCGAAGGGCTTCGCACCGTCGATCAGGCCAAGGCCGCGCTTGGAGATCGAACCGGCGACCATCCCGTTTCCGTCCTCCCCGACCCCGCCGATCCGACGAGTGCGATGACCTTCGCGTCGATCGTGATGACGCTCGAGCGGCCGCCCCGAATCGAAGTGGCGCCCGGCCCGCCGTCCCTGAACGCCTATCGCGCTATGGGATGAGCAGCACGCGGCCGACCGCCTGCCTGCTTTCGATATAGGCGTGCGCCGCCGCGGCTTCCGAGAGCGGGAAGGTCTTGTCGATGACGACCTTGAGTTCTCCGCGCGCCGCCTCATCGACCAGCCGCTGAATCATGTTGTGCACGCGATCGGTGGCGATCTCCGCGCCGAGAAACACCCCGGTCAGCGACCGGTTCCCCGCCATCAGCGCCGACACATCCACGGTCATCGGCTCTCGTCCCGCCGCTCCGACCATCGAAATCCGCCCGCGATAGGCGAGTGACAGGATACTGCTCTGCAGGGTGGATCCGCCGACGGGATCGACCACCAGGTCCACCCCCTTGCGGTCGGTCAGTTGCATCACGGCCTTCACCACGTCTTCGCGCCGATAATTGATCCCGTGGTCCATCCCAAGCGGTTTTAGCCGCTCGAGGCGTTCGTCGCTCGATGCCGTCGCGAACACCCTGGCGCCCGCGCGCTTGGCGAGCTGGATGGCGGCGATGCCGACTCCGCTCGCACCCGCCTGCACCAATACGGTCTCGCCTGCCTTCAGATGTCCGAATTCGAACAGGCAATCGTCGGCGGTTCCGAACGGCACCGGGACCGTGGACGCCGGCTTGATGTCGAAGCCCTCCGGAACCGGCCATGCGTTGCGCGCCGGCACGGGGCGCAATTCCGCATGCGAGCCGTGGTTGAACACCGTGACCACCTTCTGCCCCACGCGCAGATGGCTGACTTCCGAACCGACCTCGACGATTTCTCCGCCCGCCTGATATCCGACGATATGCGGCTTCGTGACCAGCGGACCACGCCATCGATTCAGCGTGTCGCCACCCTCGATACTCACCGCGGCTACGCGGATGATGACGCCCTTCGGATGGCACTGCGGGTCGGGGACGTCTTCGTAGCGAAAGACCTCCGGCCCGCCGTTTTCATAATAGACCGCTGCTTTCATCGTATAGCTCCTCGCTTTTCAACGGAGGATGACTCGGACCAGATATATTTCTCAGACCGCAAAGCAAAGGTCGAGCAGCGCCACAATCGCGAACGGCAAGGGACCGGCCGTCCGTCATCGATCCAATATCCATTGCGGTGGTTGACCACGGCCGTCCGCTCCGCTCAAGTCGCTGTCGCGATTCTGCCTGCCTGACTCGGTGTTGCCCGCGCCACGAGTGAGAAAAGGGGATGTTCCTGTCGCCCTCGGACGCGGGCGGCGGCTTGCGCGCGGGCCGGTTGAGAATCCACGGGAGCGAACGGAGAAGACGCCCATGCCGAAGCCTCAGATCGATGTCGAACGAGAGCCGGGAAATGAAGCGCGGTTCCTCATCGCAAAGGCAACCGCATCGGCCGGCGATGTCGTCAGCCGCCTTGCGGGCCTGCCTTCGCTGATCGAACGAGTCTCAGCGATCGATCGGGGCGCCGGCCTCGCCTGCGCGGCGGGCTTTGGTGCCGATTTCTGGAATTCCGTCTTTCCTTCCCGCCGACCGCGCGCCCTTTGCCCGTTCGAGGCGATCAACACGAAGTCGGTCCGGATGCCCGCGACCGGCGGAGACCTGATGTTTCACATCATGTCCAGCCGCGCGGATCTGGGCTTCATCCTGGCCTTCGAGATCGGCCGGATGCTCGATGGCGCGGCGGAGGTCATCGAAGACATCCGCAGCATGCACTATCTCGATTCGCGCGACCTGACCGGGTTTATCGACGGCACCGAGAATCCCAAGGGCGAGGAGCGGACGCAGGCGGCGCTAATCGGCGCCGAGGATCCCGATTTCTCGGGCGGCGCCTACGTCTTCATTCAACGTTATGTTCACGACCTGCGAAAATTCGCCGCTCTCCCCCGGGCGGAGCAGGAAAACACGATCGGCCGCTCCAAGCCCGACAGCATCGAGATGCCCGACGATCGCAAGCCGCCCACCGCTCACATCAGCCGCGTCGTCGTCGAAGAGAACGGCGAGGAGCTGCAGATCCTCCGCTACAGCTTCCCCTACGGCACCGTGAACGAGGCGGGCTTGATGTTCATCGCGTACACGCGCGATCTCGCGATTCCGCACAAGATGCTGAGCCGGATGGCGGGGACGGCCGGAGACGGGCTGAGCGACCGCCTGCTTGAATACACGCGCGCGGTCTCGGGAGCGCATTTCTTCGTTCCTTCCGCCGACCTGCTCGCTCAACTGACCGGCTCGGCGAAGTCACGGTAATCGCGATACGTAGTCAGGATCGATTGCGATCCTGAAGCCTGAGCAGCGCGTGCATCGCGCGCGTAAGCGGCACGGAGATCCGATGCCGGTCCGCGGCGCGGATGATCGCGCCAGTGATCGCATCGTATTCGAGCGGCTTTCCCCGCTCGACATCCTGGAGGGTGGAAGGACGAATCTCGTCCGCGGCCGAGATTTGCACCAGCCGCGCCATCGCCTTGTCAGCATCCTCGGCCGTCATCTTCGCCCCCTCGGCCCTGCCCACCACGACCGTCTCCAGCATCAGCTCGCGGGCAAGCCAGTAGCCGTCGGGGTCGGCGAGCGCCTCCCTGAGCGAGCATCGCCCGAGCGCGCATACGCAATTCGTCCCGTTGTTGCCCATCAGCTTGATCCATCGGATGGTCCTGAGGTCGCGGGTCATCTGACCGAGAATTCCCGCCCGGCGGAACATCTCGGCGAGCCTGATCGCGCGCGGGGTTTCCGCTCCATCCAGCTCGCCGAACTCGATGTAACCGTAGGCGCTGTGGACGAGGGTTCCGGGCGCGACGATCTCCGCGCCCACCCGCGCATTTCCGCCCATCACCGCCGATCGCGGAAACACCGTGCACAGGGCATCCTCGTTCTCCACCCCGTTCTGCAGCGTCATCACGACGCCCTCCGGACCAAGACATCCCGCGAGCTGCCGCGCGGCGGCGATGGTGTCGTAGGACTTGACGCAGAACAGCACCAGGTCGTAGGGCGCGAACTCGGAAGGATCGTCGGATGAAGGGATGCGCAACTCGGTCTGCCCCGGCGAACCGCGCATCGTAAGCCCCCGCTCGCGAAGCGCGCGCAGATGCGGCCCGCGCGCGCAAAAGTACACGTCCTCGCCCGCAAGCTTGAGCTTCGCGCCAAAGTAGGCGCCAATCGCCCCAGCGCCCATCACCAGTATCTTCACCGTCGTTTCCTCGCCGCGTTCGAATTTAGCAGATGCGCGATTTCGAACCATCGGACGGCGAGCGGATGCGTCCCGCACACGGGTTGGCGGGGAAGGAACTCGGATGTGGCGACTACCGCCGCTCCCGCTCCCGCGGCGCAGGGTTTCACCCACTCCGATCCAGGACTCCAAAGAAGGCGTTGGCGGTGGTCTGCAATGAAAGTGGCCAATGAATGGCCTTTCCCCACGATCACAGCCAGCCGCCGGAGGATCGTGTCATCGCGACCTCCACGGGCAAACGTCCCTACCTGCCGGCCATGTCGTTCTGGATGAGTTTCGCCGGCTTGGCCGGATTGCCCGCCACCGTCGCGCCCGTCGGTTTCACCCGCATGGGTCTCCCGGTCGGAATCCAAATCATCGCGCCGATGTGGGAAGACGGCACCTCGATCGAATTCGCGCGACTGCTTTCGGAAATCGCGGGCGGATTCGTGCGCCCGCCCGGATACGATGCATCGTGAGGGCCGCGGCATTCCCTACCGAGTCGCCTGCGCTCCTGCATCGGGTCCCGGCAGCGCGCATGATGCGATGGAGGGCCGCCACCTAACGGGCGAACCCATCCAGAATCTTTCCTCTGCGGTCCCAAACCCGCGCCTGGGGCGCGACCTCCGCCGATACTCTGATGCCTCTCCCTATCGGGAGAGGCCGGCGCGAAGCGCCGGGTGAGGGACCGACGTTATAGACGACTGGTGATCCCTTCGAGCACGCTGCGCATGCTGCGGCGCAACCGCGCGATCCGGCCGTTGACATCCGCCGCAATGGCGATGTTTGTGAACGCTCAGGCAAGCGGGTAACATTCGACCGCGAAGGCGCAACCGATGCCTGCTCTGGCCCATGAAACCAGGCGGCCCGCTCGAACCGCCCCGAACTCGCCGCATCCTTCGGCCGCTCCGCATCGCGCTTCCCACGGCGGCGCCCTTTTCAGATTGCTGCGAACGCCTGCATCGGACGGGGCTTGGCTGCAGCGCAAATGCGCCTGCGAAAGGTCTTCCGAGAAGTGCCCCTCCTGCTCCGAGGAGATGCGGCGCGCGGCCGCGGGTCCTCATACTCCCGCCGCCGCCCCTCCGATCGTGCATCAGTCGCTTCGCGCTCCCGGACGTCCGCTCGACTCCGGCGCGCGGGAATTCTTCGAGCCGCGCTTCGGCCGCGACCTCGGCGCGGTACGGGTTCATACCGATTCCATCGCCGCCCGATCGGCCCTTGCCGTAAATGCGCTCGCATATACGGTGGGAAACCACATCGTCTTCGGAACCGGCCAGTACGATCCCGGCACCGCCGGCGGACGGCGCATCCTGGCCCACGAACTGGCCCACACGATCCAGCAGTCGGGGGGCGGTCCGAGCGAAAGCATCGCAACGCTTCGTATCAGCGAACCGTCGGATGCCTCCGAGCGCGAGGCGAGCGATACCGCCGATCGCGTGATGGCGGGTGGCGGCGCGGCCCCGCTCGCGATCGCGTCGTCCAACCTGCTGCATCGCGTGCCGCCCGACAAGCCAAAGGCTTCCGACGAGCTCGAGGATCCCTTCGCGATCCAATGCCCGGAAATTCCCGAGGGCAAATGGATAACCCAGGTGGTCGTCAATCAGGAATCTCCCCAGAACGTCACCGCAACCTGGAACGACGGCACCACCAGCTCCGGCGAATGCTCGACCGGCAAGGGCCATTGCTGCGTCGATCCCGCAAATCCCGCCGGAGTGGCGTGCACAGAAGCGCGGTCGCGAACCGACGGCAGCAACTGCACGCCCATCACCACCGGAAAAGGATTGCCGGTTCTCAAGAAACAACGCGATCACAAGGGCGTTCAGCTATGGACCGAGATCGACTCGTCGCGCGCGATCGCCCTTCACGCCTACTCGCCCATCAATGGCCATCCCCTGTCGCACGGTTGCGTGCGGCTGCACGACGACATGGCCTGCAACATCTTCAACGGCTCCCGCGTCGGCAAGACGATGGTGCAGATCAAGGGATTCGCGCGGCCGATGTGCGATGACACTACGCTGCAGACCGAATGGCAGCACGATTTCGACACGGGCGGCAAGGATATGTCCAAGGCCGACGGCGACGAAAAGGCCGAAATCGCCGAGACCCGCCGCGAGTTGAACGCCGCCTTCGGCAGGACTCTCAAGCCCGAGGAGATCCGCGGCTTCACCGCCAAGGACATCCCCAAGTGCAAACAGACCCGCCCGCTGCCGACTCCAGCCGCTCCCGCAACGCCGGCCCCCGCATCTCCCGGTCCATCGCAGCCCGGCGAGCTTGAATTCTAGGGATCCTGCCTGCCCATCTTGAGCAGATCGTCGCCGGCCCATCCCTCCTTGAGCGGGACCATGAAGTACGGCGTCAGGCTCATCCTGCTGAACTTCCACTGCCCGTTGCGCTTTACGTATTGATCGTCGTAACGCGCCGCCACCACGTAACTCTCGCCGTTGTAAACGGGCTTGGCTTCGAGGTAGGCGAAACCGTCCGCGCTGTCCCCGTGAATGTTGACCACGTGGTTATGGATAAACTGTCTTACGCGGTAGAGGCCGCGCCGGGGGCCGCCCCGCTCGCTCCCGCGGGCGCCAAGACCGGAGAAGAACGCCTTTATCTGATCGCGTCCGCGGGCGCTGCCCAGATGTGCGAAGTCGAGTTCGCCGTCCTCCGTGAACAGCTCGGGAATCTCCGCCGTCTTCGCTTCATTGATGCACTGATGATAGCGGAAGCGCAGGTCGCGGATCGCCTCGCGATCCTGAAGCTCCGCGACCTTTGCTTCCAGTTCTCGCACGCGCTCCTCGAGCATCGTTTCCATCGGCGCCTCCTTGTGCCGGTTCGATTGCGCCAAGAATCGCGCCCCGCGACCGCATCGCGCAAGCGGAGGAGCAAAAATCCGACACGCCCAAGGTGATCAAGCTGATCCCGGCTTTCATGCCTGTGACCTCGATGCAGGAGTCAGGTCGCGAATGCGCGCTCTATCCGCTTCGACATCCGCGCTTCAGCGCTTCAACGCAGCGAAGTGCCACTCGGACACGATTCGCAATCCGAGCCTTCGCAGAAAATCCCGCTTAGGCTCGTCCTTGTGCGCGCAGATTGAGACTATTCCGACGGCGCCTCTTCTGGTCGCCTCGCTCTTGACCGCCTCGAATAGTCGCAGCCCGACCGAATCCCACAACTCCGGACTGGCCACCGCAAAGTCATCGATGAGCGCGGTAGTGCCGGGTTTGTACACGGGCGGGGCGACTATCAGCGATGCGATCGCGAATCCGTCGATGCCGCCATCTCCTTCATGCACCACGGCGATCACGTGGGATTGTGTGAGCTGCCATTTGAAGTAGGTTTCCTGCTTCGGCGCGCCATCTTCCGCCTTGCGAAAGAACTCCGGGTCAAGTTTCTCCCGCTCCTCCCGCTCCCGCTCCGAAAGCCGGACCATCGTTAATGCGTCGTCGGCCACGGCGGCCCGCACGCCTTCCGGCATCGTGTGAAGTCCTCCTTTCAGTTCATGGAAACCTGTGCGGCATATGGATCGCCCGCACACGCGCGCCTGCCCGTCCGCAGCCGCCATCGGACATTAACAGATGGCCCGGCCGGAAGCCCCCGGCCCCGTTTTCCCGATTTGCCGCAGCCCCGCTGTTCGTGGCATTACACGAACATCCACACACGCAGCTCGCGGCGGGAGAATCTTCAGAAGCGATGGAAAAATCAGAGACAACGCGAGCGGAGCCCGCGCGCCGCATCCAGTTCGCATTCACCGACGAACAGGAACAGTTCCGAGCCGCTGTCCGGCGCTTCCTTGCCGACAAGTCGCCCACCACGGAAGTCAGGCGCCTGATGGCCACCGAGAGGGGATTCGATCCCGACGTGTGGCGGCGGCTGGGAGAGGAACTTGCCCTGCCCGGTATCCATATTCCCGAGGAGTTCGGCGGCTCGGGCTTCGGGATGGTCGAGCTGGGGATCGCGATGGAAGAGCAGGGAAGGGCGCTGCTGTGCGCTCCCTACTTCTCGACCGCCGTGATGGCGGCGAATGCGGTGATGAACGCCGGCGGCGATGCGGACAAAACCGCTCTGCTGCCCGATCTCGCAAGCGGCGCCCGCATTGCCACCCTCGCGGTCGTCGAGCCCGGTGGCGACTGGGACCCGGGTGCGATCGCGCTTGCCGCGACTCCCGACGCCGGCACCTACCGCCTTGACGGTGTGAAGAGCTACGTGGTCGATGGCCATACTGCGGATCTCCTGATTGTTGCCGCCCGCCTTTCAACCACTGGCCGGATTGCTCTTTTCACGATCGCGGCCGAGTCGCCCGGGGTCGAGCGGCGGCTGCTGCAATCGATGGACGCGACGCGAAAGCTCGCTTCGATCGAGTTTCGCGGGGCGCGCGCCGATCTTCTCGGCGATCCCCTAGGCGGCGAGCGCGCACTCGTGCGCACGCTCGACCAGGCCGCCGTTGCCCTTGCCAACGAGATGGTGGGTGGCGCGCAGGTGATGCTTGATTCGGCCGTCAGCTACGCGAAAATGCGCGTCCAGTTCGGCCGTCTCATCGGTTCCTTCCAGGCGATCAAGCACAAATGCGCCGATATGCTGCTCGAGGTCGAACTCGCCAGGTCGGCCGCCTACTACGCCGCCCAGGCGGCCGCCGCCGAGGATCCCGAATGGCCCGCGATCGCCTCGCTCGCCAAGGCCGCCGCGTCAGAAACCTACGTGCACTCCGCCGCCGAATGCATCCAGATCCACGGCGGTATCGGCTTCACCTGGGACCACGACACCCATCTATGGTTCAAGCGCGCCAAGAGCTCCGAAGTCTTCCTCGGCCATCCGAGCTACCATCGCGAGCTGCTGATGCGGCGCTGGGGAGTTTGAGCAATGAGCGGGATCAATGAAGCGGAAGTGCGGGCGGAAGTCCGCAAGTGGCTCAAGGCCAACTGGGATCCCAACCGGTCGCTGGTCGAATGGCGCAACATGCTCGCCGACTCGGGATGGGGGATGCCCCATTGGCCGGAGCAATGGTACGGACGCGGCCTGCCCGTCGGCCTCGTGCGAGTGGTCGAAGAGGAATTCGCCGCCGTCGGCGCCGTCGGCGCCGCGAAGTCGGGCGTGCGCCTGTTGGCGGCCGCCACCCTTCTCGAGCACGGCTCCGACCATCAGAAGAAAAAATTCCTCCGCCGGATAATCACCGGAGAGGATGGATGGTGCCAGCTATTCAGCGAACCCGGCAGCGGTTCCGATCTCGCCGGCGCAACCACCCGCGCCGACCTCGTCGGCGATTTCTGGATCGTCAACGGCCAGAAGGTCTGGAACACCAGCGCCCATCATGCCGATTACGGCCTGCTGCTCGCGCGTACCGATTGGGATGCGCCCAAGCACGAGGGGCTCTCGTATTTCGTGATCGAGATGAGACAGCCGGGTGTGGAAGTGCAGCCGCTCAGGCAGATGAACGGCCACGCATCCTTCAACCAGGTGTTCTTCACCGACGCGCGAATTCCCCCTGAACATCTCGTCGGCCGCGTGGGTGACGGATGGAAGGTCGCGATGACCACGCTGGCCCATGAACGGCGCGGAGCCGACGGGCTTTCGTCTCCCTCGCGCCGCGGCGCGCGAGTCGGCCGAATCTACGAGGAGGAGAAGGCCGAACTCGAGACCGCGATGGAGCCGTACAAGTGGTATCCGCAGCGCGCCGGCCGCGTCGACCTGATTATCGAGCGAGCCAAAGAGACCGGCAGGAACAAGGACCCGATCGTCAGGCAGGAGATCGCCAGGCTGATGACGCTGGCCAAATGCGCCGAATGGACCGCGCGCCGCGCCCGCGCCGCCCATCAGCACGGCCGCCCCCAGGGCCCCGAAGGCTCCCTTGGAAAGCTTGCCGCAAGCCACGTCGCCCGCGCCTGCTCCCACGTCCATACACTGATCACCGGGACGGCCGCGATGCTGACCGGCATGGACAGCCCACGCGAAGGAATCATCGCGGAGATCCTCGTATCCGTTCCCGCCGTGTCGATCGCGGGCGGCACCGATGAAATTCAGCGCAACATCATCGGCGAACGCGTCCTGGGACTGCCCAAGGAACCCCGCTTCGATACCGGACCGTTCCGCAACGTGCGAAGAAACTGACTGTGCCTTTGCCGTTGACACCCGGCTCTCCACGGCATCCGCGCGGTCGGTACCTGATCGAGGGCGGAGGAATTTCCATATGGACGACAGCAGTCCCGGCAACTCGGCTCGATCCATCGACCGCGCACTCGAACAGAGCCTGACCACCACCTGGGATGCCCGGCTGGTGGAATACGACGCGAACCGGTTCCCGTTCGACAGATGGATACTCGGGCGAATCCGCGCGATGGGATATCCGCTGGAGGACCTCACCGAAATCCACAAGGTCGTCCCGCCCGCGGAGGTATACAGGCTTACCAAGCAGCTTTGCGCCGACACCAATCTGCCCGAGTTCAGGCGGATGCTTAATCGGTTCGTCCGCGAGATCGCCGTCGGCAAGGGCGGCCTCGTTCCTCCGGTCGCCGTGCAGCGCTTCCTCAATGTCCGGATCATGCTCCCCGACCGCCCCGACACGATCTTTCCGTTTCATACCGGCCTTCTCTATGGCCACGGAATCGCGTCACGGAGCATCTGGATGCCGCTCACCGACGTGTCCGCGCCCGAAAGCAGCACCGCTTCGATGCAGATCATCGGCATCGAGCGCTCGCGCGAGCTCGTCCAATACGCAATCGACCATCGGCTTTCGGTCGAGCAGATGAGCGATCTGTTCGGACGCGAGAGCCGGCCCCTGATGGCGAAACCGGGGATGGTGTGTTTCTTCACCCAGGAGAATATCCACGGCAACTTCGTCAACGTCACGGGAAAAAGCCGCGTCAGTATCGACTTCCGCGTGGCCGAAGATCGCTACGGCGACCTTCTCGCGCGCAAGATTCCGGCCGGATATTTCCATCTGATTCCCGACACCGACGAGGAAGAGGAATCGGCCGAAGCCGGCCCCGCCTTGGTCCCGGACAACGGCCGCCCCAACATCCACTACATCAACAACAACACCTCCTCCACCTTCGGCATTCCGGCCCATCTCCAGCGCTACATGATTCTCGACTACTGCAGGCAGAAGAACCTCAACTACGAGTTCGAGCTTTTCGAACTCGAAGACATGCCCCATCTGCCCACGCTCGATCACGTCATAAGAAACCTCAAGTGCAACCCGATCCTGTACAGCATCTTCGCCCTGCCCGAGGACGACGAACCGCGAAACGATCTCCTGCGCGCCGCGTTGCGCAACGGGCTGATAATGCGCTTCGTCAACGAGGACCTGGTGCTCGCCTCAGATCGCGATCTCGTGACCATCAACCGCTACCTCGAGTTCGCGAAATTCGGGCGCTCCAGAATGCCGATCGGACTTCCGCTGAGCGGCCGCGGCGAGCGGATGCTGAGCCGCTGGACGGCTCGCTGAAGGCCCGCGTGCCCCGCCGCCGTCGGTGCAGATACTCGCGCTGATAGAATCGCCCGGCCACGTAAGCGCGCGTCATCGAATCGCCGACTTCGGCCCCGCGCTCGATCGCGCCGGAATCTCGGTGCACTTCGAACCCATCCCGCGCGATGCGCTCGGGCGCATCCGCCTGTTCACGAAAGCGCGACGCTTCGACGCGGTTATCCTCCAGCGGCGGTTGCTTCCCGCATATCAATTGTCGTTTCTGCGCGGGATGAGTCGGCGGCTCATCTATGACGTCGATGACGCGATGTTTCATCGCGATTCCTACCATCGCAAAGGCATCGCCGCCCGCGACCGCGCGCGCCAGTTCCGGCGCATCGTAAGAGCCGCCGATACGGTGATCGCGGGCAACGAGTTCCTGCGAGATCGCGCGATTGCCGACGGCGCCGTCCCTGCCCGCGTCCACGTGATTCCCACCTGCGTCGATCCC
>Ga0070740_10003149_pt1 | contig 18009 bp, 10 predicted proteins | sample Coa_R2_FD_67286 | JGI IMG/M metagenome (GOLD analysis project Ga0070740, IMG submission 67286) | Surface soil microbial communities from Centralia Pennsylvania, which are recovering from an underground coalmine fire - Coalmine... | ecosystem: Environmental > Terrestrial > Soil > Unclassified ... | reverse complement strand
GTAATACGCCGCAACTGCAACACCGATCTGCGCATTGGCCTGGGCCATCAAACGTTCAGCCTGGGCAATATCAGGCCTGCGTTCAAGCAATCCGGAAGGTACTTCAATCGGTATCGGCGGCGGCGTTGCTTTCAATGGATAAGGTGTCAATGAAAATTCGGCAGGCGGAACACCAATCAGGACCGCTATCGCATGTTCATATTGGGCGCGCAAAACGCCGTTATTGACAGCAGCAGCCTGCGCAGATTCGAGCTGACTTTGAGCCTGAATGATATCCGAGCGCGCATCAACGCCTGCCTTGTATCTGTTTCTGGCAAAAGCGAGGATTTTCCTGTATTCCACAACCGTGTCATCAAGAAGCTTCTGGTCGGTATCGAGACCACGCAATTCAAAATAGAACTGGGCCAGGGATGCCTGCGCTGACAATCTTGTCGAGGCAAGCAAGGCAGCACTGGCTTGCGCTCCTGCAGAATTGGCTTCCACACCGCGCCGTACACTGCCCCAGATATCCGGTTCCCAGCTTGCATTCAATAACCAGGAATAACTGTCCGTAATCGAAGACGATGAACCGGAGGTTCTGCTCCCCGTCACTGAGCCAGCCGAGGTCAATGCACTTGTGACTGACGAAGAACTGGTATTCTGGCTCTGCCGCGTAAATCCAAGCGAACCTGCCAGGGTTGGGAAATAGGCAGAACGCGCTTCATCAACCAGTGCACGCGCCTGTTTGTAATTTTGATAGGCATTCAGGATTGTCTGATTTGAAATATTCAACCGGGCTTCAAGCTCATTCAACCTTGTGTCATGAAAAATTTCCCACCACTCTCCCCGGATAATATCATCTTGTGGATGAGCTGCTTTCCAGTCTCTGGACTGTTGTTCACCCATCACAGTCTTGCCCTTTGCTTCTTTGAATTTAACCGGAACATTTACACTTGGGCGAACATAATCAGGCCCTGCCGTACAAGAGGCCAGCAGCATGGCAAAAGCGAGACACAATGCCGGCTTGATCACATTTTTCTTTTTCATCAGTCTTCTCCACCAGTGACTCTGGAAAATAGAAAGCATTAAAGGGTAATACACTCTATCTTCCGGAATCCCGGATTCTACGCGGCAAGAGCATGCGTATCCGGATACGCCTCCACCGGATTTTCAGGCTTTCCATACAAAGATAGATCACCGGAGTGGTATAAAGTGTCAGCATTTGACTGACAATCAACCCGCCAACAATTGCGATACCTAGTGGACGGCGCAACTCTGAACCCAGGCCGAATCCGATAATCAGAGGTACCGCACCAAATATGGCCGCCATCGTCGTCATCATGATCGGCCGAAACCGCAATACAGCAGCCTCAAAAATTGCTTCTTGCGGTGACTTGTTTTCAGTTCGCTCCGCCTGCAAGGCAAAATCAATCATCATAATGGCATTTTTTTTTACTATTCCGATCAGGAGGATAATCCCGATCAGCGAAATAATGCTTAAATCAGTGCCGCTGATCATCAGCGCCAGTATCGCGCCCACTCCTGCGGAAGGCAGCGTGGAAAGAATCGTGACCGGATGAATCAGGCTTTCGTAGAGCATACCAAGGACAACATAAACGGCAAGCAATGCCGCCATGATTAAATACGGCTCATTGGCAAGTGATGCTTGAAAGGCCTGTGCAGATCCCTGAAACGCCCCATTGATTCCCATAGGCAAATGCAAGTTGGCAACTGTCTGCCCCACCAGTGAAACAGCGTCTCCCAATGCAGTACCCGGCAGCAGATTAAACGATAATGTTGCCGCGGGTGCCTGGCCTTGATGATTGACCTGCAACAGTGTCGAGGATGGAGTAAAACTCGCAAATGCCGAGAGTGGAACTTCGATGCCAGCTGGTGATTTGACATAAATCTGCCTGAGTGTTTCGGGGAACTGCCAATATTTTGGCGCAACCCCCATTACCACATGATACTGATTCATGGCAGTGTACATGGTTGAAACCTGCCGCTGGCCAAATGCGCTGTATAATGTCGAATCGATCACCTGCGGAGTGATGCCAAGGCGTGAAGCCGTATCATGATCAACATTGACCATGACTTGCAATCCATGATTGCGTTGATCACTATTCACATCCGCAACGCCAGGCAGCGTTGTCAATTTATCCACAATGATTGGCACCCATTTGTTAAGCGTATCAAGATCATCCGCTGACAGCGTATACTGGAATTGCGCATTGCCCTGACGGCCACCTATTGTGATATCTTGTGCGGACTGCATATACAGTACTGCGCCAGGAACATTCGCAAGCACCGGGCGCAGCCGGCTGATTACCAGGTCGGAGGAAATTTTACGGACACTCAAATCCTTGAGTGTGATGAATACCGATCCGGAATTTACTGAAGAGCCGCCTACAAATCCAACGACGTTTTCAACCGCCGGGTCATTTTTAATCAAGGCAATATAACCGGCGAGGATTTTCTGCATCGCCTGAAATGAAATATTTTGCTCCGCCTGTATCGATCCCGTAATGCGGCCGGTATCCTGCTGGGGAAAAAATCCTTTCGGAACCACAATGAATAAAAATACATTAAGTATGATTGTCAATACCATGATCAACAACATCAATCCTGAGTGCCGCAGCGCCCAGTCAAGCGTATGCGCATAACGTTGACGCAGCCGGTCGATAAAACGCACTGTTGCACTCTGTTTTTCCAGTTCGCCGTCACGCAAAAGCCGGGAACACATCATGGGCGTGACGGTTAGTGATACAAACATGGAAACCAGGATGGCAACTGATAATGTCACTGAAAATTCTCGAAACAGTCTTCCGACAATGCCCCCCATCAGAAGAATAGGAACAAAAACCGCAATCAGAGACAATGTCATGGACATGACAGTGAAGCCGACTTCTTTCGCCCCTCGCAGCGCTGCGTCAAAAGGCTTTTCACCCATTTCAATATGCCTGGTAATATTCTCGAGCACCACAACCGCGTCATCGACGACAAATCCTGTGGAAATAGTCAGCGCCATCAGTGACAGATTATCAAGGCTGTATCCGCATAAACTCATGACGGCAAACGTACCCAGCAGCGACAGGGGGACTGCCACACCGGGAATAATCATTGCCCGCATGCTGCCCAGAAAAAAATAGGTGACGATAATCACGAGTATCATCGCAATCACGAGTGTTAACTCTACATCATGCAAGGAAGTGCGAATTGTGGAAGTACGGTCCATCATGACTGTCAAATCGATATCAGCCGGAATCGAAGCCTTGAGCTGCGGAAGCATCGCTCGAACATGATCGATTGTTTCAATCACATTCGCTCCCGGCTGTTTGAAGATTACGATCAGAGCCGCGGGTTTGCCATTCGCCAATCCCGCATTGCGAATATCTTCAACTGAATCCTTTACTTCAGCGATGTCGGAAAGGCGCACTGGATTACCATTTCGATATGCAATGATCAGGGGTTTATATTGATATGCCTTGAAGATCTGATCCGTTGTCATGATGGAAGATAACTTCTTGTCCATGACAATCTGGCCCTGGGCGATATTGGCATTTGCGGTAGACAATACATTTGCGACTTCCGGCAGGCCGATATTATATTTATTAAGCGTGGCTGGATTCAATTCAACCCGCACCGCCGGCAACGATCCGCCGCCAACAAACACTTGTCCAACGCCGGTAACCTGTGAAAGTTTTTGCTGCAGGATGGTTGATGCAGCATCATACATTTGGCCGCGCGTATATTTGTCTGATGTCAAAGCGAGAATCATGACAGGCGCATCAGCTGGGTTTACTTTTCGATAAGTCGGATTGCTTGGCAGATTGGCTGGTAGATTGCTGCTAGCGGCATTGATTGCTGCCTGGACATCGCGGGCAGCTCCGTCGATATCGCGAGCAAGATCAAACTGCAATACGATCCGCGATGACCCCAGACTGCTTGATGACGTCATCTGTGTCACACCGGCAATTCTGCCGAGCTGGGTTTCAAGCGGAGTCGCAACCGATGTGGCCATTACTTCCGCACTCGCTCCAGGTAATGAAGCCTGCACGCTGATGGTTGGAAAATCCACTTGTGGTAACGGTGAAACAGGCAATAAATTAAATGCGACCATCCCTGCGATCGCTATTCCTAACGCTATCAACGATGTACCAATTGGCCGTTTGATAAATGGAGAGGAGATGTTCATCACATCTCCCGATCGGGTAATTGAGATTTCGCCGGCATGCCAATTGACCAGATCTTGCGGTAAAGCCGGTCAAACGTCAGGTAAATCACCGGCGTGGTATAAAGCGTAAGCAGCTGGCTCACCAACAGGCCGCCAATAATGGCAATGCCAAGCGGCTGCCGTAATTCCGCTCCCATGCCAGATCCGAGAGCAAGAGGGATCGCACCAAACAACGAGGCCAGCGTCGTCATGAGGATGGGACGAAAACGCAATAATGCCGCTTCATAAATCGCGTCGTGCGGCGGCTTGTTATAAATTCGTTCCTGTTCGAGGGCAAAATCTATCATCATGATTGCATTTTTCATTACGATGCCAATCAGAAGAATAATTCCGATCAATGCAATTACTGTCAGATCATTTTTTGTGAGTAACAACGCCACCAATGCACCCATGCCTGCCGACGGAAGAGTAGACAGAATGGTGACGGGATGAATATAACTTTCATACAGTACTCCCAAAACAATATAGACGACGATAATGGCAGCCACCACCAGCCAGCCTTCATTGGCGAGCGAATTCTGGAAAATCTTTGCTGATCCTTCAAAACCTGCCTGAACACTTTCAGGAATATTTAACTCTTCTTTGGTTTTCTCGATCGCATTGATAGCGGCACCCAGTGCAACATTGGGCGCAAGGTTAAATGAGATGGTCGCGACAGGAAATTGTCCCTGCCGGTTAATCACCAATGGGCCGACCTTTTGGGATATTTGAGTAAAAACACTGAGCGGCACCGGGCCTGTGCTGCCAGCCTGGTTCGCGTTGCCAGACACTGAACCAGCACCGGTGGTACTGATATTGATACTCAACGGATTGCCGGTGCTGCTCGCACTGCTGACAGCTGAATTGATGTAAATATTCCTGAGCGCATCCGGGCCGACCTGGAACCTGGGCGGCGCCTCCAGTATTACGTGATATTGATTACGCTGTGTGAACATGGTTGATACCTGCCGCTGGCCAAACGCGTCATAAAGAATGTCGTCAATCAATTGCGGCGTGATGCCCAGCCGTGAAGCCGTGTTCCTGTCAATAGTAATCACCGTCTGCAAACCGTTATTCTGCTGGTCACTGGCAACATCACGCAATTCAGGCAGCTGGCTCAATCGGTCGAGCATGCGTGATGTCCACCTGGCAACCTCCTCAGCATCCGGAGAGCCAAGACTGTACTGGTACTGCGTACGGCTCACGCGTGTATCGATAGTCAAATCCTGAACCGGCTGCATGTAGAGTGTCGTTCCGATCACATCAGCCAGCTTCGGCTGCAGGCGCCGGATCACCTCACTTGCACTGACATCGCGTTCAGCCAATGGTTTGAGAGTGATCAGCATGCGGCCGCTATTCAGTGTGGTGTTGGTGCCATCGATGCCGATGAATGATGAAATATTTTCCACAGCAGGATCAGTCAATACAATGCGTGCGAGCGCCTGCTGGCGTTTTGACATTGTGTCAAATGAAACAGATTGTGAAGCCTCGGAGATACCCTGGATGACACCCGTGTCCTGCACCGGGAAAAAACCTTTCGGAATAAAATAAAACAAACAACCCGTCAAAATAAATGACGCCAGAAAAACCAGCAGGATCAATGGCTGCCGGTCAAGGACCCAGCGTAATGACGACGCATAACGCGTGATAATATCATTGATCACTTCTCCGGCACGCCGTTCAAACCAGCCCATCTCGCTTTGTTTATGCTGACGCAATATGCGCGAACACAACATCGGAGTCAGCGTTAATGATACGAAGGCAGAGATAAGAATCGTGATCGACAAAGTCAGGGCAAACTCTCGGAACAAGCGTCCCACAACATCACCCATGAATAATAGCGGTATCAGCACTGCGATCAGTGAGACCGTCAAGGAAAGAATCGTGAAACCAATTTGTTCTGCGCCCTTGATTGCTGCGTCAAATGGTTTTTCACCATGTTCGATATATCGAGCAATATTTTCAATCATGACAATCGCATCGTCAACCACAAACCCTGCCGCAATAGTCAACGCCATCAATGTCAGGTTATTGAGACTAAAACCCAGCAGATACATCAATCCAAATGTGCCAATAAGCGAAAGCGGCACGGATATACTGGGAATGATGGTTGCCGAAACGTTGCGCAGGAAAACAAAAATCACTGTGACAACCAACAGGACAGACAAGAGCAGTTCAAGCTGGACATCCAGCACGGAAGAACGAATCGTGATCGTACGATCAGTCAGGACGGTTAACTGAACATCAGCTGGCAGTGTTGCCTGAAGGCTGGGAAGCAATTGCTTGATGCGATTGACCACTTCAATCACATTCGCGCCCGGCTGACGCTGGATATTGATGATGATTGACGGTTCAGTGTTCTTCCATGCAGCAAGCATGGAATTTTCCGCGCCATTCACTACAGTTGCGACATCCGACAATCTGACTGGCGCACCTTTGATGTAGGCAATAATTAATGGACGATATTCATCAGCCGTTAGCAGCTGATCATTCGAGTTAATTGTGTATGCAAGTCGCGGTCCGTCAAAACTGCCCTTGGCCGCATTCACATTGGCAGCCGCTATCGCTGAACGCACCGATTCCAGGCTTAACCCGTACGCAGACAATGCGGCAGGATTCGCCTGCACACGCACAGCGGGACGCTGACCGCCGCTGATACTTACCAAACCGACGCCGGACAATTGCGAAATTTTCTGGGCTAGCCTGGTTTCAGCAAAATCCTCGACTTGCGGCAGCGGTAATGTCCTGGATGTCAACGCCAGGGTCATGATAGGCGTATCCGCCGGATTGACCTTGCTGTACACCGGGGGATTGGGCAATCCGGCAGGAAGAAAACCGGATGCCGCATTGATGGCTGCCTGTACTTCCTGCTCTGCCACATCCAGACTCATTTCCAGGGAAAACTGCAAGGTAATCACTGAAGCGCCCGTTGAACTGGTCGATGTCATTTGATCGAGACCTGGCATTTGTCCAAATTGACGTTCGAGCGGCGCCGTCACTGAAGATGCCATTACATCAGGACTGGCACCCGGATAAAAAGTCAGCACTCGCATGGTGGGATATTCAACTTCGGGAAGTGATGATACCGGTAAGATCCGATAGGCGAGAATCCCGCTTAGCAAAATTGCAAGCATCAGCAGCGATGTCGCGATTGCCCTGACAATGAACGGACCTGATATATTCATGCCATGCTGCGCCGTTTTCTTCCAGGCTTTCCTGGAATGTTTGCTTGGGTTTTACCTGGCAAAGTAACTGTCGCACCGTCTGTCAATTTATCTGTGCCTTCGGTGATGACGATCTGTCCCACAGACAGGCCTGAATTGATCGTTGTGGTATCGTCTGCGGTCACACCGACAACTACAGGCGTTGACTTCACCGTCATCGTATCCTGATTCAGCACATATGCAAATGTTCCCCTGGCGCTATTCTGTATTGCAGCTGTTGGAACAACGATGGCATGACGCAGAGTTTTCACCAGTAAACGAATATTGACAAACTGGCTCGGAAACAATGCATTTTTGTCATTGTCGAATTGTGCCTTTAGCCTTACCGTTCCGGTGGATGAATCAATCTGGTTATCGATTGTCAGCAGCTTGCCTGTGGCGAGTAATTTGTTCTGCTGTCTGTCATACGCCTCCACCACCAGCGTTTCACCCGAACGGATTTTTTCCATCACTTCAGGAATGCTGTCTTCAGCAATTGAAAATATGACCGTGACTGGATTAAGTGTATTAACAACAGCGATACCATTGGTATCAGACGTTTGCACATAATTGCCCGGGTCAACCGATCTTAAACCAATTCGGCCATCGATGGGCGAAGTAATCCTGCAATAAACGAGATTGATTTTTGTTGCCTGTATCAAGCCTTCATCCACTTTGATTGTACCCTCAAGCTGCTTGACCAGGGCCTGCTGTGTAGCCAGTGTCTGCTGAGAGACCGAATCCTGTTTCCATAATTTTGCATAACGTTCGAGATCAATGCGTGCATTGGCAAGCTGCGCCTGATCGCGCGCCAGTTGCCCCTCATATTGCGTCAACTGGGCTTCGTACGGTCGCGAATCAATTTCAGCAAGCACATCTCCGGCTTTTACCATCTGGCCTTCCTGAAAAAGGACGCGCATCAACTGGCCATTAATTTGAGTTCTGACAGTCACTGAATAGGCAGGAGTCACGCTGCCAAGTGCATTCAGATACAAGGGAACATCCGTCGTGCTCACCTTCGCAATAACGACTGGCGCCTGTTGCTTTCCGCGGCCGCCAACATTAACCGCCGAGTTTCTGTATTGAAAGATACCGATAACCACGATCAGAACAAGCAACGCAAGCCAAAATTCAATTCTCTGATTTATTGGTTTATGTTTTGGCGGGACGACAGAAACCTTTTTGTTGCCTGTATCAGGAGATTCAGGTGTGTTCATACAGCTTCACAAACCTCACTTGTTATTCTGCCAACAACCTTAAAGCGTTCCCCATTCTAGCGGGTTTAACCATATCCGTCATCATGCATATTCTCTTGACATTATTTGTTCAAAGAAGTAAGAATCAGACACACTTCATCCCGTCTATCCTGTTCACTTCGTGATGTCAATCCGATGTAAAAAAAGTATATAATCAATTATTAGTCCAGATTTGCATGGAGCGGATCGGAAAGTATGAAAAACTACATGTTTTTGCTCATCCTGTTAAGCATCGCATTTGGCATTATCTGCGGTGTGTTTTTCCCCAAGGAAATGATTTCGATCAGCTGGATCGGACAGTTGTTTATCAACCTTCTCAAATTGATTGTACTCCCCCTGATTTTTTGCGCATTGGTCAGCGCAATCACTTCAATGGGCGGAATGAAAAAACTGGGTTCAATAGGAATATTTACACTTTGCTATGTATTATTAAGTGTCTCGGTCGCCGTCACCATCGGGCTCATCCTGCTGAATACCTTTAAACCCGGTGTCGGTATCGCACCCAGCCTGATTCTTGCCAATGCTTCGCCTGTTGACCTAAAGCCGGTTCCCTTTTCCTCATATCTATTGTCTTTGTTTCCGCCGAATATTGTCGAAGCCGCGGTCAAATATGAAATCATGCCTATCGTCTTTTTCAGTATCGTATTTGCGATCGCCTGCGTCTCGGTTGGCAAAACAGCCAATCCGGTCATCGATTTCTTTGTCGGATTGCGCGATGTATTGATCCGGATGATCATCTGGCTGATGTACCTCACTCCGCTTGGCTTGTTTTCATTGCTCGGCACTGCTGTCGCGGAAGCATCACTTCAACACCTGCTGCTGCAGAGCCTGAAAGGCATGTTGTTATTCATTTGCATTTTTCTATTCGGATTATTTTTGCAGATTCTGTGGCAAGCCTTGCTCATCAGCTTGCTCGCAAGAAAAAATCCCAGACAATTTCTTTCCTCTGCATCCAATGCATTATTAACGGCATTCGCAACATCAAGCTCAATGGCTACGCTGCCTGTCACCATGATGGTCGCAAAAAATGAAGGCATTAGTGACGATGTCGCACGTTTTGTTTTGCCGCTCGCGACCACCATCAATCTTGCCGGTACCGCAATGTATGAAGCCGTGTCCGCACTATTTTTCTGCCAGATTCTCGGATTTGACCTTTCCATTCCCGCGCAAATCGGAGTGTTCATCACTGCCATTCTGGCGGGAATGGGCGCAACTGGTATCCCCGAAGGTGGGCTGATCACCATGGTAATGGTTTTGCGAAATGTGAATGTTCCAACTTCCGCGATAGGCTTATTGCTGCCATTCGATCGCATACTCGATCGTTTCCGCACCATGACAAATGTATGGGGCGATCTGGTTTGCGCTGGCGTGGTGGATCATTTTCATCATCAGCAGAACACTGATCACGATGCCAAATAACAAACCATAGGCCTGCATGTCAGGCTAATGCACATTAAAGTAATTTTTTGAAACGTTCAGACTCGCATCCGAATCATTCACTGAAACAAGTTGCGCACCAATGCACAATATTAATAATGCGCCGAATACAGCAATAATGATTGGTTTAGACATAATCACTCCGTGAAGCCCGCAAATAAATGGCTGACAGCCGATTTGGTGGGATAAATCCATTTTTACGAAATCAGGGATGACTGTCTATGAGGTATTTCCCTTGGTCATGGATAAGTCGCTAAAAGTACTCGGAAAAATAGACTGAATTCAGGGTGAAGGTATTGCTGTTACTACTGCAGATCGACCCCGCGGCTTTACCGCGGGATCCGGACATTCCTGTTCAGGCGGCAGCTTTGCGCGAGACAATGATCTTGCCTATTGTTGTTTCTTTGGTTGGCGTGTTGTCGGCATTCCATCCTGCTTTTAGTGCTTCGGTGCAATCCGCTGCCTGGAGACCACGGAAACGCACTTCATATCTGCCCGGCTTGGCAGGTACTTTTAGCTGAAAATCTGCGGATCCCTGTCCCTGCATGCCTCCATTATATATGCACGCCTGCGCACTCCTTCCAGCAAGTCCGACAATGATCTGATTACCAAGACTGGAATTGCAATTTTGACAATTATAAGCATAATTCAGCGTTGCTTGAATTGTTCTGCCAGGCTTGACGGTAATCTGGTTCCCCTGATTTTCCATATTCAAATTTGTCAGCGTCACGTTTTTATAATTTACAATTGGCGGCGGAGGCGTCGAAGATGCAGCCGCTGCCATTGGTACAGTTGATGCAGTCGATTGTGCGTTGGCGGCTACGATCTGTTCTCCGCCTGGCTCGATAGTCATATTATTGCTGCAGCCCGCCAGCATGGCTGCCGTGACCGACATGACCAACATGGAACTGAAGCCATTGAAAATAAATCTACCTGTCATTTGGTTACTCCTTTCTTGTTCATGCGTTAATTTCATGGAATGCAGGGATTGATAGCGCATTAAAATAATGGCTGCGTGAATATTCCGCAGCCATTACGAGTCAACAACAAACAAAAATCATCCGATTTTATTTCCAAGCGCTTCAATGACAATTTGCGCCAGGATCTGATGCACAACCTGCGTCGGATGGATTGAATCCCAGAATAAATATTCGCTCGCATTTCCACATGGTACATTTCCAAGCTGCGATGCCTGACCCATACGATAAGCATACGCGAGTTCAGGGTTGCTCATGATGTACCCGCTCATGGCCTGCGCATCAAAGTCTGCGGGTAATTTTGTGTTCTGCACTGCCAGTGCACGCCGTATCTCATCAGTCAGCCCCTGCTCAGACAACGACTGCTTCAACAGATAACCACCCTTCCAGCAGGCATCGGTTGTATTGGTCAGATTGATGTTATATTTCTGGTTGTATTTCTCCGGGTTATCAATCACATCATTAAAAGTGTCATAAACATTGATGGAAGTAATGTTCACATCCGGGTTGGCAGCCTGGATATGACTCAGAGCCATTGCAAGCTTGGAATTATGCAGGATGCTTAATGCATGCAATCGCTGCTCAGAGCCGCTGCCCTGCACTTCCGGAATTCTTGACAAATCCGGCAAATCCATCACTAAAAAGTTTCTTGCGCCATAACTTTTCAATGTGTTAATTGCCCACGAAATTTTATCAACGACTTTGCTTGTCGCTGAATCAGCGTTTGCATTCGCATCAAAAAGATAATCATTGCCGCCAATCCAGATAGCAAAAAGCACCTTGCCTTTATCCCTGAAGAGGGAATCAAGAAGGTACTTATCCACTTCCAGTTCCAGTGTGGTCGGGGAAATGAATTTGGTTGTAGGCATATGAAATATGGCTGTCGCGCCGCCTAATGCGTAGATATTGTATGCGGCATAGTTTTTATCGTAGTAATATTTTCCAACATTCTCTGCCCAGGTAGGCCCGTTTGAAAAACGCCCGTTAAAATATGGCGGTGACTTTGGCAGGATATGCAGCAGCAGCTTATATAGATTTCCATTATCACTTAAGCTGTCTCCGAAAAATACAATACGGTTGATTTGTGAAGCCTGGACATTGACAATGCTAACCAAGAACAACATCAAACATACAAGAAGTCTTTTCATAGTCTTTGCATCCTAGCATGATAGAAATTCTAGTGTAGCCACATCAACTATTTTTGTCATGCGACGATTTATTCCGCATAGAGCATCTTCCAGCATCTGGGTTATACTTTATTTTATGACAATAGAGGTGACATATGTTTTCTGAAGTCCGCAAACGCGCACAAAAAGCAGGCCAGCCCCCTGGAACAGCCATCTACACAGGCGAAAAATCGGATTCACAGCCTCTCGTTACCTGCGTTCAGTATAATGGCTCCGATATCTCTGAGAAAACCGGAAACCAGCTTAAAGATTGCCTGACTGAGCAAAAGCCAGGCATGAATACGTGGGTCAACGTTGAAGGCTTGCATAATGCCTCCCTGATTGAAGAAACAAGAAACCACTTTAATCTTCACCCTCTAACCATTGAAGATATTCTGAATATCGAGCAGCGACCGAAAGTGGAAGAGTTTGATCACTATCTTTTTGTGACCATGAAAATACTGGAGTGGCTGCCCAAGAGCTTTTCATTTTCCATCAACCAGTTAAGCCTCATCATAGGCAAGGATTATGTCTTGTCATTTCATGAGGAAAAGTCATCACGGTTTAATGAAATTCGTAAACGTCTGCTCAGCACCCCTAATCAGCGTTTGCGTCAGCAAGGGTCTGATTATCTGGCCTATCGGATTATTGACGCCGTCGTCGATCAATATTTTGTTGTACTGGAAGGATTGGGAGACCAGATTGAAGACATTGAACAGCGCATTATCACCTCTCCCACACCGCAAAATGCCCGCACCGTATATCGTTTGAAACGCCAAATGCTTCTGCTGCGCAAGGCCATTTGGCCCATGCGCGAAGCGATTAATCATTTGTTGTATGTAGAAGACGAGTTAATTACCAAGTTCACCCGCGTGTACCTGCGAGATGTGTATGATCATTCGATGCAGGCCATCGATACGCTGGAAACCTTTCGCGACATGCTGTCCGGCATGCTGGATATGTACCTCTCCGGTCTCACCATACGCATGAATGAAATCATGAAAACCCTCACCATCATTACCACTACCGTAATCCCGATCACAGCCTTGTCCAGTATCTATGGCATGAATCTGTCAGGTGTACCTCTTATGCATTCTTCGTGGGGATTCAGCATCGTCTCCTCACTGATGGCGCTCATCGTAATACTGATGATGATATACTTCCGCAGAAAAAAGTGGATTTAGCGCCTCACTCCACCTCAATCTGTATCGCATCATGGGCTCTTTGTGCTTTTGCGCGCGCATTCTCTATGCTGTCAGCCAGACTTAACACCACACCCACACGCCTCTCGCCCTGCACCTCCGGTTTGCCAAACAAACGCAAATGGGTGCCCTCCAGACATAACGCCTGATCAAGACAGTGATAACGGATTTGCGTCCCGTGTCCGCGTGCCAGCAACGCGCGGGATGCTGCCGGGCCTTGTTGATGCAGGGATGGGACAGGCAGGCCCAGAATGGCGCGCACATGCAAGGCAAACTCCGACAAATCCTGAGAAACCAGTGTAACCAGTCCGGTATCATGCGGACGTGGAGATACCTCGCTAAAATAGACCACATCACCTTTTACAAAAAACTCAACCCCGAAAACACCGTAGCCACCCAGTGAATCCGTGATTGTCCCGGCCATTTGCTGAGCTTTTTTCAGGACCGCCTCCGGCATGGGATGAGGCTGCCAGGATTCACGATAATCTCCATGAATCTGCACATGCCCGATCGGCGCACAAAACGTGGTGCCGCCAGCATGACGCACCGTTAGCAATGTAATTTCATAATCAAAGGAAATGAATGCTTCCACAATGACATGGCAAGCACCCGCTCGTCCCGCCGTTTGTGCTGTCACCCAGGCTTGTTGAATTTCATCTTCGCTGCGAACTATGGATTGACCTTTCCCGGACGAGCTCATCACAGGCTTCACGACACAGGGAAGACCAATCATTTTTACAGCTTCTCGGTATTCTTCGGGAGTAGAGGCAAACTGATAAGGTGATGTATTCAAATGCAGCTGTTCAGCCGCAAGGCGACGTATACCTTCCCGGTTCATCGTCAACTCAGCTGCCATGGCAGTGGGAACAACCTTATAACCCTCTTTTTCAAGCTCGACCAGTGTACTGGTCGATATGGCTTCGATTTCAGGCACGATATAATCCGGCTTTTCTGCTTCAATAATACTGCGCAATGCTGGACCATCCAGCATGGATATCACATAGTGTTTGTGAGCCACCTGCATAGCCGGCGCATGTGCATAACGGTCAACGGCAATGACTTCCACTCCCAAGCGCTGCGCCTCGATCGCAATTTCCTTACCCAGTTCGCCAGAACCCAGTAATAAAAACTTGGTGGAAGAAGCAGTTTTAGGTGTACCTATGCTGACCATGACGCCCCCATCGATATTGGAATAGTTGACCAAAGGTTACCGTGAATCCGGATAAAAACCAAACGCACTTGCCGCAGCCGCAAATGAAATATCACATCCTGAACTAATCATGAATATCATAATTTATCAATAAGTTATATTTATCGTTGCGTTTGCTGTCCGGCCCTTAATGTTTAATTAATAATCACACTGCTATAATTCAACCCTCATTAGTGCGCAATAAAAATTACACTGCAAACGCACACAAGCATTACGGGGAGTAACAACATTGTTGCGTATCGATATTATCCAAAAAATTCAGGTCCTAAAATCGCGCCTTGACGAAATTGGAACCTATGAACGCGAGACTGCAAAATTCCGGCTCTCTGTTTCCAAACAAACCTCAATCAGCCAATCGGATTTTGATAAACTCAGACAAACACAAATCGCACAATCCATCGAGAAAAACACGATTATTCATGAATTGCGCTCTCTTGAACTCTGTCTGCTTGTGATTGATTCCAAGGAAAGCCCGGCATTTGATCGTATCATTGTTGGCGGCGGCATAGCTGCTACGCTTGTATTCATGGAAGTAGGTTTTGCATCACGTAACCTGCGCTCATCTTCCGGACTTCCAAAAGTATTAGTATTGAATAATCCTGTTGCACCCAATACATGGCCTAAAGAAGATGCCAGGCTCATGGGACAACCTGCTCGCATTCAGACTCCACAGGTTTTAAGTTCACACTCAGAAGATTTTACCCTGGAAGGCAACGATAAGAAAAATGACAATCCATATCAGTATGTTGTCGCGAAGGATTTCACTCATGCGATGACAGAAACCCAAAACGACCTGCAAATGAGTATCCTGAACCTCGCAGCAGTGCGCATTGAATCGTCTATCAGTTATGATGACCAAAACGGCGCATGGGAACATGCGCATTGCAAGCACCGAATTGCTGTGCAAATTGATACCGCAACATATAAATACTTGTATACCAACGCGATTGATTTATGTATCGGCCTGGGTGATCCAATTCGACTGAGTGACAACCAGATCCAGCCAGATTTGGCAAAAAAACTGATGCAACAAAACAAACTCATTTATGCGCAGGATGGCAATGCCGAGCTGGCAGGTGAAGTAGTGTTCATTGGCACCTCTGCAATTAATGCAGCATGGATAGCTGAAATCGATATCTGCGGATCACAGCCAAAGGCCAGAATCAAGCAGTGGGTCGGTGTCGATGGGCAGGGTTTCTTTAACGTCAAGGCATTGAACCGTTTGATACACACAGCCGTTGATAACAACAAGACAACCCTGGGTCTCGGAACATTAATTTCCGTACAGGAAAGTAGTGATGGCAGACTGGAACTAACATTTGCTGCACCAAACAATCATATAGGAAATTTCACTGATTTAACCGGAAAAACTATCATTTGTGATCAACTGGTCTATTCCAGCGGACAGTTGCCGCACACGCTGACGAAAGACTTGCAGGGATTCACTTCCTGCGCGTATGAACACCCCTCAAGAACCAATTCCAGCACTGATTTCATTCCGCTTGGCACCATGTCAAAAGACGGCAGCATCATTGCCTGGGGTGCTGCAGGCACACTGGGCATAGGCTTGCCAGCCCAGGAAGCGAAGCAGCATTTTCAACTTGCACTCAGACATAGCAAAACACTCGCGCATGAAACGCGAGCACCAGGAGGCATTTACCGGTCTTCCTGGTCAATCAGACAATTGGCCAGCCAGTTACGCGAGCAGCGATTCCTGCCCCCCGTGCCTGTCAAATCCGATGCCGATCCTCATAAATGTGATTTGCCTGATATTAATCTCGCCACCCATGAGGAACTCATGGATGTTATTTCCACGACTGAGGGTCAAATCAATCCCACATTATGCGAAACATACGCCAAAATAATCGAAGGTGCCCGGTCAATAAACCAGGAACCCACAATCAGGACCCCAGGCGGCATACACGATATTTCACAATTGAAAGATGTCTTGCCTGTCAATGTACTGATTGCCATACAGCATTACTATTTCCCATTCTCAAAGCCTGTTGAAGGTGTGACAGACCAGAAAGCCATTGCTCGAACCAAGCCATACCAGCCGCTATCCTGGCTCTCGCAGCGCCGTGTACCTGATTCAACACTACAAGTATCAGATATAAAATACACTAACAATCAAAGCAGTGGCGGAGTCAACCCGGGCCGCGATCGCACAACAGTACCCGTTTTCGTATAAAAGTGATACTTTAAAGACGTCAATCAAGCCCTTGTTTTTTAGATCATGAGGTACAAGATGTCGCTTTCCCGGACTCCATCAGAACTGTCTGCAAGAGAAAAAATAATAGAAAATACCATTCTATTATATGTGGATGCTGATCTGGAAAATCCAGATAACATAAGTACAGACGATCTCCGTATAACATCCGAATTGATGTCGTTCATTAAATCCACAGATGACGGAACACTATTAAAGCTTGCCATCGCCAATCCAGTGATTGACAGAATTTGCCAGGCTCCTGCTTTCCAGCAATTGTGGGAAGATTTATGGCGGCAATGCGGAGCCAACCCCAACGAAACCTCCCATGGTCCGCAGCATGAAAACCTGCCGATTCCAACCTTGTCCTGTTTTTCCCTCTTGAAAGGCTTTTATCTGTACCAACAATATCTCGATGTCGCGGCTGAAAATGAAATTCTCAGTGATGAACAGCTAAGGGCAGCAAGCGATTACCTTAAGATATCTGCGCAGCATGGATGCTTCTTTGCATTAAATGCACTTTGCGCACAGGAATTGAAATTATGCGCTAACCATCCGGACAGCCAGCTGGCTGAAGAGATTATCAATTACGCGAAGCGGGCCGCCGCCCTGCATTGGACACCCGGTTATCTGCTTCTCTCAAATGTCTATCATGAACTATCGGCTGCTTCAGATAGCGAGACAGTCAAACATCTGTTATTTAATGAAACCCTGACGGCATTAGCCATCGCACAGAAATTGGAACCTTATTCACAAGCCATGATTAATAATGCTTACCAGGGCAAAACGCTGTATGAAGCCAGTGGAGGCATAGTTAAGTCCTGGTTTCAGGCAAAAATTCGGCTCGTCAATTTCTCGAATGGGCTGCTTCAAAACACAGATATAGAGATGGCGAACCGCCGAGCCACCATCGAACACAATAATATCGTCAAGGCATATAGACTGAATGAGAAACCTGCTCCCATCATGGATGATGCCGAATTCGAAAACCTGCCGATGGATAAATGCATCTAAAGAGTTCTATTGGCGGTTCAATGCCCTGAGCCTGCGCAGCTGGACAACACCTTCGATATGCGCAATCTCATCCAGCACGCCGCCATTCACATCTGTATTCAGGTCAATCAGTGTATAGGCGATCTCGCCAAGAGACTTATTTA
>Ga0070740_10003141_pt1 | contig 18031 bp, 22 predicted proteins | sample Coa_R2_FD_67286 | JGI IMG/M metagenome (GOLD analysis project Ga0070740, IMG submission 67286) | Surface soil microbial communities from Centralia Pennsylvania, which are recovering from an underground coalmine fire - Coalmine... | ecosystem: Environmental > Terrestrial > Soil > Unclassified ... | reverse complement strand
CATGATGATATTGCTTGCAAAAGAATCAGAAAGAAAGGCAAAACTTGCAGCTGCAAAAGGTCCACACAAATCAGCACCGATTAATCTTTCAGGCAAGTGGATAAACTGGTTAATTGTAGGACTATTAGCATTCCAAGTATACCTTAACATTGCAGCATACAACGCAGCCCTGAGTGGAATGAAGAACTTTGCTCTATTCCTAACTGGGTTGATTCTCATGGTGTTTGCAGGTCTCTTCCACTTGTATAGACATGGGCTAAACGAAGCAAAGAAGATTCCAACCCCGCCACCATCTGATGCTGAATCTCCAAAACCACTGGATAGTGCAGAATCATCTCCAAGTCTGCCACAATAGATCTTCATTTATTCTTGACTGGTCTTTATTTTCAGTCTCTGATTTATGAACATTGAATTATTTTTGTATAGATTTATAAGAATAAAAAAAAGATTGGCAAATAGTTGAGTCTTCCATCCTCCAGTCATGCGTATGGAATAGGGTTAATCGCAGTTATTGTGGGTGCTGCCATTGGAGTTTCATATTATCAACTTTATTACATCCCAGAACTTAATGCAAAGCCGATAATTCCAGAAAAAGTTCTTCATCCTGGTGATACTACTACAATTATCATTGTTCCTGGTGCAGAAAATCAAGCACAAGAGCAGAACTTTACACCAAAGACTGCCAAGGCACAGCTTGGAGTAAATAATCAAGTAGTCTGGAAGAATACTGGTGAAACTGCTCACACTGTAACCCCTGACAAGCCATTCAAGGATCAATACAGCGGTGACTTTGGCTCTCCTGGAGTAATCAAGCCAGGTAATAGCTACCAATTTACTTTTACACAGGAAGCTGTGATTCCATATCACTGTGATCCTCATCCCTGGATGAAAGGACAGATAACAATAGAGCACGGAGCATTAACGTCCTAAATCTAGGACATTAATTTCCCAAAAACAATATCGCTCTCAATCTCTTTGTGTTCCTGAATTATTGATGCCCGGAATTTGATCTCGTGGGTTTCCTTTGGCTCAAATTCTATTGAAGCGGTAAACTCGACTGTATTTTGTTGCATGTCATTTTTGTTGATAAACAATCTTGAAAGATTTTGTGATATTGTTTTACCATTATATGATCTGTATACTATGAGTTCATTGGAACCTAAAATCTGGGCGTTTACTACTATTCCGTCATATCTTCCAGAATAATTCACATGGATTTTTCCCTTGATTATCTCATGAGGTTTGAAAGTCAGATTCTCTAATTTTATCTCAATCTCTTTCATGTTGTATCTTGATCTTTTGATGAAGATAATTAAATTATTGGAACTTGTGCAAACATTTGGATTATCTAGAAGCGGGCCCGAAGGGCTTCGATCCCTTGACCACTGGATTAGAAGTCCAGCACTCTATCCAAGCTGAGCTACAGGCCCAAATACCGGGCAATTAGTAGCCATATTAAGGGTTTTTACAACCAATTTTTTTTGTTAAGATCTCTTTCCATCTTGAAGAGAAATTGTTGCGAGTAACCAGCATATGGACCAAAATGTTTTACAATCTCTTCATGAATTTTTTCGTATTTTTTTTCAGTCACAGGTTTTTCTGTCATGTCGTCAAAAAATTTCTTGTAATATTTCAACAAAATTCTTTGTGTCCATCTATCGATTGGAAATGCCTCCATTTTGTCAAGGGAAAATAATGCAATACAGTCTGCTACCTTGTTGCCTATTCCAAGAATTTTTTTTAGTGACTCTAAAGCCGTATGATAATCTGTTTTTTTTAACCATTCAAAATCAATCTTACCTGAACTTACTGCCTGAGCTGCTGCCTTGACATATTTTGCTCTAAATCCAAGTTTGCAATCGATGAGATCTTTCATTGTTGCACCTGCTAGGGTGTCTGCCTTTGGGAATGTATTCAATGTGTATCCTTCAAACTCTTGTTTGGCACCAAATTTTTTGCACAAGTTTTGAAGCATTGACCTGATGTTTTGTATGGATGAATTCGATGAGCAAATAAACGATATGTAGCATTGGAACGGATCCTGTCTTATCAGTCTCAAACCTGGGGACTGTTTTACCGCACTTTTTACAATTGCATCTTTTGAAATATTTGATAATATTTTCTCTAAATTGTCATCTGCCCTCAGAAAATTATCAATTTTACCAGTCGATGATCTTGCACTGAAAGGTGATTGATTTAGTATGAGTACATCTTGGCCGTCTATTCCTACCCATTGTTCTCCAATTTTATTCCACAGAAATACCTGCCCGCTGTTGATTGTATTTTCAATGTCTATTGCAGATATCTTCTGCATGTTATACAGTTATTGTTTCGCCAGCATCTGGCGCATAGGCATCAAATCCAAATTTCTCATGTATCTCATCTGCAAACTTTGTACACGAGTCCTTGTCGCCATGGACAGTAAGGACCTTGGGGTTGCCTTTGATCTTTTTCATCATTTCAAAAAGGGAATTCCTGTCAGCATGTCCTGAAAATTCAAATTGTCTTACCTCTGCTTCACACTTGAATTCCTTTCCTCTCATTCCAACCATTCCTGTATCCAAAAGCTTTCTTCCAGGTGTTCCTTCGCCTTGGTATGATACTAGTGCAATCCCGTTTCTCTTGTCTGTTGCCAAGTTTTGCAAATAAAATACTGCCGAGCCACCAACTAACATACCTGCAGGTGAAATTATTACAGACGGTTCACTTAGAGCACTCTTTCTTTCTTTTTCTCCCTTGATCCAAACTGCTTGATGAACAGAATCTGCAAAAACTTTGGCATCGCGTAAATACTCTGGATAGTTTAACATTATTTCATTTACCTTGACAGCCATACCATCCATCACTACTCTGTGTTTGAATCCTGCATTCTTGAGTACACATGCGATTTCTTGTGATCTCTCTACTGAAAAGGCAGGTACAAACAGAGAGCCTTTTCTATCCAACACTTCATATGCAAACTCCATGAATTTTTCTTCTGATTCGTTTCGAGGCATCTGGTTTGTCTGGGAATAGGTACTTTCTGTAATGACCATGTCAACCTCCCCAAAATCAAGGTCTGCTTCCCTTAACATCCTGGATCCTTTCGGATTGATATCTGCTGTGTAAAACAGTCTCTTGTTTTCAGATTCTACCAGTACTGCTGCCCCTCCCAAAACATGGCCTGACTCTAGGAGCTGAAAAGAAGCATTTCCACGCTCTATCTTTTCTTTGTATTTTATCTCCTTTGAATGCATCATCATCTTTGAAACACTGGCAAAATCGTACGGCAGGTGACTCTTTTGAATTCTGAGCATGTCCTCAATCAATAATCGTGACAGGTCAAACGTCGGTGGAGTGGCATACACATCAGTGCTACCATTTACAAAGAGTGACGGCATGTTTCCCGAGTGGTCCAAGTGGGCATGGGTTATGATGGCCGCATTGATCTCATGGGGATCTACTGCGATCGGGTATAGTGATTCCTTTTTTAATTCCACTCCGTAGTCTAATAGAAAACTGGCACCATCACAATTGACTTGAAAAGCTGATCTGCCCACTTCCTTAGCAGCACCTAGAACTCTTACTTGCAAGAATTCAAAACTTTTCCAAAGTACTTTTAAATCTTTAGCACTCTGCTTTGTCCTGATCCCTTGTATTGCTTGCATAATTTACAAAAGACTTAATTAGATCAAAAAAAAATGATCCGAGTATGGGTAGAACTTTTGAACAATGGTGGAGTACAATCCCAAAAGACCTCAGAGACAAAGTTCGAAGAGGCGATGAAGGAAATAAACCATTATTGAATCAAATAAACTGGATTTGGGTTCACAATATGATGAATCAGAAAGGAGATCTAAATCCTACATCTGCGGAATTGCTTGACTGGGTAACATCAGGCCAGATAGAAGCAATGCGCCAAATAAAGAAGTAAAAATATCATTTATACTTTCTTTTTGTTTTTCTTTTCTTTTTAAAATTGAAATAATTCTATAACTCCGTTATGGATTTTGCAGATCATTTAAATAGCAAACGATGAAAGATCAAAAACAGAATGCCAATCGCAATTCTTCCAGACGTTGATGAACAGAGATGTATAGGTTGTGCACTATGTGTAGAAATCTGTACTTCTCTTGGCCCAGACGTTCTTCGTGTAAAACCAGTAGATGGTTGGAAGAGAGGTAAAGCATTTGTATTTTATCCAGAAAGATGCATCTCAGACGGAGCATGCATCGGAGTTTGCCCAACAAAAGCAATCTTCTGGATGAGACCAATGACTTACACTCCAGGACAACCAGTACCTCTACACAAGAACGGTATATTCGTAAAAGGCTGGGCAGAAGACGCCGCACTATAAAAGCGGAATCTATCTTCTTTTTTATTATTTTTTCATATTGAAAAATTTGATCTTCGTTTTCATTCCCTTGGAATGGAATTTCAAGAATTCATCATTTGTTGCATAGATGTTCTTGAATTTGTTATTCTTAAGAAACATATTCCAAGTTTTGGCAAACTCTGGAAACTCATCTTGATTGTAATCGGTGTTTGATATTACATAGTGCGCAGCCGGATAAATGTCTGATAATTCCAATGGAATTATTCCAAGATATGGGTTGTATTGGCAAAACTGTACATCATCTAGTTTAGAAGAAAATTTCTTTTTTAGACTGTTGTACTCTGACGAAGTGTAAAATGGCCTTATGCTTCCATCTGGTATGATTACCAGTGTTTTCTTTTTTGTTTTAAATTTACGTACAAGAGAATGGAATCTCCAAAGTTCTGGTCTGAATTGATCCTCTTTGGAAAAGAGAAAGACCGCATTTTCCTTGTACCGTGGGGTGGTCTCTGTGAAAAATGTAGTATTTTTAGTAAAAATGGATATGCTTTCAAATAACTTGGGATGTGCTCTTGCTTTTCTTATGGTGTATTCCCATAACCTTCCCTCATGAATTGCCTCTTTTACTCGGTCCACTTCGGCTTTTATGGCATATAGATTGTGAAGCGCTATCTTGTTAATTCTTTCTTCTTTGTCCAACGATAACATCTCCTTTGGTTTTAGTTTGGTGCAGACTTCGCAGTTGCATGAAAAATGAGCCACTTCTGCAAGATGTGCAGTACCGTCTTCCATTATGTATCTGTCATGTTTTGCATATAACATGTATGAAGCAGAATCAAATGTATCACAACCAAGAGCTACTGCAAGGGGTATGGTAAGCGGGTGACCAGCTCCGAACAGGTGTAGTGGAACAGAATCTGGAATGTTTTTCTTTGCAGTTATTATCATCTTGGCAAGCAATTTGTATTCGTATGATTCCATGAATTCAACTGGACTACCCAATGCTAGCATTTGAAAACCTGAATCAAGCAATGCTCTTGTTGATTTTTTTACAAGATCAGAATGTTCGCTTCCCTGTATTGGCCCAACCCATATCTGACCATTATCATCTCGTGTGTCCAAAGTCTCCTTTGACACCTTGAGTGTATGCTGCACGTACTCTATTGCTTTCTTTTTTGACAGACCAAGCCCTGTTGGACGATCCAAAGGAATTGCAATATCTGTTTTAATTCCTTTTTCAAAGTCTGCAATTTTTTTATAGTCTACATCAATGTCTCCATATTCTAAGACTTGGTATCCGCCAGAGTCTGTCATGATTGCTCCATCATAATCAATTATCTTATGAATGCCTTGTTTTATTGCCTCATCACCGTATCTTTTCAGTGTGATGTATGCATTTGTTATGACCAGATCAAATCCTATCTCCCTTAATTTTTTGGCAGGAATTTTTTGTTTTACTGGATGAATTACAGGAACAAATGCAGGAGTTTCAATTTTTCCGTGGTTTGTATGCAGTATTCCTATCCTTCCGGCAAGATCTGATTTTTTTATCTCAAACATTTTACATTATACCCACGTATGGCGTAATTTGAATCTAGTATGGAAAGAATTTCTGCATGTCTCCTTTTTTGAGAACCAACTGCAGCCAGTCTATTCTGTCTTCGCTTGTTCTAGTTCCTTTGAAAACTGATTCTACTTTCTTTGCAGTCGATGAAATTGTTCTGGCGCTTGTATCAATTTGTACAGTCTTTTTCTTGCCAAATTGATGAACTGTATCATAATATGTGATACCTAGTATCTCACTGTCAAGATTTTCAAGCGATTTTTTTGTAGTGTATTTTCTTTTCTTGTATATTGATTGTAATTTGTATGGGCTTTTTCTCAACACCACTGCTATCTCTACATTCTTTGATGATACTACATATGGTGCAAGGTGTCCAACTAGTATGGAATCACCTGATATTTTTTTATCAATTATTTTCTTTAACTTGTTTACATCTACATCCAAAGTTCCATTTTTCTTCTTGAATAGTTTCTGGTCTATTGCAACCTTGTTGATGTCAATTATATCTAGACCAAGTTTCTCTGAAACCCGTTTTGTTATGGTATGTTTACCTGTCCCAGGGTTTCCGGTTATTATCTTCAATAAATGTCATAAAATGGATTGAAATTAAACACTTTTGGAATACTAATATGAGCATATGCCAGAATCTTTTTCATGCAAATTGGTCTACTCGGGAAAACCAATGTGGGCAAGTCAACATTTTTCTCAGCTGCTACTCAAACCACTGCACAAATTGGTAATTACCCTTTTACAACCATTGAACCAAATGTAGGAATTGCATATGTGAAGACTGATTGCGCATGCAAACATTTTGCCATACCTCACACTCATCCCATGTGTATTAATGGAATTAGGTATGTCGCAATCAAACTAATTGATGTGGCAGGTCTTGTACCTGGTGCTCATGAGGGTAAAGGGCTTGGTAACAAATTTCTAGATGATGCAAGGACATCTGAGGTTTTAATTCATGTAGTTGATGCCTCGGGTTCTACTGACATACAAGGACAATCAGTCCCAATGGGAACGCATGATCCACTAGAAGATGTCAAATTTGTAGAGGAGGAGTTTGATCAATGGATGAAGCAGATACTCCAAAGAGAATGGCAAAAACTTGCACGAGAATTGGAGAGCAAAAGTGGAAAGGTAATCCAGGCTATTGCACAAAGATTCAGTGGACTTGGAATCGATGAATATGATGTAGAGTCTGTATTGCATAATTTGAATTTGCACTCAAAGAAACCTCACGAATGGAGTGAAGATGATCTTATCCTATTTGTTAAAACACTTCGAAAACGTACAAAACCAATCATAATAGCTGCAAACAAATCCGATCTCTGTCATGATCTTGGTATACTGGATGAGCTAAGAAAAGCACATCCCACAGTTGCATGTAGCGCAGAGACAGAACTTCTTCTCAGAAAAGCAGCAAAGAACGGAATCATAGAATATCTTCCAGGAGAAAAATCCTTCAAGATAAAAAATGGAGTAAACCTAAATCCTCCACAACAAAAAGCACTTGAGCTGGCAGAAAAAGTCATGTCAAAACTAGGTGGAACTGGGGTTCAACAGACTCTCGATTATGCTTGTTTTGATCTTTTAAAACTAATTACAGTATTTCCGGTAGAGGATGAGACAAAACTATCCAATAAAAATGGCGAAGTGTTGCCAGATGCAAAACTCTTACGTCTTGGTTCTACTGCAAGAGATCTGGCAAAATCAATACATCAGGATCTTGCAAAGGGCTTTCTTTTTGCAATAGATGCAAAGACAAAACAAAGAGTGGGTGCCGAGTATCCGCTCAAAAATGGAGATGTCTTGAAAATCGTATCGACTCTGAGTAGGGGATAAGATGCTAGGTCTTGGAATTGAAAGTACTGCTCATACATTTTCTTGCGCAATTGTAGAAAAAAAAGGAAAACAAGGAAAAATTCTCTCAGATGTCCGAAAAATCTATCGACCTCCAGAAGGAGAGGGGATCCACCCAAGAGAGGCATCACGCCACCATGCAGAACATTCACCAGAAGTACTTTCTGAATGTCTTAGAAAATCTAATGTGAAAATTAACGATCTTGATATTATATCGTATGCAGCAGGTCCTGGCCTTGGCCCATGTTTGAGAATTGGGGCAGTTGTAGCAAGATCTTTGGCTTCATACTATGACATTCCGATATATCCTGTAAACCATGCATTAGGTCACATCGAACTTGGAAAATTGCTGACCGGTGCAAAAGATCCGCTTGTGTTGCTTGTGTCAGGAGGTCACACAATGATCTTAGCATTTCTCTCAAAAAAGTGGAGAGTTTTTGGTGAAACACTGGACATCACTGTGGGTCAATTACTAGATCAAATTGGACGCTATGCGGGATTTGCATCCCCATGCGGACCAAGACTGGAAGAGCTTGCATCTAAATCCACAGAATATGTACCACTGCCTTATGTTGTAAAGGGAAACGATGTATCATTTTCAGGTCTCCTCTCTGCTACAAAAAGAATAATTCCAAAGGGAATAGAATCTGCATGTTTCTCACTGCAAGAGACTGCATTCTCAATGATGGGGGAAGCAACAGAAAGGGCCCTTGCATTTACCGGAAAAAAAGAACTCTTGGTTGTAGGTGGGGTTGCTGCAAACAAGCGACTATCAAACATTCTTTCAAGTATATGTAAAAGACACAATTGCAAGTTTTTTGTAGCACCAAAGGAATATGCAGGAGACTGCGGCTCACAAATATCTTGGATTGGTTTGTTAGAATCCTCAAAAAAATCTGGAGTGAGCCTTGAAGATACTTTTGTAAAACAGTCGTGGAGATTGGATACTGTTGAGGTACTCTATTAGGAAGAGTATTTGGAAATAGCTTCCTTTACATCCTTTTCCCATTTACCGGTATTGTATACGCCAAACTTGTAGGTTTTTTCATTTTCATCTGTCTTTATCTTTATTCTGATTTTTTTTATTATCCTGCCTTCTTTTGCTACTTCTGTTATCTGATTGAGGTTAGCTTCAAGAACGGTTTTTCCAAATTTCTTTGAAAAATCCATTATTCTTCCCTCTGTCTTGTCAAAAGCAATTCTCTTATTTGTTAGTGTGAGAATGCCAGAACCTAGTGAGTCTTCTGAACAATCTTCTTGTGTTATGCGCTTCTCATCTGGTTCCATGTTGTTTTTCTTGTACCCTGTGTTATAATTGTATATTGTTTCTAAAAAACTAATTTCATGCAAACACATGATTGTAACTTAAATTATGTTTGACTATCTTTGATTTTGTTGAAACTTGTCAAAAAAGGTGCAGAAGCAGACATCTATGTTACATCATGGAATGGAAAAAATTCTATTTTAAAAATAAGAAAAAAGAAAGATTATCGTGTTAATTCTCTTGATATCAGGATACGAACTCTAAGAACAATCAGAGAAGCAAAAATGATATCTGAATCAAAATATTTTGGAATATCTACACCTCTTGTTTATTTTGTTGATGAGAAAAAATGTGAAATATACCTACAGTTCATCCGAGGCAAACTAGTTCGTGACCTTCCTCTAAAACAAATTGTAAAAGCATGCAAGGAAATAGGGAAAATAGTGGGAACTCTTCATAAAAATGGCGTCATGCATGGGGATCTAACCACCTCTAATTTCATTCTCTCTCGAAGAGGATTAGTCATACTTGATTTTGGACTAGCACAAAAAACTAATGCTATTGATGATTATGCAATTGACCTTCGCTTATTCAAGGAAGTTCTAAACAGTGCACATGCCCAAATTGTTGATAATGCTTGGACTGTATTTGTTCAAGGATACCAAAACATTCTGGGAAAAATCCTCGCAGATAAAGTCATCAACCAGGTTTCGGTAATAGAGAAAAGGGGACGCTATGCAAATGTCATATGATGTATTTTTTGCCAGCTCGAACAGAAACAAGTTTGCTGAAGCAAAAAGCATTACATCAAAATTTGGTCTAAAACTGAAATTTCTCAACTCAAACCTGCAAGAGATCCAGGCAAACACTTTGGAAGAGATTGCAAGACACAAAGCCATTCAGGCATTTTCAATCTGTTCTGGACCTGTGATTGTAGAAGATGCAGGTCTTTTCATAACCGCATTAAATGGATTTCCAGGACCTTACTCGTCATTTGTCTTTGATACAATTGGTAACAAAGGAATCCTAAAACTTGTATCTACACAACGAGGTGCAATATTCCGATCAATTATTGCATATTGCACAGGGCATGATAATGTGCATCTTTTCAGTGCGGATGTAAATGGAAAAATATCAAAAAAAGAGCAAGGCAAAAAATGGGGCTTTGATCCTATTTTTATCCCATCTGGAAAATATGAAACATACTCTCAACTTGAGAACAAAAACCAAATCTCACATAGATATTTGGCACTGAAAAAATTTGCTAATTGGTATATGAATAAGAAGAGATCCAGCGGTCTGTGAACCGTCTCTGATTCTGTAGGGCAACAATTCTTGACATGTCGCTTTCATCCATGATATCATAAATCTCGCTTTGTCTTGCAAGTTCGCTCGAAAAGTGTCTTACCTCAGTCATATCTAGTGAGTTTGAATATTCTAATCTGTTAGTTGATCTGCCTACATGCATGTATGATTTTATTTCTATGAAATGTGCATCAGAGCGCTTTACCATTTCTGCATATTTTGGAATTAATTTTTCATCTGCATTATAGTCCTTGATTAAAGTGAAGCGTAGTACTGTTCTTGTATCTAGTTTTGCAAGCAACTCAAGGCTTGTATTCCATCTTTCCCAAGCATCCTTGTATTTTGGTCTATTTACCAAGGTGAATATCTCAGAGTCTGGAGCATTTGTCGAAAGGTATAGCTGTGTTGGTAATGCATCTTCATCACTTAGTCTTTGTAACATCTCAGGCTCTTGACCATTTGTTACAAGAAAAATTGATTTTGTATTTTGTAAAGTCTTCAAGTATTTTATAAGATCTGGCAACTGTGGGTACATTGTAGGCTCGCCTGATAGTGAGATTGCATAATGGCTAGGAAGCAACGACTCGTCAAGTTTCTCTTTGTTGCTTTTTGGATCCCCGTAATGGCCCATGATCAACTTTCTTCTCTCTTCCATCAAGTTGGACATGATAACCTCAGGAGGTGCAACTTTGTCTGTTGGCATCTTCAAGGCACTGTAAAATTCCATTGGTCTCCAACAGTATACACATCTATTCTCACAAAACATACCAGCTGGTGAGAATTCCATGCATCTGTGTGTCGAAATGCCATAAAACTTGTGTTTGTAACATTGACCGCCGTCCTTGAATGATTTTTTTGTCCAGTGACATAACTCTACAGTTGCATGATCTGAGATTCCATACTTTGCTTTTTTTAACTGATTTAGAATTGTAGGTTTGATCTGGATGAATTCGTTTTCAACTTCAACAGTTTCACCAGAACAACTCATGATCAGCTTTTCACACTGGTTTTAATTAAATCTAGGTAATCTATTTCAGAAATGACACACATGGAGCATTTTCCATTGGAACACAGAGTACTGTACCTAGATACAACATGGCGTAAAAGACTACTCCTGCAGCTATTCCCATAGATACCCACCACATTCTCAACTTCATATTTGCGATTAGTTTTTTTGTTGCTAATAAACCTAACCTTGATTTTCAGAAAATAATTGATAAAAAATGTCACAACCTGATCTGTAATTCTTGTTTTGGATCTGCATTTGTATTGGCTTGCTCACAAAACTATCTTATATGACATACTGATACCACTGAACATGAATGCTGCAAGAATAACTAAAGTAAAAGAACCTCTAGAAATTCAATCTCTTGAAACTCCAAAACCCCGCGGTGCACAAGTTCTCGTTAAGGTGGAATCAGCCGGCGTGTGTCATAGTGATATACATTTGTGGGATGGAGGATATGAGGGTCCTGCAGGATCATTCATGAAGACAACTGATAGGGGTGTGAAATATCCCTTAACTCCTGGACACGAAGTGGCGGGAGTAGTAGAAAGTATGGGTGAGGAAGTAGAAGGATTTGTAAAAAATGAAAAAGTTTTGGTATTTCCTTGGATAGGAGAGGGTCTATGTCCTGCTTGCAGGATAGGAGAAGAAAATCTCTGCGACAAGCCAAGGTCTTTGGGTGTGTATAATGATGGAGGTTATGCAGAGTATGTTCTTGTTCCAAGTTACAAATATCTAGCAAAAATTAATGACATGGAAACTGATATCTGTGCTCCATTGTCCTGTTCTGCTCTTACGGCTTATGGTGCAATCAAGACTGCCAAACTAAATCCAAACGATAACGTCGTCATAGTAGGGGCAGGGGGTCTCGGTCTAATGGGTATACAATTGGCCAAAGCAATTAGCGGTGCAAAAATAATCTCACTGGATGTAAATGATGAAAAATTAAAAGTAGCAAAACAAAGTGGTGCAGACATTACCATAAATTCTGCAAAAGAAGATCCTGTCAAAGCCATTATGGAATTAACAGGTAATCTGGGCGCAGATGCTGTAATTGATTTTGTCAATGCTACAAAATCTGTAGAAACTGATATGCAAATACTCCGACGTAGAGCGCGAGTTGTACTTGTAGGACTGTTTGGAGGTTCTTTGCAATTAAATCTTGTAACAATGCCTACACGTGCATACAAGATTATGGGATCGTACACGGGTTCTATGACTGATATGATTGAGTTAATTTCGCTTGCTAGAAGAGATGTAATAAAACCAATGATCTCAAACAGATTCAAACTAAATCAAGCTACAGAGGCATTGACAATGCTAAAAGAAGGAAAGATAATCGGCAGGGGAATAATAAACCCATAAAATATTTCTGGATTATTATAAAAATAAGTTTCACGCATTCTGAAAGGCAGACATATGGTCTAGTTGAGTTAAGATTAATACTGGACTGGAAAGATTTTCCTTATGTGGCCCTTGTAGTATAGTGGTTAGTATAGGGGACTGTGGATCCCCGGACAGGAGTTCGATTCCCCTCAAGGGCCCTCTTTAATTTTATATTGGTTTGTTGTCTATCAAATGGAAATTTCAAAATATTCCAAATTTACTTGATTCCATTTCTTCTTTTATGGCTAGTTTGACCTTGAGATTCTTTTGACTGACCTTGTCGCTTAACCAAGTCAAAAACTTGTGGTCTAACCCCTTTCCCTTTATCTTCTCAAAATCTGGTCCCATTTGGTCTGACAGTCTTCTTACAAGTGATCTATTGACGCAAACTACGTAGAAATGCCAACCAAAGGCAAATTCTGAATCAGTTACTATGAAATCGTTTTCTCCATGGACCATCTTTTCTACATTGCTAAGAGTAGATATGATGGCTTTACTGGTGTTCTCATAATCAATTGCAGATACGTTGATGTTGATCCTTTCTTGCATCATGCACCATTTATGGTATGTTTGCAAATAAAAACATGACTGAGAATTTGGTTTAATGGTCAAGCAAATGTTCTACTTCTATATTAAAAAAAGTCTTGAGAATGCCGATATAGCTCTTTACAGGATCCGGTATCTCATCACCACATGCAATTCCTAGATTTTTTGCATTTATCCATATTACAACAGTTTGAAGTATTGTAAGAAACCTATCATTTTCAAAATTTCTTGAACCTACAGCCTTGGAATATCTATCAGCAAATTCCCACGCAACAGCAAAATCAATACAATCTGTATTGAATATTGCAAGCATCTGATCTCGAAGAGATTCTGCCATCTTGAATGGAGTGACATTTAGAATGTATGGAAAGTCTATCTTGTCTGGCATGTATCCTGTAAGAGGCCCCCATAATGTTATCACTCTACATCCAGGTCTTAGGTTTTGAAATTTTAAAATCATCTTTTCTATTATTTTTTCATCTGAAAACCAAAAAAGTATTACACTTGCATCGCTAATGTTAGCTTCTGTAATATCTTGGTGCATAAATGATCCATTAGTGATTTGTTTTTCCTGAAGTAGTTTTTGTCCGTGTAGTATCTTCTCTTTGTTGTTGTCAATTCCTATTGCTTTTTTTACCATGAATTCTTGCAGGGCTATTGCAATACTGTTACCATTACCACATCCCAAGTGATAAAAAACATCATTTTCAGTCAGTTTTGCAAATCTGAAGATCTCCCTAATTGTCTCATCTGATAATTCCACATCATCGCCGCTAATTATCGAGCTAGGAAGTGATGATAGGTATTCTTCAATTTTCACTAAATGAGTGTGGTCTATTACTAAATTTATTCTCTTATTCTCTCAAGGGCAGAAACTGCCTGCCACAATGTAACTCTAACATATGAAGGCATGTTAGGATCTTGGGATATGTCATCAAGAAGGCTGATTGCATTTGCTGCTCTTACAGAAACCGGGGAATCCTGTTTTTTCAAGTTTGTAACAAGATCTGTCAAATCTTTCTTTATGTTTCTTGGAGTGGAAGGGTTTGATGCAATTTCAGCTAGAGTGTTTATGGCCGTATTCAGTGTATCAATATTTGGATCCTTTTTCTCGACCATTGCACCATTCAAGCTAATGCTAATTGAGCTTATTTTATAAAGTTTGCACTATACTTCTACAAAGATATTTTCAGATTCAATTATTACCTTATACGAATTCAGGTCTTTTATCTTGACGGGAAATTCCGAAAGCTTACCTGCTTTACAATCAAATTTTGCTCCATGCCAACCGCATGTTACAATTGATCCGTTTAGACTACCTTCAGAAAGACTTGCTCCAGCATGTGTACATGTATCATTTACTGCATAATAGCTCCCGTCTATATTGGCAACAAGAATGTCTTTCCCATCTACCGTGACCTTTTGCATTTTGCCAGGAACAAAATCGTTTACTTTTCCAACAATTATCTTTCCCATACCAAATGTAAAATCATGACTCTTAATAATTTAACGACTTATTCTAAATGTCAAAATTACGAATTAGACAAATTTTACAGTATTTTGTAACTTGCCAAGATTTTCTATCTCCATCTCTATTTTGTCCCCATCCTTCAAAAATACTGCATCTGGCTTGTTGAGCATTACTCCTGCAGGTGTTCCAGTAGATATGATGTCTCCCTTTTCTAGTGTCATTGCTTTGCTTAGCAATGATACAATTGAGTACACCTTTAGATGCATATTTGATGTTGAAGAGTTTTGCCTTATGTCTCCATTTACTTTGGTTAGCATTTTGAGATTCTGTGGCTCGGGTATCTCATCTGCGGAGGTTATCCACGGGCCACAAGGTGCAAAAGTGTCAAAACCTTTTGCTCTTGTAAACTGCTTGTCTTTTGCTTGTATGTCTCGTGCAGAAGTGTCGTTTAAGACCATGTATCCAAAAACTGCTTCTTTTGCCTCTTTTTCTGATATGTTTTTACAATCTTTTCCAATTATGACTGCAAGCTCAATCTCATAATCAAGTTTTGAGACAAATGATGGACAAACTATGTCTGATGTAGCCCCATTGAGTGTTGTTCTGGGTTTTATCACTATTGCTGGCTCATCTGGTGGAATCAAATTTTGTTCTTTTGCATGATCCTTGTAATTAAATGCCAGACAAATTATCTTAGATGGATTTGGAATTGGAGGAAGAAATTTGAAATCAGATAAATTCTCAGTATAGTTTAGATTTTTTGCATTATTTTTTATTTCATCATACCACCCATCAAACAAAAAGTCCTTGATACTTTGTGGTATTGGAATTCCAGTCTGAGATGTCATACTCTCTCTTGTCAAAACCTTTTCTCCATTAACAAAAGCATATGTTTCCATATTTTGTCTAAGCAATCTTGCAATTTTCATTTTCTTCACTTGTGTGTGTATATCGCTTGATTTGCAGAATCTTTTCTGCAATATCCGAATCTTACGAACTGGATTTGTGCTCCCACATTTAACTCTAAGTAGTATTGTTCTGTCATGGCTTGCTTGACTTCTAGACTGTTCTCATTAAACTGGTCATTTATGAAGAGTACGTTTGATATCAAAACCTCCATGCTGACTGGATTCTTTCTTGAAACCCACTGGATTTTTGGAATATCTGATTTATACCCTGTACCAGTGACTTCTCCTTCTATTTCATGACCTGTCTTTGTTATTCTTATGTTGTACAATTCTAATAATCTAACTTCGTCACCAATCTTCAATGGTATTGCATCGTTTCCTGATATGTAGAAATTTCCATCTATCATAACTCGTCTTTTACCCATGTCATTTTGTGGATGATTTGAAATTTCAATTTCGGCAAGATTATTGTTAATCACTGTTAATTTTACAGGGTCAAAGACAATGAATAATCTTACACTTGTTGGATCGATTATCTTTCGATTAAATGATTCAAGTGTTTCAAATGGAGGCAGAGTATCGGATTTGGTAAAGCCAAGAGAAAGAACGAATTTGCGAATGGCTTCTGGAACTATGCCTCTTCTACGCAGTCCTTCAAGAGTTGGAAGCCTTGGATCATCAAATCCTGATACCTTTCCTTCTTCTACTAATGGTTTTAGTACTCTCTTGGATACTGGCATTCCTTCAAATTCAAGTCTTGAAAACTCTAGCATCTTTGGTTTTCGCATATTTAGTTTATCTAAAAGCGTATAGTACAGTTCAGTTCGTAATTCATATTCTTTAGTTCTAAATGCATGGGTAATTCCGTCAATACTATCTTCGATGGCTACTGCAAAGTCATAGTTTGGCCACACTCTGTATTTGTCCTTGTGAATTGGGTGTGATTCATCTATTATTCTAAACAAGGTTGGATCTCGCATGACTGTATTCTCTGAACTCATATCTCCTCTGAATCTAACTATGGCTTCTCCCGGTTTGAATTTATCAAACATCTTATTCCACCGACTATTGTTTTGATCAAGATTTCCTGCCCTGCACTTGCATGATATCATTTCTCTCCTATTCCTACTGATTGTTTCCTTGTCACAAGTGCACACATATGCATGACCTAAATCGATAAGCTCCTTGCCTTTCTGGTAGATTATTTCCATATCGTCTGAAGTATTTTTTATGAGATCATATTTTACATCTAGCCAATCCAAACCTACTTTGATTGCCGCATAATATTCTAGGCGTTCTTTTTCCGGATTTGTATCATCAAATCTTAGAATGAGTTTTCCACCATACATCTTTGCATATTCTTCATCAATGATTGATGCCTTTGCATGACCGATGTGAGGATAACCATTGGGCTCTGGAGGAAAACGCGTAATGACCTTGCCTTGTTCTGCACCTTCAAGAGTGGGAAGGCCAACTCTTTCCTGTTTTGGTTTTACTACTAACAATTCTGCATATCTACTCTCAAGTTCTGTTCTTTGTGACTCTACAGATAATTTGTTGACATCCTCAACTGCTTGTGAAATAAGCGGAATTACATCTTTTATCTTGGAGCGAAGTTCTGGTTTTGCACCAATTACCTTGGATATGATCGAGTCGTTCCTAGTCTTTCCATCATGTTCAGATGCATTAAGAAGGGCAATTCCGCGAATCAGCCTCTTTAACTCGTCATCCAATTAAAGACTCCTCTCTACCACAAAATCAAGCAAAGAGAGTAGCTCGTTTTTTGCAGGCCCTTTGTATATCGATATGGATTTCTTGGCTGCATTGGAGTGATGCGCTGCCTTTTGTTTTATTATGTCCTCTATTCCTAGGGCAGAAATTATTGAAATGGCTCTCTCTACTTCGCTTTTTGAAACAGATGAATTCCCAAACGCATTAAGAATTATTTTTCTTTCCTGATTGCCAGCTTTTTTAATTGCCATCAAAATCGGCAACGATTTTTTTCCTTCTCTAATGTCGTTTCCTACAGGTTTTTTTGTAATCTTTGGATCTCCTATCACTCCAATCAGATCATCAATTATCTGAAAGGCTATGCCCAAGTTTCTTCCAAATGTAGATAATCTTACCACGTCTGAAAAATTCTTCTTTGCTGATATTGCGCCCATTGCGCAAGATGCTACAAATAACGATGATGTTTTTTTCTCAATCATCTTTATGTACTGATTTTCATTTGGTATCTTACTTGATTTTGCCATGCTGATGTCAAGTGTCTGGCCCTCACACACGTCAGTACAGGCCTTTGCTAGTGTGGCAACAAGATTCAGGCCCACATCTTCTGACTTGTGAAGATATGGTTTTGAGATAGTTTCAAATGCACGTGAAAACAGCAAGTCTCCTGCA
>Ga0070740_10003140_pt1 | contig 18035 bp, 21 predicted proteins | sample Coa_R2_FD_67286 | JGI IMG/M metagenome (GOLD analysis project Ga0070740, IMG submission 67286) | Surface soil microbial communities from Centralia Pennsylvania, which are recovering from an underground coalmine fire - Coalmine... | ecosystem: Environmental > Terrestrial > Soil > Unclassified ... | reverse complement strand
GCGCTCTACGAAGACGGCGGCAGCGCCGACGATCTTAAGCTCATCCGGCCGGGCGAAGCCTTCTCGGTGCTGCCGACGGCCTGATCGACCGGGCCGAACAGCGCCTCGAATTCGCTTCGCAGCGCCATGTCGACCTCCGCCATCGACGCCGGAATGCCGAGGTCGGCGAGGCTGGTGACCCCGTAGCGCCGCTCGCGCACGCCGCAGGGCACGATGCCGGCAAAGTGCGACAGGTCCGGGTCGACATTGAGCGCCATGCCGTGCAGCGTCACCCAGCGTGAGACGCGAATGCCGATGGCGGCGATCTTGTCCTCGAAGCCTTCGCCCTTGTCGGGCCGGCGCACCCAAACGCCGATGCGGTCTTCGCGCCGCTCGCCGCGCACGTTGAAACGGCCGAGCGTGCGGATGATCCATTCTTCCAGCGTCGCGACAAAGCGGCGCACGTCCGGCCCACGGCGTTTGAGGTCGAGCATGACGTAAGCCACGCGCTGGCCCGGCCCGTGATAGGTCATCTGGCCGCCGCGGCCGCTCTCGAACACCGGGAAGCGGGCCTCGATCAGCTGCCCCGGCTGCGCGCTGGTGCCCGCGGTATAGAGCGGGGGATGCTCGATGAGCCAGACCAGCTCGGGCTCGCGGCCGGCGGCGATGGCGGCCGTGCGCGCCTCCATGGCAGCGACCGCCTCCGCATAGCCCACGAGACCTTCGCTCACCCGCCATTCGGCCGTTGCGGCTGCGCCGGCGAGGCCAAAATTCATATCGCTGCGCGCGTTAACCACTCGTTCACCATACCGTGGTGACTTGACTTAGGCCCGCTGCGGTGCGGGCGCAACGGGAAGCCGATCGTGAGCACATTCGACAAGGTCGCCGTCGACATCACCGTGGTGCTGGGCACCACCACCATGCCGGTCCACCAGGTGCTGCGGCTCGGCCGTGGCGCCATCATCGAGCTCGACGCCTCCGAGGACGACGCCGTCAGCGTGCTGGCCAACAACCTGCCGGTGGCCAAGGGCACCGTGGTGGTCAATGGCAACCGCATTGCGGTCAATGTCAACGAGCTTCTGCCGCGCCCGCCTGACATGCGCTGACCGCGTCAAACGCTTGATGCCGTGAGAAAAATCGGCGCGGGCCATGTCGTCGCCGGCCCTTGTCCCGCGCAACCCTATTTGTTACATGCTGCGCCGTCTTGGGACGCGGGGTTTCGCCCTTTTCGTCCTTCCCAAGCGCATGATCCCGAGCAGAGGGAACCGGTTTTCGGGCGAGATCATGCGCGGACAAATGCGGTCGTGGCGGAATTGGTAGACGCACTAGCTTGAGGTGCTAGCGGGGCAACCCGTGGAGGTTCGAGTCCTCTCGACCGCACCAGATCTTGAGATTGCCGCCCCTCAATACGAGCGTGTCAGGCGCTCATCCGCGGCGCTGGTGTTCTTGTAGCTGATTTCGCCGGCTTCCTGCCGTGCGCCGCGGCGGTGGCGGCGGTGGTCGAGCGCCAGCTTGACGCGGTGGCGCAGCGCCGCCTTGGTTGGGCTGCGCTTTTCGGTGTCGGCATGCAGCACGCGCGGCCAGGCCTGTTTTTCGGCTGCCGAGGCAACCACCTCGGGCAGCAGCTTGGGCTGTTCGCCGGCCGCGGCGACATGCACGACACGGTAGCCGTTGGCCTTGAGTTCCTTCAGCAGCAGCGGCAGCGCCAGCACGGTCGCCGGATGGATGTCGTGCATCAGAATGATGCCACGGCCTTTGTTCGCGAGCTGCCGCATGGCGCGGCCGACGATGGCGCCCGGCGTTGAGCCGCGCCACCAGTCGTCGGTGTCGATATCGGTGCTCCAGACCACAAGCTTCTTGCCTTCCAAGTACTGGTCGATGGCGTTGGTGCGCCCGAAGCCCGGAATACGGAAGAACGGCGACAGCGCCTTGGGGTCGCCGAGGGCCGCGGTGACCGAATCGATGCCGCCGTCGACTTCGCGTTCGACGCGCTGCATCGACAGCCGCTGGAACGCAAACGGATGGTGCTGGCTGTGGGTGCCGATCGAATGCCCTTCATTGTAGATGCGGCGCACGAGGTAAGGGCGCGGGCCCGCCATCTCGCCGACCAGGAAATAGGTGGCCTTGACGCAATTGGCCGCCAGGATGTCGAGGATGCTGTTGGTATAGGGCGGGATCGGCCCGTCGTCGAAGGTCAGCACCACCTCGTGATCCTTGAGCGGCAGCGTCTGCTTGTATTGCAGTGTGCCAAGCAGACCGTAATCGGCCGGACTGATGGTCAGCACGCGACTGGTGCCGATTGCGTCCGGATTGCCGGGGCAGCCCTGCGCCAGTTGTGCGGGGGGCAAGGCGGCAGGCGTGTCCGTCGGCTTGGCATCCGGCGGAGCGGCCGGCGGGGCGACGACCTCGTCGGGCTTCACCGCCGGCTCAAGCGATGCCTGAACGGCGGGCCTGTCGATCGACGCGGTCGTCTCCGGCTGAGCGGCTGCTGCTGCGTTTGCTTCGGCGGCGGCCTTGATCTCGGCAGTAATGTCCTCGCCGGATTTGCTCTCGAACACCGGATCGGCGGGCGCAGCGACAGCCGCCTCGGAGACGGCCGGCGCCGGCTCAGTCGAGGCTTGGGGCGCCTGCGCCACTTGAACGGCTTGCGGCGCTGGCGAGCCCTGGATCGGTTCGGCCGCGACGGGCAGCGGCAAGGTCACGTTCGGCTTGGCCGCCGGTCCAGACGCCAGAAACGACAGGGAGACGACCCAGGCGAGGCCACCGAGCAGGCAAAGGCCTGCAATTGCGTATCGACGCATTCCCAACCCCCACGCCGTCCATTCCGCGCGCCTGGCTGGCGCCCCCCGAATGACGAGCGTCTTCAACGTATTGAGTCGGACATTAACCGAAAATTAACCAAATATGACCGCCCACAGCCCGTTTCCCCGCGGGTTTTTCGCCGGGTGTTGCCGAAAAGCTCGGAAAGCCGTGTCAGTTCGGGGCAGGCTTGGCCGGGACCACGTGGACGATCCGATAGCCGCGGCGCTTGAGCTCGCGCAGCAGGGCCGGGAGCATCTGGGCGGTCTGCCGCTTGGTATCGTGCAGCAGAACGATGCCGCGCCCCACTTGGTCGATGCGCCGCAACAGCAGGCGCATCTCCTGGTCCGGGCCCATGGCGAGCCAGTCGCTCGCCCAGACGTCGGCACCGAACACCACCAGACCGCGGCCGTTTGCGGCGTCCAGCAAGGCCGGGCTGGCGGCAAAGCCGGGAAAGCGGAAAAACGGCGTCGCCGGCGCGGTCCGCTTCACGCCATAGACCGCCTGTTCGTCGGCGGCGATGCCGTGGTCGATCTCGGCCCGGGCCCGCGCAAGCGACATACGGTTGAGCAGGGGGTGGGCATAGCTGTGGTGGCCCTGGCTGTGGCCCTCGGCCAGTTCGCGCCGGGCGATTGCGGCAAAGGTCTCGGCGTTGCGGCCGAGCAGGAAGAACGTGGCCAGCACGCATTCGTGCTTCAGCGCATCCAGCACCTTCGGCGTGGTGCCGGCCCAAGGGCCGTCGTCGAAGGTGAGCACCAGTTCCTTGTCGGCGAGCGGCAGGGTCTGCGGGAACTGCTTGCGGCCGACCCGCGGCGAGGCGGCGACGTCGACGGCAAGCGTCCGCGCGGTGCCGAGGGCATCCGGATTGCCGGGGCAGGGCTCGGCGCGAGCGGCCGCCGGCAGCAGGCAGGCGGCAAGCGTGATGGCGAGCAGGCGATTCATGAGCGGCTCGAGATGCCGCCACTTGAGCGTAACGGCACGGCTGCGGCAAGCGTGACTGCGACGGGCTCGTTGCCCGTTAAATATTTGCCCCTGTGCGAGGCGCGGCGTACAAGCGCCCGCGTTTGGATCGCCGGAGCACGCCATGCTCGAGCAAAAGGACGAGAGCGTCGTCGAGGCGGTGCCGCTGCCGCGCAACAAAGACGGCTCCATCCGCAAGGTCTTCGTCAAGAGCATCGCCCGCCGCATCGAGTCGGGCGACATCGCCGGGCTGCGCGGGCAGGTCAGCGGCTTGCACGAATCCGACATGGGCGCGCTGATCGAGGCGCTGGCGCCGGAGCAGCGCCCGCGGCTCGTCGAGATGCTCGGCATCGATTTCGATTTCACCGCGCTCACCGAGGTCGACGACGCCGTGCGCGAGGAAATCCTAGACGAGCTGCCGCCGCGCACCGTCGCGGAAGGCGTGCGCGAACTGGAATCCGACGACGCGGTGGCGATCCTCGAGGACCTGCCCAAGGAAGAGCAGGCCGAAATCCTCGACCAGCTGCCGCCGCCCGAACGCAGCGCGCTGGCGCGCAGCCTGGAATATCCGGAGCAGTCCGCCGGCCGGCGCATGCAGACGGAATTCATCGCCGCGCCGTCGGCCTGGAATGTCGGGCAGGCGATCGACTACATGCGCGAGACCGCCGAGCTGCCGGAGCGCTTTTACGAGCTCTACGTCATGGACGAGGCCGGCCGCTTCATCGGCGCGGTGCCGCTCGACCGGCTGCTGCGCAGCAAGCGGCCGGTGCCGCTCGCCGAATTGATGGAGGACGACCGCCCGCGTGTGCGCGCCGATCAGGACCAGGAAGAGGTCGCCCGCCTGTTCCAGCGCTACAACTGGGTGGCCGCGCCGGTGATCGACGGCAACGACCGCCTAGTCGGCATCATCACCTTCGACGACGTCGCCGACGTCCTTGAGGAGGAGGCTGACGAAGACATCAAGGCGCTGGGCGGCGTCACCCATGACGAGCAGTTGTCGGACTCCTTCGTCACCATTGCGCGCGGCCGTTTCAACTGGCTGCTGGTCAACCTGGTGACCGCCTTCATCGCCTCCTCGGTGCTCGGCTTTTTCGAGGGGCAATTGCAAAAGATGGTGGCGCTTGCCGTGCTGGCGCCGATCGTCGCCAGCCAGGGCGGCAATGCCACCACCCAGACCATGACGGTGGCGGTGCGCGCGCTCGCCACCCAGCATTTGAGCGAGGCCAATGCCTGGCGGGTGATCGTGCGCGAATTGCTGGTCGGACTTATCAACGGAGCAGCCTTCGCCGTCATCACCGGCATCGCCGCCTATGTCTGGTTCAAAGTGCCGGGGCTCGGCCTCGTCATCGGGCTTGCCATGATCTGCAACCTTGTCGCCGCCGCGCTCGGCGGCATCCTCATCCCGCTGGCGCTGCACCGGCTGCGCATCGATCCGGCGGTCGCCTCGAGCCCGTTCGTGACGACGGTGACCGACGTGGTCGGCTTCTTTTCGTTTTTGTCGATTGCAACGCTGTGGTTCGGGCTGCGCTAGCGCGCCTTTCGTTACCTTTCGTTCACCGTGTTTGCTGACCCGCTTTTAACGCTGATTAACTAGCGTAACTGCCGCGTAAACGCGGGGTCATCCGGTGGACGGCAAGGCCAAAACGCAAGCGGCGGGCGCAAGCTCGGGCCGCGCGCTGCCGGCGTTGACCGGGGGCGCGCCGCGCCGCCGCGCGCGCTGGATCTGGTCGGCGTCGAGCGTCATCGTGGTGCTCGCCGTGCTGGCCATGACCGCGACGTTCATCGTCGCGGCGGTCGGCTACGGCTTTGCCGAGCGCAGCGACCGGCAACAGTGGGCCGAGCAGCGCGACGCCTTGCGCAACGCCGTTGCCGAATTCCGCCAGCTCTTCGACCGCTCGGGCGGTGCCATCGACCCGCGTTTCGTCCACATCGTCGCCGAGAGCGCGCGGCTGCAGAACCTCAAGTTCGAGGCCGACCCGCCGCTGTCCGAACGCGAGATGCAGCCGGTGGTCGACGCGCAGGGACGCATCGCCGGGTTCTTCACCTGGGACAAGACCCATCCGATGCGCCAGACCATGCATCGGCTGATGCCGCTGCTCGCCGGGTTTGCCCTGGCGCTGGTCGGCTTTGCCGGCTTCGCCTTGCGCGAGCTGGCGCGGGCGCGGCGCGAGATGGCGGCAAGCGAGGAGCTTGCCCGCCGCGCCGCCGACGAGGACAAGCTCACCGGCCTGCCCAACCACGCCAAGACGCTGGAGCTGCTCGACCTCGCGCTCGCCGAACGCAACGGCGACGACGTCGTCAGCTTCGCGCTGATCGAGCTCGACGGCATGGCCGATATCAACGCCCAGCTCGGCGTCAGCGGCGCCGACGAGTTCGTCGTCGCCGTCGCCAAGCGGCTCGCGGCGGCGCTGCCGCCCGCGGCGCTGTGCGGCCGCATCAGCGGTGACGAATTCGCGGTCATCGTGCCGGCGGCCTCCGCGTCCGGCATCGAAGCCGTCTTGCGCGAGCTGGTGGAAACCGTCGCAGCTCCGCACTGGACCGACCGCGTTGTGCGGGTAAGCGCGCATGCGGGATTTGCCCAGGCGCCGCGCCACGCCACCACCCGCGGCGAGCTCGTGCGTCGCGCCGAGCTCGCCCTGCGCGCCGCCGGCAAGAAGGGGCCGGGCGCCGTCGTCGGCTTCGAGCGCGCCATCGATACGGTCAACAACGATCAGAAATTCATCCGTCGCGAACTGCCGCGTGCGCTCAGCGCCGGCGAGCTGGAGCTGCACTATCAGCCGATCGTCGCGGCGCACGGTGCCCGCATCGTCGGCGTCGAGGCGCTGCTGCGCTGGACGCATGCCGAGCGCGGCGCCATCGGCCCGGCCGCATTCGTTCCCGTCGCCGAGCAGATGGGGCTGATGGATGCGCTCGGCGCCTTCGTGCTCCGCCGCGCGCTCGCCGACGCCAAGCGCTGGCCGGACATCTACGTCGCGGTCAATCTGTCGCCCTTGCAGGTGCGCGACCGCTCAATCGTCGAAACCGTGCGTTCGGCGCTTGCGGATAGCGGCGTGGCGCCGTCGCGCCTGATGCTGGAAATCACCGAGGGCGTGCTGATCGATAATCCCGACGAAATGGTCAAGCGCATCGATGACCTGCACAAGCTCGGTGTCCGCGTCGCGCTCGACGATTTCGGCTCCGGCTATTCCAATCTCGGCTATCTGCAACGCTTCCCGCTCGACAAGCTCAAGATTGACCGCAGTTTCGTGCTCGGGCTCGGCCAGTCGGCCAATGGCGGCGTCATCATCCAGGCGATCGTCGCGCTCGGGCGCGCGCTCGGCCTGTCGGTGCTGGTCGAGGGCGTCGAGACCGAGCAGCAGCGCGTGCTGCTGCGTCTTGCCGGCTGCGACGAGATGCAGGGCTTCCTGTTCGCGCGGCCGGCACCGGCCCAGGCGATCGACCGGCTGCTGCGGCAGGGCCGGGCGCCGCGCCCGGTTGAGGCGCTGACAGCCTGACCGGCAGGCGATAATGTCGCGGTTGTAAGGAGACGGCGACATGATCCCAAACGCTTGGGCGGGCTTCGATTTCGGCCTTGGGCCGGACGTCGACATGCTGCGCAAGACGGTCGGCGAATTCGCCCACGACCGTATCGCGCCCCGCGCCGACGAGATCGACCGCAACAATACCTTCCCGCGCGAGCTGTGGCCGGAGATGGGCAAGCTCGGCCTGCACGGCATCACCGTGGAGGAGGAGTATGGCGGCGCGGGCCTCGGCTATCTCGCCCATTGCGTGGCGATGGAGGAGATATCGCGCGCCAGCGCGGCGGTCGGCCTGTCCTACGGCGCGCATTCCAATCTCTGCGTCAACCAGATCCGCCGCAACGGCTCGGATGCGCAGAAGCGCAAATATCTGCCGAAGCTGATTTCCGGCGAGCACGTCGGCGCGCTGGCGATGTCGGAGCCGGGTGCCGGCTCCGACGTGGTGTCGATGCGCACGACGGCGGAGCGGCGTGGCGACCGCTACGTGCTCAACGGCTCGAAAATGTGGATCACCAACGGCCCGGTCGCCGATACCTTCGTGATCTATGCCAAGACCGACCGCACCGCCGGCAGCCGCGGCATCACCGCCTTCCTGGTCGAGAAGGGCTTCAAGGGCTTTCAGCCTGCGCAGAAGCTCGACAAGCTCGGCATGCGCGGCTCCGATACCTCCGAGCTGGTGTTTACCGACTGCGAGGTGCCGGAGGAGAACGTGCTCGGCGCCGTCGGCAACGGCGTCAACGTGCTGATGAGCGGCCTCGACTACGAGCGCGTGGTACTCGCCGCAGGCCCCCTCGGCATCATGCAGGCCTGCATGGACGTGGTCGTGCCTTACGTCCATGACCGCAAGCAGTTCGGCCAGCCGATCGGCCAGTTCCAGATGATCCAGGCCAAGCTCGCCGACATGTATGTCACGATGAACGCCGCCAAGGCCTACGTCTATGCGGTGGCGCGCGCCTGCGACGAGGGCCGCACCACGCGCGAGGACGCCGCCGGCGCCATCCTCTACGCCGCCGAGCGCGCCACCTGGATGGCGCTCGAGGCGATCCAGTGCCTCGGCGGCAACGGCTACATCAACGAATTCCCCACGGGACGCCTGCTGCGTGACGCCAAGCTCTACGAGATCGGGGCCGGGACCAGCGAGATCAGGCGCATGCTGATCGGCCGCGAGATTTTCGAGAAGACGCGATAGCCGTCCGCATTAACTTTTGGCTGTGCCGAATCAGCTAGTGCATTGGCCGACCAGATTCATGGAGGCCACCATGATGCGGGTGCGGCTCAAGGCCGACGGACGCATTGTCGAGATTTTGCCGGACGGCAGCGAAAAGACCGTCGATCACTCTGACCCGGCGCAATTCGTGCGCCAGGTGCGGGCGCGCTGCGGTCTGACGCAGGCCGCCTTTGCCGAGAAGATCGAGGTGCCGATCGAGACCGTGCGCAACTGGGAGCAGGGCAAGCGCTCACCGCGCGGGCCGGCGCGCGCGCTGCTCAAGCTGATCGACAAGGCGCCGGATACGGCCTTTGCGGCCCTGGGCGGGGCCAGGCGGCGCTGACGCGGACTACTCGGCTGCGGCCATGCGCTGGCGCGGCGGCGCCGGGCGCGCAAGCCGCATCAGCAGGAACATCAGGAATAGCGTTGCGATATAGACCATGAGCTGCATTTCGGTCGGCCGCTCGGTGTAGCCGATCAGGGTGTGCAGCAGCTTGCCGAAGATCGAGCCTTCCGACAGTGCCCAGGATGTATCCCACACCGTGCTGTCGAGCCCGACCACCCAGCCGGCATTGTTGAGGAACTGCACGGCCTGTGCCGCCATGCCTGCGGCGAGCAGCGCGATCAGCCAGCTCGTCACCGAGAAGATGTAGCGCGTCGGGATCGCCAGCAGGCCGAAATAGGTCAGCGCCGTGAAGACGGCGCCGGCGGCGACGCCGAGCACGCCGCCCGTCAGCAGCGAGACGCTGTCGGTGCCGGAGGCGGCGATGCCATAGAGGAACAGCACGACCTCGGAGCCCTCGCGCAGCACGGCAAGCCCGACGACGATCGCCAGCGCTGTCAGCGGCCTGGCGCCTTCGCTGACGGCGGTGCCGACCTCGCGCATTTCCGCGGCGATCTCACGGCCGTGCCGCGCCATCCAGGCATTGTGCCACATCAGCATGACGACCGCGATCGACAGGACGCCGGCATTGAACAGCTCCTGACCGGCGCCCTGAAAGGCCTCGGAGATGGCGCCGGCAAACAGCGCCACCACCGCGGCGCCGATCACGCCGCCGGTGACGCCGAACGTGATCCAGCGGCCGCGGCCGGCGACGCCGCGGGTTGCCGCCATGACGATGCCGATGATGAGGCCGGCCTCGATGACTTCGCGAAAGACGATGATCAGTGCACCGAGCATGGTCTATTCCGCGATCACGACGCCCTTGGCGGTCGATTCATGGTACTCGCCGACAAAAGGATAACGGCCGGGCTTCAGCGGACCGATCCGCACGGTCCCCTTCGACTTGCCGGCGATGACCTTCTCAACCTTCAACGCGCTGCTATCGAACTCCTCCGGCTGCGCATCCTCATTGATCACGGTCAACTGAACCCGCGTATTGGCCTTCACCCGGATTTCGGCCGGGCTGAAGGTGTGATCGCGGATGGTCAGCGTCAACGCCGTGTCGTCGCCGCGGGCAAAGCCGGGCGCCAGCACGAGCAAGGCGGCGAGGATGAGAACGCTGCGCATCGGCATGTCTGAAAATTAGGCCTCGAGGACCCTCACAAAACCATTAAAAGCCTCTGATGCAATATGTTTTTTCATGATTTGAATTATTCCAATGTAAGGACTGCGGCCAAAGGCTTGCCGCACAAGTGCAGTTTCTTCGCGCGCGCGGCAGAAATTTTCGCTGTTTTGTCGCCGCAAGCTAGGCGCCGGCCCGGGAGCCACCCCGGTTGGCACATGGCGGTCGAGCGGGCATTCTGCGGCTCCCCGCCGCACCCCTTAAAACCCGGCAGTTCCAGGAGACGCGTCCTATGCAATTCGTCCAAGCCCACGGCGCCCGCATCCCGCAAATCGGTCTCGGCACCATGACCTTGAAGGGCGACGTCTGCGTACAGGCGGTCAAGGCCGCGCTACAGATCGGTTACCGCCATCTCGACACCGCCTGGTTCTACGGCAACGAAAAGGAAGTGGGCGAGGGCCTGCGCCAGTCGGGCGTCAAGCGCGACGACGTATTCATCTGCACCAAGGTGCGCGAGACCCATCTCGAGCCCGACAAATTCCGCCAGTCGCTCGGCGAGAGCCTCGCCAACCTCCAGCTGCCTTATGTCGACCTCCTGCTGATCCACTGGAACAACAAGGACATCCCGTTCAAGACCTCGATCGGCGCGCTGTGCCAGGCCAAGAAGGACGGCAAGGCCAAGCACGTCGGCGTCGCCAATTTCACCAGCAAGATGCTGGACGAGGCCTGGGCGGTGACGACCGAACCGCTGGTCTGCAACCAGATCGAGGTGCACCCCTTCATCAACCAGGACAAGGTCATCGCCGCTTCGAAGAAGCATGGCATGGCGGTGGTCGCCTACGTGCCGATCGCGCGCGGCAAGGTGCCGGGCGCCGAAGTGCTGGAGACGATCGCCAAGGCGCACGGCAAAAGCGCGGCGCAGGTGTCGCTGCGCTACCTGATCCAGCGCGACTGCATCCCGATCCCGCGCACCGCGACGCCCGCGCATCTCAAGGAAAACCTCGAGGTGTTCGACTTCAAGCTGTCGGACGCGGAAATGGCCGCGCTCAAGAAGCTCAACGCCACCAACATGCGCGTGGTCAATCCGCCGCACGCGCCGGCCTGGGACACGCCTTGATGCGGCTTGCGCCGGCGCTCGGCCTGCTCATGCTGCTCGTCCTTCCCGCGCACGCGCAATCGCAAGGCCCCGAGCCGTGCGACATCGCGGCCGTCCTGCAATGCCTCAAGCGGGGCGACACCAAAGGCGGCGATCAAAAAAACTGCCTTGGGGTCGTGTCGGGTCCGTGCCTGGATAATGACAAGAACAACGTTCCGGATATGGTTCGCTGTCACGATCGTGAGGAATTGGCGTGGCGCGACGTTTTGAACCGCACCGTCCGGCAGTTGCGTCGGGAGATGAACGACGAACAGCGCAAGACATTGCAGGTGATGCAGGACGCTTGGGAAACCTCGATCAAGCAGAGCTGCGGATTCTACGAGGATTACAGCCAGGGGTCCGTGGCGGGTGTGCTGGAAGCGGCATGCGCGGCCGAGGAAACGGCGCGGCGCGCTCTGTTTCTGCTGTTCTTTATCCAGGACCCGAATTTGGTCTATGAGGGAAAGTGACGCGATTGGACGCCATTCGATGATCCCCTGGGTTCTGGTTCTGACGCTGTTTGTGACTACGCCGGCGCTGGCGCAGGACAAGCCGTCCGCAAAGGACAGCGCCGCCGTCGAGAAATGCATCAAGGCCAAGACCGGGCGCCATTGGGCCTGGGAGCAATGCATCGGCATCATTTCCGAGCCGTGCACCAAGGACGACGGAATGCCCGACCGCGAGGTGATCGTCTGTGAAGACCGCGAGCGCGCGGTGTGGGACGATATCCTCAACAAGTCCTATCAGGCCCTCACGAAGGCGCTCGACGAGGAGCAGAAAGTCAAGCTGCGCGAGATGCAGCGCGCCTGGATTGCCTCGCGCGATAAGAGCTGCGGGTTCCTCTACGACTACTTCCAGGGCACCATGGCCAACCCGATGATCGCGGCGTGCACTGCGCGCGAGACGGCAAGACGGGCGCTCTACCTGCGCGGCTTCGCCGACGACATCGCGGATCGAAAATGATGCAAACGGTCGACATCAAAGGCCTCAAGATCCCGATCGTGGGCCTGGGCACCTGGTCGCTGCGCGATCCGGCGCGCACGGTCGAGCAGGCGATCCGCATCGGCTACCGCCATATCGACACCGCGCAGATGTACGGCAACGAGGCCGCGGTCGGGCAGGGCGTGCGCGCGTCCGGTGTCAAGCGCGACGACATCATGGTCACCACCAAGGTGCAGCCGAGCCTGCTGGCGCCGCACGATCTCGAACGCTCGGTCAAGGAGAGTCTCGCTCACCTGCGCTTCGAGGCCGTCGATCTCCTGCTGATCCACTGGCCCAACCCGCGCGTGCCGCTCGCCGAGACCCTCGGCGCCATGCTGAAACTGAAGAAAGCCGGGTTGGTCCGCGCCATCGGCGTGTCGAATTTCACCGTGGCGCTGCTCGACGAGGCCGCCAGGATCACCGACGAGATCGTTTGCAATCAGGTCGAATGCCACCCGTTCCTGAATCAGGACAAGGTCATCGCCGCCTGCAAGTCCCACAAGATTGCGGTGGTCGCCTACAGCCCGGTGGCGCGCGGCGGCGCCTCCGGCAACGCCACGCTCGAGCGCATCGGCAAGACGCACGGCAAGACGGCGGCGCAAGTGTCGCTGCGCTATCTGGTGCAGCAGGGCATCGTCGTCATTCCGCGCACCAACAGGCGCGAGCGCCTTGAGGAGAATTTTGCGCTGTTCGACTTTGCGCTCGGCGACGCGGAAATGCGCGAGATCCACGGCCTGGCGCGCGGCGGCGGCCGCATCGTCGACTGGAGTTGGTCGCCGGACTGGGACTGAGGGCTCAGAAGAAGCCGAGCGACTCGCAGCCGGTGCCGGCCTTGAAACTCCTTTTCCAGCGCCGGGCGGCGAGGTCGACGACGTGCACCGAGCCGTCGCCCTGGCAGGCGACAAAAAGCTCGTCGCCGCGGTAGGCCATGTCCATCGGCTGGCTGCCGACCTTGATCGCCGTCTGCTCGCGGAAATCGGGCGTTATGACGCTCACGGTGTCGCTGTTGAGGCTGGTCACGGCGAGCACGCTCCAGTCGGCATTGTAACGGGCGATCTGCGCCGGCTTCGGCACGTCTTTGAGCGGCACGGTGTCGCGCACCCGTTCGCTTTGCGTGTCGATGAGGAACAGCACCGGCTCCTGGTCCGAGACCACCACCACCGTGCGGCCGTCACCGGAGATGGTAATGCCGGCGAGCGGATGCGGCGTCTTGATCTTGCCGAGCAACTTGCGCTTCGGCAGGTCGATCACCGATACCGCCGCGTCCTCTTCGTTCTCGGTATAGAGGCGCTGCCCGTCCGGCGCGATGATCAGGCGATGGCCGTTGGTCGAGCCGGAATCGATGGCGTCGACGACCGTGTTACTGTTGCGGTCGATCACCGCGACCACCGCGCTGTTCTCGCAGGTGACGTAGATATAGCCGTCCGGCCCGAGCTTGAGCGTGTGCGGGGCGATATAGGGCCGCAGGTCGATGTCGCCGATGTGCTGGCGTTTGGCGAGGTCGAAGACACAGAGCACGTGGCCGGGATGGGGATTGCGGCCGTGGATGCCGTCACCAAAAATCGGCACGTAAGCGAGGCCGGTTTCCGGCACGATCAGCAGCTCGTGCACCGTGCGCTGGAAGCCGTCGATGACCTTCTGCGTCGCGAAGGTCGCCGGGTCGAGAAACAGGACCTGCGCGCCCATCTTGTCGACGGCGATCATTCCGTTGTCGGCGCTGCCCATCGTGGTAAGCCCGCGTCTCTATTTGTCCGGCGCTCAATTAGCATGAAGCCGCCGGCGGTTTATAGTGACCGGCGATGAGCGAACCCGAAACGGCACTGGTTTTGTTCTCCGGCGGACAGGATTCGACGGTCTGTCTCGCCTGGGCCTTGCACCGATTTTCACGCGTCGAAACTATCGGCTTTGCCTATGGTCAGCGGCACGCCATCGAGCTTGCCCAGCGCGGGCGGATCCGCCAGCGCATGGCGGCGCTCGGTGGCGGATGGAAGAGCCGGCTGGGCGAGGACCACCTCATCGAGCTCGATGCGCTCGCCGCCATTTCCGACACTGCGCTGACCCGCGACATGGCAATCGAGATCGCCGACAGCGGCTTGCCGACCACCTTCGTGCCGGGCCGCAATCTTATCTTCTTCTGCTTCGCCGGCGCCATTGCCTACCGCCGCGGCGTCCGCCATGTGGTCGCCGGCATGTGCGAGACCGACTATTCCGGCTACCCGGACTGCCGCGACGACACGGTCAAGGCCATGCAGGTCGCGCTCACACTCGGCCTCGACAAGCGCATCACCTTGCACACGCCGTTGATGTGGGTCGACAAGGCCGCGACCTTTGCCATGGCCGAGGAACTGGGCGGCAAGGCCTTGCTTGATCTCGTCATCGAGGACAGCCATAGCTGTTATCTGGGCGACCGCAGCCATCGCCACGATTGGGGTTACGGCTGCGGCACTTGCCCCGCCTGCCGATTGCGGGCGGAAGGGTTTGCCAGGTTCATGAGCGGACGCAAATGACAGATACGGCGCCAAGCGAGACACGCAGGAATGTCGAAGGGCTGCTCTTTCTTGCCCTGTTCTGCCTGACGATTCCCGCCGCCAATTGGATGATCGGCAATATCGGCACCGTCTGCGTCGCCCGCGGCCCGTGCCTCATCCCGGTCGCGCCGGGCATCATGGCGCCGTCCGGCGTATTGATGGTCGGCGCGGCGCTGGTGCTGCGCGATCTGGTGCAACGCCGGCTCGGCATCGAGTTCGGCATCGGCGCCATCATTGCCGGCGCCGCGATTTCGGCCGCGATTGCGCCGCCGGCGCTGGTGCTGGCCTCGGCCGCGGCGTTCCTGCTGTCCGAGTTCGCCGATTTTGCTGTCTACACGCCGTTGGCGCGGCAGCGCCTGGTGCTGGCGGTCGTCGCCTCGAGCGCGGTCGGACTGGTGGTCGACTCCATCGTCTTCCTCTGGCTCGCCTTCGGCTCGCTCGAGTTCCTGATCGGCCAGATCATCGGCAAGGCCTGGATGGTGCTGCTCGCCGTCCCGCTGGTCGCCTATTTGCGCCGCCGCGACGAGCGGCTCGGCATCACCGCCGCCTGAAGGTTCGCCATGTCAGCTCTCGATATCCTCAAGACCGTCACCACCGGCACCATCACCACCATGCTGCTGAAGAAGGGCATTCGCCGCTCGTGGATGGCGGGCGCCATGCCGTTCGGCTTTTCCGGCAAACGCGTGGTCGGCAAGGCCTTCACGCTGCGCTTCGTGCCGGTGCGCGAGGATTTGGCGACGCCGGAGAGCTGGTCGAAGCCGATCTCCACCCGCGGCGCCATCGAAGCCATGCCAGAGAACTGCGTGGTGGTGGCCGACGCCATGGGCGTCACCGGGGCGGGCATCTTCGGCGACATCCTCTGCATGCGCATGGTCAAGCGCGGCGTCACCGCGCTCATCACCGACGGCGTCATGCGCGACAAGCACGGCGTGCTGGCAACCGGCCTGCCGGTGTGGTGCGCGGGGGTGGCGGCGCCAGCTTCCGTCAATCAGCTCACCTTCGTCGGCTGGAACGAGCCGATCGGCTGCGGCGGCTGCGCCATTTTTCCCGACGATATCATCGTCGCCGATGACGACGGCGCGGTGGTCATCCCTGCGGCGCTCGCCGACTTCGTCGCCAACGAGGGCGCCGAGCACGAGCTGCTGGAAACCTGGCTGGTCGAGGAGGTGCAGAAGGGCGCCAAGCTGCCCGGCCTCTATCCGCCCAATGACGAGAACAAGAAGCGCTATGAGGACTGGAAGAAGAAGCGCTGATGTTCTTTGTCCTGTCGAAAACCGCCGCCTTCCTGTTCCTGCCGTCAAACTTTCTCTTTGCTCTTGGTCTGCTCGGCGTCGTGTTGCTGGCGACGCGCTTTCGTTCCGCCGGACTGAAGCTGCTGGTCGGCAGTTTCGTTCTGCTGCTGGCGCTCGGCTTTCTGCCGGCCGGCGATTTCGCGATGCGCGCGCTCGAGCAGCGTTTTCCGCCCTGGGATGCCTCGCGCGGCGCGCCCGACGGCATCGTCGTGCTCGGCGGCGCCATCAGCCCGGGCCTGTCGCGGGTCTACGGCAGCACGCAAATCAACGACGGCGCCGAGCGCGTCACGGTTATTCCCGAGCTGGCGCGGCGCTATCCGAACGCGCGTATCGTCTACAGCGGCGGCGACGCCAGCTTGCTGCGCACCGCGGGGCGCGAGGCCGATTACCTCTACCCGTTGCTCGACAGTTTCGGCGTGCCGCGCCAGCGCGTGATGCTGGAGAACAAGTCGCGCAACACCTATGAAAACGCCGTCTTCACCAAGGATATCGTCAAGCCGAAGCCGGGCGAGCGCTGGCTTCTGGTGACATCGGCTTTCCATATGCCGCGGGCGATCGGCTGCTTCCGCCGCGCCGGCTTTCCGGTCGAAGCCTATCCGGTCGACTGGCACACGCGGCCGCGTCTGCGGCTTGCACCGCTCGACGATCTTGCCTCCGGTCTCGGCCGGCTGGATGCCGCCGCCCATGAATGGCTCGGCCTCATCGCCTATCGGTTACGCGGGCGCACCTCCGAACTTTTCCCCGGCCCGAATGCGGCGCGTTAGCGGGCCGTCATAAGAGCTTCACATCCTGCTATCCTTCCGGGCCATGGGTGATTCGCGCACCCGGGCGTTGCGTTGGCGTTACGCGTCACATTGCGGCGCTTGGAGGGGGCCACCCAATGCCATTCGACAAACGCTTCGCCTATCGGTCGCGCGCGGCTGAGCTCGGCGAGTTCGATATCTTCGGCCTGGGCGCCGAATGGGGTGAGCGCATTGCGACGGGGGTCGTGGTCGCCGTCGCGGTCATGATCGTGGCGCTGATCGCCGTCGTGATGGGGATGGTCTAGGCCGCCTTTGCCTGGGCCGGTGCGCTTGAGCGGCGGCGGCGGCTCTGCCACCATCATTGGTCTGGAGGCACGATGCCGCAGACCATTACCACCGGCTATAAGGCCCTGGTCGAAGCCGCCGAACGCGAGATCGAGACGCTGCCGGTCGAAGCGGCGATCAAGCTTGCCGGCCGCGACGATACTGTGCTGGTCGATATCCGCGACATCCGCGAACTGACACGCGAGGGCAGGGTGCCGGGCGCCTTCCATTGCCCGCGCGGCATGCTCGAATTCTGGATCGACCCGCAAAGCCCCTATCACAAGCCGGTATTCGCCGCGGACAAGAAGTTCGTGTTTTTCTGCGCCGGGGGCTTGCGCTCGGCGCTTGCCGCGCAGACCGCGCAGCGCATGGGGCTCAAGCCGGTTGCGCATATCCAGGGCGGCTTCGGCGCCTGGAAGAAGGCCGGCGGTCCGGTCGAGGCGCCGGATGCGATGCCGGGCGAGCGCAAGAAGGCGTGATCCCATTCACCCGCCTGCTGCCCGCCATCAGAATATTTCGCTTGTCAGGCGGCTCAGCGGCTCGCAAATCTGTGCGCAAAGGGTTTCGGCATGGCGCTGACGCTGATCATCGGCAACAAGAACTATTCGTCATGGTCGCTGCGGCCATGGATTGCCATGAAAGCCGCCGGCATCGCCTTCGATGAGCGCGTTATCCCGCTTTACGAGCCGGGCAGCCGCGAGCAGATCCTGAAATATTCCCCGGCCGGCAAGGTGCCGATCTTGATCGACGGCGGTGAGGCCATCTGGGAGACGCTCGCCATCCTCGAGCACCTCGCCGAGAAATTTCCCGCCGCCGGCCTATGGCCGAAGGACGCCGCCGCCCGCAGCCATGCCCGGGCGATCGCGAGCGAGATGCATGCCGGCTTCGCCGCGCTGCGCCGCAACTGCCCGATGAATCTGTGGCTGCCGGCAAAAAAACGGCCGCTGCCGGACGAAGTCAAGCCGGACGTCGCCCGCATCGAGGCCCTGTGGCGCGATTGCCGCGCCCGCTTCGGGCGGGGCGGTCCGTTTTTGTTCGGCGCCTTCGGCGCCGCCGACGCCATG
>Ga0070740_10003135_pt1 | contig 18043 bp, 19 predicted proteins | sample Coa_R2_FD_67286 | JGI IMG/M metagenome (GOLD analysis project Ga0070740, IMG submission 67286) | Surface soil microbial communities from Centralia Pennsylvania, which are recovering from an underground coalmine fire - Coalmine... | ecosystem: Environmental > Terrestrial > Soil > Unclassified ... | reverse complement strand
CAGCGCATACAGGGCAATAATCCGGCCCCGGAGACCGCTCCACCGCGCAAGCCGCGCGGCCATCGCGCCGGGGAACGCGGTTCGCCCGGCAATCACTTCATCTGAAATTTGCATAAAGGCGAACGCGGATGCTTTTTGGTAATACGATTTTTATATTGCGTAACACGAAATGGTATTGGTAACATCAACGGTGATGAACGTAACATTTGATTCAACCGCCGGTCAAGCGCCGATTTTGCGCCGGGCGGTGATCCTTGTGATGCTCGCCCTGACCGTTGGCGGATGGCTGGCAACCCGCGCCGCCGCGCAGACCGCGGAGACGGTCACCAATCTGGAAGCCGTGGACGCCAACGGCGTGAGCACCTGGACGCCCGCATTTCCCTTCACTCTCACCGGCGTGCTCCTGACCGATCCGACGGAAATGCTCGACAGCACGCCGGATTATCTGGCCTGGAGCAACGGGGCCAATGCCTACCAGTTGGGCGGTCAGTGGCAGGTGTTCGTGCAAACCGTCGCGCCCGGCGACCGCGGCGGCGTGGAATGCTGGATGGGCCAGAACTACGGCAATCTGCCATGGGAGCCGCACGACGGCAGCGACAGTTATTCCAACGAGGCCTGGTCCAACGAGGTTTATCGCGTCAGCCACGACCCGGCCACCGGCTACGCTTTTCACAAGGGCGACCTGGTGACGGTGACCGCCAACGGTGCGCTCTTTTACGGCGGCATGGAAAACATCAATGAGGAGCACAGCACCGATCCGGCTTACAATTTTACCATTTCACTGGTGGCCACGAATTTTGGTTTGCCTGCGCCTCAAGTGATTTCGCTGGCGTCGGTCATGCAGCCCGGCGGCAACCCGGCGGACGCCACCACCTGGCCGGCCATTTTCGATCCGACGCGCGCCCGCGGCGGCGAGTATTACCAGGGCCTGCGCGTCCGCATCAACGACCTGACTTTGGTCACGACCAACGGCTGGAACACCAACTCCGCCTGGAGCGCGCGTTTTTGCGTGGCGACGGACGGGGAGGGACGTTATTTCAACCTCATTCATCCGTTGTATGACCTCGGTCCGGCGCCGACCAGCGCCTTCGACGCCACCGGCGTTTTCCTTCAGGAATCCGATTCCGGCCTGCAAGGCACCAACGGTTACGAATTGTTTGTGCAGGAGGTGGCGCCTTCGGACGCGGCCATTTTGAACCTCACCATCCGGAACGGTTCCGCGGTCATTACCTGGCCCGGCTCGCTGGCCAATTACCAGTTGCAAAGCTGCGATTCGCTGGCCGCTCCGAACTGGACGGCGGTGACGAATGCCCCGGCGGTTCTAAACGGGCAAGGCACCGTGGTTTTGAACCCGGCGGCGGCGCAGAAATTCTTCCGGCTGCAACGGATGCAATGAGCAAACGTCATGCGGCTGCCTCTGGAAAAATCTCATTCGCCGGCGGCGGCGTTCACTTTGGTGGAGCTGCTGGTGGTCATCGCCATCATTGCGATTCTGGCGGCATTGCTCCTGCCGGCGCTGGCGGGCGCCAGGGAAAAAGTCAAAGTCACCCGAGTTCGCGGCGAGCTTGACGCCATCGGCCTGGCGCTGGAAATGTATTCCGAGGATCACGCCGGCAAGGTTCCGCCGGTGCGTGTCAATTGCAATTCGGACCTGGCTTCACACTGGTGCGAATTGCCCGTTGAACTGGCGAACGAACGTTATTTACCTCACAGCAATCAGGGCGGATTGGAAGCCGATTTGCAGGACGTTTTCAATCCCGGCCACACCTACAAATACGCCGCGCCCGGCCCGCAACTGCTCAACGGGGCGCCGGCGGGCAATTATTCGCTTTGGGTGCCGACCAACGCGCCGGCCGACATGTCCGGCGGCGGCAAATACTTCACCGACCCCAAAATCAGTCCGGTGCGCTGGGCCGTCTGGAGCCTGGGACCGCGGCCCAACAGCCCGCAAAGCCTCGGCACCTACGCGCCGTTGAGCAGCGACAGTTGGTATCGCCGCACCGGCGATGGCGGCGTCATCGTCCGCTTCGCCGATCGCTATGAAACCCAATTCACCAGTCCATAAAATCGAATCCAAACATTCCATGAAAAAAACAATCCTCATCCTGTCAACGGTCATTGCCCTCTCAACCGCCGGCAATCTTTTCGCCCACGACGACGAAATCGCCGTCGCCGGCTCGAACCTCTGGAATCAGGCGCAGGAGCCGACCAACTGGTGGAACGCCATCAAACAAGTGCATGGCCACGTCGGACCCTGGAACGTCCTGGGTTGGCGCATGGGCCAGGCGGCCTTGCGCGAACTCAGCGCGACGTGGGGAGAGCATCAATTGGACGTCCTCTGCCACATTCCACTCCAGACGCCGTATTCCTGCCTGGTTGACGGGCTGGAGGTCGGCACCGGCAACAGTTTGGGGCGGCTGGACCTCCGGTTGAGCGAAGTCATGACCATGCGGGAAATTTACGTGGGCATCCGCCGCAAGGACGGGACCGGTCCGGTGCTGTTGCTCAAGCCAAACCAAAAGTATTTGGAAAAAATCCGCCACGCGCCCGACGCGCAATTGGATTTGCTGGCGCACCAATGCGCCGGGCTGCCCGAAAAGGAGCTTTTTGTCATCGAAAAAATTCCGCCGTCCGAAGCGAACTGAAATTAAAGGCGGCCTGAGCGGTTTCAATCTTTGACAAGCCCCGGCCTTCGCCTACGCTACGGAGGCTTGCTTATGAAAAAGGAACCCGTCAGCCGTTTCAGCGTGTCGCTGCCACCGTCGCTGCTGCGGCAACTGGACGAGATGTCGCGCGAAAAAGGCTACGACAACCGGTCGCTGGCCATCGCCGATATGATCCGCGATCGGCTGGTCGAGCATCGCCAGAAATTCGGCCACGAAGAGATGGTCGGCACCATCACGCTGGTTTATGACCATCACAAGCCGCATTTGCAGGCGACGCTCACCGACATCCAGCACGACCATCACGACGTGATTTTGTCCACGGTGCACGTGCATCTGGACCATCACAATTGCCTGGAAGTGCTGCTGGTGCGCGGCCAGGCGGCGGTCATCAGAAAAATCGCCGATGAACTCATCGCCGCCAAAGGGGTGAAGCACGGCAAACTGACCGTGACCACGACCGGTCGGGATTTGCCGGCCTAGTGCCTGCCGGCGGCTCGTCTCGGAGGTTGACTGTTTTGTGGCGCGCGTCAGTCCGCCGACCAGCCAAAGGCGGCGGCCGGGGAATCGCTTGCGCCGATGGATTGGCCGCCGGTGAAACACTCCTGGACCTGTTTGTTCCGCCAGCGCCGCGCGCGGTAGAGCGTGGCAAAGAGAAAATCCGGGGCGACGGCGCCGGGGCCGCCGACCAGTTCGGCGCCGCGCCGCACGTTGTCCAGCCACCAGGCGGGGAGGCGGAGATGGTAGGGATTGCGCCGCACTTCGCCGACATGGAACGAGAGCGCCGCCAGCAAATCCGCCGCGTCGTCCAGACTCAATTCCACCATCAAATTCGGCGCCGCCATCGGCCGCCAGAATTCGGTTTCGATGAGAAGGGTTTCGAACTCCGCCGGTTGAGCTTTGAGGGCGTCCATGACCAGAAAATGGGTACCGATGTGGGTGGGGTGCCAGTCGGCTTGGTGCGGGAAAAAAATAAGGCGCGGCCGGCGGCGAGCCAGCAGACCGGCGATGATTTGGACGCAACGGTTCCAGTGCGCCGGGTCGTCGGTGCGGGCGGCGGGATGGATTTTTTCCAGGCCGTCGGGCGCGAGCAGTTCCAGTTCAAAGCCGATGTAGTGGCAGGCGTTTTTCAATTCTTCATGTCGCGGGGCGCGTCGTTCCGGTCGGCTGCCGAGGGTGACGGCGATGTTGACCAGGCGCATTGAATTCTGGCGGAGCAATCGCAGCGGCAATGCGCCCACAACGCATTCGTCGTCCGGGTGCGGTGAAAAAACCAGGCCCACGGGGGCGTGCGGGGGGATTTCCGGTTTGGGACGCGGGGGGAAGGCACCCAGCGGCAGCGCCTGGCCCTCGGCCATCAATTGGGCCAATCGGGCAACGTATGAACGGTAAGGATTCACGCCAAGGCTTACGGATGTTCCGTGAGCGCCGTCCAAGTTTTATCAAAACGCTGCGGGAAGCAATTCCCGATTCCGAAGGTTGCCGGGGCGACGTTTTTCGTTAAGCTGGAAGGAAACCGGGCGACGAGGGAATGGCTCGTCTGCCGCCGCATGGAAATTCTCATACAACCGGATGCCCGCGCCGCCGCCTGCCTGGCGGCGCGGCTGGTGGCCGACGCCCTGCGCGCCAAACCCGATGCCGTTCTGGGATTGGCGACGGGTAAAACCATGGAAGCCGTCTATGCCGAACTGGTGCGTTTGTATCGCGAGGAGGGGCTGGATTTTTCGCGCTGCCGCACGTTCAATTTGGACGAATACGTCGGGCTGCCGCCCAGCCATCCGAATTCCTACCGGCATTACATGAACCGGCATTTGTTCGGACAGGTCAATCTCGATTTGCGCAACACTCATTTGCCGGACGGCCTGGCCGCGGATTTGGACGCCGAGTGCAGTCGTTACGAGGCATTGATTGCCGGCTGCGGCGGGATTGATTTCCAACTGCTGGGCATCGGTCTGGCGGGGCATCTGGGTTTTAACGAACCGGCGTCGTCGCTCCGTTCGCGCACGCATGTGCAGGTGCTTTCGCCGGTGACTCTGGCGCAAAATGCGCCGTTGTTTGCCTCGTCGGGGCAGATGCCGCGCCGGGCCATCACGATGGGCGTAGGCACGATTCTCGAAAGCCGGCGCTGCCTGCTGCTGGCTACGGGCGAGGAAAAAGCCGAAATTGTCGCCCGCGCGATTGAAGGGCCGGTCACCGGCATGGTCTCCGCCACCGCCCTCCAGTTTCATCCGCAATGTTGGGTGGTGCTGGACGAAGCCGCCGCCGGGCGGTTGCAGCAGGCCGATTACTATCGCTGGGTTTTGGAAAACGATCCTCGCTGGCGCGCCATCGTCGCCAAAACGGCCCCGGAGTGACTTCCGTTTCCGGCCGGGAGTTGTTGCGGAACGAAAACCCTTTCGCGCCGGCAACAGCGGCGGCGCGCCGGCGGGCGAAAATAATGGGCATTGACTTCGGCGCCAAAACCGGCACATTATTCGTTCCATTTATTGGGCGGGAGTTTGGCAGAGGATTTTTGTCCCGCCCTGGAAAGGAAGTGAACTGCGTGACTGAAGTACGACTGAAAAAAGGTGAACCGGTGGACCGCGCCTTGCGACGGCTGAAGAAAAAAGTGGATCGCGAAGGCATTTTGAAAATTGTCCGCAATCATCGGCATTTTGAAAAGCCGAGCGAGCGGCGCCGCCGCAAGGAAAAGGCCGCGCGCTTTTCTGCCATGCTGGCCGCGCGGTATGCGGATCTGTGATTCGTTGGGCCGTTGAATCGTGGCCTTCGCCCAACGATTTGACGGGCGCCGTTTGGTTGCGCTGCAACGGTTCAACGGTTTAGCGAGCCCATGTATTCGCTGTCCACCTGTTGGAATTCCCACCGCCACACCGACGGGCGCGCCATGTTGCGCGAAATCCGCGACCTCGGTTTTGACTATGCCGAGTTAAGCCACGGCATTCGCGCCAGCCTGCTGCCCGGTATCCTCGAAGCGGTAGAGGCGGGCGAAATTAAAATCTCCAGCCTGCACAATTTCTGTCCGCTGCCGCTGGGGGTCAACCACGCGGCACCCAACCTTTACCAGTTTTCCGACCCGCGCCCGCGCGTGCGCGAGCTGGCCATTAAACATACGCTCAAGACCTTTGAACTGGCCCAGCGCGTTGGCGCGTCCGTGGTGGTGCTGCATCTCGGCTCCGTCGAGAGCCGGGATTATACCGGGAAATTGTGTGAGCTGCTCGCCCGCGGCGAAAAAAATTCTCTGAAATACGAAAAATGGTGCGCTGAAGCGCTCCAGGCGCTCGAAGCCAAAAAGGAAAGATTTTTTGAGCAGACCAAGGAAACCCTGCGCCGGCTCCTGCCCGAAGCCGAAAAACGCGGTCTCAAACTCGGCTGCGAAAATCGTCAGGCGCTGGAGGAACTGCCGCTGGACAGCGACTTCGGTTTTTTCTTCCGCGAATTCGACAGCCCGTCGGTCTGTTACTGGCACGATTGCGGCCACGCGCAGATCAAGGAGAACCTCGGCTTCATCCACCACCTGCTGCACCTGGAATCGCTGGCGCCGCGGCTGGTGGGATTTCACGTGCACGACGTGATTTTCCCGGCCGGCGACCACGCGCCGCCCGGCCGGGGCACGGTGGATTTCGCTGCTCTCAAACCATTGGTTAAGCCCGAGCACATCAAGGTGTTTGAATTAAGCCCGGCGCTGCCTGCTGAAGCGGTTCAGGCCGGCGTCGCGCATGTGAAAGCCATTTGGGGCGGGGAATGAAGGCAGAAGAACGGCTCTGCCGCAAAGGCCGTGTCCTCGCTTTCCGTCCCCGCCAACTGCTGCAAAACGATCATCGTCCATGCCGCCGGATTCCACCAAGGCCATCGCCCGAAACCTCGTTGAACGCCTGCAACGAGCCGGATTCCAGGCGTTCTGGGTGGGCGGCTGCGTGCGCGACGTGCTGCTCGGTCGCCAGCCACAGGACTTCGACATCGCCACCGATGCGCGCCCGGAGCAAATTGAAAAGATTTTTTCCAAAACCCTCCCCGTCGGCCGCCAGTTCGGCGTGATGGTCGTGGTGGAAAACGGGCGGCCGTTCCAGGTGGCCACCTTTCGCGCTGAGAAAAATTACGCCGATGGCCGGCGTCCGGGAAAAGTGGTCTTCGCCGACGCCCGCGCCGATGCCTGGCGGCGCGATTTTACGATCAACGGCTTGTTTTACGATCCGGTGGCGGAAAAACTGCACGACTGGGTGGGCGGGCGGGAGGATTTGCACGCCGGGATCATCCGCACCATCGGCCAGCCCGAAGAACGCTTTGCCGAGGATCACTTGCGCCTGCTGCGCGCGGTGCGTCTGGCGGCGCGCCTGGGATTTGAAATTGAGCCGGCGACGTTCGCCGCCATTCAATCCCTCGCGCCGCAAATCAAACGGATCAGCGCCGAGCGCGTGCGGGATGAATTGGTCAAGCTGTTCGCGCCGCCGGAAACAGCCGGGCGCCCGTCTTCCGAAGCCCCCGCCGCGCGGGGACTGGTGTTGCTGCGCGAGAGCGGATTACTGGAGCAGGTTTTGCCGGAATTGGCCGCCACGATCACCTGCGCTCAATCGCCGGAATTTCACCCCGAAGGCAGCGTCTTCGAGCACCTCCGCCGGATGCTGGCGCACATGCCGGCCGGCGCAAGCGAATGGTTGCCGTGGGCGGTTTTGCTGCACGACATCGCCAAGCCGGTGACGGCGCAAAAAGACCCCGTTACCGGCGCGATTCATTTTTACGGTCACGAGAAAGTCGGGGCGGTCATGGCGGAAGAAATCCTCCGCCGGCTGCGATTTCCGCGCAAACCAATCGCCGTCATCGTCGCCTGCGTCCGGCATCACATGCAGTTCAAAGACGTCAGGCAGATGCGGAAAGCCACGTTGCGGCGGCTGCTCTTGCGCCCGACGTTCCCGCTGGAGCTGGAATTGCATCGCCTGGATTGCCTCGGCTCGCACGGCAATCTGGCGCATTACGAATTTTTGCAGGCGCAGGCGGAGGAATTGAAGCGCAAACCCAGAATCCGGCCACCGCTGCTCACCGGCAAGGATTTGATCGCCTTGGGCATGAAGCCCGGCCCGGCCCTGGGCGCGTTGCTCCGCGAAATTCGCGAAAAACAACTGGCGGAAGAATTGAAAACCAAACGGCAGGCCAGGGCCTGGGCAAAGAAAAAAATCTCCTGACCGGGGCCGTTTGCCCGGAATAGCTCTCCGTTTTCCGAATCGCAACAAGCCGCGCGTCGGGCGGAACGAATTGAGGTTTCGCGACCGGAAAATCGCGGTCCGGCGGCCGCCGGCGCGATTCGGTGGCCGGATTTAGCGGAACGCCGCCGCCAACAACGGCGCCAGCACCAGCGCCGGCAGATAATTGGCCAGCTCGATTTTGCGGAGTTGAAAAATCACCAGCGCCACCGCGCACGTCACCAATCCGGCGGCGGCGTGGACGGGAGCGGTCAGCCCCCGCGCATTCAGAAACGGCGCGACAAAAATGTGACACGCAAACGAGGTCGCGTTAAAGACCACGAACACCGGCACGGCCGACAGCGCGCACGGCCAGCGGAACATTTTCACGAACCCCGTCATGGCCAGGCCGTCCATTACTCCCTTGATCGCCAGCAGATAAAAATAACCGGACAATCCGTCCACCACCGCTCCCACCCATCCCAGCGGCGCGGCGCAAAACAGAATCGCGCAGGCGTTGAACCCGGCGGAGGCGGGCAGGGGGTCCTTGCCGTCGGCGGCGGCCATGGCTCGAGCCGCGACGCGCCCCAGGCTGTTGGACAGCTTTTGCAATTTCAGCAGGCGCCCCAGCGCATTGCCCAAAACCAGGGACAACACGACCAATCCCAACTGCTTCAAGGCGGATAAAAAAGTTCCGCCGAGGTTTTCATAGACAAGCCGCAGACCGAAAAAAATCGTCGCCGCCCCCAGAACACCGCGACCGATTACCTCCATCCGCGCCGGAATGGTCTCGCGCCGCACCAGACCGAACAATGCGCCCAACAAAATTCCGAGAGCATTGAAAAAGGCGCCCAAAGCAATGGTCACCCGCAGACTTCAATCCCTTTCCCTTCCGGACGCAAGCGGAAAAACGCCTGGAAGATTGAAGGGGCAATGGCGAATGATTTTGGCGGCGGCAGATTCATTGGTTGATCGGATTCACCGACAGCCTTTTCCTGGAAAACAGAGGCAGGCAGTGGCGCATCTCCGGATTTGGCTGCCGGAGTTGAATTGGCCACCGGAGTTGAACCTGGTTTTTATTTCCGGGGCAGTTGCCCGCTGAACGGACTGGCTTCCGGCTATCGGATGCCCTATCCTGGGGCGGCATGATTGACACCATCCAGGCTCACATTGCGACGGCGTCCGATAAACTTTCGCACTTGCGGAGGTTTCTTTGACGTGCCCGCCGCTCAAAAGCGCCTCGGCGAACTGAACACGCTGATGGCCGACGAAAATTTCTGGAACAATCGCGAGAAGGCCCAGGCGGTGATTGACGAGGCGGGCGCCCTCCGCAACAAAATCGAGCCGCTCCTGGCTGCCGAAAAACATCTGGACGACCTGCGCGTGATGCTCGAACTGGTCCAAGCCGAGCCGCCGGAAGCACAATCGCCGATGTTGGGGGAACTGTCCCGCGACGTGGAAAAGTTCCTCCGGGACCTCGACGCGCTGGAGTTGAAAATTTTTCTCAACGGTCCGCATGACCGTAAAAACTGCATCCTGAGCATCAACGCCGGCGCCGGCGGCACCGAGGCCCAGGACTGGGCCGAAATGCTCTCGCGCATGTATCAGCGCTGGGCGGAATCCCGCGGCTGGGAGGTGGAAGTCACCGACGTCCTCCCCGGTGAAGGCGCCGGACTCAAAAGCATCACCATGGTCTTCCGCGGCGAAAACGCCTACGGCTTTGCCAAGGCCGAACGCGGCGTGCACCGCCTGGTGCGCATCTCTCCCTTCGACGCGAACAAGCGGCGTCACACCAGTTTCGCCAGCGTGGACGTGATTGCCGAAATTGAAGAGGACAATTCGGAAATCGTCATTCCGCCCGGTGAATTGAAAATTGACACCTACCGTTCCGGCGGCAAGGGCGGCCAGAACGTGAACAAGGTGGAGACCGCCGTGCGCATCACCCATTTGCCCACCGGCATCGTCGCCGCCTCCCAAAATCAGCGTTCGCAGCATCAAAACCGCGCCGCCGCCATGCGCCTGTTGCTCTCAAAAATTCTCGCCCAACGCGAGGACGCCGCGAAGGCCGAGATGGAACGTTTCTACGGCGAGAAAGGCAGCATCTCCTGGGGCAACCAGATTCGCAGTTACGTCTTCCAACCCTACCGCATGGTCAAAGACCTCCGCACCGGCGTCCAAACCAGCAATGTCCAGGCCGTCATGGATGGCGATTTGGACCAATTCGTGAACGCCTGGCTCCGCGCCGGCTGCCCCGCCAAACGGATGCAAGGCGTGAAAGATGAAGACGAATAATTTCCAATTCCAGGCCGCCCGGCCGAAATAACGGAAAATGCCGCCTGGCCGGTTGCTGACGCGCCGGCGATGAAAAAAATGTCAAACTTTCTGGACAAAATCGTGGAGGAAAAGAAAGGCGAAGTCGCCCGACTGCCCGCACGCCTGGTTGCCGCCGGCGATTTGCGCGACGCGTTGCTGGAGCGCAGCGAACGTCGCGATTTCGCGGCCGCCCTGCGGTGCCCGCGCCGCGGCGGCCCGGCGCTGATCGCCGAGGTCAAAAAGGCGTCGCCGTCCGCCGGCGTGATTGCCAACAATTTCGATCCGGTGCGCCTCGCCCTGGAATACGAAGCCGCCGGCGCGAGCTGTCTGTCCGTGCTGACCGATGAAAAATTTTTTCAAGGCTCGCTGGAGCATCTCCGGCAAATCCGCCAGAGGGTCAAGCTGCCGCTGCTGCGGAAGGATTTCATCATTGATGAACGGCAGATTCTCGAGGCCGTCGAGTGGGGCGCGGACGCCATTTTGCTCATTGCCGCCATTTTGAGCGATGAGCAACTGGAAAAATTCCATTCGCTGGCGGTTGAAGCCGGGCTGACGGCGCTGGTGGAGGTTCATGACCCGGGGGAATTGGAGCGGGCGCTGAAAATTTCCCCGCAACTGATTGGCATCAACAACCGCGATTTGAAGACCTTCACGGTGGATTTGGCGACAACCGAAAAACTGGCGGCTCAAATAAAACGCCGCGACCCGGCGGAGACGGCATCGGGCCGCCGCGCAGGCCGGCCTTTGCTGGTTGCCGAAAGCGGCATCCACACGCGCGCCGACGTGGAGCGGTTGAAACGGGCCGGCGCCGATGCCATTCTTGTCGGCGAGTCGTTGCTGCGCGGCGGAAACATCCGGGAAAAAATCCGCGAGTTGATTGGCTGAAGAATTTGCGAAGCGTCCCGGAGGGCGAGCAGCCGGGCGTTTAAGCGGCCGGTCGGTTCCCGGCCAGTTGCTTCGCCAGCCGGAGGGCGGCAATCATGGACGACGGATTGGCGATTCCCTTTCCGGCGATGTCGTAAGCGGTGCCGTGATCGGGCGAAGTGCGGATGAAGGGCAACCCCAAAGTCCAGTTGACGCCGGTGTCGAAGGCCACGGCTTTGAGCGGCGCCAGACCCTGGTCATGATACATCGCCACCACGGCGTCAAAATCGCCGCGCAAAGCGTGATAAAAGACCGTGTCGCCGCTCAATGGGCCGGTAATGTCCAGTCCCTTTTTGCGCAAGGCGCGAATCGTGGGCGCGATGATTTTGATTTCTTCGTCGCCGAACTCGCCGCCTTCGCCGGCATGCGGGTTCAGACCGCAAACGGCGATTTTGGCGCGCGGCAGTTGCAGATCGCGGCAGGCTTGCGCGGCCAGTTCAATCGCCCGGGCGATTTTTTCCCGCGTCAGTTTTCCCGGAACGGATTTGAGGGAAATATGAATGGTGGCCAGCGCCACGCGCAGCCAGCGCTTTTTATCGTCCTGGCCGAGCAGCATCATCGCGGTGCGGCGGGTGCCGGCGAGGGCGGAGAGGAATTCGGTCTGGCCGACAAAGTTTTTGAAGCCGGCGCGAATCAGGGCTTGCTTGTTGAGCGGCGCGGTGACGAGGCCGGCAAGTTCGCCGCGCAGGCAGCGCTCGGCGCCGTCCCGCAAAAACGCCAGCGCCGCGCGCGCAGCCGCCGCCGAGCCGGCGCGCAACGGTTCCGTCAGGTTTTTCTCCAGCGGATTGGTGACGAAAAATTTCCCCGGCTCGTCCGGCCGGAGCGGCGCCCCCGCCAGGTTTTTCAGCGGCAGGTTCAGGTTCAGCTTTTCGTTCAGCCGCCCGATGATTTTTTCGTCGCCGAGCAGAAGGTATTTGAATTCGTCCCGCCCGGCCTCGGCGGCGAGGGCTTTGAGGGCGACTTCGGGGCCGATGCCGGTGACGTCGCCGAGGGCAATGCCCAGCCAGGTTTTCATGGTACGATTCCGGTCGGAGGAGTGTTTGCCCGAAGCCGATCGGGGTTCAGAAATAACGGATGAAGGCCTTGGCCTTGAGGCGGTCAATCCACTCTTTTTGGAGGCGAGCCTGTTCCTGCACGCGGAGTGTGCGTTCGATTTCGTCGCGGACTTCGTTGAGGGGGCGAGTGTGGGCCGGCCGCTTGTCTTCCACTTGCATCAGGTAACAGGCGTCCGGCAGATTGATCACCCCGCTGACCTGGCCAGGCGCCAGGGCGAAGGCGGCGTCGGCCAGTTCCTTGCGCAGGACGGAGCGTTCGACCCAACCCCGCTCACCACCCTGGCTGCGAAGCGAGTCCTGCGAATAAAGCCGCGCCATGTCCGCAAACGGCACGCCGGACTTGATCTTGGCCAGAGTGTCGCGGGCCAAGGCAACCGTATCCGGGTCGTCAGCCTGCGTTTTGTTGAACACGATCATGCGCAGTTTGACCTGGTCGCCCACTTTGAAATCGTTGCGATGCGCCTCATAGTATTTTTCAATCTGGTAGGGCGAGACGATGATTTCCTGAGAGATTTTTTTGGAGCGCATGAAGGTTTCGATGTTCTGATCGCGCACGGCTTTTCGGAATTGATCGAAGGTTTCGCCTTGGGCCTGCAGCGTCTTCATCATGGTCACGCGGTCCCCGCCGAAGCGGTCGCGGATGCGTTCCTGTACCCATTCATCCCACAAACTGTCGGGCACCCGGTAGCCTTCGGCCTTGAAATCGTCGAGGATCAACCGGCGTTCGATCAGTTGTTCCAGGCCGTCGTTCAGGACGGCTTCGAGCTTTTTCTGGAAGGTGTCCGGGTCGCCGGCATATTGGCGTTGAAGGGAGTCAATGGCGGCGGCGGCGTAATCTTCCACCTGCTGGCGGGTAATGACCGTGCCGTTGACCACCGCCACGATGCTATCCACCAGATCGGCGCGCAACGGCGGCGCAGCGCTCCCCGCCAGCGCCAGCGCCAGCAGCGCAATGAGCCGGAAACATTTCATCAATTGCCGCGCAGTCTAACAATCGTTTTCCCTCGGTCAAGCGCACGGAAGCTCACCGGGGCACGCCCAAAGTCCCATCCGCAGGGGAACGTTGGACTTTGAACGGCGGACGGCTTAGACTTCGCGCATGAGCAAAGTGACGAAATTGCTGCACACGCGTTACCGCGTGAACGATCTGGAACGCACCGTCAGATTCTACCGCGAGGTGCTGGGACTGGAAGAAGTCCGCCGCCACAAATCGCCGCGCGGCTCGGAACTGGTTTTTCTCAAAGCGCCCGGCAGCGAGGAGCAAATCGAAATCACCTGTTTTCCGGGCAGCGGCCCGGTGCAAGTGCAGCCGGATTTGACGCATCTGGCGTTTGAAGTGGACAGCCTGGATGAATTTGCCAAACACCTCGCCCGCTACGGCTTGAAATTCTCCGACGGCCCCACGACCAGTTCGAACGGGACGACCTTCGCCTTCATTGACGCGCCGGAAGGTTACGAAATCGAATTGATTCAAAAAGGGCGGGGCGGCGATTGAAATTTACCGGCGGCTGCTGGCCGCCGCGGTTTTTCCCGGAAATATGAGTGTTCTGGTTGTTGGCTCCACCGCTTTGGATTCCATTAAAACGCCGCGCGGGGAAAATCCGCGCCTGCTGGGCGGCTCGGCCAGCCATGCCGCCGTCGCCGCCAGTTTTTTTGCGCCGGTAAAAATGGTGGGCGTGGTGGGCGAGGATTTTCCCAGGAAATACCTGGCGCTCTATCGCCGGCACAACATTGATTTGAGCGGCTTGCGGATTGTCCCCGGCAAAACGTTTCACTGGAGCGGCGAATATGAAGCGGACATGAACCATCGCCGCACGCTGCAGACCGAGCTGGGCGTCTTTGAGAACTTCACGCCCCATCTGTCCGCCGCGCATCGGCAGACGCCGTTCGTTCTGCTGGCCAACATCGCGCCGGCGCTGCAGCATCATGTCCTGGACCAGATGCGCCGCCCGCGATTTGTGGTGGCCGACACGATGGATTTGTGGTTGAAGATCGCGCGGGACGATTTGCTGAAATTGCTGCGGCGCATTGATGGCTTCGTGCTCAACGACAGTGAGGCGCAGCAATTGACGGGGGAGGAAAACACCTTTGCCGCGCTGAAAAAAATTCATCGGCTCGGCCCCAAATATGTCGTCATCAAAAAAGGATCGCACGGCTCGGTGCTGTCCGGCCCGTCCGGTCATTTCCTCTGCCCGGCGTATCCCCTGCGCCGGGTGGTGGATCCGACGGGTGCGGGCGACTCGTTTGCCGGCGCGTTGATCGGCTATCTGGCCGCCAGGGGCGGTTCCCTGGAGGCCAATTTCCGCCGCGCGATGATTTACGGCAGCGTGGTGGCGTCGTTCTGTTGCGAGGGTTTTGGCCTGAACCGCACCACGAAAATCGTCCGGGCCGATATTGCGCGGCGGGTGAAGGAACTGGAAAGGCTGACGAGGTTTTAGCCGGCGCCATCCGCGCCGCGCCAGCGCCGCCGGAAATTGACTTGCAACGCCAGCGTTTCCGCGCTTGTCTAATCGGTGTTCACGACTTGCCGGCCCGGCCGGACAAATCCGGTTTGGGCCGGCAAGGTGACGTTTCTCAAATCCAACAACATCCAACAAAAGGCAGCCATGAAAAAGCCCCTCCTGTTCGGTATTCTCGCGTTGCTGGGCGGGCCGTTGCTCGCAGCGGATTCCAGTCCCACCAACGACGTCATCGCCGCGGCCAACGCCCTCGCGGATAAACCCAACTACAGTTGGCACACCACCGTCACCGTGCCCGAAGGCTCGCGCTTCCGGCCCGGCCCGACCGACGGCCAGACGGAAAAAGATGGCTTCACTCACGTGAGTGTGACCTTTGGCGACCGGACCACCGAGTTCGTTCTCAAAGGCGGCAAGGCGGCGGTGCGTCCGCCCGACGAAGACTGGCAATCGCTGTCCGATCTGGACGACCAGGGGCCGGGTCGTTTCCTGGGCATGATGATTCGCAATTTCAAAACGCCCGCCGCTCAGGCGGTTGAACTGGCCGCCGCTGCCCCGAATTTGAAAAAGGACGGCGACGTTTACTCCGGCGACCTGACCGAAGCCGGCGCAAAATCCCTCTTGACATTTGACCGGCGGGGCGGCAACGGTCCGGAAATAAGCAACGCCAAAGGCTCGGTGAAATTCTGGCTCGCCGACGGCGTGTTGACGAAATACGAATTCAAGGTCAGCGGCACGGTGGATTTCAACGGCAACAGCCGCGACATTGACCGCACCACCACCGTCGAAATCAAGGACGTGGGCAAAACCACCGTCCCGGTGCCCGATGACGCGAAGCAAAAACTCTCGTAAATAACACCGGTCGTTTCACGCCGCCGGACGGCTTCGGGTCGTCCGGCGGTTTTTGCGTTCTCAGGTTACGAACCTCGGTTCGAACACCGTGCCCAGACGGTGTTTGCGGAGCAGTTCGCAAAATTTCGCGATGCCCCGCTTTTCGTCCGTGCCCAGATGGAAGTGAATGTGCCAGCCCAGATAGTCCTTCCGAAAATCCAGATCGTAGGCCGGATGATGGCGAATGATGGTTTCCAGCGTTTCCATTCCGAAATCCTTCGCCGCGCCCAGGCGGCGGCGGAGTTTGGAATTTTCAATCCCGCGGCGCAGCGCCCAGACCGCGTAGACGAACGGCAGGTTCGTCAGCTCAAACCAGGCCGCGCCCAGGTCGAAAATCTCGTGCTCGTGCGGCGCGCGTTGAAAATCAATCGCCCGGTCGCCGATGAGCAGGACAAAATCTTTGGCGGGAGCGGCCTCGTAATTTTCCAGCGGCGAGAATTTCGGAAACAGGTTGCGCTCCGCCAGCAGCACCTTCAGCAGATTCACGCTGGCCAGCGAGGCCGTGTCGCAAAAAATTTCCCGAGCTTCAGTCAGCGGCCGGCGATGGGCCAGAATCACGCTGAACACGGCGCCCAGCGAGGCAATCGCCACGCCGTCGAGAATGTCGTAGCGGTCGGTGAGCAACACTTCCGTGACGCTCACCAGCGCGGCGTCCAATTCCCCCCGGCGAAGCAATTCGGCCAGCCGGGCGGGGGTGTCGAACACGATCTGATCTTCAAGCCCGCGGGTGAGCGGCACGGCGTTGAGGTATTTCACCGAACCGACCCGGAACGGCGCGAGCGAATCGTCCAGATCAGCTTCGCGCTCCCGCTGGCGCTTGAGGCGTTCCCGTTCCAGGCGACGCGCCATGTCTTCCGCCGATTCGGGCGCCAGCCGCAATTGGGGTGTTTCATCAGACATGAACGGATTCTATCCCAAAGCCGCTGCGGTGCAAAACGGAAAGCAACACACGCTTAAGCCGTCGCCAGGTTTTTTTCGAGCATACTCGATGGCGCTGCCGGCCCGGTCGTTTCGGGAGCGGGGATGTTGTCCAGGACGCGAATCGGTTCGTAGAAAGTGTCGCGCTGCACCGGCACGCGTCCGGCTTCGCGGATGGCTTTGATCATCTCCGCCTCGGTTTGCAGTTGCGGAGTAGTCGCGCCGGCCATGTGGAAGATGTGTTCCTCGATGATGGTGCCGTGCAGATCGTCCGCGCCGTAGCTCAACGCCACCTGCGCCAGCTTCAGCCCGAGGCCGACCCAGTAGGCGGTGAGGTGATCGAAGTTGTCCAGGTAGATGCGGCTCACGGCAATGGTGCGGAGTGAATCGAACCCCGTCGGCGGATGTTCCACGGGCAGGTCGTTGTCCCGTGGTTGATAGGCCAGCGGCACGAAGCCCACGAACCCGTGCGTCTCGTCCTGCAACGCGCGCAATTGCCGCAGGTGGTCCACCCGGTCGGCGAGGCTTTCGACGTGGCCGTAAAGCATCGTGCAGGTGCTGCGGCCGCCCAAACGATGCCAGGTGCGGTGCACGTCCAGCCATTCCTCGGCGGATTCTTTCCCCCTGGCAATGGCCGAACGGATTTCTTTGCGGAAAATTTCCGCGCCGCCGCCGGTGAGCGAATCCAGGCCGGCATCCTTCAATTCGATCAAAACCTGTTCAACGGATTTTTTGGCCAGCCAGGCCAGATGGAGAATTTCGATGGCCGTGAAGCATTTCAATTGCAGCCGGGGATCGAGTTTTTTCAACTCCCGCAGCATGTCCACGTAATAGCTGAATGGCAGGGAGGGGTGCAATCCGCCGACAATGTGGAGTTCGGTGATGCCCAGCGCCAGCGCCTCGCGCGCTTTCTGGACGATTTCCTCCACGGTGAACTGGAAACCGTCGGCATCGCGTTTCTTGCGCGCGAACGAGCAGAACTGGCACGAGAGGATGCAATAGTTCGAGTAGTTGATGTAGCGGTTGACGATGTAGCTGGCGCGGTTGTGGCCGAGCCGCTTTTGCCGCGCGAAATCGGCGATGGCGCCGACGGCGTTCAAATCCTTTGATTCGAAAAGCCGCAGCGCGTCGGCGTCGGAAATCCGTTCGCCAGCGGCCACTTTGTCGTAAAGGTCGCGCAACTCGCTGCGTTGAATGAAAAAATTCATCCCGCACATTAAAGCATCTTGGGGGCGGCGATGCAAACTTTGGACTGCGGTGGCAAGCGAAGCGCGACACCGCCTTTGCATTCGCTACCGAAGCGCGTCGCCGCTGCGCTTTGCCGGCGCAGTCAAAAATCAGGAAAACGCGTCGAACAGCGCGCGCATTTCTTCGTCCACGTCCGCCGCGTCGGCCATCGTTTGCGTGATTTCGTCGCGGAGCAACTGCCGGTAACGCTTCCGCAGGCGGTGCACGGCCATCCGCACGGCGCCTTCGTCCATCCTGAGATTCCGTGCCGCTTCGGCATAGGACAACGCGCCTTTGCCGGCGGTAAGGAAAATTTTCAACTGCTCGAACAACCTCACCTTGCCATCCGCCGCACATTCCTTCTGCAATCGTTCGATGACCTTGGCCAGCAACACCACCGCCCATTCGCGGTCAAACGCCTT
>Ga0070740_10003133_pt1 | contig 18050 bp, 21 predicted proteins | sample Coa_R2_FD_67286 | JGI IMG/M metagenome (GOLD analysis project Ga0070740, IMG submission 67286) | Surface soil microbial communities from Centralia Pennsylvania, which are recovering from an underground coalmine fire - Coalmine... | ecosystem: Environmental > Terrestrial > Soil > Unclassified ... | reverse complement strand
GCCTGGGACCGCCGGCATCCTTGCCGGCAAGCGGGGGCCGGCAAGGATGCCGGCGGCGTCGGCCCGCGGGCCGCCGCCAGGGATGGCACCCCGCTGCAAAGCAACCCCTCTGAAACAGCACTAGGGAGCAATCGGGGTCCATCGGGCATCCTGCCGATGTCGCGAGATGCGAGGTTTCCTGGCGTGGAGAGATGTCAGCGTTCGCGGAAGAACTCCACGACCTCGCGGCGTTCCTCTTCGCTGGACATGACCTCGATGAACGAGATGCGGTGCCAGGGGAAGATGATGCTCGACATGCCGTGCGTCACGTAGCGCAGCGGCTTGCCGTCGCGCATGCGCGGGTTGTAGAAGGTGACGTTGGTATCGGACGGCGTCGGTATCTCCTGCAGGTCGGCGACAAAGGGATCTTCGTTGGTGACGTGGACGATGACGTTGCGCATGGAGTCTCTCTCCTATCCGATCTGGATAGCATAGATACTGTGGTCGTTGCTGCCGAAGAAGACGGTATCGCCCGCCACGAGCGGGGTGCTCGCGATTGGAGCGCCGACGGGGTAGGTCCACAGGCACTTGCCCCCTTTCAGGCTCAGGCCGTAGACCTGCCCGTCGATGCCGGGGATGATGACGGTGTCGCCGCGTAGGGCCGGTGTGCTGGTGACCTGGCCTTGCGTGGCGTAGCGCCACAGTTGCCGGCCCGACTTGGCCTCCAGGGCGTAGACGTTGCCGTCGACGCAGCCAAAGACGATGATGCCGTCCTTCAGGCGCGGCGACGAGACGATGTAGTGGCCGGTCTTGAATTTCCAGAGCAGCCAGCCCATCTCGGCATCGAAAGCGTAGAAATGCGAGTCCATGGAGCCGACGTAGACGAAGCCGTTGGCCAGCAGGGGCGAGCTGGTCACGCCGCGCAGCGCCTGGTATTTCCACTTGGCCGTGCCAGTCTCGATGTCGATAGCGTAGAAGTTGGTGTCTTCCGAGCCGACGTAGACCAACGGGCCGCCGACCGCGGGCGTGGAGCGGACGGGCATCCACGTTTTCATCTTCCAGATCTCCTGGCCGGTGGCCAGGTTGAGGCAGTAGATGTAGCCGTCGTCCGAGCCGATGAAGAGGCGCCCATTGTCGATGCGCGCGGAGGAGCGGACGGGGCCGCCGGTGGCGTAGCGCCAGCGCACGCGCTTCTCCTTCACGTCCAGGGCGTAGACGGTATGATCCTCGGAGCCAAAGATCACCAGGTTGTCGTGAAAGAGCGGCGTGCCGCAGATGCCGCCCTCGGTGGCGAACTTCCAGAGTTGCGTGCCCTTGACGGCGTCGACGGCGTAGAGGCTGTTGTCGTAGGAGCCGATGTAGAGCGAGCGCCCGCTCAGCGTCGGGCTGGAGCGCACTTCATCCCCCGTTTCCAGGCGCCAGCGCAGCGTGACGTCGCCCGACGGCGCCGCCTTGGGAACCTCGACCGGGCCGGTCATGACCACGCCGCTGCCCAGGCTGGCGGTATAGATGCGACCAGCGGCGGAGAGCAGTGCCGAGCGCATAGCGGCCGCCGTCTCGTAGCGGTCGTCAATCTCGTACGACACCGCCTTCATGATCACGTTCTCAACCGCCGAGGAGATGGAGGGGTTGAGGGCGCGCGGCATACGCTCGTGGAAGCTGAACGGCGGCTCCAGGCGCGGATCGCTGCGCGTGAGCAGATGGTGCATCATGGCGCCCAGGGAATAGATGTCGCCGCGCGGCTCGGCCATGCCGCGGTATTGCTCCGGCGGGCAGTAGCCCTCGGTGCCGATCATGGTGCCTTTGCGCCCGGCCTGGAAGGCCTTGGCGATGCCAAAGTCGATCAGCACAATGCGATCGGTGTCCGTCAGCATCACATTGGAGGGCTTGAGGTCGCGGAAGATGATCGGCGATGGCTGGTGATTGTGCAGGTAGTGCAGCACGTCGAGGATCTGCAGCGCCCACTCCACGACTTTGGACTCGGGCAGCAGTTGCGACGACTGGTTGAGCAGCGTCTCCAGGTCGCTGCCCTTGATGAACTCCATGGCCAGGTAGACTTGCTTGCTGGTGTTGAAGAAGTCGTAGACCTTGGGGATGGCGGGGTGTGAGAGGCTGGCCAGCATGTTGGCCTCGCGCTCGAAGTTGGCCAGGAGTTGCTGCCGGTCGCTGACCGTGGCCGAGGCGTCGGCCATCTCCTTGATGGCGCAGGGCTTGAAGGTTGTGGTGAAGCGCAGGTCACGCGCCGCGTAGACGGTGCTCATGCCGCCCAAGCCAAGCACCTTCGTGATCTCGTAGCGCTCGGCCAGCACCGTGCCTCGCTTCAGGACGGGACGGCTGGTGCTGGCTACGCTAGAGACGGCTTCTGCCGCCGTGGCCTGCGCTCCGTCTTGAGCTACCACTCTCTGCCCTTCACTTACCTGCCAACGCATGCGTGGTCACGGACCGAGGCGAGAGGTCCATGCAGCGATCTAGCTGTGACGTACCTGCATGCTAGTTGGGCAATGACCCGAACGCCATAGCCCAATGCGGCTATGCCAAGGTCGCGCCGGCCGATACGAGCGGCGAGATGACGCCGATGGGGCGGGAGACCTCCCGCCCCATCGTGCGCTTGCCCGGAGAGATCTTGCGCCTCAGTTGATGATGAGATACTGCACAGGGACCGCTGCCGGAGCCCGACCGCTCACCTGGATCGTGAAGCTGCCGGCGGCGCGGGCGCTGACCCAGAGCCACCCGCCCGGATTGCCCAAGGGGGTGAGCAGAATGGTGCTGTTGGCCGTCGCCGCGGATGTGCTGACGGTGAGGCTGGTCGCGCCGGCCGCCAGCGTGGCCTGCCCAATCGCCCGGCCCACCACTTGCAGGGTCCCGTCCACGCGCAGCGCCGGGCCGGCCGCGTTGCGGGCCGTGACGGCGGCGTTCGTGGTGCTGGTGCTGGTGGCGTAGACGCCGTTGGAATTGCCGCCCTCGGCGAAGAGGGCGCCGAAGGCGCCGCTGGTGGGCGTGACGCCGTTGGCCACGGCGTGGACGCCATTACCGGGTAGGCTGGTGTTGACGCTACGGCCGAGCACGCCGTCGCCGCCGCCGCTGGCCAGGCCCAGGACTCCGGCGCCGCCGCTGCCGCTGCTATTGCCGGCCACGCCGACGCCACCCGCGCCAAAGGCCAGGCCCTGGGTCCCCGTGCCGGAGATGGCGCTGCTAGAGCCGGTCACACCGATAAAGCCGGACCCGGATACCCCGAAGCCACTGGGGCCGGTGCCGGTGCCGAAGACACCGTAGCTGGTGCCGCTGCCTTCTACGCCCCTGCTGTTGCTACCGGTCCCGGTGCCGACCACACCCTTGAGACCACCTTTGCCGGCTACGCCGATGTTGTTGGTGCTGGTGCCGGAAACGCCGATGCCGCTGGGGCTGATGCCGGAGACACCCAGGGAGAAAATACTGTTACTCTGCGTCTGGCCCAGCACACCCGTGCCCTGGGTGGCATAGCCGACCACGCCGTTCGGCGTCACGCTCGACGTAGGGCTGGCCGACGTGTACCCGAATACGCCATTGGCCACGCCGGCGGGGCCGCCGCCGGCCCAGCCGCCGGCGGCGGCCGGGAACAGCGCGCCACTATTGCTGAAGCCGCTGTCGTTGGCCAGCAGCATAACGCCTGTGAATCCCGAGGCGCCATTCCACTTGACCTGCGTCCCGGAACTGGCAAAATTGTCGTGCCCCACGATCATGCTGTCTCCGCTGTTAGCGGAGGCTGTGTAGGGCCCCAAGGCCACGCCGGCCAGGCCGATCGCGGCGGCCATGCCCAGTGCCATGCGCCGCATGCCGCGGCGGGACTGTGCCCGCGGTTCGTTGGCCGGTGCAGCGGTGGGCCGTGTGATGTTCATGTATGTCCGTCCTTACTGTTCGTCGTATCTGTCTCATGTCCGGTCACACCGAACATGTATCGCGGCAGAGGCGATGCTCTACGCGATAGCCATGGTCATCTGACCGGCGCGCCATGGCGCGCCGGATCGAGTGTTCATCGATGCAGCCTCTACTCAAGGCGTCAGGTCTATGCTTGCGTTGCCTGCGCCAAGAGAGGTGTCGGACCTGAACCCGTCCCTCGGCTCGGCGCACCATACCTCCTTCTACCGTTCTCCCGGTCCTTCTCGCGCAGGGCCCGTTCATTCCTGATTGCGACGGTTGAAGTCCGTCGCTTCTCAGCCTGGGCCGAAGGAGGTGCGCCGAACAGCGACACTGCTCATACACGACCCATACACTGCCGTAGGCCGCGCTATGCGCTTGGGGCGGGCAGATGTCCGCTACCAGGGCGCCACGGTCCGGCAGTCCCGGAGGCTATGAAGCCAGGCGGCCTTCCCCAAGGGTCCCGTTGGCGATGAGGTGGCATAATGCACTCTGTTGTGGCGGATTTCGGGAGGTGGATGGTGGCCTTGAGCGCTGTTGTCCTGCATCGCTACTGGAAGACGGCGGCCATGGCGGCGACGAGCTTCACCGGCGACAGCCTGCTCTTCCTCGTCGATTACCTGCTGCGCCTCATACGCGTGGCGGTGTTACTCTCCATCTGGCGCATCGTGCTGGCCGGACGCGGCCCCGTCTCGGGCATGACCCTGGCGACGGTGCTGACCTATACGCTGATCGCCGAGGTGTTTGCCGAGCAACTCACGCCGCGCACGCGCCTCGAGGAAGCGCTGTGGGAGGGGACCATCGCCACGCGCCTGCTTCAGCCCATGAACGTGGTCGGCCAGTTTGCCGCCGAGATGTGGGGGCAATGGGCCGTGAACTTGGCGCTCTTCTCATTGCCCTTGCTGCTGCTCTGCCCGGCTTTCGGCGTCAGCCCGCGGCCGGCCGGATGGGGCGCTGCCGCCCTGTTCGCCGTGAGCCTCTTGCTGGCCATGTCGGTCGGGCTGGCGCTGGAATTCATCTTCGGCGCACTGGTCGTGGCGATGCAGGAAAGCGTCTGGGTGGTGGCCCAGGTGCGGCGCGCCGTCACGCTGCTGCTCTCCGGCGCGGTCCTACCCCTCGCTCTGCTGCCGTGGGGGCTAGGCAACGTCTTTCAGTGGCTGCCCTTCGCCTCGCTGGCCTCGACCCCGCTCAAGCTCTATACCGGCACCGGCAACCCTCTCGTCCTACTGCCGTTGCAGCTCGCCTGGTCGGTGTTGCTGTGGCCGCTGGCCGGCTGGATGTGGCGCCGCTATCGCGAGAGGCTAGCCGGCCATGGCGGGTAGCTCGCCGGCTTGGACGCTGCGGCGTCTCCTGGCCCTCTGGCGCTTCTACGGCGCCATGGACCTGAAATGGATGATGCGCGACGCCCGCTCCCTCCTGCTATGGACGCTCTCCGACGTTATTACTGCAATTTCGGCCGTCGCGAGCACCCTTTTGCTGGCCGCCCGCTTCAACGGCATCGGCCGCTGGTCGACGCCGCAGATTACCTTCATGCTGGGCTATGCGCTACTGGTCGGCATGATTCCGAACATATTCTTTAACTACAACGTCGCCTATATCAGCCGGCGCATCGGACGCGGCCAGTTCGACCATGTACTGGTCCAGCCGCAGCCACTCTGGATGATCCTGCTGACGGAGGGCTTTTCGCCGTTCACGACGATGCTGGGGCTGCTGCCGGCGCTGGCTCTGCTGGCCTGGCCGCTCGGCCGGGGCGTACATACCGTCACCATCGGCTGGCTGGCCGCCTTCGGCCTCAACGTGGTGGCCTCGGTGGCCATCGCCCTCTCCTTCTCGCTCATCGTGGGCAGCCTGGCCTTCTGGGCGCCGCGCGCCGCGGAGGAAATCAACAGCAGCTCGTGGCACTTGCTGGAGTCGCTCAAACTGTTCCCGCTCGACGGCATGGGGGCCGGCTTGACCGCCACGCTGCTCACGGCGGTCCCGGCCGGCTTCCTGGCCTGGTATCCCAGCCGCGCGCTGCTGGGCATCGACGGCGCCGGCTATGCTATCCTGGTGACGCCGCTGGCCGCGGTTGTCGCGGTGTTGCTGGCAACCTGGGTTTTCCGCAGGGGGTTACGGCAGTATGGCCGCACGGGATCGCAGCGCTATCTCTCGTTCGGACACCGTCGTTGAGCTGTCCGGCGTACACAAGGTCTACCGCCAGCGGCAGCGCTCGGCCAACCTGAGCCAGGTGTTGAGCAGCCTGCTGCACCCCACGATTCGCGAGGTCGAGGCGCTGCGCGGCATCGACTTGCGCGTGCAGCGCGGCGAGATCGTGGCCTATGCCGGCCCGAACGGCGCCGGCAAGAGCACCACTGTCAAGCTGCTCTCGGGCTTGCTGGCGCCCGACGCCGGCAGCGTGCGCGTGCTCGGCCTCGACCCCATCCGCGACCGCACGCGCTACGTCAGCCGCATCGGCGTGGTCTTCGGCCAGCGCACCGAGCTGTGGTGGGATCAGCCGATCGCCGCCAGCTTCGAATGGAAGCGCGTGGTGTGGGACATCCCGCGCGAGCGCTACGTGCGCATGCTGGGCCTGCTCCAGGAGGTGCTGGGGCTGCACGAGTTCTTTCACAGCCTGGCCCGCGAATTAAGCCTGGGCCAGAAGATGCGCGCCGACCTGGGCATGGCCCTGCTACACGAGCCGGAGATCCTGTTCCTGGACGAGCCCACGCTCGGCCTGGACGTGCTGGCCAAGCGCGACATCCTGACCTTCATCACCGACATCAACCGCCGGCAACACGTCACCATCATGGTGACCAGTCACGATATGGCCGATCTGGAGCAACTGGCCGGTCGCGTGGTGATGATCCACCGCGGGTCCATCGCCTACGACGGCGACTTCGACCGGCTGCGCCGCGAATACGCCGACCGGCGGCGCCTGAGCATCGAGTCGGTAGGGCCGGCCCCGCTGCTCGATGGCGCTCAATTGGTGAGCAGCGCGGGTGGTCGCCACGAGTACGTGTTCGACGCCGCGCACGTCAAGATTGCCGCGTTGCTGGATCAGGCCAGCGCGCAGACAGAGGTCCTGGACGTGGAGACGCACCGCGCACCCATCGACGACGTGATCGCCGACATCTACGAGGCCTGGCAGCGCGAAGCGGGCGCGCCCGTTCCCGCGCCCACCTCCTAAATCTGCTGCCGTATCCTAGCGATTCCAGACCCAGGTCATCGGCCACTGGACATGCCCGTAGAAGCCGAAGTAGTCCGGTTTGCCGGGGAAGGGGCCGAGAATGCGCACGGGCGCACCGCCGCGTACGTCGATCAGCCACAATGCGTTATCGCGCACGTAGAGCACATGCCGGCCATCCCTCGACCACCGCGGGCGATAGATGCCCCGGCCCGCCGCCGTGACCTCGTGCGCGCCCGTCCCATCGGCATGCGCCACCCACAGCATGCGCGTGTTGACCCAACCCTGCAAGGCGCCGGCGCTGCGAAAGCCGCCGACCGGCCCGAGGTCACGCGCCCGCACGAAGGCGATGCGGTTGCTGTGCGGCGCCCAGTCGACATCCAGGTCCACGGTCCCCGGCCGAGTGAGCAGGGCATGACAGGCCGCCGACTCGATGTCACAGAGGCGTAGCGACTTGTTGGTCCAGTTCTCTCGGTCATTGCCGGCCACGATGAGCGCCTGGCGTCCCGTCGGCGAGGAGGCCATGTACTCGGCGTAGCCCAGGGTGGGCGTCCCGGCCCGGCATCACTCGCAGGGCGCCGCCGTTACCGTCGAGCACGTAGAGGCGCCCTGCCGATACATAGGCGAGCTGGCCTTGTCCGCGGAAGGCCAGTACGTTGGCGTTGAGCGCGGCGCTACCAGACGCCCCTTGCGCCGGCATTGGGTTGGGAGAATAGGTCATCGCCAGTGCGCAAGCCGCGATCCCGCCGAGCAGTCGTGCCGTCCAGCCTCTCATGGTCTCCTCCACCTCTGTGCTGATCTGTGATCCATCTCTTCTAACGTTCCGCGGGAACCGCGGGTTACGGCGAGAGGTCGGCGTTGATGGGTGATAGACTGTGAGACATGCGGGCCAAACCCGCTGCGACGGTGGGAGCGTATGGGAAGCGCAGAGACTGACGTCATCAATCGGTTGGTCCAGTGGGCGGGCGAGCAGGCGCAGGTCCGCGCCATGCTGTTGACCAGCACGCGGGCGCGCCCCGATGCCGTGCTCGACCGTTTGTCGGACTACGACGTCATCGTGGCCGTCACCGATGTCCAGCCGTTCGTGACGGACGACGCCTGGGTGCGCTGGTATGGCCCGCCCCTGGTGATGTTCAGGGACACCTTTAGCGAGGATGGTATCGCAACCTATACCCGCCTGGTGCTCTACGAGGACGGCACGAAGATCGACTACTCCATCTGGCCAGTGGAGATTCTGGATAGCGTGCGCGGCCGGAGCCGGCTGCCGGATGAGCTGGACACGGGCTATCGCGTGCTGCTGGACAAGGACGGCCGGACCGCGGGTTTCGCCGCGCCCACCTACACCGCCTATATCCCCCGCAAGCCGGCCGAAGCGGAGTTCCTGGCCCTGGTGGAGGAGTTCTGGTGGGAGACCAGCTACGTCGCCAAGAACCTGTGGCGCGATGAGATCTTCAACGCCCGGTATAGCGCCGAAGTGGTGATGCGGTTCGAATTGCTGCGCCCGATGCTGGAGTGGTATATAGAGACGCTCCACGACTGGTCACTGCGGCCGGGTGTGCTGGGTAAAGGATTCAAGAAGCTGTTGCGGCCCGAGATCTGGGCCCGGGTTGAGGCCACCTTCGCGGGCTCGGGCATCGATGAGAACTGGACGGCGCTGTTCGCGATGTGCGATCTCTTCCGCACCGTCGCCTCGGCCGTGGCCGACAATTTGGGGTATACGTACCCGCTGGATCTGGATCGGCGCATGAGCGATTACCTGCGCGGGATCAGGGCTCTACCGCCGCCCGTATCGGCCGAACGAAATATAGGCAGTCCTGCAGCGGGCGATACCGATACCGGCAGCGCGCAGGGACGGCTATGACAATCCAAGCAGACGCCTGTCAGTCAGGTGCTGGGGAAGGTGGCGGCGACGACCCCTGCATACCCCGTTTTCTTCCTGTTGCACGGACTCTCGGACGACCACACGGCCTGGACCCGCTTCAGCAACGTCGAGCGCCACGCCGCCGGCCTGCCGCTCATCGTGGTCATGCCGGATGGCGGGCGCGGCTTCTATACCGATGCCCAGGTGGGTTTCGCCTACGAAGCGGCCATCGTGGACGATCTCATCCCCTTCGTCGACCATACTTTCCGCACCGATCCCCGGCGCGAGGCGCGCGTGATCGGCGGCCTCTCCATGGGCGGCTACGGCGCGCTGAAGCTCGCCCTCGCCTATCCAGACCTGTTCTGCAGCGCCGTCAGCCACTCCGGCGCACTCATGGCGGGCCATCGCGAGTGGGCGGGTGAGGACGAGCGGTCGAGGGAGCGCGCCTTCATTTTCGGCCCGCATCCCGAAGGCGACCCCGACGACCTGTTCAGCCTGGCCGAGCGCATCGAGCGGGCGCGGCTGCCCGCTTTGCGCATCGATTGCGGCCTGGACGACGAGCTGCTGCCGTTGAATCGCGCCTTCCATGCGCACCTCGACGCCCTGGGCATCGCCCACGAATACGCGGAGTTCCCGGGCGCACACACCTGGGACTATTGGGATCTGCACGTCCAGGAGGCGCTGGCGTTTCACGCGCGCGCGCTGGGTATTGCGAAAGGTGACGTGACCCACTCGATGATCCCCGCGCCCAGGCGTTCACGCCGCTGAAAGGCGCGGCAACGGGAGTCGTCTCTCAGCTCGTCGCGCCCGTATAGCGGCGCAGACCGGTGCGCCACACCACGGTCATGGCGCCTACAGCCATGGCTGCCACGAGCAGCCCTCGTCCCACCAGGGTTAGGTCCGCCCCGCGCGTCAGCGCCCGTGCAGGCATGGTGGCCACGAACGCGAGCGGGATGACGTAGGTAAGCAGCCAGCCGACCACGGGGTGGTAGACGGAGACCGGATAACGACCCAACTGCCACACGGCGCCGAAGAACACATCGAGCGCGATGCCGGGCGCCCAGAAAGCAAGGCTTGCCAGCGCGATACGCGAGGCCCAGGTGATGATTACACCGGTCATCAGCAGGACCAGACTCGCAAGCACACCGATCAGGCTCGGCGCGGCAGCCATGTGGGCCACACCGACCGCCCCGGTGAGTACGCCCAACACGGCTTGCCATAGCCTCCACGGTTGAGCGCTGCCGAGGCTGACCATGAGCAAACCGGGCGCAGGCCGGAGCAAGACATCGTCCAGCTCGCCGCGGGCGACCTTGCCCCCGAACCAGGCCAGGTTGGGCTCGATGAATGTCTCCAGCAGGCCGCTGACGATCTGGTATGCGCCGAGCAGGGCCAGCGCCTCGCCAATGTGCCAGCCCGCCAGCGTCGCGGTGTGCCCGTAGACGATGGCCAGCGTAGCCGCGCCGGCGGCTGCATTGACCAGTGCCAGTGCGCCCGCGAAGGCGAGATTGGCGCGATAGGCCAGCTCGCGTTGCAAGGAGGCCACAAAGATCAGCCCCAGCAGCCGTGCGTAGCGCATCCGGTCAACCTCCCACCGCTGTGTAGCGCCGAATGCCGCGCCGCCAGAGGACCCTGCACCCGGCGGCGAACGTGGCTACCCATACCACCTGCCAGAGATACCCGCCGACAATCTCCGCCTGAGTCACGCCGCTCACCGCGATCTCGACCGGGAAGCCCATCATGGCGCGGAACGGCAGCGCCTCACCCCACGGGCGGAGTCCCGGGGGGAACAGGGTGATGGGCGCGGCCACGCCGCCCAGCAGGAAGATCAGCGTGGATCCGAAGCCGACCACGCCGTGGGCCTGCTCTGTCCAGAACGCCGACAGCGCGAGCAGATAGGTGAAGAGGAACTGCAGTACGGCGGCCAGCAGCAACGCCGGCAGGGCCAGCGCGATATCGGTCGCTTGCAGGTGGACGCGCACCAGCAGCACTGCCGCCATCATCAGGGGCAGGCCGATCAGCAGATGCCAGAAGCGCAGCGCCAGGTTCTCGCCAAGCGGCTGTAGGACGACAGGGTGGGGCCGCAACAAATCGTCGGCCAATTCGCCGCTGTAGATGCGATTGGAGAACGTATGGTTCTCGTAGGAGACGGTGAGCAGGCGCACGAACAGCAGGACGACGTAGTAGGATGCGATGGAGCCCGCGCGCGGCAGCGCCGTCGTCCACACCGCCAGTCCGATCAGCGGCGGCGCCACCTGGTTGGCGACCAAGGTCACGATGAAGCTGCGCCCGGCCAGCCATTGCAGCACGGAGCGACGAAGGTAGGCGCCCAGGATGCGCAGAGTGTTCACGCTTCCATCCCCTGGCGATAGGCGCGGTCGATGACCGTTTCCAGAGGTGGTTCCTCGATGGCGAGATCCGCAACCGGCGCCTCGGACAGCACGTACGCCGTGATCGCCGCCACTTCCTCGCGCGGCAGGCGCAAGCGGACACAGCCCGCGTCCATCGATACGACCTCGCCGAAGCGTGACCAATCGGCCTGCGCCGGGCCGGAGAGCCGCACCGTCATCAGCCTGTACGGAGCCAGCCGCTCGGCGAGCTGCGCCAGCGCGCCGTCATAGGCTACCGCGCCCCGGTCGATCAGGATGACGCGCCGGCACAGCGCCTCGACGTCGGCCATGTAGTGGCTCGTTAGCACCACCGTGGCCTTCGTCTCGGCGCTGTAGTCGCGGATGAACCGGCGGACTTCGGCGACCGCGCTGACGTCCAGACCGACCGACGGCTCGTCGAGGAAGAGCACGCGTGGGCGGTAGAGCAAGGCGCAAGCGAGGCCGCAGCGCATGCGTTCCCCCAGCGAGAGCGCCCGGACCTGTCGCTGCAGCAGCGGCTCCAGACCGAGCATCGCACTGAGGTCGGCGAGGTTACCTCGGAACGCCACGTCGTGCACGTCATAGAGCACCTGCTGGAAGCGCAGAGCATCGAGGACGGTGAGCTCAGGAGGTGCCGAGAGGGGCCGGCTGCCGCGCAGCAAGGCGATCTGGCGCAGAAAGCGGTAGTCGCGCCTCCAGGGCGCGTGGCCGAGCACCTGCACCAGGCCGGAGGTGGGATAAAGGAGGCCGCTCAGGAGCTTCAGAGTCGTCGTCTTGCCGGCGCCGTTGGGCCCGATGAACCCGACCACCTCGCCTGGCGAAACCCCGAAGGAGATCCCTCGCACCGCGGTGACCTCGCGATAGCGGCGATGGAACAGCGCTCCAATGGACGCGCGCAGTCCCGCCGGGCGGACCGGCGTACGATAGGTCATGGTCAGATCGGCCACGGAAATCGCAGTCACGGCATGCGCTCCTCTCTGCTAATCTCATGCTATCAACGCTCGCCGATGACCTGCCAGTGAAAGGTTGAGGTCAGTATTGCGGCGACAGAGGCAGTAAAAGCTTCACGCTGTGAACAAAGGTCAGGATGCAGAGTGAGTGAGTCTTGGCGCCCGATTGACCTGGCGCGGGCCGTCGGCGTCAGCGCCCAGACGGTGCGCAAGTACGAGGAATTGGGCTTCATCCCGCCAGCCACGCGCAGCGCGACAGGCTATCGCCGCTATGGGCCGCGGCACGTGCAGGCCCTGCGCGCGGCACGCTTGATGTCCGCCGGCTACGGCTGGTTAGCGGCGCTGCAGATTATGCAATCCGTCCACCGGGGTGATCTGGATGGAGCGGTAGCGGCGGTCGACGCCTGCCATGCCCGGCTGCACCAGGCACGCCGCGAGACCATGGCCACGCTGGCCGCCTTACGCCTGGCGGCGGAAGCAGAGATTGAGAATGCGGGGCAAAGCCGATCAGAGCCGCTTCGCATCGGCGAATTGTCCCGGCGCGTCGGCGTGCGCGCCTCAACTGTGCGCCTGTGGGAAAGACACCAACTGCTCCATTCGAGGCGCGATCCCGCGAACGGCTATCGACTGTATGGCCTTCATGAGATACGCCGCGTGCAGATAGTTGCGTTGCTGCGCCGGGGTGGCTATGGGTTTGAGGCGATCCGCACTATTGTGGAGGAGTTGGCGGCGGGCACTCCAGAGCAGGCGGTTCGAGCGGCCGAACGACGCCTCGCCGAATTGATGGAGGCCAGCCGGCGCTGTAGCGCGGCCACCGCCGCCCTCTGGGAGTACGTCGATCATAATTCTTTTACCTCGACTTAACACGCGCTTAACGAGGGCTTAACAAAACCTTAATCGGCCAACGGTATCCTGATGTTCTACCGTAACAGCGCCGGGTTGCAGACAACGCGGTAGTGTTGGTGCAACCAAGCGTAGAAATCAGCCCATCAGGAGGTAACAATGAAGATCGGTCGGACCTCTCTCGCCTCGGGACTACGCAGCCGCTGTGAAAAGTCAGCCTACGACTGTGGTCGCATGGCAACGCACGGCACTGCAGTGCCGATGTGTCCCGACCGTGACCCGCAAGCGGGTACCCTGCGTCCGCTGCCATCCAACCATGGGCGGCCGCTCGGCCCCTGGCAGGTTCGCGGAGGGGCCGAGCAGTTGGAGGCCCACCCACCTGAGCGGAGCGCTATGATACGCTCAGGGTGATTTGTGGGAATGGAGGTGTCTGGATGGTAGCGCCGGCCGAGGCATGGACTGTTGACGATTTGCAGCGGCTATCAGACGCTGGGTTCCGCTGTGAGTTGATTCAAGGAGAGCTGCGGAAGATGTCTCCGACAGGTGGCCGGCATGGATGGGCGACGCACCGTCTGCAAATGGAGTTGGCCCGATATATCGAGCCGCGCCACCTCGGCATTATCCTGCCCGCCGAGACTGGTGTTGATCTCACCCGCCCAGACGAGACGACGCGCACCGTGCTCGCCGCCGATGTGACGGTGGTTGACCCCGGCCAGGCTGATGCTGTCGATGTGGATGGATATCCTGCTGTCATCCCAGTGCTGGTCGTGGAAACGGCGAGTCCGACACAGACACAGGACGAGATGAACGACAAAGCACGCCTCTGGATCGAACGAGGGGTGGCTCTGGTCTGGGTCGTCTGGCCGGCACGACAGCGCATCGCGGTATGGCGCGCGGGCGTGGATCGTCCGGAGATCGTCGGCGGCGACGGCGTACTGGACGGTGGCACGGTCATTCCCGGGCTACGCATTGACGTAGGTGAGGTGTTCAGGCGGCCGGCAGAGTTTCCGCGAGGGTAGTATGTCACGATGACGCACGCACCGGCGTGCGGACCCGTGGTAGATGCAGCCCGGGCCGCCCGCTCGTGAATGGCGTCACATTGACGATGTCCTCCAGGCGCAGCTCGTCGAAGGCGACCAGTACGTTGCGTCCGGGCTTGGCGACATCCCCCAGCCAGGCCGGGTCGAACAGGCGCCACGTGCTCGGGGTGAAGATGCGCGACCACGAGGCGAGGATCGCTTCAGTCGCCTCCGGTCCGGGCGTCGGGTAGCGCCGGCGAAAGGCCTGGTCCTCCGCCGCGTCAAAGGCCAGATAGTCGGGTTTGCGGCAAATGCGCCGCAGCAGGGTGTGGTCCATCAACAGCACGTCCTGCTCGGGCACCTTGGCGGCCATGCAGACCATCGGCGTCCCGGGGTCGCAGTTGTGCAGGGCGTCGCACAGCCTGCCGGACGGCGCGACGCCGGAGCGACCGTCGACGAGATGCCAGGCCCACCAGACCGAGGGGCCGGCATAACCCGGGACGCGCAGACGCATCTCCTCGCACAACCAGGCATACTCCGGGCGGCGCCCGCGATCGTTACGCAGGCTCTTCTGCTCCTGCAACGCCGGCCACACCTCGGCCCGTGCGATCACCCATAGACGCATCCGTTGTTGGCTCCTTTCCCGGCTGCGCGTAGACGCTGTGTCCACTATAAATCGCGCCCGGCCGGCCGTCCATAGCCCAGTCAGTTGCCCGATCGATCCTGTACCGGCCAGATGGTGGCGGCCTGGGCCGGACGAAGCGTCTCCGGTGTTACCCTAAAGTGGGGGCGAAGCGCCCTTGTTGGACGGTCTGCGCCTGCCCGGAGGGAGAAGCGGGCAGACAAGATGGAGGAAGATGATGGTTGCGGGGAGCCTATGAGCACGCCGTCGCGTAGCCGGTTCATGGAGAAGCGGGAGGCCGGCGCGCCTGCGCCCACCACGTGGACGATCTTGCGGGTGTGGACCGGCATCGGCCTGCAATCCTTTGGCGGCGGAGCATCCACACAACTCCTGATCTGGCGCACCTTCGCCGATCGATACGGTTGGGTCGAGGCGGAGGAGTTGGTACGCTTCTGGAACCTCTGCCAGATCACGCCGGGCATCAACCTGGTCGCCCTGACCATCCTGATCGGGCGCAAGCTTGGGGGGGCGCGCGGCATAGTGGCGGCGCTTGCCGGCCTGCTGCTGCCCAGCGCCGCGGTCACCTGCGGCCTGGCTGCCGGCTTTCTGGCGGTCCAGCACGACCCAGCGGTGCGCGCTATCCTGCGCGGTGTCGTCCCGGCCACGGCGGGCATCATGGGCCTCGTCTCGGTGAGCTTCGCCCGTCCGCTGTGGCGGAGCGTGAGGAGCGAGGGCCGCCGTTCCCTGGCTATCAGCGCCGTCCTGGTCCCGGCCAGCGTGCTGGCCATCGTCCTTGTCCGGCTGCCGGTCGCCATCGTGCTTGCCGGCTTGGCCCTGCTCGGGGTGGCACTGTTCACGCCCAGGCACGGGCTGGGCCCGGAGCATCCGGCTTCAGACCCGGCAGGCGAGGGACGCGCCCCGTGATCAATCCGCTGCTATATTTTCTGCTCTTCCTGAAAGCCTCGTTGTTCTCGACCGGCGGCTTCAGCAACCTGCCGAGCCTGCACCAGGATCTGATCGGAACCGGATGGGCCGTCGAGGCGGAGTTCGGCGAATCCATCGCCATCGGGCAGATCAGCCCGGGCCCCAACGGGCTGTGGGTGATTAGCCTGGGCTACCTGACCTATGGGCTCCCGGGAGCGGCCCTGGCGCTTCTCGCCATCACGCTCCCCCCGCTGCTGGTGCTCGTCGTGGCCACCATCTACGGGCGCATCGAGCGCCTGCACTGGGTCGCGGGCCTGATGCGCGGCGTGTCACTCGGCGTGGTCGGCATTCTGATCACCGTCTGCTGGACCATTCTGCGCCAACCGGACATCGACTGGAAGGGATGGGCCATCGCCGCTGCCGCCTTCGGCCTGGCCTCCAACCGGCGCATTCCCCTGATCGCCATCCTGGGGCTGGCCGCGGTCGCCGGCTACGTGCTGTACCGATGAGGAGGAGATCCTGTACATCGTGTCGGGCGAGGGGCTACAGATGCTCGACGACCAGGAGCCGTTCCCCGTCAAGGCAGGCGATACGATCTATGTGCCCACGGCGATGTACCACTCTACGCTCAATACCGGTTGGCGGCCCATGCTCCTGCTCGCGCTCTACAACCCGGGTGGTCCCGAGCGCGTGCTGGAAGCCCTGCCGGATTTCAAGGAGTTGCCGGCCGGACAGGTGCCCGGCTGGACGCGGCGCTGATCTGCACGATGGTCCTGGCTGCGTAGATAGTGTCCTCACTCGTGGTGAAACATCTCCTCCAGAATGTAGAAGGTGCCGGTGGCGGGGTCGATCGGTACGTCCAGGATGTCGGCCATATACTCCTGCCACCGCCTGTTCACCTCGCTGGCGGCCAGGCGGCGCTGCGACTCTTGCCAGTCGTCTACTTCGCAGTAGGCGAAGAGCTGCGTCCCATGGCGGAAGATGCTGTAGTTGTGCAGGCCCGCCTCGCTCAGGGCAGCGCTCATCTCCGGCCAGATGTGATCGTGACGCGCCTTGTACTCGGCCTCCGTCCCCTCGCGCATCCCCAATAGAAACGCCACGCGTTGCACGGGATCATCCTTTCTGCGTTCAGCCATCAGCAGTGGGCCGGCCACGCCGGCGCCACCATGTGACCTCATAGGCTAACATGTATCAGCCGCATCGTGAGGCAAGGACCGCTCACGATGCGGCCTGATGCAATTCCACGGCCTTCCGGGCGTTGATTCCTCTCGAAATCTCCCGATCATCTTTGTACGCGCAGCTATGCATCTGAGCTACCCTCATAACGCTTCCGAATCGATGATTTGTGCGTCAAGCGACCGTTGACACAGGTCTCTATCAAGCGATAAGATGAAGGCACGTTGAGCGTGAGCCGCGCAACCGCCCCGGAACGAAAGGCACGGAGGCGCCGCCAATCGCCTGTAGCTCACTGGAGGGCCACGGCGAGCGGAGGCCACGACGGATAGGCTGCAACGCCTATCGGGGGACGTGGCGAAGCCCCTGGGATCGAGCCCAGGTGGTGAGGACATAGGTTATGGGCCACCAGCCCGTAGCCGCCGCAGAGATGTGCGCATGTCGGCGGTACAAGCACGGGATCCAGACCGAAGCAGGCCAGGTGTACGGGGACAAACCGCAAGGTTGTCCACGCGTAAGCCTCAGAGGACCGCGCCAGACGCAAGGCTGGTGGCGGCCCTTTGTATTTGTAGAGGGTAATTTCCTCTCCACGACAACTCTCCCGCTCCACCGCCCCATCCTCCCGCCACCAGCTAGCTCCGGCGCCTCTGCCGCGGTGCCAGGCAGTATACTCCACGGTGGATAGCAGGAGGAGTGAGATGGGCCGGAAGATCGGTGTGATCGGTGCGGGGAGCACCTATACGCCGGAGCTGGTAGAGGGTCTGATCGCGCGCCAGGAGCAGATCGGGCTCGACGAGTTGGTGTTGATGGATATCGACGCGCAAAAGCTGGACATCGTCGGCAACCTGGCCCGCCGCATGGTGGAACGCGCCGGCACGCCGTTCGCGGTGCGCCTGACTGGCGAACGCCTCGATGCGATTCGCGACAGCGCCTTCGTGCTGACGCAGATGCGCGTTGGACGGCTCGAAGCGCGGCGGCTCGATGAGCTGATCCCGCGCCAGCAAGGCTACATCGGCCAGGAGACGACGGGCGCGGGCGGTTTCGCCAACGCCCTGCGCACCATCCCCGTCATCCTATCCGTCGCGCGGCAGATGGAAGAGCACGCGCCCGACGCCACCATGATCAACTTCACCAACCCTGCCGGCATCGTGACCGAGGCGGTCCTGACGCATTCCAGCGTCAACGCGCTGGGGCTCTGCAACGGCCCGATCGGGGTGATCAAAGCCATTTTGCGGCTGCTGCACGGTAACGAGCGG
>Ga0070740_10003132_pt1 | contig 18052 bp, 14 predicted proteins | sample Coa_R2_FD_67286 | JGI IMG/M metagenome (GOLD analysis project Ga0070740, IMG submission 67286) | Surface soil microbial communities from Centralia Pennsylvania, which are recovering from an underground coalmine fire - Coalmine... | ecosystem: Environmental > Terrestrial > Soil > Unclassified ... | reverse complement strand
TTTTTGCTCTGTTCTACCATTTCGCTGCTGTGAACTCAGTTTTGAGGCTCCGGTGTCCACCACGTGGACACCAAACAGAACACCAAAAAACCGCCACGGCAACTACAAAATCAAGTCTACCAGATGAATCAGTTTTTTGGTGTCCGCATCTCCCTCTCACCGAGGAAAATTACCGTCTGAACGTGGCTTCCGGTTCTTCCTCGCAGTCACTGTGCTGCGCTCGGTTGTTCCCAGAGCTGGCAGCCCGCCTCATCACGTCTCCAACAGGCGGCAAACAATTCCGCCGCTATTAGGGTTTTGTTCCGCATTCTTGCTCGGAATTCGATCATGCAGCGCTACGGACTCGCGGAAGGCTTTGATGAGGAATTGCCCCTTCTTGCGTGAGTTCTACTTTCTTTTGTCTCGGTTTGAAGATGCGGAAGCATAGCTGTGCTTCGAGCGTATAGATTGGTTCTATCAACTCGGCGGATACAATGTGCAATTTTTCCGCCGCCCGCGCATAGTCCAACTCCTCCGCGAGAATGATGGCTGCTCGTTTCAGACTGATTGCAACAGATTCAGACACTCTTAACTCCTCAATGTTGGTGGCTTGACCTGGGAACGAATGAATCCACAAAAAGCTCTTCTGTTCTGTAAAGGAGGCAGAATGGAGCATGCCTGAACATTTTGATTCTCATCAGGCAATCATCACTAGCTCATCGGCATTGTCGGATGGCTCTGCCAGCTCTGCAATCTGGTGATTGCCAACACGCTCCCGCCGCGTTGAAAGGGCTCTTTGACGAGGCATGATGCAGCATACGTTTGTCCGCTTAGGTTCGACATCCGCAGACTGCTCCCACCGGCAATCACATTACATGAAATTTGATCTAGCCGTGTATTAAAAGCGCTGCGGCGACAAAGATAAAAAATACAACAGAAATGACGCCATTCATGGTAAAGAATGCGGCATTCAGGCGGCGCAGGTCTTTGGGCGATACGATGAGATGCTCATACAGCAGCAGGGCGGCAACGACGGCAATGCCGGCCAAACCTATTGCTCCCAGCGAGAACAAATGCGCGAGCCACAGGAGCAGGCCGAGCATGACGGCGTGCATGCCGCGCGCGGCCCAGAAGGCTCCCTCAAGGCCAATAGCGGCAGGCACGCTTTTGAGGCCGTGGACGCGGTCGTGTTCCGCATCCTGGCAGGCATAGAGCACGTCGAATCCGGCGACCCAGAAGAGAACTGCGGCAGTCAGCACCAGGATGCGCGCATCCAGGTCACCGCGGACGGCAATCCATGCAGCCGCAGGCGCGATTCCCAGTGACAACCCCAGGACGAGATGCGACCAGCGCGTGAATCTCTTTGTATAGGAATACAGCAGCAGAATGGCCAATGCGACGGGCGAGAGCAACAACGTGAGGCGATTTAATCGCGAGGCCGCGAAAATGAACAGCGCAGACATGAAGACTGTGAAGGCTGCGACGAAGCCGCGGGTCAGCAATCCAGCAGGAATGGCGCGCATGGCGGTGCGCGGGTTTACCGCATCGAGATCGGCATCGGCCCAGCGGTTAAATGCCATCGCTGCTGAGCGCGCCGTTACCATGCAGACAATGATCCACAGCAACTGGGCTGCGCTGGGCCATCCATGGGCGGCGAGCATGGCTCCAGTTAAGGCGAATGGAAGCGCAAAAATGGAGTGCTCCCACTTGATCATCTCCAATGTTGTGCCGATGCTGCGCAACAGTGCCATCTGGTCTTTCGATCTCCTGTTACCAGTGTAAGTCAGAAAGAAAACGGCCTCGCGATGAGAGGCGAGGCCGCATTTATCGAAATGAAGGATAGACGTTACTTCTTTTCCGGCTGCCCTGCCACTTGCAGATTGTTGGTGACGCTGAAGACCCCAGGCACGGAGTTTGCCCGGATTCCGGCGGCGTCTTTATCGCCCTTACTATCGACTACGCCATAGAGGGTGACGTGACCGTTCTGCACAGAGATGCGGATCGGCTTACCCGGATCAATCGCATATTTGTTCAGGCTGGGAAAACCATAGACGGCCCGGAAGACGGCAATGCGAATGCGATCATCCATTGGCGAAACAGGATCGACCTGGATATCGTTGATGACGTCCTTTACACCTTTGGTGTTGGCGGCTACCGCGACGGCTGAGTCGGCATCGACTGGACCATAGGCATGGCCGGACAGCGTAACTACGCCGTTCTGCACGTTGACACCGATGGCATTGAATGCCGTCGTGCCGTAACCGACACGGTCATATTGGATGGCTTTCACCAGTTTGTTCTGCAATTCGGCATCGGGAATTTCCGGGCCGGCGACTTCAATCTGGTTCTCTACGCCCTTCACATTCTTAACGCGATGGACGCGCCGGTCGGCATCAGCTTTCTGGTCGTACACATCCACGGTTCCGGTCAATGTGACAATACCATTCTGAACGCTGGCCTGCACATTCTTGAACTGAGACTTGTTTAGAGCATTGTTCTTGATGTCGGCCAGAATCTGATTATCTTTGGCTGCATCCTGCGCAACTGCAAGCGTGGAATGCGGCGCCACGGCAGAAGGTGAAATTGTCAGCAAAATCGCCGCTACAGCTGGAACAAGACTTCTTAATACAATCCTCATGTCATGCTCTCCTGGCTTGCTGCATGTTTATAGCGCGAAATGACATCTCAAGTCCGCCAATAACAAATTTGCAGCGTCATTCACTTCGGACACATTCTACCTTCATTTGGATGCGCGGTTACTTAAAATTCTTTTGTAACTATCGATAACGCCTGTGCACCTTGAACAGAAGGCTGAAAACGCCGGATTCGTCGCGCACAGCAAGAATGGATACGGTGGGCGTGACATTCACCTCAGCCTGAATCAACTGCTGCGCGGTTGAGTTGATGTTCGTGGCGTAAGTAAGGGTGGCATTTTTGGAGACCTGCTGCGCTACGGTGATGCGCGCGGTGGAGTTGCCGACGGAGCCTACCCAGGTCGGGTCAATCTTGACGCTTCCGCCACCAAACAGCTTCTGGATGCGACTGCTGATGGTTGCATTCAGCGCTCCGCCCAGCAGCGCATCGGCTGTTGTGTTTACTCCGGCCTGCTGCGCCTGCATCGAGTAAATCTGTTGCTCCTCCTGCGTGCGGCCCATGGCCAGGAGAGAAAAGATGTCCTGCTGGGACAATGGAGGCTCTGAGCGGAATGTCGGGCTGAGGTTGCTGGGCGTGCCGTGCAGTCCGATGGTGATGTCGTAGTCCTCGACGCGCGCCGTGGCGTCGAGATCGATGATCGGCTCAATGCGCACAGGATTGCTGAAATAAATATCTCCGTGCTGGAGCTGATATTTTGTGCCGGCGAAGGTTGCGCTGCCTTCCGTGATATTGATGTGCCCCAGCACGGTAGGCTGCGCCACTGTCCCGCGTATGCGCAAATCCACATCACCGGCGAGCTTTGCAAATGAGTTCTGGAAATCCAGCTCAGGCGATGAGGTGATGTGAATATCCAGGCGGATGCGGTTAGAAAACGCGTTCTGGTCCGGCGGCGGCGCAACGCCGTTCGATGGGCCAGCAAAGCTGGCGAAGTCCAGGTTGGGACTGATGGTAAAGCGGGTCAGCAGAACATTGCCGCTCAACAGAAGACTGTTCTGCGTCCCCTGGAGACGCAGCTTCGTGTTGATCATGGAGCTGATGCCGGTGGGATAGCGAATACGGATTGCTGTTCCCGTCGCCGTAAGGTCAGCGTAAATGCCCTGTTGATAGGTGACATACCCGATAATGTTCACCTGGCCGCCGCCGGTCATCCCGGTCAGGTTCTTTACCTGCAGACGGTCCTGATCGAATTCAAGCGTGCCGTTCAACTGGCTCACGCCATTCGGAACGCCCTCAAGGTTCATAGCGGCATTCGTGAGCTTCACCTGGCCGGTTAAATCGGGATGGTCTAATGAGCCGCCCGCATCAAGATTAAATTTGACCTGACCGGAAGAAGTCACATTTTGATTGATTGTTTGCAGCAGCTTCAGATTGATGTCGCCCTGTGTTCGGACATTGATCAGATGATTGGTCCGGAATACGCCGATTCTGCCCTGCGCGCGCAGATCGGTGTTATCTCCGGTAATGTGCAACGGATCCAGCCTGAGAATGCCGCTGATCAGCTGCGCATGCAGTGGCCCATCACTTTTCAGAGGGACACCGCCGACAGCGAGCGAGAGCTGGCTGATCTGCGCCTCGCCCTGCAATTGTCGAGGCTGACGCAGTGGGCCGGACATATTCACGTTACCGGCAATCGAGGAATGCCATGTCACGCCCTGCACATGAAACATCTCCATGAACGGATCGACATCGAGGTTTGTAAGAGCGGCGCGCGCCTGCGTGTTGTAGTCGCCTGACAGAGCCGTTTGCCCGGTCACCTGCAAAGATGCGGTCCCTAGACGTCCATTCAGCGTCAGCAGCAGGTTCTGATGATCGGTATGCGCTTCGAGATCAACGGCGCCGTTTGTTTCCTGACCCACAGTTATTTTTGTCAGATGCGCGCTGGCCTGAATGGACGGGGAATCCACCGTTCCGGAGCCTTTGGCTGAGAAGACAAGCTGCCCGCTAAGAGGGTATTTCGCCTTTCTAAAATGCTCCGTATGGGTCAGGTCAAAGCCTTTGCCTTCCGCCTGGAAATGAAACTGCTTTGAGCGGATATCATAACCGCCATTTCCGGTGAGCTGCCCGCCATTTTGCAACAGCAACAGCTTCGATACGCCGAGCTCTTTTCCGGCAAACCTGAGGTCGGCGTTCAGGCTGCGATACGGTTCGCCGTATGCCTGCCCGCCCTGAATGGACAGATGGCCGCCGCCATTCAGATTTCCAAGCTGGCCGCCTGCATGGGCATTCAGGTTGAGGGTGCCGGTTACGGGAAGATTTTCTCCTGCAATGGCAAGGACCTGATCGAGCGCGGCGTCCTGCACCTTCACGTCTGCATTGATCGCCGAATCGTCGTCAAATGCATAGCGGCGGGCGGTGAACTGGTGCGCGTGTACCTCGCCAGAGGCATGAATGGAAGTCTTGCCACGCGTGAGAGTAGCCTGCTGCAAGGCAATCAGCCGTGAAGAATATTCGGCATCGGCTTCAAGAGAATCCCAATGGACAGTTTTCTGCGTGGCGGCCGCTGGCGGCGGGACCTGCGTGTCTGCCGGCTCTGTCCCTTCGGCAGGTTGCGTAACCGCAGTGGGAGCAGTTGGAGCCGGCAGAAGGATATCGAAGTTGCTCGCGATGAGATGTCCCTTTACGTCCGGGTCGGGAATGCTTCCTGACACTGTCCCGTGGAACTGCGCCTGCCCTTGCAATCGCAAAGGCAGAGCCTGCACACCTTTCTTTCCCTGCGCGGAAACACCGAGCGCGGTCAGCGCCTGATCAAATTCCGCGAGATTGGTTGTCTCTAGGTTTACCTGCAAGGTGGATGGCCGACTGATTGGGTAAACGCCGAGGCCACCTGAGACCTCAATCTGCGTAGCCGGGGTTTGCACCTGCAATTGCCTGATCTGCACGCTGCCGTTTTTTTGGAGATACGTCGCATCCACAATACCCGACATGGGCACTTCGCCATCAGGCGTATGCGCAGAGGGTGTGAGCGTCACGCGGGCTTGTGCCGTAAGATCAGAGGCGTCTCCACTCCAGTCGAGATTTCCCTCTCCGGAAGCGATTGTGTCGAATCCAAGCTCTTTGTAGGCCGGCGGGGCCACCATCGGCATCAGCTCGCGTAACGTTATGCCGCGAAAATTCGAGCGAATCGTTCCCCGGCGCACGGAGGCTGACGCAGGCTGGTCGGGCTGCGCCAGTGCTTCGCCCAGCCAATGCGCAATATGCATCTCGGCGTCCACGCTGCCCCCCCCGGGCAGGCGGACACGAATGCCGGTGAAGGCCAAATCATTTTCTGTTGCGTGAAGCGCGGTATCGACATTTACTCCGGCAGCATGAAAAGTTCCGGAGTGGTATCCAGCATTGGCTACTTTTGCGTGTCCGTTAAGAACAAACTGCCGTTTCGTTCCCTGCCCTTTCACATCCAGATCGACTACGCCTCGATCTACGCCCTCAACCGGCGCAAAGGCCATGACTTCCCTGACATCGATTCTGCCCTGCGCGGTCAGGTTCCACTGCGGATTGTTAAAGTCCTGAAGGCTGGCCGTTGCTTTAAGCAGCGATGGCCCGGTCTGTAATTGCAGCTCTGACACATTCAGCGTGTTGCGCCCCATATCGACCAGCAAGTCAAGCTTCGACCGGACTTCCGGGTTTTTTCCGCGCTGCGCAGTAATATCAGCGGCATGCAGCTTCGCGATGTAGTGGTCCTGCGGTGGGTAGTACGTAACCAGGACGCCGAGATCATTCGCAGCGAGGTCAAAGGGAGTGGCCTTCTGATTGATTAAGACGATCCCATTGCGAATCTCTGTTCGTCCCACTTTGAGATCGAATATCTCGTTCTTCACAGACTTGTTGCTGCTTTGCGCTTTAGGGCGAGGCTGATTTGTAGATCCGTCGGGATAAACGATGAGATGGATGACCGGGTGATCGGCTTCCAGGTAATTCAGATCGATGCGCGGATGAATGAATGAAAGAACTTTAATGCGGACATAAATGCGGTCGGCATGCGCGTAGGGAGTCTCATTCGCTGCTTCGAGGCCATGAATCGTCAGATTGTCTGCCTCGAATGCCAGATGCCGTATGGACCATCGAAACGCGCCCAACTCTACGCGACCGCCGGTGGCTTTCTCCAGCGTGGCAATCAGCTTCTCGCGAACGAAATTTTCGAACTGCGGCGTGGTGGCGTACCAGATCAAACCGCCAACCGCGATCATGATGATGATTACAACTACAGCAAGAACGCGCAGCCAGGTGCGTTTCTTTCGTGCTGGCGACGTAGAAGCTTCAGGAAGATTCGCAGGCTGTGTGCTCATGCGCCGCCTCCCGTGTCTTCATCTTCGCTGGTGCTTTGCCCGAATTTGGGATCGAGAATCTGCACGCTTCCCTGATCGCGCAAGCTCTGTAGCCAGTCACGCAGCATGGAGTTCACCTGCTGCTGCACCAGCACTTCACGGATGCGCGACTGCGTGCTCTGCAGCGTAGGAGGCCTTTCCTTCATCTTCTCGAAAGCCGGCACAACTGCTTTTTGATAGTAGTTTTGAATGTCTTGCCTGGAGATACGGATTCCTGCGCCGAAGCGCGCGTCAATAAACTTGAGAATTTCCATGCGCTGACGCCAGCGCTGCTCTGCCTCTTCCTCTGTGAGGCCGTTTTGCTTCAGGAATTTTTCCCAGCCTTCATGCGTGGCGCAGTTCAGCTGTCTGCAAGCTGGAAGTTGCGTACGCAGCTCTTCCAGGCTTTTCTTTACTTCTGCATCACTGACTGAATAATTGATCTGCTGCTGCGCCTTCATCTGCTGCAGAATCAAAGCGCGACGGATCAGTCGCTGGGCGGCATTGAGTTCCGTATTTTGCCCGGCAGGCACGGTGATGGGCTGCAGAGCCGCAAGCCGCATCTCTTCATGAACATCGCTTTCCAGCAACACATCACCGTTTACGATGGCGATGACGCGGTCGAGCACAATGGGGGTGTCTGATTTCTGCGAAGCAGCGTCAGGTGCGGATTCCTGGGCAGATGCCGTCAGGCACAAGCCGGCAAGCACCGCAACGAGCGCTGCCAGTCTCCGAAGGTGCCTACGATTCGTCATCAGAATGCCTGCCCAATGCTGAAGAAGAAGTTGAAATGGCCCGCTTCGCCTACGTGCGGCGCAATCGGGTTTGTCGGCGTGCTGGAGTAATCAATGATGACCGGGTAAATCGGAGGATTCAGGTTATAGCTGAAATCAAGGCGTATCGGACCGACCGGTGTGTGATAGCGCAAACCAACTCCGAGAGCATGTGAAAAATAATTGAAGCTGCACAGTCCGGCCCCCCCTGTGCTTGAATGAGGATGCTTGACTGATTGCGCCGCTTCATCGAGCACACGGCAGCCGGCCCTATCCGGCTGGCGGAAACGGATAAAGCTAGGCCAGATATCAGACCCGTTCTCGAAAACATTACCCATGTCATGGAACAGAACAAAGCCCAGGCTGGTGCCCACGTATGGCAGCATGGGATTCGGCATGCGCAACTCTGTGCTGTTGATAAATGCGCCGGCGCCGCCGATAGGAAATCCGGTCAGCGAGTCGCGTGGGCCTGCGCCGTTAATGCCAAAACCGCGATGCGATTGCGCGCCGCCGGCATAGAGTCGTTCCGGCAGAGGAATCAGTGATTCATCTCCCGTTCCATAGGAGCGCTCGACTGCAATACGCGTGCTGCGGGCCACTATCCAGTTATTGAGCTTGCCGAACCGGTAATAGCTGGAATTTGTTCCATCAAGCCGATTGAAGTTCGCCTGTGAGCCGAAATGCGAATCGGCCCAGCTTTCCTGAACAGTGTTATACGTTCCGCTTGTGGCATCGAGTGGCGTAGGCACTCGCGTATCGCGAATCCAGGTGACGCCGGGGCCGCCCACGCGCACAGGCTGTGAAACCAGCGGAATTTCATTCGGCGCGACCTGGACGCTGTTCGGATCAACCTTCACACGGCGATAGCTGAACTGGTAAATGAAGGTGTTCGGTTTGTTGACCAGATGCGACACGCGCACGGTCCCTTCCAGGCGCGATGAAGCATAGGTGGTCACGTCCTGGGCATTGGTGTAGCCGCCGGTGACAATCAGGTTGAACTTAGGATTGTCGAAAAGATGCGGATTGGAGAAACTCAGCAGCACCCGCTGCTCCAGCGTTCCGTAGGTACTGTTGAGAGAGACTGATTTGTCCGTCCCGCGAAGATTAATACGCGAAACGTTGAACAGGAAGGCCGGGCTTACGCCCGTTTTTCCATTCGGACTGCACTTGTATGTTGAGGGGTTAATGCCCAGCTGGATGAGCTGTTCCGGCGTGAAGTTTTTGCAGTTGGTCTGGGGATTACCCGTCTGCGCCTGAAAACCGAACCCGTAGCTCAGGTCCCAGCGGCGCGCTTCCGTAAATTGCAGCAGGACATTCTTGCGCAGCTCATCTCCCTGCGGGTTCTGCACCGCAGTGTTGACCTGATTGAAGAGGGTAAGATCGTAGAGCCTGCGCTGAGTATCCAATAACGCTGTCTGATTCAGCGGATCGCCTGGATGAATCAGAACTCGGTCTTCCACAGTGCTGGGGCGCGTGTAATGCAGGCCGGAAATCAGCACACGATTGACGAAAACCTGTTCGCCTTCCGTGACATGGATGGTTACATCGATGAGATTTGGGTTCCGGGACGATGGCTGCTGCTGAAGATTTACCTGGACATTATTAAAGCCGTGGCTCAGGTAATAGGTCAGGATCGAATCGCGGTCCTGTGTTACATTCAGCGATGAATACGGTTGTCCTGACTGCGTATTCAACAGCGGGATCAGCTCTGACATCTGGACCTTGCTTGTGCCGTCAATCACATAGGCGCCAATTCGCTGCTGGATACCTTCATCAATGGCGTAATTTACGCTGATCTGCGCCACCTTTGATTTCTGCCCGGCTTTACTTGTCTCTACGTCTTTGACATGCGGCGTGACCTTTACATTGCTGAAACCATTGCTTTGATACAACGCAGTAATGGCGTTCACATCTGCCTGCGCCAGCGCCTGGCTGTAGAGCCCACGACGGTTCACGATGTTCGACTTTGTCACACTTAAACGGGGCAGGATCAGGTTGGTATCGAAATATTTGTTCCCGCTGACGGTCACAGCCACCACCTGATGCTTCACCCCGAGCGTGACATTAAACGTAATGAGCGCGTGCTGCGGGTCTTTCTTCTGCTCACTGTGCGTTACCTTTACGTCAAAGTACCCTTCGCGCTGGAAATAATCACGAATGCGGCGGTCGCCTTCCGTCAGCAGATCTTCATCCACAGTCCCCTCTTCATAGACCGGCACCAGATTCCTGATCTTACCTTTGCTTAACGAGGCCCCATCAACGGTGATCTGCACAATGGGCCCGCGGTCCGCTGTGAATCCATAATCCAGATGGTTCACCGGGGGCTGATAGTCCCGCGAGTCCAGCTTGAGACTGGCTTCGAGGCGGTCATTCTTCTGATAATTCTTGCGCAGACGTGTAAGAGCATTGCTCACCGTGTCACGCGTTACTTTTGCCCCCTCCTTGAGCTTGCCTTTTTTTCGAAACTGATTGACGGACATGCCGCTGTCGCCCTTTACCGCCACGTCGCCAATACGCGCCTGCTTTCCCTGCTCAATCTGAAAAGCGACGTTGACTTGCGAGTTGGCTGTATCGATGCTCGTACTCGCGAATATTTTTGACTGGTAATAACCGTTTTCGTTCAACGTTTGTTGTAAGAGGGTCTGCGCCTGCAGCAGCTTATTGTCGGTGAATACAGTCCCGGCGTTCATGCGCGTAGAGCGCTCCAGCACGCCGGAAAGCCGCTCGCTTTTGACACCATTCACAGTCACGCGTCCGATAAAAAGATTCGGCACGCCGGTGAAAATAATGGTCACGGCGTTTCCATGCCGAATGCCTTCTACCGCAATGGTCTTGTACAGGCCGGTTTCAAAAAGGCGGCGGAGACTATCGCGAGCTTTCAGAGGATCAAGAGGCTGATGGGGTTGCAAAGCCAGCTGATCGGGTAACGGAGCGAGTCGATCAACTGAAATTCCCTTAAACTCGATGGACTCCACCTGCAATCCGGCCCAGCTGCGCAGCGTGATGTCCTGCCGGCTTGCTGGAGCAACTGGTTGCTGCGCGCTCTGCGCCATTGCACAGGCACAGACGCAAAGGTATAACACCAGACAGAACAACATGGCGAGGCCGGACCAATGCAAGTCCTTTCGGCAGATACTTGTCCAGGATTTGCCACGAAAATCCAATCGGCCCCTCGAAAAAATGAGATGCAGCCCCGCACACTTTAATAACCCACCTTCACTACCGAATGAAGGTCCTGTCCATTCTCTATACTAATCAGGAACAGAAGAAACACGCATATGCCGAAGGCCCAGTTTACAGAGAGATATTCACGTCAGATTTTGTATCCCGGAATCGGCATTGATGGACAGGAAAAGCTTCAGTCATCGCATGTAGCTCTGATTGGTTGCGGAGCCACAGGGGCCGCCGCTGCCAGTCTTCTGGCCCGTGCCGGCGTGGGCACGTTAACGCTCATTGATCGTGATTACGTGGAAGAGAGCAATCTGCAGCGCCAGGTGCTCTTCGATGAGGAGGACGCGCGGCTCGCCTTGCCTAAGGCGGAGGCGGCCCGCAGAAAAATAGCTCTCTTTAACAGTGAAATTAGTGTCCGCGCTCAGGTAACTGATCTGGTCCCGGCAAATATTCACGCGCTGCTTGAAGGCGCGGACCTGGTTCTGGATGCCACCGACAATTTCGAGACCCGTTATCTGATCAATGACTACGCCGTAGAACAGGGCAAGCCCTGGATTTACGCCGCGGCTATTGGCGCATATGCCGTCACTATGAATATTCTTCCGGGCGAGACCGCCTGCCTTGCCTGCATCTTCCCCAAGCCTCCGGGCGGAACGGTGGAGACCTGCGATACCGCCGGCATTCTGAATTCCGCCGTTAACCTTGCCGCATCCATCGAAGTAACCGAGGCATTTAAATTGCTTACCGGAGCAAAAGACAAGCTGCGGCGCACCTTGCTCTCTTTCGATTTATGGACGAATGAACGCTCGGAAGTCACAGCATCTGGGCCTGACCCTGCCTGCGAAGTCTGTCAGCTACGCAATTTTGCTCATCTTCGCGGCGAAGAACGGCCCCATATCACGCTTTGCGGACGTAATTCTGTCCAGATTCATGAACATCATCGGCCCGTGGATTTTGCCGAAATGGAAACCAGGCTGCGGCCTCATGGGAAAGTCCGGTCCAACAATCTGCTGCTCCGCTTTGAGCGCGGCGAGAACGTCATCACGGTTTTCCCCGACGGACGGGCCCTGATTCAGGGCACAACCGATGTTACTCAGGCGCGCAGCCTCTATGCTCGCTTTATCGGTTCCTGAGCTTACAACTCATACTCTGGCAACCATTTGCATGGAAGTGTCTTCTCACTAACAATTCGCAGATTAACATTGGGAATATCTTTCCATGAGCCTGGCTTACCAGACCAAATCAAGCAAGGGATTGACGGATAAAACAAAGCGTGGAATTTTCAAGGCAGGTGACGTGCGGATGACAGCAGGACCGACACAACCAAAACCCGTTCAGCATATGCGCAGAAATCCCCCGATTGCAGGTGAAGCTGAGGCAATTGCCAAAGCGCAGAACGGCGATGCGCAATCATTTGAAATGCTCTATTCTCTGCACAAACGCCGGGTCTATTCACTGTGTCTGAGAATGTTGGGGAACGTAGCAGAAGCTGAAGACCTGACCCAGGAAGCGTTTCTGCAGCTTTATCGGAAAATCGGAACCTTCCGCGGTGACTCGGCCTTTTCTACATGGTTACACCGGCTGGCTGTGAATGTGGTCCTCATGCACCTGCGCAAGAAAGGGCTGCCTCAGGTATCACTGGAAGAAACCCTTGAACCTTCCCAGGAAGATGGGCCACGCAAAGACATTGGAGAGCGTGACCTCGTTCTCTCAGGCTCACTGGACCGTGTTGCGCTTGAGCGCGCGGTAGAAAATCTGCCTCCCGGCTATAGACTGGTCTTTGTTCTGCATGATGTGGAAGGCTATGAACATAACGAAATCGCCGATATGCTGAACTGCTCGATTGGCAACAGCAAATCGCAACTGCACAAAGCGCGCATGAAGCTGCGCGATCTTTTACGTTCCGGGCAGCGGAAAGAGGAGATCGCATGAGCGCGAGTGACAAGCAAGACGGGAAATCAATGAACTGCGCGGAATTTCAGGAAAAATTGCCTGAACTGTTTGAGTCAGGCGCAAACGTAAGCAGCGAAGAGCATGTGCTCGGGTGTGAGAATTGCGCTGCTCTGGTGCGTGACCTTGAATACATCGCCTCACAGGCCAAGCTGCTGCTCCCGATCCACGATCCCAGCCCTGCAGTCTGGGACAACATTCAATCTGCCATTCGTAGCGAGAAGGGCTCCGGTGCTGTGCCCGCAAGCAAACGCTCATAGCTTCAAAGGGCAGGCGTTCTTATAATGCAGAGAACTCATGGAGATGATGGCACAACTCCCCTCTCGCATCTCGCGCATCGTGCTCGTGGGATTTATGGGCGCCGGCAAATCAACTGTCGGCGCATTGCTGGCGCAACACCTGCGCTGGCAGTTCCTCGACGCCGATCGTGTTCTCGAAGAGCGCGTGGGCGCTTCTATCGCTGAAATCTTTGCGAAAGATGGAGAGGCAGCCTTCCGCTCTCTTGAATCCCAGGTGATCCGGGATCTCTTGAGTAGATCCGGCCTGGTGCTGGCCTTAGGGGGCGGCGCCGTCGAAACTCAAACGGTCCGTGAAGCCTTGCAGAATACCCAGGAGACCTGCGTTATCTTCCTCGAAGCGCCGCTTGAAGTGATGATCGCCCGCTGCGAACACCAGCCCGGCGCGGACGTTCGCCCCGTCCTGAACGATCGCGGGCAGCTGCGCCGCCGGTTTGATTCCCGGCTTCCGCACTACAGAAATGCGCATCTTGTGATAAAAACGGAATCGCTTACGGCAGAAGAGACTTCATTACATATATTCAACGCTGTCAATTCCCTGCTAAAGGAAAACGCGCCGGCATGAGCAATCTTCCGACCTCGGTGGAAGCTGACGTCAAGTCCGAAGCAGAAATTCGGCGCTCACGTTCACTGCGCAGCGACATTGTTTTTACATTCGCTCTGGCCATCGGGCTCTATCTGGCATGGCTTGTCCGCGATGTGCTTGTCATTCTCTATGTAAGCGCGCTCTTCGCCGTAGTGCTGATGCCGGTGGTCAACGGCATCATGAAGCTGCATATCGGCCGCTGGAATCCCGGCCGCGGCATTGCCATTCTGATCCTGTTTCTGGCGGTTGCAGGCTTTGCGACGCTATTCTTCGTTTTTGCGCTGCCGCCTGTCGTACGCGATATACGCGAGTTCATCAACGAACTGCCCACGCGCGGCCCGGAGTTGCTGTCGCGCATCCGCCATGTTCCCTTCCTGCAGCGCCTGAATATCGCCGCTCTGAACGCCAAACTGCAGGATTTTGCGACAAATTTCGCCACGTATCTCGTTTTTTCCATCCGCCATTGGGCAAATAAGCTCTTTGACATCATTACAACTATTGTTCTGACGGTCTACTTCATGCTTGAAGGAGAAGCCGCTTACCGCTGGTGCCTCAGCTTTTTTCCCGTCGCCATGCGACAACGGCTGGATGTGACTCTGGCCCGGGCGGAAATCCGCATGGGCAAATGGCTCCTCGGCCAGGGCACGCTCATGCTGATTCTTGGCGTTTCCAGCACCATCCTTTTTGTCGCGCTGGATGTTCGCTATGCCTATGCTCTCGGCGTCCTGATGGGCATTTTTAACATCATTCCGATTGCCGGCGCAGTCATCACCGTTACCCTGGCTCTTCTGGTAGCTGCCATCGATTCCTGGGGACGCGTTCTTGGCGTTCTGATCTTCTATGCCATCTATGCGCAGGTTGAGACGTCCTATCTTACCCCGCGCATCATGCGCTCCAGTGTGGATCTGCCCGGTCTGGCCATTCTTGTTGCTCTGTTGCTGGGGGCGGCCTTCGATGGCATCGTCGGCGCGCTGGTCGCCGTGCCTACTGCCGTTTTGGTGGCAGTCCTGCTTGATGAATACGCGATTAAGCAGGAGCCGATTATCGCCAAACCGCATCCCATTGAGCCGTAATCCTGACTTGAAAACTTTTACACGTGCAGGACCCACGCCCGACGCTCACCGCATCCCTTGTTATCATGAGGAGTGGCCTTAAGCGCACAATTCCATCCTTTGCCGGCAGCGCAACCATGATGCCGACCGCCCCCGTATCTCCCGTGGTCTCCGCGTCTCCGATGCTGGAAGAAGCCGACACAATTACCAGCACTGGCGTGTCCGCTGTTGAACACCCGCATCTGAGGGCAGGAGAAACAGCCTCTCGCATCGCTGATTATGCCGAGCTGTTCAAATTTCGCGTCACCGCCCTTGTCGTGATGACAGCGTGGGCAGGTTTTTATCTTGGATCGATGCGCAGCGGCATCAGCAGCATGCAGCCCGGACTCATTGCTGCTCTCCTCGGCATTGGCCTCGTCTCTGCCGGCTCGGCCGCACTGAACGAGGCGCTCGAGCGCAAACTTGATGCAAAGATGATCCGAACCGCGCAGCGGCCGATGGCCTCGGGCCGCATCAGCCTGCCGCATGGTGTGCTGATGGGCATGCTCGCCATTGTCGCAGGAGCGCTCTGGCTTACATACGAAACAAATCTCATCACCGGCACGCTGACGCTCCTTACGGCTTTCAGCTATGTCGCCATCTATACGCCGCTCAAGCGTCGAACAACACTGGCGACCTTCATCGGAGCATTTCCCGGAGCCATGCCGCCGCTGCTGGGCTGGACAGCAGCCCGCGGGATCATAGAATGGCCTGCCGTAGCTCTGTTTGCAATTTTGTTTGTCTGGCAATTTCCTCATTTCATGGCGATTGCATGGCTCTACAAGGAAGACTATGGCCGCGCAGGAATCCGCATGCTCCCTGTGGTCCAGCCCGACGGCTGGTCAACAGTACTCGAAGCGCTGACCTATGCCGTGCTGATGATTCCTGTCAGTCTTTTGCCGGTTTATCTGCATGTCGCAGGCAAAATTTATGGCGCAACAGCGCTGCTGCTCGGTCTGGCGTATCTCGCATACACCATTCGCTTCGCCCGTATCACACGCGCGCGCAGTATGGTCGAATCAAAAATGTATGCGCGCGATTTGCTGAAAGTCAGCGTGATTTATCTGCCCGTGCTGCTCACAGTGCTGATGCTCAACGCGATAGGAAAGTACTGATTGATGGCAACTGTAACTCACACGACTGCCAGCTTTAAAACAAGTCAGGCGCAAAACGCCAAAGGCGAGATTCAGCCGATTACGCTCATCAATCTCAGCCATAACTATGGCGAGAGACTGGCTCTCGACCATCTCACGTTTCAAGTACGCCCGGCTGAAATCTTCGGACTTCTCGGCCCAAACGGCAGCGGCAAAACTACCCTTTTCCGCATTCTTTCCACACTGATGGTCCCCACCGGCGGCCAGGCATTGCTGCAGGGGTTCGACGCCGCGCGAGAGCCGAACAAAGTCCGCCAGCAGATCGGGATTGTCTTTCAGGCACGCAGCCTCGATCTCAAGCTCACTGTGGCTGAAAATCTAAAGCATCAGGGTCATCTCTACGGACTGAAGGGCGCGCAACTAAAACGCCGCATTACTGAAGTCCTCTCCCGTGTCGGACTTTTTGACCGCGCAAAGGATGCTGTTGAAACTCTTTCCGGCGGCATGCAGCGCCGTGTCGAACTGGCCAAAGGGCTCATCCATTCCCCTTCTGTCCTTCTGCTCGATGAGCCTTCTACCGGACTTGATCCCGGCGCACGCCGTGATGTATGGCAGTATCTGCACATGCTCCGCGATGAAGAGGGTGTGACAGTACTCGTCACTACGCACCTGATGGAAGAAGCTGAACACTGCGACCGCCTCGCAATCTTGAATGAAGGAAAGCTTGTTGCTCTCGGATCGCCCTTCGAACTGAAGTCCCAGATCGGCGGAGATGTCATTACCTTTGAAACTGCGAGCGAAGCGGACGCCGCGGAGCTTTCGCAAAAGATCGCCAATCGTTTCATCGTCTTGCCAACCGTCCTCGGAAACAGTGTCCGCCTGGAACGCGATCAGGGACACAAATTTGTCACCGATGTGGTGGAAGCATTCCCCGGAATCGTCGAAGGCGTGTCGGTAGCGAAGCCGAGCCTTGAAGATGTCTTCATTCAGCGGACCGGCCATCGCTTCTGGACAGAGGCGCAAAGCAACGCAGAGGAGCAGGCATAATGGCAACCATCACATCCATGGCTCCTGCGCCGCGCATTCATCAGGTTAAAAAAGTCGGCATCTGGACGCCGGCCTACACGCTCTGGCTGCGCGAAATTGTTCGCTTTTATCGCCAGAAGGCGCGCGTCGTCGGCGTCATCGCCTCGCCTTTGCTTTTCTGGTTCGTCCTCGGATCGGGATTCGCGCACAGCTTTCACGGGGGCAGTGCCGGCACCGATCAATATCTGGGATACTTCTTTCCCGGCGCTGTGGTCATGATTGTGCTCTTTACTGCGATCTTCAGCATGATGTCGCTCATCCAGGACCGCAATGAAGGCTTCCTGCTTTCCGTGCTCGCCGCGCCTGTGAGCCGGTCATCCATCGTATTGGGCAAAGTGCTTGGCGGAGCCACGCTGGCTGCCATTCAGGGCATCGTTTTCCTCGTCTTCGCGCCTCTGGTCGGGGTGCATACGAGTCTGTCTGCCATCGCAATCAGTATTGCGACCATCATCATGATCAGCTTTGAGCTGACCGCCCTCGGCTTCGCCATTGCATGGCCTATGGATTCGCCCCAGGCCTTCCACGCTATTGTGAACCTGATTCTGCTGCCGCTCTGGATGCTCTCCGGCGCGCTCTTTCCTGCCAGTGGAGCGTCGGGCTGGCTGCGCATTCTCATGCAGATCAACCCGCTCACGTATGGAACCGATGCGCTGCGCAACGCGCTCTTTCCATCGCAGGCGACTGCCTTCTCGCTGAATGTGAATCTGGCCGTTACGATTGCGTTCTGTGTCTTTGTATTTGCCGCATCCTGGGCCATCGTCAACCGGAGAACAAACAAACCTGCAGCATAATTTTTACCGAAGTTGTCATCCTGAGCGGAGCGACCGAAGGAAGCGCAGTCGAAGGATTGCTTTAACTTTCAATCAACAGTGGTTGCCTCGGATCGAAGGATTTCACTTCTAAGCCTTGAAGAACATGACTAAAAGCCAGATGCAACCTATTGAAACCGCTGCCCGCGCTCCCATCGCCACGATCATTGGCATCAGCGTCGTCGCTACGCTTTTTCTGCTTTGGCTGGTATACGTGCACCCGCCATCGCAGGAATACGCCTCACGCCTGCTCTTCCTTCC
>Ga0070740_10003131_pt1 | contig 18058 bp, 12 predicted proteins | sample Coa_R2_FD_67286 | JGI IMG/M metagenome (GOLD analysis project Ga0070740, IMG submission 67286) | Surface soil microbial communities from Centralia Pennsylvania, which are recovering from an underground coalmine fire - Coalmine... | ecosystem: Environmental > Terrestrial > Soil > Unclassified ... | reverse complement strand
GTCGCGCCCTGATACATCCAGTCATACCCGGTTTGGTTGCCGAGAATCACCACCGCATTGGCCGTGGACTCGCCGGTTTTAGCCGTGAGGGTGCCCGTGACCGTTCCGCGCCGGCGCGGATAATCCTGCTCGCTTTCGTCCAGCCAGGCGTAAGGCCAGTTGGACACCATCAGGGCGGCCTCGTTTTGTGCATCCTGCCAGAGTTGCAGGTGATTGGTGCCTGTGTTGGCATACATGAAATACGGACCGATAACCTTCGTATAAGTCTGACCGGCAGCGACACTGGGTGCGGGACTGGAACCGAGGCCGTGACCTTCAAAGTCGTCGTTATACATATAATTGCCGGATACGGCGCCCTTCAACTTAGTCGGGCCGCCGTTGATAAATTCGGCGCTGCCGAGAATCGTCCAGACCCCGATAGTTTCCGTCGAAGCGCCCCAAACCGGTCGCGCGGTAGTGCTCGGCCCTTGATAACTGCTGTAGTCATACTTCGTCCAGGTGGGATGCAAATCGGAAGTCAAACCACACGGCTGGGTGTAAGCCGGCCAGCCCGGTTCGTAGTTCGTGCCGGTGGGCCGGGTCCAATAGTTCGTGTAAGGCAGAATCACCACTTCGGCAGGCACACCGGCGGAAGTCGAGCCGGGGGGATTGCCGCCGATGCTATAACAGACCGGCACGTCAGAACTCGAAAAGTCCCAGGCGTAATTCACTGAGCCGTCGGAGTTGGTAGATTCGCTGAAGATTGAGCTGAGCCGCCCCTGCCAACTGTCCGCCGTGTAATAGGCCGCCGGTTGGTTGGCGTGGTGCCGCCAGACGGTATAGGTGTAAAAGCCGGCTTCGCCTGCGCGCATGACGTGGTGTTCTGCCCAGTCCCACAGACCGTTCGGATACAGATTGGTGTCGCCCGTTGCGCACGGGTTGCGAATCATCACGTCCACCATCTCCCCGGTGTTCGTCACCACGCTATACGTTGCCCCGTAGCCGTCGTTCACGGTCGTCCAATAATCATTGGTGCCGCTGCCAATATGCGTCAGAGACAGCGCGTAGTCCTGGTGGGGATCCAGCAGATTGGTCGTCGGCAGCGCGACGAGATAAAACGCCGAGACCGAACCGTCGGACTTGCTGAACGTCATCGAGACCAGCCCATTGGCCATCGTGACCGTGCCGTTGCCGTTGTCCGTCAGGGTGACGCTGGAACTGGCGCAGGCCGTGAAGGTCAAACTGATCGCCGCCAAGGCTTGAATCGCCGGCGCCAGTCGGACGTTCTGAAAAGCCATGGTTATCACGCCGCTCATTCTGTGGGATTTTCGCTGGCCGCGGCATCGCCAATTCTGTTCATGCCGGCAAAAATGGGGTTGGTGATTGGTGATTGGTGATTTAGAGTGAAACCGGGCAACAGCAACGGTTCCGGGCGCTGGTTTGAAAAGGATGCGCCGGCCGGCGCGACGAAGATCGAATGGACACTCGGATCAAAATTTGCGGCATCACCAGCCTGGCCGATGCGCTGGCCGCTGTGGAAGCGGGCGCAGACGCGCTGGGCTTTAATTTCTACGAGGGCAGTCCCCGTTACGTGCCGGTAAAAACCGCCGCGGATATTTCCCGGCAACTGCCGTCATTTATCCTGCGCGTCGGCGTTTTTGTGAACGCGGACGAGGACTTCGTCACGCGCGCCATTGGCGAATGCGGCCTGACCCTGCTTCAGTTTCACGGGGAGGAATCGCCGGATTTTTGCCTCCGTTTTGGTTTGCTGAGCATGAAGGCCTTTCGCATCCGCGACGCCGGTTCGCTCCAGCTTATCCCTCAATTTCACACCGACGCTTATCTGCTTGACGCCTGGTCGCCGGACGCTCGCGGCGGCACCGGCGGCGCCTTCAATTGGGACCTGGCGATTGAAGCGCAACGCTTCGGCAAACCGATCTTCCTGGCCGGCGGCCTGACACCGGAAAACGTCGGTGACGCTGTGCGCCGGGTCAGGCCGTTCGGCGTGGATGTGGCCAGCGGCGTGGAAGCGGCGCCCGGAAAGAAAGACGCCGCGAAGATGCGGGCTTTTGTGCGGGCGGTGCGCCGTTGCTCCGCCGATTAACCTTCCAGGCGGCGATGTCGCGGAGAGAGTGAAAGTGCGGGCCGGCGGATTCGCCCTTTTGTTTTCCGGGCGGTTCCGTTTTAATAGCCGGGTGTATTCGCCATCCCTCGAAGAATTTCTGAAGCTGGCGGCGCAGGGAAATCTCATTCCCGTCACGCGCCGTGTCCTGGCCGATTTTGAAACGCCGTTGTCGGCCTACTGCAAAATTCGTGGGCCGGGCGAGTCGTTCCTCTTTGAATCCGTCGAAGGCGGCGAGCATGTCGGGCGCTACTCATTCGTCGGCTGCAACCCGCGCGCCGTCATCAAGCAAACGGGAAATCGCGTCGAAGTCCTGGAAAACGGAAAGGCGGTCGAGATCTTTCGTGTCGGGCGGGGCGCGCCGGTGCCCCACGACGCCGCCGATTCGCCGGCCGGCCGCGTCGTTCGCGACGGCCTGGAAGTGGTTGAATACGTGATGAAGAAATACCGCGCGGTGACCGTGCCCGGCCTGCCGCGTTTCACCGGCGGCGCCGTGGGCTTTATCGGCTATGAATTCATTCACGACATCGAACCGGTTGTGCCGCGCCCGCCGCAGGATGAATTAAAAACGCCGGTGCTCTATTTTCTCATTGCCGATCAGCTTTTGATTTTCGACCGCGTGCAGCAGACCCTCACCATCCTGGTTAACGCGGCTCTGGACGACGCGGCCCATCCGGCGGAAGCCTACGAAAACGCGACCGGCGAGATTGACCGCATTGTTTCCCTGCTGGAACAGCCCAGCGAACATCGCGTCGTGTCGGCGCCGAACGAGGTTTTGCCCGATGAATTTCAATCGAACCAGACCAAGGAAAAATTTTTCACCAACGTCCAAACCGCCAAAAAATACATTTACGCCGGCGACATCATCCAGGTGGTCGGCTCGCAGCGATTTTCCGCGCCGCTCCGGGCCTCCCCGCTGGCGGTCTACCGCGCCGCGCGCCACATCAATCCCTCGCCCTACATGTTTTTGCTGGAACTGGACGGTTTGGCCCTCGTCGGCGCGTCGCCGGAAATTCACGTGCGCTGCGAGGACGGCCAGGTGGAAATCCGGCCCATTGCCGGCACGCGCCGCCGCGGCAAAACTCCCGAAGAAGATGCCGCCCTGGAAAGGGAACTTCGGGACGACCCCAAGGAACGCGCCGAACACGTCATGCTCGTGGACTTGGCGCGCAATGACATCGGGCGTGTTTGCGATTTTGGTTCGGTGCAGGTCAGGGAATTGATGGTTGTCGAGCGCTACAGTCACGTCATGCACCTGGTGACGCAGGTGGAAGGCAAACTGTCCGCCGGCAAAACGCTTTACGATTTGATGCGCGCCACTTTCCCCGCCGGCACGGTGAGCGGCGCACCGAAAATCCGCGCCATGCAGATCATTGCCGAACTGGAGCAAACGGCGCGCGGACCGTATGCCGGCTGCGTGGGCTACTTTTCCTTTAACGGCAATCTGGACACCTGCATCACCATTCGCACCGCCCTCCTCAAGGATGGCCGGGCATACGTGCAGGCTGGCGGCGGCTGGGTGGCCGATTCACAACCCGAAACGGAATTTCAGGAAACAGTCAACAAATCGCTGGCCATGCGCAAGGCCGTGGCAATGGCGGAAGGGTTTGGTCGTTGAGGCAGGCAGCACCGACACCCGGCGAGCCCGTGCCGTTTCCATGTCGGGGCCAATACCTGGTGGTTGCCGGCCCGTCAACGCCGTCGTAATTTTCGCAAACGATGCACGCGCCTGGTTTTCGCCGTTCCCAAAAGCCGGCAGGATTGTCCGCGGCAAGCCGGTTCTGGCGAATGGGGCGGATTTTTCTGGCGCTGACGGCCACAACGCCAGTTGCCGCCGCCCCCAACACCTTTCACACCACCGATGTGCCGAACGACACGGCCTTGATCACCGAAGCCACCAACCATCTGGGGCATTGGATTTGGGCGGCACAAACGCGCGACAAACAAACGGTGCGGCTCTGGCGGGCGTTTGACATTCCGCGCGGCGCGGCCGTGAAGCGCGCCACGTTGTGGATAACGGTGGACAACGGTTACCAGCTTTTTCTGGACGGACGCGAAATCGGCCAGGGCAGCGATTGGCGTTGGGTGACGAAATACGACCTGACGGCGCTGCTGTCGCCGGGCCGGCACGTGCTGGCAGTGTCGGCGTTCAACGACGCGCTGGCGGCGGGCCTCTTGCTGGGGCTGCGGATTGAACTGGCTGATCGCCGGGTCACTGAACTGGTTTCCGACAGTTCGTGGCGCGTGGTGCCCGAAACGGCGCGCGGCTGGACACGACAACGCACCGCGGCGTCGGACTGGCCACCGGCCACCGTCGTCGGCGACATGAACCAGGCGCCGTGGGTGCATTGGCCGATGGGGATTGTGGCCGCTCCCTCGCTGCAGCGGATTCAGACGCATTTCTGGCAGACCGGGTGGTTTCAATTGACGTTGCTGGCAGTTTGCGCGCTGGCGCTGCTGTTCTGTCTTTGGCTGGCGGCGCAACTGGCGGCGCAGACCCGGGCGCAGCGGATCCTGCAGGAGGAACGCGCCCGCATCGCCCGCGACATTCACGACGACCTCGGCGCGCAACTGACGCAACTGGTATTGCAGGGCGAAGTGGCGCAACATGAGCAGCCGCCGGATTCCCCGGCGCGCGCCCAATTCAATCAACTCTGCGAACGGGCGCGCGAAATCTCCCGCGCCCTGGGCGAAGTGGTCTGGGCCGTCAATTCCCGGCGCGACACCGTGCGCGATTTCGCCAGCTACGTTTGCAAATACGCGCAAACTTTCCTGGCGAACACCCCCATCCGCTGCCGCCTGGATGTCGAGCCGGAAATTCCGCCCCTGGCGTTCGACCTGGCGGTGCGGCGCAATCTGTTTCTGGCGGTGAAAGAAGCGTTGAACAACGCCGCGCGCCATTCAGGCGCGGACGAATTGTTCCTGCGGATTCACCGCGGCGACGAAACATTGATGGTGGTCGTCGAAGACAATGGCCACGGCTTTGATCCCTCTCAAGCCAGCGGCAACGGCCTGGTCAACATGTGTCAGCGCTTGAGTGAAATCGGCGGCACGTGCCATGTGGTCAGCCAGCCGGGCGCCGGTTGCGTGGTGACTTTTACCGCGCCGCTGGGCCGCGGCAACAGACGGGTACGGTTCCATGCCGGTGAAAGGACCAGGCCCGTTTCCTCCTGATGCGTTGCCGCGGCGAATCGGTGCCGAATTTGCCGGTTGAACAGGCGGCGGTTCGGCAAGCCTATTTCGTCATTTCCTTTCCCGAACTTTTGGGTTATTTCACTTCGCTGGCGCAGACGGATTTTATGATGAATGCCAACCTTTCAACATCGCCCGCTCGCGGTCCAACGCCCGTCAAAGTGGCCCTGGTGGAGGATAAGCCGGACGTGCGCCACAGTTGGGTGAAGCTGATCAATTCGCTGCCGGGTTTCACCTGCGCGGTGGCCTGCGCGTCCGGTGAAGAGGCGTTGCGGCTGATTCCGCCCGCGGCGCCGGAGATCGTGTTGATGGACATTTTTCTGCCGCGCATGTCGGGCATCGAATGCACCGCGCAGTTGAAATTGCTGTTGCCCCGGACGCAGATTCTCATTTTGACCGGCGTGGAGGACGATGAACTGGTCTTCATGGCGCTGGAGGCGGGGGCGGACGGCTATTTGCTCAAGCGTACCAAGCCGGAGGATTTGCGCGCGGCGATGCTGGATGTGCTGGGCGGCGGCGCGCCGATGACCAGCGAAATCGCCCGGCGCGTCGTGGAATCGTTTCGTAAGGCCGCCAGATCGCCGAAGCCGGCGGTCCACCTGAGCGCCCGCGAGGAGGAGGTTTTGATTTTGCTCTCCAAGGGATATTCCAACAAGGAAATCGCCGACCGGCTGTCCCTCAGCGCCGAAACCGTCGGCAGCCACCTCAAACACATCTACGAAAAAATGCACGTCCGCTCGCGCGCCGAAGCGGTGGCGCGTTACATGACGGGCAAGGCGTGAGGCGGAAGGCTGACCGTTGAATCGTTTTCCGGTTCAGGGATTCGATCCCGCGCTATTCCTTTTTCCCCAGCATCCCCCATTTACGGGATGGAGGGCATTTTGATGTGGTGATAGTTTGAATAGACAGCCGGGACTTGCTTCCCGCGCGGCGCGGGAGCGGCACGGCTGATGGAAATTGACGCATTAGATGAACGGAAAACACATCCCACGGAGCGGATTTACGCTCATTGAACTGCTGGTGGTTATCGCCATCATTGCGATTCTGGCGGCCCTGCTGTTGCCGGCGCTGGCGGCGGCCAAGGAAAAGGCCCGACGCGCCCAGTGCATGAGCAATCTGCATCAACTGGGCATCGGCTTTACCATGTATGCCGGTGATAACAAAGATACCTATGCGCCGGCGGCGTTCAACGGCGGTTGGGGTCGGCAAAATCCCATTGAACTGGACGCCACGCTGCTGGCCTCCGCCGCGGAACTGGGATTCAAAACCAATTTTATCAATTTCACCTTGGGTTATTCGACCCGGCCCACCATCTGGACCTGCCCGGAGCGCCCCACTTTGCCCGCGCCCAATCAATGGCCCAACCCGCAAACATGGGCCATGGGTTATCAATACTACGGCGGCATCACCAACTGGTATAATTCCGGCGGCACCGCACAAGTGAACGGCAGGCCGGTTTCCGGAAGCCCCATCAAATCGTCTTCCGCCAAACCCACTTGGATGCTGGCCGCGGATGTGGTCGTGGACTTTGCCACCCCGCCGGCTGCCCAGTGGTCCTTGATCCCGGCGCCGGCGCCCAGCAGTGGTTGGACGGCCCTGCCGGCGCACAAGCAGGGCAACGTTGCCGTCGGCGGCAACGAATTGTTTGTGGACGGTTCGGCCTCCTGGATCAATACCCGGCAGATGCGGAGTTATTACAATGGCGGCGGACGGTATTTCTTCTTCTACCAATCGGATTTGGGTCCGGCGCAGCCGATTCTAAACTCGTTCAGTCCGTTCCCTCAATGAGTCCGGCAAGCCTCTCCGAGGCCCTTCAGGGATAAGCCAGTGTTTTTGTGAAAGTCCAACCGCCATTGAACTCTCCGGCAAGCAATGGATTCGGCCGGTGGGGCGTTTGGGTGCTTGTTTTTGGCATTTTCATTTCGCGCGCCGTCGCTCAAACCGCTTCGCCGCAAATTTATCTCCAGTGCCTGACGAATTTTGAAACCTACGCCGAAACGCTCTGGCATCCGGCCAACTATTCCGGCGCACCACCCGACGCCGGTTATTGGGGCGACGGCGGCGCGCAGGCCGGCAACAACGGGGGCATTCGCGGCAACAGCGGCATTGCTGTGGCCTATGCCGTGCTCGTCCTGGCCCAACCCGGCAATCCAGCCAACAGCAACCGCCTCGCGCGCATCCGCCAGGCGCTCAACTACGATGCCGCCACCCATTTCACGGGCGGTTACAAATCCGTCAACGGCTACGAATGGGGCTGGGGCAGCGGCACGCTGGACACCAATTGTTCCACTTGCACCAGTTGTTCCGATTGGCAGTCCGCCGAATGGGCCGGCTCGATGGGGCTGGCCTGCCTGCTGGTCGAAAGCCATCTGCCCGCCGCCACCGTGGCGGCCGTGCAGCGCGTGGTGGTCTCCGAAGCCGACCATCGCGCGAGCGTTCCGCCCTGCACGCTGATCCTGTCTGAGGGCGACACCAAGGCCGAGGAAAACGCCTGGGACGGCAACATCCTCGCGCTCGCCGCCGCGTGGATGACGAACAACCCCGGGGCCAGCAACTGGCTGCACGCTGCCAAGGATTACCTCGTCAACACCTACACCCTTGCCGACCCCGACCTCATCACACCCGACACCGCCGGCGACCCGCTGTCCAACTGGATCAGCACCGTGACGCTCTTTCCTGACTGGTCGCTGGAGAACCACGGCTTTTATCATCCCACTTACGAAATGGTGGCTGGCATGTCCTCCGGTGATTCGCTCCTGATGGCGCAACTGGCCAACCCGGCCGTCGCGGCGGAACTGGAACCGTTTGCCGAGCACAACGTCGAAACGGTCTGGAAAACAAACCTGTCGCTCATGCTGCTGGCCTCCGGCGATTTTGCCTATCCGGCCGGTCTGGACTGGGAATTGCACGATTACGAGCAGGACTCCTACCTCGCCTGGATGGCCGCCCATTTCAACGATCCGCTGGCGCGCTGGGCTGACAACCAAATGGCCCAACTGGTTCGCTACCGCCAGATCATCAACGGCAACGGCCAGTTTGTCGGCCCCAGCGGCGGCGGGTTTTATCGCGAAGCCGTGGAAGCCCGGCGCACCGCCATCGCCTGGTTGCAATGGGCCCATGCGGATTTTCCGACCGGCCCGACGAATCCACCGGCTCCGGCGATCGTGCAGTTTCCCGACACGGGCATCATCGCGCAGCGCAGCCCGTGGGGTTTTGTTTCGATTAGTTACGGCTCGCGGATCATGGGCATGGTGGAAGCAGCGCCCGCGGCGTTACCCGCCGATGCGTATGTTGCCACGCCGGCGCTGCCCGGCGGGTTTGGCGTTGGGCCATTGGGCAATCCCACCGCCGCCACGCTGCTGAATTTCACCACCAACGCCGCCGGATTTATCGCGCAATTGCGGGTGCAAAACGGCGCCAACGGCCAGACACGCGTGTATGTGGACAGTTGCGGCGAAAGCGTGGCCATCGTGGAAGTGCCGCTGCCGGCGCCCGGCGTCAACGGCGTAATCGCCGGCTGCTTTACCAACGGCATCGAAAACGACCCGCTCACCGGCGGCACACGGCGGTTGGAATGGAATGGCGGTTCAACGATCATCACCAACCGCACCGGGGTGACGACCAATCCGGCGAGTTCGTGGGTTTGCGTGGCCGGGCGTTACGGCGTCGTGGCCGGTCCGGACGGCATTTTCTGCTACCGCGCCGCCGCCGGCTACAACCGCGCCGGTGCCGCGCAGGATTATTTGTCGTTCCTGCCCTCCACCCCGCTGGGCGCGCGTTACTGCGTCTGGTTTCCGGGAAAAAACGCCGCGCAAACGGCCGCGCTGGCCGGTCAAATTTCCTGGAGGACCAACGGTTCAACCGTCGTTTTGAGTTTCCCCGGCAACGGCGGGGGGCGAGGAGACAAAAAATCCGGCAGGCGCAGCATGCACAGATCAGTCGGGACCGGCCTCCCGGGAATCGCGCAGTGCGCCAAACCAGACACAGCAAACGACCAGTCCCCGACAAGTAAACTGCGAAAATCTCATTTTCCGGTACGAATCATTGGTGATCATTGGTTTGAAATTCCGCGAGCGTGTAGCGAATCGGCGGTTCGGCGGCAAGCAATCTGATTTCGACCGTTTTGACTTCGCGGGCATGGTGCGTTTCCAGCCAGTGGGGAATGTCCATGTGAAAATATTTCTGGCAGCTCAGTTCGTTCAGAACCAGGTAATGCGCCCCTTGTTTTTGCGCCGCAGCGACGTCTGCCTCGGAAAGGACAAAGGTGCATCGGCGCGATCCGAAAGGTTTCCACCAACTGGCGGTTGGCTCCTCGCCGTCGCTGACCAGCGCAAGGACTTTGGCATCCGGTGGCAGATACTGTTTCAAGCCGACGAAGAGGTCAGCACGGCTGGCATAGACAGCATAAACGGTCTTTAACCTTTCGAGCGATGCGGCTGAAGCGCCGCACTTTTGCGCCAGTTTGACGACCGTCTTTGGCGGGATCAGCGGCCGGGAGGGAGTCAGCAAGAGCGCGGGCACAATGCTTAAAGAAACCAGAGGAGCAAGCCAGCGCCAGAAGGAGGAAGGGGCAGTTTGTTCACGCCCGAAAAAGGCGATCAAAGGCGCAAGCAAAAGCGGATACCAGGGCAGCATTTCGCGCGGGAAACCGCCGCGGGTGCCGAGCTTGGAGAACAGAACAGCCAGCGCAAAGGCAAGCCAGCTCCACCAGGCAATTTTTTGCCAAGGCAGGAGTGTTGACTGATGAACTGGCACATGATGGCGGAACCTTACCCACAACATAATGTTTGCCAGGAAGGCAACGGTCATTGCCAGACCAAGTGCGCCGCGCTCTTCTTGTGGCAGTTCATTGACCTGCAAGGAGAATGACGGGTAATTTTGATGCAGCCATGCCATCAGCTTGTGGCCCAGAGAATGTTGGAGGATCGCGCTGACTTGATTGGCGCCGGGAAAGACCGGCGGTGTCAAGGCCGCCTCCAGGGAGATGAGGGAGTTGCCCGTCAAGCCTGCCGCGGGATTGTGCAGTTCATCACTAACTGCAGTTGTTACTCCCAGAATGGTTCCGGTATGTTTGAGATTCAACAGCATCGGGATGAAGGCGGAAACGCATAACGCGGCGGCAGTCGCCGACGCAAATGCCAGGCGCCGACTGGTCAATGCCTTGAAATTCCCCAGCAAAATAATCAGGACAAAAGCGGCGAGCGGAAGATTGCTCAATTTAATTCCCGTACAGAGACCGGCAGCCAGCAGCGCATCGAGCAAATATCCCGTTTGGCGCCGGGCGACGAAGCGATTGGCGCAGTGCAGGGCGGCGAGAATGGCGGCCATGCCGGGGAGATCGTTGCCAATGCTTCCGGCCTGCATGGCCACCAAGCTGGCCGACGGCAAAAGCCACATCCAGTCCCATGCCAGTCGCCGCGGCGTGCCAAAAGCCCGGAGTAAGGTGAAGAATAACGAAGGCAAAAATAAGAATGAAATCCAGTCAATGACAACATCCGCGTGGAATCCGCCGGTGAGAAAAAAATGGGGACACTGAGCCATTCGTAATTGGGCATCAAATAATTGAGTTCCGGGTATGGGGATGGATCCAATGCCAGTGATGTTTGGTTATCCAATAAAGCACCCGGGGGATACGAACCGTCAACCCGTCGAAATTATTTGGTTCGTAAAGGACCGACCCGCAGAGGATGAGCAGACAAATGAAAAGGAAAATCAACGGCAGCACGCGCCGGCCTTTCCACCAACGATGCAGGCGCCGGAAAGAGAAAACCGGCGTTGGAACTTCCACGTTCCGGCAGGACAACACAATCACAACCAGAAAGGCAGGAACGCCGATGAGCAGGTACCCGTACGCATCCAGCATGTTCAGAGCCGACAGCAGCCACCCCAACCCCACGGCCGTTGCAGCCAGACGGATGAGCAGGGAAAGAATACGATCGAACATTATCCGAGGCTAAACGGACTCCTAAATCTCCGTCAATGTTGATTTAATAATATGGTCACCTCCTGTTTTCGGTGGAGTTAGAGTTGGGGCCGGCGAAGTTTGCCGCCGTGAAGTATAGCATGGTGATGTGGTGGGTGGTAGAACGATAGCCGCGGGCTTTGCATTGGGTGGGTTGAACGCCTTGCGAAAACTCGGTGGCCTGGGCTTTTAATGGCCCCGGGGTAGCATCGGAAAGAAGAGTTTCAGCCGGTGATACCGCCAATGACCAACAACTTCTTCCAGTTGAAGTCAGATTCCAGCACGAGTGTTTTGTCAGGCGCGGCCGGGGGCGCATCCGATAGGGCTTTGGGCTGAGTCCACTTTCATCAATGAAGACCGTGTCCGGTCTTCTTTCAGGGCTTTTTTAAGGCGTGGCCAGGTGACTTGTTTCCAGCGCCGGACGGCTTTCCGGTCGCGCTGGATGGCGCGGGGGGCCGGGGGCTGACAGTCCCAGGCAATCTGCTTCGCAAGCGACCGACATGGTCAGGATGATTATCGGACGCCGAAGCGGTTTTGGATGATTTGGGCCACGGGCGCGGTGGTCCGCGGCCGGGGGCCAAGTCGTGTTCGTCCGGCTCAACTTTGAGGACGCGTTTGAGATCGGCCGCCTGGGCGGGCTTGAGCCGTGGGGGGCGGCCAGTCTTGGGGGTTTTCTTGAGGGCGGATTGGCTGCTCTTTTCCCAAGCCTTGTGCCAGCGGCCGGGGAAACAACGAGTTGGTGTGCGACCTTGGCTGGAGCCACTTCTTTGCGGAACAGGGGAGAGCCTTAAGTCGCCGGGGCTGCAGCGCGTTAAAATCGCGTGTTTGTTCTCCTGGAAATCCCGGGCAAGATCAGGCAGACAAATCTCAATTACGTTAACTTTTTGATGTGGGAATCAACAATTGTTGGGGACAACACCCCAGCAACCGTTGCGCGGCGCGTTTATTCCACGGTGACGCTCTTGGCCAGGTTGCGCGGCTTGTCCACGTCGCAGCCGCGGGCCACGGCGATGTGATAGGCAAAGAGCTGTAAAGGCACGGCGGTCAGGATGGGGTTCAACGGTTCCAGGGTTTTCGGCACATAAATGACGTGGTTGACCGCTTTCCGGACCGCCTGATCGCCTTCGGTGGCTACGGCGAGGATGGGCCCTTTGCGGGCGCGGATCATCGCCAGATTCGCCATTGTTTTTTCGTACATGGAGTCCTGCGGCACGATAAACACCGTGGGTGTTTTGGCATCAATGAGCGCGATGGGTCCGTGTTTCATCTCCGCTGCGGAGTAACCTTCGGCGTGGATGTAGGAAATTTCCTTGAGCTTGAGTGCGCCTTCCAGAGCAATGGGAAAGGTGTAGCCGCGGCCGAGGAAAAAGAAATCGTCGGCTCCGGCATATTTCCTGGCCAGCCGTTTCAGGGCGCCATTTTGGGCGAGGATTTTTTCAATTTGCCGGGGCAACGCCTCCAGACCGCGGAGAATTTCCAGCGCGCGGCCGGCGGAGAGCAATCGCATCCGCCCCAGGTGCACCGCCAGCAGGGTCAGTACCGTGAGGGTGGAGACAAAGGCTTTGGTGGAGGCCACGCCAATTTCCGGTCCGGCATGCATGTAAATGCCGCCGTCGGCTTCGCGGGCGATGGTGCTGCCGACGACGTTGACGATGGCCAGGGCCTTGTGGCCGCGGCGCTTGGCTTCGCGCAGGGCGGCGAGCGTGTCGGCTGTTTCGCCGGATTGGGAGAGGACCAGCAGAACGGTGTTTTTTTCCAGGGGACAGTTGCGGTAACAAAATTCGTGGGCGAACTCCACTTCCACCGGGATATGGGCCAGTTCTTCGATCAAATACTCGCCGACCAGCGCCGCATGCCAGCTCGTGCCGCTGGCGGCGATGACCATGCGGTCAATCCCGCGCAATTCAGCCGGCGAAAGGTTCAGGCCGCCGAACTTGGCGGTGGCGCCCTCCAAATCCACGCGTCCGCGCAGGGCATTGCGCACCGTCTGCGGCTGCTCGAAAATTTCCTTGAGCATGAAGTGCGGGAAGCGCCCGCGCGCGGCGTCTTCACGGGAAAATTCCAGATTGCTGATCTGAACGTTCGCGGTGTCGGCGCCCAGGTTTTGTACCTGGAAACGTTCGCCGTTGACGGTGGCCACATCGTAGTCGTTCAGGTAAACGACTTTTTTGGTGTGGGCGACGATGGCGTTGGCGTCGCTGGCCAGAAAATGTTCGTTCTGGCCGATGCCGATGATCAGCGGCGAGCCGCGGCGCGCGCCCACCAGGGTGTCGGGCACGTCCGCGCAGATGACCGCCAGTCCGTAGGTGCCGATGACTTCGCGCAAGGCCTCGCACACGGCCTGCGTCAAACCGTTGGAGGGTTCGAGGTTCGTCTTCCGGGTTCTGATTTGCCGGTAATAATCGCCAATCAAATGCGCCAGCACTTCGGTGTCGGTGTCGGATTTGAAGGTGTGACCGGCGGCCAGCAGTTTGTTTTTGAGGAGGTCGTAATTTTCGATGACGCCATTGTGCACCACGGCGATGCGGCCGGAGGCATCCAGGTGCGGATGGGAATTGCGGTCGGAGGGTGCACCGTGCGTGGCCCAGCGGGTGTGGCCGATGCCCAGCGTGCCGGGGGGGGGATCGGCCTGGAGCAAACGGGCGATGCCCTCGTCAATTTTGCCGACCTTTTTGCGGATGGCCAGCGCGGAATCGCCGCGGACGGCCACGCCCGCGCTGTCGTAGCCGCGGTATTCGAGTCGGCGCAAGCCTTCCAGCAGGATGGGCCAGGCTGTTTTTTTGCCCACGTATCCGATGATGCCGCACATAATTCTTGAGACGAGACGCGTGAAAGGTGAAGCGAAACGCGGGCCAGGGCGCGTCACGGTTCACGGTTCACGGTTCACGCTTAAAATCCAATCCGCCGCTTCATTCAAGTCGTCCACCACCACGGCGCGTTTGAGCTTGTCCGGCTCCGCCTGTTCCAGGGCGGCGCCGTAGCCGGTGCGCACCAGAATACTCCGGGCCACGCCGGCATTCCAGCCGCATTCCAGATCGGCCAGTTTGTCGCCAATCACATAACTGCCCGTCAGGTCCAAACTGAATTCGTCGCGGGCGTCGAACAAAAACTGCGGGGAGGGCTTGCGGCCCCGGCTGGGTTCATCCGGTCTTTCCGGCGCCACGTAAATTTTATCAAGGCGAATCCCGTCGCGGGCCAGTTCGCGGCAGATAAACCGGTTCACGGCCTCGACGTCGGCCATCGTAAAATAGCCGCGTCCCACACCGGCTTGATTGGTGACCACGAACAGTTTGAAACCGGCGGCGGCCAGCTTTTTGAGCCCTGCGCGCGTGGCCGGAAAAATTTCCACTTCTTCCGGGCGATGCAGATAATTCTTTTCGGCAATCATCGTCCCATCCCGATCCAGGAAAACAGCGCGGTGCATGGCGCAAAGCGGTCAACATCGGCGCGTTGGACTTTCAACCGGCTCGTCGGTCCGGCCGGCCAACAGCCCAACATCCGCCCGCCCAAGATGGCGCGTTTCGAGCAGAAAGGGAATCGAATTTTTGGAACCGCCCCGCCGCATGGCTCCGCGGAAAACGGCTGATGCGCCATCAGCCTCACTTTGATTCGGCCGGGCCGATGGCCCTGGCTGCAAGCGGTTCGCGGCGCGGCAACCTTGTGGCAGGCGCGGTGGCAGTGTTTTCAATTTACGACGGACAACGAATGATTTACGCTGTCATCTGTCGCGCGCCCTTCGGGTGGCGTCGGGCCGGCTGACCGGGCGCGGCGGTTGAGCATCTCCCATCGTCATCCATGCCAATTCGATTCTGGAAATACCACGCGCTGGGCAACGATTACCTGGTTATGGACCCGGCGGATTTGCCCGGGCCGCTCACGGCGGAACGCATCCGAACCATTTGTCACCGCCATTTCGGCGTCGGTTCCGACGGCATTTTGCTTGGCCCTTTGCCGGCGCGCGAGGCCGTCTGCGCCCTGAAAATTTACAATCCTGACGGCAGCGAGGCCGAAAAAAGCGGCAACGGCCTGCGCATTTTTTCGCGGTATTTGTGGGAACGCAAACGGGTTGGCGACGGGGAATTTGCCATTCAAACGGCGGGCGGGGTAGTGCGGGCGAGGGTTCTGGAGGGCGGTCGGACGGTGCGCGTGGAAATGGGGCAGGTCAGTTTTGACAGCGAAAAAATTCCCGTGGCCGGCCCCAAACGGGAGGTGCTTAACGAAACAATTTCTGTCGGCGGACGGGAATTTGTGTTTTGCGCCGCGACCATTGGCAATCCGCATTGCGTCGTGCCGCTGCCGGACATCAACGCCGACCTGGCCAGACAATTTGGTCCGCTGCTGGAGACGCATCCCCGTTTTCCGAACCGCACGAACGTGCAATTTTTGAAAGTGCTCGATCGGGCGAATATTCAGATTGAAATCTGGGAGCGCGGCGCCGGTTACACCCTGGCCAGCGGCAGCAGCAGCAGCGCTGCGGCCGCCGTGGCCCACAAACTGGGCCAAGTGGACCGGGCAGTCTCGGTGCACATGCCCGGCGGCCAAATTCAAATCGAAATTGGCCCGGACTACGCCATCCGCATGACCGGTGCGGTTACCAAGGTGGCCGAGGGCGTGATGGCGGAGGAACTGTTCGGCGGCTGAGGGACTGTTTCGCCGGTTCACGTCCGGGGCAGCCATTTGGCGCGAAAGACGTGGATGAGCGTTTTGACAGTCAATTCGATGAACAAAAACGGCTTGGCAATAAAGTCGTTGCCCCCGGCCATCAGGGAATGGGCGCGGGTGTCCAGGTCGTCGAGCACCGTCACGAAAACCACGGGCGTTTTTTTGTATTGCGGGATGGCGCGAAGTTTGGCGCATAGCTCGTAGCCGTTCAAATCCGGCAGGTCCACGTCCAGAAAAATCAGGTCGAAATCGCGTTCGGTGAGTAATTGCAGGGCGCTGGTGGCGTCGGGGGCGTTGACGGCCTGCAGGCGGGCTTTTTCGATGGCGTAATTGATGGCGCGCCGGGAAACCGGCTCGTCGTCCACCACCAGAATGTGGGCCGAAAGAACATCCGGATCGCCCGCCCGGCCATGCTCCAGCAAAAGCCCCAGCAGGTCCACGCCGGCGGCGGCGGTGCGCAGCGTGGAGGGGTTGATGCTTCCGGGTTTTTCGTAAAGCTCCTTGAACAGCGCTTCCAGCGCCTCGGCCATGCGGGCCAACCGGCGCAGGCCGGCCACGCCGGCGTGGTCAGTCAGATTATGGAGAGAGCGGTAAAGCTCGAAAATTTGTTTGAGCTGATCCGCTTCGTCGGAGGTTTTGGCCAGATGTTGCAGGCCCGTCCGCAACGCAGCAAACGTGCTTTCCAGGCTTTCCTCAAACTCTTCGGCCAATTCCAGGGAACCGTCGGCCGGCGAGGCGGAGCCGAAGGTCACCGCAAATTCTTGTCGTCCTTCCGCCGGAGCGGGGTGTGCCACCGCGCGTCCCTCGCCGAGCATCTGGCGCACCACCCCCACGACCTCCCGGGGCGGACAGGTGATTTTGGAGAGACATTTGTTGGCGCCGGCTTTCCAGGCGTCCTGAACCCACTCGGTCAAATGCGCGTTGGAAAACACCAGCACGGGCAGACGGGCAAACGCTGTCTGACCGCGAACGTGTTTGATGACTTCCACGCCCGACATCCGGGGCAGCATCAAATCCAGCAACAGCAGGTCCGGCTGAAACGCCTCCAGCCGTTCCAACCCGCCTTCGCCGTCCAGCGTGATTTCCACCGCGTATCCCGCCTGGGTCAGGAGATTGCCATAAACATTGGCCACCACTTGATTGTCTTCGATGATGAGAATTTTCTTTTTCTTCATGGTGAGGTGGGAAGTGGCGGCGTGCCCGTCAGCAACGGATGCGCCGACAAAAAGTCCCGGATGGTTTGATATTCGCGGCGCGCCGTTGCGCAGAGCGGTTCGGCGCCGGTCAAGGCGCCGGATTTACCCAGTTGTTCCAGTTGTAAGAGCACCGCTGCCAAGGGCGCCATGCCCAGGGTGGCGCTGGCTCCCTTGCCGCTGTGCGCCAGGCGCCGGACTTCGTCGGCGTTCCCGGCCCGCACGGCGTTTTCAATCTGATCCAATTGCTGCTCGGTTTGCCGATAAAACATCTCCAGCAATTCCCGCAGACTTTCGGCGTTGCCGTCGGTCAGATCAATCAATCGCGACAATTCCACCGGCGGTTCGAGGGCCGACGCGATGGATTCCGAAACAGCGGGAGTGGGGGCAATTGCCGGCGACCTCTGCGTCGAGGCCGGCGGGGCCGATACGGTGGCGGCCCGCTGTGCGGCCCATTTTTCAATGATGCCGCGAACATCGTTGGGGCGGATTGGTTTGGCCAGGTAATCGTCCATACCAGCGGCCAGACAGCGTTCGCGGTCGCTGGGCAATGCGTGGGCGGTCATGGCCACGATCAACGTGCGCGGGCGGGGAAGCGAAGTGGCGGTTTTTTCCCGCTCGCGGATCAGTCGGGTGGCTTCGTAACCATCCATCTCCGGCATCATTATATCCATGAACACCAGGTCATAAGGCTGTTTGTCCAGGGCGGCCAGGGCCTCGCGGCCGTTGGCGGCCAGGTCGGGCCGGTAACCGAGTTGTTGCAGGATGCGGGCGGCCACCTTTTGATTGATGGCGTTGTCGTCCACCAGCAGGATGCGCCAGGGGATGCGCGCGGCGAGGGTTTGTTCTTCTCCGTTTTGCGGTTTGCGCGGGGCGGCCTCGGTTTTTTTGGAGCTGAACAACGCGCGCTCAATTGCGGCGCAGAGCGACGCGGGTCTGACGGGTTTG
>Ga0070740_10003128_pt1 | contig 18063 bp, 14 predicted proteins | sample Coa_R2_FD_67286 | JGI IMG/M metagenome (GOLD analysis project Ga0070740, IMG submission 67286) | Surface soil microbial communities from Centralia Pennsylvania, which are recovering from an underground coalmine fire - Coalmine... | ecosystem: Environmental > Terrestrial > Soil > Unclassified ... | reverse complement strand
CTTCCAGATTTTGCCCTGTCGCCGGATCGTGGTGCGCACCTTCAGTTGGTTGGTGCGCCGCCGCCGGTTCATGCTTGATAACACCCCCGATTCCAATGTTGAGGCTTTGATCTGTACGATGGTGATCCTTATTTGTTGACCTTCCCAACTCGCCGTCAGTGGATCCGATTTTCGAGCATTTAATTTGAACCCCAGGCTTCATGGCTTGCCGAAGCCCGTCAATTTTACTGAACTCCAATCCGGTAGAAACGGTTCAAATCCGTGGTAGTGTCCGAGAAGCTGTTAGTCAGTCCGTTTCCCGGAAACAGAGTCGCTGGCAAGGCAGGCCAGTTGGATATGACCGCACCCAAACCGGCGGCGTTGGTGTAATAGAGCCTGTAGGTGAAATTGCCATTGGTGGTGGTGAAATAAATCGTTGACGTGTTCCCGGAGCGCATCAGGGACACAATCCGCGATGGCGGCGGGATGGTCGCCACCGACGCCCGCGTAAAAGTCATCGTGCCATTAGGGTTCAGAGTAAAATAGCCCACGTAATAAGCCGTACCGCTGTTCGTGCCGGTGGTGGGATCATTGTAACCGGTGGGAACGGACTGGTAGAGGTCGGAAACCACGGCCGAAGTAAAACTGGCGGGCGTGACATTCTCGACATTGTAACTCCAACTGTCGTTGTAAGTCGCAAGAAAAGGATTACTCGAACTTTCCGCGAAAGTGCTGTACGAATTGGCATCCCCAGCCGGCTCCCGGATTAAAGCCGCGTTATTATCCTGATTGGTTGCCGGGCTGCCGTAGCTGGACAGCGTATAAGCACCGTTACCAATCGAGTTAATATTTTTAGTCGGAGCCGCTTGCCGCGGCTGAGGTTGACGTGCTGGCGGCGCCGTTTGAGCACCCGGACTACTGCGCGGTAATGTAAACCAGATGGTCTCATACGGAAACCCATTCCATCCGAATAGATTGTTGACGGACGCAGCCACTGACCAATGAAGGTTGTTAAAATTGGTGGCAAAGGAGCGCGCCAGCTCAGTGGAAGTCAGTTGGCTGATGGCCATACTGTTCCCCGGTGACATGGCCAGCAGATTAGCGACGTTGCCGGCGTTCACCACCAGTTCGTAGCTGCCGGCGGGATTGTATTTGCGAAACCCGATTAACAAATCACCGGTGTTGGCGACGAAGTACTGCGCCTGAACGAGCCCAGGCAAAATGAAAACCGCCCACCATACTCGTTGGAGGGCTTGCCGATAAATGCGAATCGTTTTCATTATATTGCAGGTGATGATACTTGGAATTACCTGCCAGGACATCCAAGAAGAAGACATTGACTGTAAATGACCAGACATAATGAACCTGCAGTCCGTACGCCGTAAATGGGGCTTTTACTTGCCCGTTTGACAACGGCGGCCAGGTTTCTCACATAAATGTAACAAACTGCATCAAACTGTAACAATTTGGACAAAATTGTTTCTTGTTAAGAGTCCAAACGCCAAAATAAGTTGGTCCCGAATGCCATTTGTGACCGCCTTATTTTCAAATTTTTTTGGTGCCTCATGACCTTGACAACCATCGCGTTTATTTCGGTGAGTTGTCTTTCAGCATCGCGCTCCCGGCCGCAGGCCCTCCAAATGGCTGCGACAGATGGCAGCGCCCGCGCCGCGTATGAATTATCCAAGTACTACGCGCACGGCAACGGCGTCCGGCAGGATTATTTGCTGGCGGCAAAATATCTCCGACAGGCTGCGGAGCAGGGATACGTGTATGCCGAAACCGATCTTGGCTCCTGTTACGCACGTGGTTTGGGCGTGCCTCAAAGTTTTTCGATGGCGCTCTACTGGTATCACCGGGCGGCCCGCCAAGGTGATTCGTTGGCCGAATACTGCATCGGCTACGCCTATGCACATGGTGATGGCGTTCCAAAGGATCTTGATCAAGCCGTCCGGTGGTGGCGCCGATCGGCTGAACAGGGCCAGGCTGAAGCACAGAACGCATTGGGGCAATTTTATCTCCATGGCTGCGGCGGCACTAATGGCATAAACTACACGGAATCGGCGCGCTGGCTCCGGCGCGCGGCTAAACAAGGTTATCCCGGCGCGATGAACAATTTGGCTTTTTTGTATCAAAATGGCTGGGGCGTCAAAAAAAACTGGTCTCAGGCATTCAAGTGGTATCGTTTGGCCGCCGAAAAAGGAGATGCGATGGCTCAAGCCAATCTCGGATTGATGTACCAGGACGGCGATGGTGTGGCTCCCGATATGGTGGAGGCATACAAATGGTTTACTCTGAGTGCTGAACAAGGGAACGTCGTGGGTAAACATTATTTCGATGACTATCGCGAACATCATCGGCTGACGCCGGAACAATTTGCCCAAGCGGAGCGAATGGTAACGCATTTCCATGCCAAAACCCGCGCAAAGCAACCCAGGCAGGCCGAAGAATCCAGCGCTGAAAATGCAAGAAGAGCGTTTTAAGATATTTTGTCGGCATAAAGGAACAAAAAGTTTGCGAAAAACGCCTTTTTGCGATCGTGACAATTTCCCTATTGTGAATACGGTGCAAGTGTCAGAGGCTTGCCGGAGGCAGCGGCGGTTTCCACCTGGGGCCGATACCATTCGTAATACGCCTGTTGTTGGTAAGCCAGATATGCCTCCGTGCCTAGCGTCGCGCGCAAAGCATCGTCGGCGTCACTTTGGGCCTTTTGCCAACGTTCCAGATAATTCGGATCACTGGGATTTTGATGTTCGCCGCCAATAGCATCCACGAACTGTTGTTGAATTTGTTTTACTGCCTCCAGTTGGTTGGGACTCAATTCCATGGTATTCAGATTTACCTTTTGAAACACCAAGGGATAAACGGGATCGGACGTGGCGGCTGCGGAAAGCGGCGCTGGTGTTAGGTTACTAACTTGGCTGCGGGTTTGGAAACTGCCGGCCGATAGGTTTTCCTCAATGCTCCCGTCCGGAGCAGCAGAAGACTGCTGTGCCCAAGTTGGCATCCTCATCTCTGAGGTTGAGGATGGATGGTCGTTATTCGATGGCATTGGGAAGTTTGCGCCTTGTGCAACGGCGCAAGCTTGGGCTTCGGATGGCGTTCCTCTCAGCAATTCAGCGAATAACCTGCTTTCCTGCCGCTGCAACCAGGGTGCGACGGTGGAAGGGTCCAGCCCCAGTTGACGACATTTAAATAAGAGCGCACGATGGACATCGCCCCGGACAATGTCCTCCACGGTCGCTTCCGGGCAGTCAGCCGCCCAAAGGTTGGCCACATAAGCACGGTAGTCATTAGTTGATTCAATCTGCCGCCAACAAAACCTTGCAGCTCTCAATAAAACGGATGATGACTCCTGAGTAACAATAGTAAGTGGAGCGGATACTCCAATCTCGGAGTGGACCGGCATCGAGTCAGTCGGGTCTTTCCCTTGTGGCTTATCCAATACCAAAATCAGAGTGACAAGTAAAATTAGATTCAACCCTATTGAGATTTTCAAAATTATTTTCATAAATCCGGTTGAAGGTTAAATTCGAAGCCGACCGGATCCAGTCTTAATTTTGAAAATTAAAAGCCAGCGCGGAGACAAGTCCGCGCCGGCCCAATCAGACGCCTGGCTTGATTAGAAGTTGCTATTGCGGGTGGGGAAAGCCACATCGCTGGCTTTATCGCAATGCATGTAAGTCAGAGCAATAGCTGGATCATGATTCCCCGGAATACTTCCCATCCCGCTGGTCTGCAGCATGGTTTGAACGCCGGTAAAGATTTTCTGGCCCACAGTGTCTTGAAATCCACTGATGCCGTATTTGCCATAAAGATGCTCATGGCCCCAGAAGGAATACCGACCTTCTTCAATAGCCTGATTGGATTCAAATACACCATCCAGACTCACCCATTGATTGGTTGTGAGACCGTGGCTTAACGCATCACTGCAACCCAGATAGCCGAGCGCAAACCAGCCGGTTAAATTGGAATGCGGTTGCACAATGCCACTGGGGCCAAAGAATGGATCATTTTGCTGGCAACTGCCATCAATGCTGAGCGCCGCGGCCACACCGCCGCCGCTTTCATAGCCGTTGTTGCTTTCGTTGGTTAGAACCAGAACATTTTGGGCGGGTTCTTCAATCCCGTAACCAATGGAAAATTGCGATACGGTCTTGGTAGTGCCATAACCGGTGTCTGCCAGTGTGTTTGCTCGGGTGCCGGACCCTTTGTTGCGTCCGATGAGATACACTATATTATTTGTGTCTGAAGCAATACCGGTAAAAAACGCCGCGTTCTGGTAGCCCTGGCTGATGAGCTCATAAAGTTGAGGAATCGTAACATTAGTTAAATGTTGATACTCTTGTGAAGGATTGGAGTTTATGTTCTTGCACCAGGTAAAAGTCACGATGCCTTCCACCCCATAATCCTTCAAATCCGTCTGAGTATTGGGCACTCGTTGAGTCCAGGAAACTGCCTGGGACGTATCCGCCTGGGCCAAATCCGCACCGTGGCTATTGGCCTCTAACGTCGTCGGCGCGCTGCTGTGCCAGGTGTTATCCAATGGAGTGTTTGTCACATCCAACCAGGTTTCAGGCGAACCGGCCAGCGGAATGGAATTGCCGTTGCGATCCGTGTTTTTTAGCGTGGTGTTGCAGGCTGAAGCAATGCCGGCTTCAGAACCACTCCAAGCGCAGTCAATATAAGTAGGCACACCGTTGATATTGCCCAGGAAGAGCATGTAGTTGGCTCCGCTTGCACTGCTGCCGCCGTATTCGGTTTCTTGAATGGCAGGCGAGGAGTCAAAAACCACACCCGGCGTATGCAACGCCGTATAGAGCGTCGAACGAAAGGCCGTTGATCCCGTCAGATAAACAACATTGGCGGCGCCCGCCCGGGCGGCAAGGCTCAAAGTTACGAGCGTACCAAGAACGAGGTTTTTCGTTTTCATTTTTGTATGTTTGTTTATGTTTGTTGTGGTTATTTATGGTTTATTGCAATTTGACTTGTCTTATTTGACTTAAAACTTTTCTGGTGAACAGGAGCTAGGCGTTTATTCCGGCGCGGTGCCGGCTAAAACTCAGAAGCAACAAAGCACCCCCACAGAAGAAAACAGGCAAGATGCCTGGCTCGGGAACGGGAGTGAAAGTCAAAGTGGAATTGCCAGAATCCAATGTGAAATATCCCAAGTAGGTGTAAGCGCTGTTTGGAGTCGCCTTCCATAAGTCCTCGTGAAGAACTCCGGAAGAATCAAAGGTGGACAGGGGATTGACACCGGAATCGCCGTAGAAGGTCCCCGCAGCAAAGGCGGGGGCGACATTCTTAGTCCATGAATTGTTGGCGCCTGAATTCACTAACACGCCGCTGCCAGCCGCGGGAAACGCGACTACAGAAAGATCGTTGGCCGCGCTGTCTAAGACGCTTTGGCTATGATTAAACGGGCTTAGATCCGAACCGGGCAGCGACGCATCACCGGCGCCACCGGACCGAAAGGCGGTGGCATAAAGATCGACTAAAAACGGATTAAATGAGGATTGGCCGCCAACCACGCCCACGCTCACGTTAGTGATATTATCGCCTCCAAGAAAAGAACTGAACATGGTTGACGAAAATTCACTGCTCAAATCCATGACCGAGCCGGCCCCGGCAATTGTGTTCGCGGCGCCCAGGTCAATCAAATAATCTGTCGTTCCATGCGGGTCCACAAACCCGACATATAGATCGTTCGGGTTGAAGGATTGTGCATGGGCAATTTGTGAAATAAGAGCGGCATAAGTTGCCAGAATTGCCGACCTGGTGAATAAGCTGATGTTCCGTTTCATAATTTTTGATTTTGCGCTGTTGTTGCTTGCTGCAGGCCGTTTCAGGCACTTTGTAAAGATTTTCGGGTGGCCTGCCGCACCGTGTCTCCACAAAGCATGCTTCACACAACACGACTATAGATGCCGCGATTTTTTTCTGCGTCATGTCTGAGGACATTGGCCGTCAGCTTTGTGACCCGGTCCGTATCCCTCCCAGACAACTAGCTATCAGTCAGTTAAAAATATTTTTACCGGCGTTTTGATACTGGCTACTCTTTTGTCGCAAGAAGGTAACGTTGATTTCTCGCAATTTCTCCCATCGGAGAGGGCTGCGCCGCGCAGCAATGTAGGCAGTTCGAGCAGGCATTGGGAAAAGTTTGGGCTGCGACTGCCCGGCCGTTTTTGAATGCGACAGTCTGTTCAAAGCGACGCGGGATGCGCTCCGCAGATGCCGGGCCATTCGTTATTTTTGGTGAATCAGGGCTGCTGCCAGGTTGATTGTCACCTGAATGTAACCTGCCAATCGGCAAACGGATTTGTCAAATATTGAAACCAGTTATTATGGGCAAAATCGCAATGAACATTATTTCATTCGGGTGCCGGCACCCATCAGGCCGGCTGTCATTGATTACAGTTGGATTGTTAGCGTGGCCGGTATTTAATCTGAACACCTTTGCTGGCAATCACGTTGTCGCGTGGGGCGCTGGAGCCACTCTTCAGCCGGCAGACAACAATGATTATGGGCAATCCATCGTTCCCGCCGATTTAACCAACGCCGTCTTCGTGGCAGGCGGCTGGCGGCACAGTCTGGCGTTGAAGGCCGACGGAACGTTGGAAGGCTGGGGTGACGATTCGTTGGGACAGACCGATTTCCCGGCGGGCAGCAATTACACGGCCGTTGCCTGCGGTTACGTTCACAGCGTGGCCCTGCAATCAAACGGTTCGGTTGTTGCCGCCGGTAATGATTTTTACGGCCAAACTGATGTTCCAGCCAATTTAAGCAATGTTGTGGCCATTTCGTGCGGGTTTTTCCACACTTTAGCCTTGAAAGCCGATGGGACGGTGGTCGCCTGGGGCGGTACGGGTTCGCCGGTGGACTACGGTCAGGGAACTATTCCATCCGGTCTTTCCAACATTGTCGCTGTTGCGGCAGGCGGTTACCATAATCTGGTGCTCAAAGCTGACCGGACGCTGTTTGCCTGGGGAGAAAACGACTATGGCGAAACAAACATTCCGGCCGGCTTGAACAACGTGGTGGCGATCGCTGCCGGGGCGGGCCACAATCTTGCCTTGAAAGCTGACGGAACCGTCGCCGCGTGGGGGGCGGATAATTATGGCCAAACGGATGTCCCTGTCGGTTTAAGTAATGTCGTTGCCATCGCAGCAGGCGGCTGGCATAGTCTGGCTCTCAAACGCGATGGAACTGTGGTCGCCTGGGGCGCCGGTGTTGGAACCAACGCCGAGGACTACGGACAAAATCTCGTACCCGCAGCTCTAAGCAACGTGATTCAGATTGCCGCCGGCACCGTGCATAGTCTGGTATTGGCAGGCGCGGCGCCACCGACAACGCAAGCGCTGTTGAGTCAACCTCAACTTCGACCTCCTGAGCTCAGCGTGTGGCTGCCTACGCAAAATGGCCGGGTCTATCAACTCGAATTTAAAAATTCACTGGCTGACCGCACTTGGACGGCGCTGCCACTTCAGGCCGGCAACGGGCGCACAATGCGGTTTGTGGACATCCCGGCTTCAGCGCCCCAGAGGTTTTACCGAATTTTGCGATGGTAGAAATGGGCGCGGCCTGTTTGCGGCATTCTTGAGCGGCACGCAAACTTGCGCCAACGGCTTGTAACCAATTTGTAACCCCCAGGCCATCGGTCCGTTACCTGGGATTTACAAACTCGCCGTCATGCGAATGTTTGACCTGATGTGCCGCAGAATTGAGGTGGCGGGAATTTGCGCGGGGCTGTTGCTGGCTGCGGCGGCCAAAGGGGCGGACAAGGACACTTCCGATTTGATTTTGGATTTGTTTGTCCAAAAGGGATTTGTTAGCCAACAGGAGGCCGATCAGATCAAAGCCCAAGCTGAAGCGATGCGGACCAATCAAATTCAGATGCCCGCATCACAAAAATCGAATTGGTCAGTCAGTCAGGTTTTTAAGAAGGTCGAATTGTTTGGCGATGTTCGCCTGCGTTACGAGGATCGTTCGGCCTCCGACACGGCGAATAACAACGTGGATCTTCAGCGGTGGCGTTATGCGGTGCGCTTGGGGCTGCGCGGCAATTTATTTGACGATTTTTACTATGGCGTGCGGCTTGACACCTCCAGCAACCCGCGCTCGACCTGGGTGACGTTCGGGGACAATGCCACAACCAGCAAAGGGCTTTACCAGGGGCCGTTCGGCAAATCCGCCGCCAGCATCGCCGTCGGCCAGGCTTATATCGGCTGGCGGCCGGCGGACTGGTTTGACCTGACACTGGGCAAGATGCCCAATCCGCTTTACACCACGCCGCTGGTCTGGGACAGCGACCTCAACCCGGAAGGCGCGGCTGAACATTTGAAATACACTATAGGCAACGCCGATCTGTTTGCGAATTTCGGACAGTTTCTCTACGCGGCATTTAATCCAAATTCGGCGTCGGGCGGCCTGGGCATCAACGCCGCAAATCCATTCAACGCGGATAATATCCTGCAATTTGCCTATCAGGGCGGCGTGCAATACCATTTCGCTACGAATATATCCGCAAAGGTTGCCGCTACGATCTATAAATATCTTGGCTTACGCCAGAGCATCGGACCCAACGGAAGTGCGCTGCCGCTGGCACCTTACTTTGGCGACCCGTATATCGGCGAAGGAGCTTACTATCTGCTCCCCGGCAATGCTCCGGGTTACAGCGGTTATGGAGCTGGTTTCAATGTTCCGCCGGGTTACGGCAGCGTAGGATTCCCGTTCAATCAGGTGGGGCTGAATCATCTCCTGGTTCTGGAGCTTCCGGCTGAAATCAATTTCAAAATTTGGAAATTAAACGCACAGTTGTTTGGCGATTTCGCCTATAACTTGGAAGGCGCCAAACGCGCCGAAGACGCAGCCAACGCCTATCAGGTCGTTGCCGCAGCCAACCCCGGCGCCACGCCCCACTCTTTTCCCGCGCAAACCAGCGATGTTAAGGCCTACCAGGTGGGTTTGGAACTTGCCAGCGCTGGTGGTCGGGGGCTGATTTCGGGCGCCCCCGCCCGGAAACACGCCTGGGAATTCAAAGCCTACTGGCAACATGTCGAGCAATACTCGCTGGATCCCAACCTCATTGATTCAGACATTTTCGAAGGACGCGAAAATATGGAAGGCATTTACGCGGCGGTGGCCTACGGCATCAGCGACCACCTTGTCGGCAGCGTTCATTATGGTCATGCCAGTCGCATCAATCCGTTGCTGGGAACCGGCGGAAGCAATGCCGACCTGCCGTGGATGAACCCCATCAACGACTTTTGGCTTTTGCAGGTGGATTTGACGCTTCAGTTTTGAACCGGATGCCAAGCTATTCTTCATTGATTTACGGCGCGGCCGCCTGGGTGGCAAGGCCGACTTTCTGGATGCCGAGTTGTTGCAGGACATCAAGCACGCTGACCATGTGCTGGTAATCCACGCCATCGGCACCTTTGACGACCACCGCCAGATCAGGGTTGTCCGCCTGAATCCGTGCGAGCTGCTCCTTTAATTGCATCAATGTAACTATCGCGCCGTTAAGAGTGATCTGACCGTCGTCCGCAACCGAGATTTGGTTGATCTTCGGCTCATTCGGCTTCGGGGCTGGCGGTTTCCCCGAAGGCAGATTAATTTCCAAATTGTTCACCAACTGCGGCGTGGTGATGATGAAAATGACCAACAATACGAACACCAGGTCCAGCAGTGGTGTGATGTTCAACTCGCTCAAGGTGCTATGATGAGAGCGGGAGATTTTTTTCATTGAAATACGGCTTCGGTCTGTTCCACAGTATCAAAGCGGATGGTGACCTCCGGGGGAAAATTTGTCGGCGGGGGACGACCGAGGTTGGTAATTTTTTGGAAAACCTGTTTTATCGAATCATCCCACCTGGGGTTTCCGGAGCTTTTGAGCCAGGCCAGTGGTTGCAAATCTCCTGTTTTGTCCACACGCACCTGAACTTCGGCGACGTATGCGGCGTCTTTTAAGTTGTCCGGGCGGTTCCATTTCTCGCGCAACACGTACTCCATGTAGCTCTTGTAAAGTTGGACCGGATCAGACTCGGTGTCCACCACGTGGCCGCCGCTGAATTGGAAGGCGGGCAATTCGGCGCTGGGCGGTGCGGCCACGGGCGCCGGGGGTGGAGGCGGCGTTGCCGTCGGCTTCACAGTTTCGGGTGGTTTGGATGCGACGCGGGCGGGTTCGGCGATTTTTGGCGGTGGCGGTTGAGGTTGCTCGGGTGGCTTGGGTTTTTCAGGCGGTTTTTCCTTAATCATTTGCACGGTGATAGTCTGGATTTTTTTGCCCAGAAATCCTTCGCGGGCGGCGAAATAAAGGATGGCCCCAATCAGCAACAGGTGCAGGCTGAAGGAAATGGCCAGGTTGACCCTGGACGAATTTCGTTTCTTGCGGGGCTGAGTTTGTGGGAGCATCTTACCGGGTAACGCGACTGCGCGCGATTTCCGTAGCCAGATCTACTTTGGGCACATTGGCCTGTTGGCAGATATCCAGGACCTCGCGGATAACTTTATATTTTGTCTTGGCGTCGCCGCGAATAATAACGTTCAGGTCGGGATCCGTCAGGCGCTCGCCCACGAGGGTCGGCAAGAGGTCGCTCATTTTTAACTCTTGGCGGTTCCAATACAATCTCCCGTCGGCCTGAACCGAAATGTAGTTCGCCTTGCGCGGCGGGTTTTTCTGGTGCCTCGAGGCGTCGGGCAGCTTCAAGTCCATTTTCTTCACCGGCGGAATGGTGGTGATGATGAAAATGACCAGCAAGACGAACGCGAGGTCGAGCAGCGGCGTAATATTCAGCTCCGTCAGCGAATGATGCACGCTACGGGAGCATTTTTTCATGGCGCGCATGCCGGCATCAATAACTGGTATAAACCGGTTGTTGTTCCTGCCGCTTTAACGCATCGGCGATCTTCTCTTCCAGTTCGCGATTATCCACATAGACGTGTTCGATTTGTGCGGCGTACCGCGCCGCGAAACCGTCCAGTTGCTGTGTCATATGTCGGATGGTCGTCACCATGTAGTTGTAAGCAAACATCGCGGGAATGGCGACCAGCAGGCCGGTGACCGTGGCAATCAGGGCGGCGGCCACGCCCGGCGCCATGGCCGTCAGGCTGGCCTGATTTTCCCGCGCGATGCCGGCGAAGGTGGCCATGACGCCCCATACGGTGCCCAGCAGCCCAATAAAAGGTCCGCCGGCGACGGCGGTGGACAGAATAATCATTCCTTTCTCTAAAGATATCGCTTGCGCGGCGGCAGCCTCTTCCATCACGACGCGGATCGCTTCGAAGGAGTTGGCGCTGATTTTGCTGATGGAAGCTTCAGCGGGTGAGGCGCCCTGGTTGCCTTCGTCGCCGCCATGCGAAGAGGTTTTTCGAAGCACGACGGGATGGTTCTTAAGGTGGTAGCTCAACTCGTCCGCGGCGCGGATGTAAAGATCGTAGGCGGGTGCGCCATCGAACTCCTCGCCTTTGCGCTTGATGTCCAGGGGATCCCGGGTGGCATTGTAGGCCTCGAAAAATTTTCTGCTGGCGGTGCGGGCAATGAACAACTGCCGCATCTTGGTGATGATGATGGTCCAGCTAAACAGGGAGAGGATCAGCAAAACGCCGATGGTGACTTTGCCTTCGGGCGTGGCTTTTTCGAACGCGAACTGGAGCGCGCTGGCGGCGATGAGGAGATGCAGGGTCATGGCACTGTTCCGGTTATCGGGGTTGGGCAGGCGAACGAGGATCTCGAATCCTGCCGGGGCGGCGGGATGCCAGGCACTGGTTGTTGAATTGGTTCACAATCATTGCAGGCAATGTATTTGAACCGACCCCAAACTCACGTTACAAATCGGTGAACTTTGCCGGTGTCCTTGTGGCTTGGTTGTTTTCCGGGTTGTTTTCTCTCTTTCCCCGAACGTCCTGTTGCCGATTGTTTTCACAATCGTGACGCCGGGGACGAGGAATAGTCACCTGCTGCTGATAGGGTGAATGCCATGATTGTGGAATGCCCGCTCATCATCCGGGATTTGGTCGTGTCTCCCGGAGACGAATGGTCGCCTTCGCCGCCATATCCGGGTTGGACGGTAGTGCGCGTGGCCGAGGGTTCGGGCTATAGTCTGCTTCGCGGCAGCCCCCGCGAGTTGCAAACGGGTGACGGCTTTATGGTGCCGCATACCACTCGGATGACGGTTCGCGCCAGCCAGCTTGACGTGCTGCGCCTGCAGTATTTTCAAATTCGGCCGGACTTGTTGAGCGGTCTGCTGACTGTGGCCGAAAGCTGGCGGCTGAAAACGCTTCCGGGCGGTGCGCCGTATATTTTCTTTTTCAAGGCGAACGAATTGAACGGGCAGGAATTGTCCCGGCTAATGGAACAAGCCAGCGGTGGGAGTTTGGCGGCGCGTTGTGGCCTTCTGCAAATCTGGGCCCGCAGCATTGCCGGTTTGTTCGGTCCGCCGATGCCGGCGAAAGTGGATGAGCGCAAGCTGCGCGGGCGCTTCTGTCAACTGATGGAACAATTGCCTGCAATCGAATTGCTGAACCTGTCCCCGTCCGAACTGGCCCGCCAATTGCAGTGCAGCGAACGCCATTTTCGGCGGCTCTTCCATCAAAAATTCGGCGTGCCTTTCCGCCGCCATCAGATCGAATTGCGGCTGTTGCGCGCGTCGCATTTGCTGGCCGATCCAAGCATCAAAATCGCCAGCATCGCTTACGAAAGCGGCTATCAGCATCTCGGCTTGTTCAACGCTGCGTTCAAAAAACGGTTCGGCATAACGCCCAGCGAATGGCGTCGGCGCAATTCACCGGCGAATTTTCCATCTCCCCATCCGCATCCATTGCCTCCTCCGATTGACACGGGCGTTGCGCACGGTGCCCCACTCAACCCGCGACCTGATTCAAAAACGGGCGGCAGCCGGCGGGCGCGGGTTGGAAATTGACCGGTTGCCGCCGAGGACGGCACCGCCGCTCTGTTTCTGCCGCCAGCGTCCCGGACTGGTGCCGAAACGCCGCGTGAACACCAGATTAAACAGGCTCAAAGATTTGTATCCGCTCTCCAACGCCACCTCCACCACCTTGGCGTTGCTGGTGGCCAGCAGTTCGCAGGCGCGCGCCAGGCGGATTTCGGCGCGCTTGTCACGGAAGGACATGCCCACCAGTTCGTGAAAAATCCGGCTCAGATGCCGCGGGGTGCAATGGGTCCGCCGGGCCAGCTCACCGAAACTCATTTCCACCAGTTCGCCCGGCGGCATGCGGTGCAACAGCGCCCGCAATCGCTCCCGCGCGTCCGCACCGTCCGGCGGCGGCGCAACCGATTCGAGCTCGTCGCCAAAGGCCTCGACGAACAACTGCAGCAGTTTCAGCCGCCACATCAGTCCCGCCGGACCGCGGCCGGCGGACAATTCCCGCATTTTCACGGCTACCGCACTTTGTGGCGGGAAAATTCGCACTGCGCTTTCCCGGTGCGCGGCTGTTTTCAGAAAATTCTCCTCGCCCAGCGTCATCAGGCCGGTCAACCGCGCCGGCATGACGTTGAAGGTTCGCAGCGACAGCTCCCCCAACTGGCTGGCGCGGATGACGGCCCGCGCCTGTTCCGCCATCAGCAGCGTTGTGCCGGTCGTCAACTCCGCGCTGCTTGCCGGTCGCAGGCAGTAGCCGGTGCCGTTGTGGACCTGAACCAGCGACCAGCCCGGCGCTCCCGGCAGCCATTCCCGGCCGGGGCCGAGCGAGAACTCTCGGACTGCGAGGTGAGGTTCATGCCAACGTTGTTGCTCTTTCTTCGGTTTGTCCATCGCTGCCGTCCAAAAGATTTACGCGCGGCGGGTTACAAACTCATGACGGCTTTGAAAAAGGCCGGAAACGATTCGGCGCGGGTTGGGTCAAAAGCCGCCAGTCGCATGCGCGGCGTGCAAGACTTGGCTCCAAGACGGCAACGCCGGTCGGCGCTTGGCGTTGGTTTTGCGCGGTTCATGGTTTGGACGCGTGATTTCAAAGTTGCCGAGCGCGGGCTTTCCCGTGGCCGGAGGGTGTTGTTTCCAGATTGTCACTGAACTGTCGGCTGGTTGCCATACAAACGGCCCAACGTTGCGTGTGCATTTTTTCAGGCGCGTTTCATCTCCGAATCAACCGGCGATGCCGAAGGCCGTTGAATTGTCGGACGGGTCGGAAGTTGCAAACTCCATCCGCAGCCGACGCCGATTTGCCTGGAACCGGTTTTCAACCGGCTGGAGGTTGTTTTGCGGGATGTTGTTGCTGCTCCTGGAACGGCCCGCGGCGGCGGACACAAACGTGCCGGCGCGCTTCGACGTTCTCGCCTATGTGGTAAAAGGAAGCCTCCCTTTTCCGGCCACCAACCTCGACACTTTTTTTTCGCCGCCCGCGGGAACCAACGTGGATTTGGAACAAATCGTGCGCGCGGCGGCGGATTTGCAGTCGGTCTGCGCCCGCCACGGCCAGCCCCAAACAGGCATCGCCTTCGCGCCGGAACAAATCGCCAACGGCATCGTTACGCTGCACGTATTTCAATCGGCAGTGCCGCAAATTGTGGTATCGGGCAGGCCGTGGTTTGTTTTCAGCAACCTCGTGGGCGCCGTCAACATGACCGGCCTGGTCACGAACGGGCCGCCGGCGCCGGCCGCCGGCACTGGCGCCGTCAGGCCTCCTTCCCCCAACGTGCGCCCGTTACCTCCGGCTACGCCGGCGGAACTGGCCCGCGCCCGCGCCGCGTTGCTGCAAACCTTGGCCGAAGCGGCAGCCGCGGAGGAAGACACGCGGATTCATGTCGCCTGCACGAATGCCGGGCCGCGGTTTGACGTGGAACGTTATTTGATTATGGGTAATTCGATTTTGCCTCCCGCCGTCCTCGCGGAGACGTTAACGAACATTGACGGCGCATTCGGCACGAATGTTTGTTTTGACGGCATCCGCACGGCAGTCGAACAGCTTCAAAAGGCATATCGCGACCGCGGCTACCTGACGGTGGCGGTGGGATTGCCTCAGCAAAAACTCACCAATGCCACTGTGAAGATTCAGGTAACCGAAGGTCGGTTGGCGACTGTTGAGGTAACCGGCAACCGTTGGTTCAGTGTGGACAATGTGCGGCGGGCGTTGCCCAGCCTGCATACCAACATGGTTTTGAACGGTCTGGTTTTTCAGGCCGAACTCAATCAGGCCAACGCAAACCAGGACCGGCAGATTTACCCGGTCATCGGCCCCGGCCCCGATCCCGGCACGAGCGCGCTGACGCTCCGGGTCCGGGACCGTCTGCCGCTGCATGCGAAGCTGGAATTTAACAATGAAGGCTCGCCCGGCACGCCCTCGCTCCGTGTGAACGCCTCGCTGGCTTACAACAATCTTTGGCAACGAGAACATTCCTTCGGCGCGCAATACGGGTTTTCGCCGGAGGCGTACAAGCAGGGCAGCCTGTGGAATTCGTGGAGTTTCTACGACGAACCGGTCGTGGCGTATTACAGCGGTTACTATCGGCTGCCGCTGGGCAGTTCGCCACCCCTCGCCGACCGGATTTCGAGCAATCCCACCCGCTTCGGTTACAATGAAGCAACGCGCCAGTTCAATTTGCCGCCACCGACCGGCCGGCCGGAACTGACGCTTTACGCGAGCCGCTCGACGGTGGACACCGGCGTGCAGAGTCTTTCCAGCTTTGAATTTCTGAACGAAGGCGGGTTTCTGGTGGGCGATTCGCAAACCTTTCAGCAGGACGTCACCGTTAATCAGACGCTGGGCCTTCTGCTCGACAGGCCATTGCCGGAAACCCACGGCATCAATTCGACCTTCTCGGCTGGATTGAATTTCAAGACTTATGGCTTGGACCTTTACCGCACCAACGTCACCACGCTGCTCCAAACCGTTCCCAAACCCGGCGGCGGCACGGCCACCACAACGCAACATTTTCCCTCGCCGACCGTAGTCGCCGAGTCGCTGGAGTATCTGCCGTTGACCTTGCACTACGATGGAACCTGGCGCGGTCCGGCGGGAAGGCTGACGCTGAGCCTGGGCATCAGCGGCAACGCGTGGTATTCCGGCTCCGAGGCCAACTTGCGGAACGTGGCCGGTTCCCCTAAAGCCACCGGCCATTGGTTGACGTTGACGCCGAGTTTGTTTTGGGACGTTCCGCTTCGCGGCCAATGGGATTTGCTGCTCCATGCGAGCGGCCAATGGGCCAGCGAACCGCTCATCAGCAACGAACAATTTGGCGCCGGCGGCGTCAACAGCGTCCGCGGCTACCGCGAAGGCGAGGTGTTTGGCGACGAGGGCTGGCGCGTTTCGGCGGAGCAACAGACAGCGCCGTATCAGGTGGGTCTGGTCTATGGCGACACGCCGCTGGTCGTTCGCGCATCAATTTACATGGATTATGCCCGCGTGTTGTTGATTGACCCGCAAGGAAGACCAGGCGCGGTGGGGCTGTGGGGCACGGGATTTGGAGTAACGGCGTCCGTCGGGTCGCACTGGGACGCGCGGTTGCTCTTTTCGCTGCCGTTGATGAGCGCCGGCACGACAGACGCCTTGCAGCCCTGTTTTAATTTCTCCCTGACTGCCCAATTTTGAAATGTCACCCAATTGTCACCTGAAAAAACTCCACCGCGGCGGACCTTGTGCTAAATGTTTCACACCCGACAAACCATGAAAGCCGCCTTTGCCAAAGCCATCCGCCGCAAGCGGCCGTGCTGGCCCGCGTTGGCACTGGCGCTGGCAGTGGGAGCCCAACGTCCGGCCGGGGCCAATCCCACCGGCGGCAGTGTTGCGCAAGGCGCGGCGACCTTCAGCGCGTCCGGTTCGATACTGACCGTTGGCGCGGCCAACAACACAGTCATCAACTGGCAAAGCTTCAATATCGGCGCCGGCGAAACCACGGCGTTTGTCCAACCGTCCGCTTCGTCGGTCGTTTGGAATCGCGTCAACGACGTCAACCCGTCCCAAATTCTCGGCCACCTGAACGCCAACGGCATCGTCGTTCTGCAAAATCCGTCCGGCATTTATGTGGGCGGCGGTGCCACGCTCTCGGCGCACGGTCTGATTCTAACCACCGCGTCCACGCCGCCACCGAATTTTTCCGGTGGCGGGCCGTGGTCGTTTGACGCCCCGCCGCCCGCCGCCAAAATCGTCAATTACGGACGCATCGCCGTGGCCGGTGGCGGATCGGTGTTTCTGCTTGCCGACGATATTGACAATCATGGCTCCATTTTTGCTCCGCGTGGGGAAATCGGCCTTTATGCCGGACAAAAAGTTTTGATTTCCACGACACCGGACGGTCGCGGATTGAGCGTGGAAACCACCGTGCCGGCAGGCGGGGCAGTGAACAATCAAGGTCAGTTGGTGGCTGACGCCGGCCGCATCGCGCTCACCGCCCAAACTGTGAACCAAAACGGTCTTATTCAAGCCAATTCCGTGCGCGACGAGAAAGGCGTGATTGAACTTGTGGCCGCCGACCAACTCAATATGGGAGCAAAATCGGAAATTCAGGCGCACGGTGACGATTTTGCATCCGGCAGCGGCGGCGGCAGCGTGGTTTTGAAGTCGGGAAACGATTTCAGCGATCAAGCCGGCGGCGCGATTTCCGTGGCCGGCGGCGAGCGCGGCGGCGACGGCGGCACCATCGAAATCAGCGCCCCCAATTTGCTGTCGCTCCACTCGATTCTGAAAGCAGCGGCACTGCCGGGGTGGTCGGCGGGCAAGCTCACATTGGATCCTTACGACATCATTTTGGATTCGTCCGGTTTTGACAGCGCCGGCAGCGGCACAGTGCTGGCCGGCAACAACCCGGGCGGCACGCTGGATTTGAATGTCAATTCCGCCTTTGCCGGTTTTTCCCAAATCACGCTGCAGGCCACCCACGACATCAGGCTGGCGGACGGAACGGATTTTGCCTTGAGTGACAACACCGGCGTCAGCAGCGGTCAACTGACGTTGGAAGCCGGGCATAACATTATCTTCGGCGACCAGGCTTTGATTTACGATGAGAACAACTGGTCGGTGACGCTCAAGGCCGGCGTGACGGATTTCAACTCGGGCACGGTGCAACCCGGCGCCGGCTCGATTTATCTGGGCGGTTTTGACGGGCTCAACCCCCTGGGCAACAGCGGCTCG
>Ga0070740_10003125_pt1 | contig 18070 bp, 8 predicted proteins | sample Coa_R2_FD_67286 | JGI IMG/M metagenome (GOLD analysis project Ga0070740, IMG submission 67286) | Surface soil microbial communities from Centralia Pennsylvania, which are recovering from an underground coalmine fire - Coalmine... | ecosystem: Environmental > Terrestrial > Soil > Unclassified ... | reverse complement strand
CAACTGGATGGCCCTGTGAAGCTGTTTCACGAAGGCGTGAAGCCGATCACCAGCAATTAATTCGGCTGCTTTTCCGTTCGCCCTTCGATACCTCAGGGCGAACGGTTGATGTTTGACCCGTTCGTGGTGAGGTATCGAACCACGAGCGGACTTGCAGAGATTGAGGACATGCCCACCCGTCGCGAAATCCTGCAAGGCGCCGCGGCGCTCGCGCTGCTTTCCCGCATTGGTGCCCAAGGCGCACAAGCTGCGGCGGCTGCAAAGAACGACGATTACGTTCCGGTCACCGATCCGCTGGTCGCGAAGAAACTCGCGCAATGGCAGGACTGGAAATTCGGCCTCATCCTGCACTGGGGCACCTACAGCCAGCGCGGCATCGTCGAATCCTGGTCGATCTGTTCGGAAGACGAGCCGTGGTGCGCGCGGCCGGAAGGCGTCGGCTATGTCGAGTACAAGCGCGAGTACGAACAACTGCCGAAGACCTTCAATCCGCTGAAGTTCGACCCAGATGCCTGGGCGCGTGCGGCCCACGATGCCGGCATGCGCTACGTGGTGTTCACCACCAAGCACCACGACGGCTTCTGCATGTTCGATACGAAGCAGACCGATTACTGCATCACCGCGCCGGACGTGCCGTATCACACCAATAAGAACGCCAATATCACACTCGCGTTGTTCGATGCATTCCGCAAACGTGATTTCGGCATCGGCGCGTATTTCTCCAAGGCCGACTGGCACCATCCTGACTACTGGTCCCGGCGCTGGGCCACGCCCACGCGCAACAACAATTACGACACGCGCAAATATCCGCAGATGTGGAAGCGCTTCGTCGAGTTCACGCATGCGCAGATCGAGGAACTGACCACGCAATACGGGCGCGTGGATCTGATGTGGCTGGATGCAGGCTGGGTGAACGAGCAGAGCCATCCGGATGCGAAGGCCTACGGAATGGAAGTGCCGTGGCCGCAGGACATGGACATGCGCAAGCTCGCCGCGATCGCGCGCAGGAATCAGCCCGGCATCATCCTCGTCAATCGCGCCGACGGCGGTCCATACGAAAACTACCGGACGCCCGAACAGACTGTGCCCGATCAGCCGCTGCCGTATCCGTGGGAAACCTGCATGACCATGGGCGATTCGTGGTCGTACAAACCGGATGACAAGTACAAATCCACGCGCGAGCTGGTACGCACGCTGGTCGAAATCGTTTCCAGGGGCGGCAATCTATTGCTCGGCGTGGGGCCGACCGGCGAAGGCGAGTTGCCGGCGGCGGCCTTGCAGCGCATGCGCGAGATCGGTGAATGGATGAACGTCAACGGCTCGGCGATCCACGACACGCGGCCGATAGCGCCCTACTCGGAGGGCAAGCTGCGTTTCACGCAGAACAAGGACGGTGCAGTGAACGCGATCTATCTGCCGGATGCGAACGAAGCACAGCCACCAGCGAACATCACTCTCGGCGCCTTGCGTCCCGCACCGGGAGCGCAAGTGAAACTGCTGGGCATCGATAGACCACTGGCTTGGCGCGAGCGTGACGGTTCCGTCAACGTCACGCTGCCCGAGGCGGTGCGGCAGAAAGCACAAGGCGCGCCGGCCTGGACGCTGCGCATCTCCGCCGTCCGAAGCTGAAAGAAACCGATGGGGTCAAGCACTTCCCTTGTGCGGGCGAAGGTTCTAGTATCTTTGGCGAGGGTTTCAAGGGTGCATCGCAGGCTCATAACTGAACCGCTGGCGGTCGAAGGGAGAGGGTCCATGTTCAAGGCCGTGTTTTGCCCCCGCGTGCTCGCGGCGGCGCTTTCGTTCGCAGTGCTGACTCCGCTCGGCGTCTTCGCGCAGGATCAGAATCCATCCGGCACGCAGCCGACGCAGACGCTGCAGAAGATCGTGGTCACCGGCTCGCGCATTCCGCGCTCGCAGAAGGAAGGGCAGGCGCCGGTCACGGTCGTCAGCGGCGCGCAGATCAAGGCGCAGGGCTACACCACGCTGCACGAATTCCTCGATTCGATTCCGCAGGCGGCCAGCACCGACTTCGCCAGCCGGCCTTCGACCTGGGGCAGCACCGCGGTGAACGCGCGCACGTTGAACCTGCGCGGGCTGGATCCCGATCACACGCTGTTGCTTGTCAACGGCATCCGCATGGTGGATTACCCGCAGGCGCAGAACGGCGGTGGCGAGCACTACAGTTTCCAGAATTACGCCAACATCCCGACCGGCATGATCGACCGCGTGGAAATCCTGCCCACCGGCGCGTCGGCGATCTACGGTTCGGATGCGGTGGCGGGCGTGGTCAACGTGATCCTGAAGAAGGAATATCAGGGCGACGATTTGCAGGTGCAGGTAGGCGGCGCCACGCGCGGCGGCCGCAAGTTCGGCGACATCAATTTCCTCGGCGGCCACTCCGGCGACAAGTGGCACGTCGTCTACAACCTCGAGCACACCAACCGCTCGCCGCTGTGGGGCAGCGATCGTCCCTGGACCGATTCGGAAGCGGATGCCGGCTACGGCGTCTGGAGCCCGAGCGCGCGCATGTTCGGCTACCACACCTACGATGCGATCTCGCTCTACGACGTCAACGGCAACTACATCACGCCCCCGGCCGGTTCCTGCAACCAGTTCCCGAACTTCGCGCTGGGCCACTACCAGACCATCGCCACCAGCGGCGACGAGGTCACCGGCCCGGTCACCGATCACGGCTATTACTGCACGCAGCCGGCGTTGTTCCGCAACTGGGTGCTGACGCCCGGCCTGCGCAGCAACGACGGTTATGTCGCCGGCGAATACGATCTTTCGAACAACCTGCAGTTGTACGCTTCAGCGGGGTTGTGGGACACGGTCGGCACCTCGAACACCGAGCTGCCGTTCCTGTATCCGATGGGCGGACTGCCCAACAACTTCTACGACAAGACCACCGGGCAGATCATCACCAACTACCTGCGGCAATTGACCAAGGCCGAACTTGGTTACGCCGGCAATACACAGGATCGCGAGCAGTACTGGGACATCCGCGCGGGCTTGCGCGGCGGATTGTTCGACAACCGTTTCAGCTGGGACTTCAGCCTCGATTCGCAGAAGTACATCGTGCATGAGGACTACACCGGCTTGAACGAGCAGGGCATGTTCGATTTCTTCTTCGGTCCGCAACTCGGCACGACGGTGATCGACGGAAGCACTTACCCGGTGTACGCGCTCAATGCGGATCGCTACTGGAATCCGATCACGCCTGCCGAATACAGCACCTTCGGCGTGGCCGGCACCAACAGCGCCTATACCACGATGCAGCAGGCCACGTTCACCGTGAACGGCGACCTGTTCGATATTCCCTGGGACCAGCAGCCGGTCGGCTGGGCCGCGGTGCTGGAAGGCAATCACCAGACCTGGGCGCTGAATCCCGATCCGCGCGGCAACACCACCACGTTCGGAGATCCCTTCCAGGACTACAACAGCGGCGCCGGCTCGCGCACGCGCTACGCGTTCGGCACCGAATTCCGCATTCCCCTGTTCTCCACTTTCACGTGGGATATTTCCGGCCGCGTCGACAAGTACAACGACGCCAGCAGCGCCGACGTCGCGCGCACCTGGGGCACCGGCTTCGAATGGCGGCCTGGCGGCGGTTGGTTGTTTCGTGGCGGATACGGCACCAACTTCCACGCGCCGGACATGATGGCGATCTACTCGAACGCGTCCGCGTCCACGGTCGGCATCTATGCCGATCCACTGGAGTGCATCCAGACACACGACACTACGTGTCAGGCGACGCAGCACTCGACCTACTTCACCCTGTATTCGAACGGCGGTCCCAACCTGGTGCCGGAAACCGGGCACGGCTGGACGTATGGTTTTGTTTGGGACATCCCGGGTGTGGAAGGCCTGTCGGTGTCGGCCGACTACTGGCATCTGGGCGTCAACAACGAGATCAAGTGGATCGGCCAGGATCAGGTGCTGACCGACGAAGCCGGTTGCCTGACCGGCCTGACCATCACCGGCGCGCCCTACACCGGGCACCCGATCGGCTCGCCGTATTGCCTGCAGGCGATCGCCGACGTGAAGCGTGACGCCAACGGCAACATCCTCAGCGTGCAGACCGGTCCGATCAACGAAGCGCAGCTCTACGTCGGCGGCATCGACGCTTCGCTGGACTACGGATTCGAGACGCAGAACTGGGGCGGCTGGCATCTTCGCATCGACTACACCGATTACCTCTCCTACAAGGAGCGCGTGCTCGCTTCCGATCCGCTGCTCAATACGCGCTACCAGAACGTGGAAAGCAAGGTGACCGGTTCGGTGAACTGGAAGAAAGGTCCGTGGGATGCGACGCTCTACGGCCTGCGCTGGGGCGGCGTGCGCGCGCCGAACTACGGCGGCTGCGAAGTGTTGCCCAACGGCATCATCCCTTCGGTCGGCGACCCGCAATGCACGATCTACAAGGAAAACGTGCCGATCTGGATCATCTGGAGCACGGCGGTGGGCTACCGCTTCAACGACCGCGTCAAGCTCACATTGAACGTCTCCAACATCTTCAACAAGGTCGGCGAGATTCCGTACTACGCCGGCGGCTTCGAATTCATCCCGCGCAACCAGGGAGCGGACTACACCGGCCGCGAAGTTTTCCTGCGGCTGGACTACAAGATCGACTGACCGCAAAACAGTTGTGGATTCCGTTCGTCCTGAGCGTAGGCCCCGTCTTCAATTGAAGAGGGGGCCGGAGTCGAAGGACAGCGCTTCGACTTCGTTCGCTGTGCCCGCTGCGCTCAGCGCGAACGGTTTGTTCCGCAACGCCAACCTTCTCCAACGAGGACTTGCCCCGGCTATGGCGGCCGGGGCTCTTCTTGCGGCGGGCCGGCCGTGATCGATGCGCACTTCCACCTCTGGCGGATCGGCCGCAACGATTGCAGTTGGCCGACACCGGAACTTGCGGCGATCCACCGCGACTTCGAGATCGACGACTGGTGGCGCGAAGCCGCGCCGCTCGACGTTTCCGCCGGCGTGCTGGTGCAGTCGCAGGAAAGTGATCGCGATACGGATTGGTTGCTGGAACTTGCGGCCGGCGAAGAGCGCGTCGCCGCGGTGGTCGGCTGGGCCGATCTGTCCTCGCGTGATGCGCCGCAACGAATCGCCGCACTCGCGGCGCAGCCGAAGCTGCGCGGGCTGCGGCCGATGTTGCAGGACTTGCCGCAGGACGACTGGATCCTGCGCGATGAACTCACGCCCGCGATCGACACGATGGCCGCGCACGGGTTGCGTTTCGATGCGCTGGTGAAGCCACGGCATTTGCCGCAACTGCTGCGTTTCGCGCAGCGGCACGCGGATTTGCAGATCGTGATCGATCATGCGGGCAAACCGGATATCGCCAACGGCATTCCGGAACCGTGGCGCACAGATATTTCGAAACTCGCCGGGCTTCCGAACGTATTCTGCAAGCTGTCGGGATTGCTGACGGAAGCCGGCGAAAGTGGCGCGGGGGGTCTGCGGCCATATGTCGATCATCTGCTGCAAACCTTCGGCCTACGCCGGCTGTTGTGGGGCAGCGACTGGCCGGTACTGAACCTCGCGGGCGATTACGCACGCTGGTTTCGGCTGGCCGATGCGTTGACCGGTTTGAGCGACGCGGAGCGTGCGGCCGTATTCGGCGGCAACGCAGCGCGCTTCTATCGGCTGCGCGCGGATGCGCCCGCCTGAGCGCGCTACGATTGCCGACCATGCCGGTCATCAACAGCATCGCCGATCTGCGCGAACTCGCCCGCAAGCGCGTGCCGCGTGCGATCTTCGACTACGCCGACCGCGGTTCCTACGATGAAGTGACGATTGCGCGCAACCGCCGCGATCTGGATGCATTGCAATTTCGCCAGCGCGTGATGGTGGATGTTTCCGCGCTTTCCACCGCGACCACGATTCTGGGCGAACCGGTCACGATGCCGCTGGCGATCGCGCCGACCGGCTTGTGCGGCTTGTACCACCGCGACGGCGAAATCGCCGGCGCGCGCGCGGCGCAGGCGTTCGGGGTGCCGTTCTGTCTTTCGACGATGTCGATCTGTTCGATCGAGGACGTGCACGCGAATTCCGAAAAGCCGTTCTGGTTCCAGGTCTATCTGATGCGCGACCGCGGCTTCAATGCGGAACTGATCGCGCGCGCAAAAGCCGCAAAATGCAGCGCGCTGATGCTGACGGTAGATCTGCCGATCCTCGCATTGCGCCGCCGCGATGCCAAGAATGGCCTGGCCATTCCGCCGCGGCTGACCTGGCGCAACGCGTTCGATATCGCCAGCAAACCGCGTTGGGCATTCGGTGTGCTGCTGGGCAAGCGCCGGAATTTCGGCAATCTCGCCGGCCGGCTCGGCGACAGCGGTTTGCGAACGCTGGCGGAATGGACCGCATCGCAATTCGACCGCAGTGTGACCTGGGATGACATTGCCTGGGTGCGTGAACAGTGGAACGGCAAGCTGATCGTCAAGGGCGTGCTGGACGCGGACGACGCTCGCGCAGCCTTGTCGCAAGGCGTGGATGCGATCGTCGTTTCCAACCACGGCGGGCGGCAACTGGATGGCGCGCCGTCGTCGATTTCGGTATTGCCGGAAGTCGTCGACGCGGTCGCCGGCCGCTGCGAAGTGCTGTTCGACGGCGGCGTGCAATCGGGACAGGACACCTTGAAGGCGCTAGCGCTGGGAGCGCGCGGTTGCCTGATCGGCAAGGCATTCCTGTATGCGCTGGCGGCGCTGGGTGAACGCGGTGTCGCCAGCGCGTTGCGAGTCCTGCACGACGAACTGGAAGTGTCGATGGCACTGACCGGCCAAATCGATGTGCGCAAGGTGGGCAAAAGCGTGTTGCGCGATCCGGTTCCGAGGTGAAGCCGATGCGATCGAAATTCGCCATGGCGTGTGTGCTGATTCTCTCCTCGGTCGCGGTAGCGGCGCGCGCGCAGATCGACGTGATTCCCCAGCCGCAACATGTCGAAACCGGAAGCGGTGTTTTCATCTTGCGTCCGGGCGAACGGGTCATCGCGCCGGACGATGCACGCGCGCAGGAAATAGCAGGATTCCTGCGCGACGCGATCCACACGCAAACCGGCGTCGAATTGCGGATCGCAAGTCCGGATACGCGTCGTGCGCGCATCGCGCTGCGCATCGACGATTCGATCAAGGGCGATGAAGCCTATCGCCTGAACGTCACGCCTTCGCATGTCGAGATCGCCGCATCGAGTGAACGCGGCCTGTTCTGGGGCGTGCAGACCTTGCGGCAATTGCTGACGCGCAAAGCGGCACATTGGCAGATTCCCGTCGTGCACATCGAAGATGCGCCGGCTTATCCCTGGCGCGGCGCGATGCTGGACGTAGCGCGGCATTTCTTTCCGATCGATTACGTCGAGAAGCAGATCGACCTGATGTCGTATTACAAGCTCGATGTATTCCACTGGCATTTGACGGACGATCAAGGCTGGCGCATCCAGATCGATCGCTATCCAAAATTGACCGACGTCGGCGCGTGGCGTACCGAAGCCGACGGCAGCCGCTACGGCGGCTTCTATACGCAACAACAAATTCGCGAGGTGGTCGAATACGCGCGCCAACGCAACGTGATGGTGGTGCCGGAAATCGAAATGCCCGGACACACTTCTGCGGCGATCGCCGCGTATCCGGAATTGTCGTGCAGCGGCAAACAGATCGCGGTGCCGACGGACTGGGGCGTGTTCAAGAACGCCGATTGCGTCGGCAAAGACGGCACGTTCGAATTCCTGCAGAACGTGCTGGACGAAGTCATCGCGCTGTTTCCTTCGCCATACATCCATATCGGCGGCGACGAAGTGCCCGAAGACGTGTGGCAGGACTGCACTGCGTGTCAAAAACTCGCGAATGCGCAGGGTTTGAAAGGCGAGGAAGGACTGCACGGGTATTTCGTCGAACGCATCCGCAAACATCTCGCGGGCAAGGGCAAGACGCTGATCGGCTGGGACGAGATCCTGGAAGGGCATCTCAATCCGAACGCCATCGTGGAATCGTGGCGCGGCGACACCGCAAGCGAGCGGGCGCTGGCCAACGGCAACCGCGTGATCGTGGCGGGGCCGTTCTATTTCGACACGCCGATCGACGACATGACTTTGCAGGATGTCTATCGTACCGATGCGTTCGCCGATCCGGCGTACGCCGCGCATCACGCCCAGTTGCTGGGCGCGGAAGCGCCGCTGTGGGCCGAACGCGTCACGCCATTGAATGGCGATGCGATGTTCTATCCGCGGCTGATGGCATTTGCGGAACGGTTATGGAATCCGGCTGCGCGCGACTACAGCGATTTCGATCGGCGCGTGCAGGCGCAGTATCCGTGGCTGGCGGCGCAGCATATTGCCTACGGTCCGGAAGACAAGGACATCGTCGATTATCGCTTGAGCTACAACGCCGATCACAAGCGCTGGCGCGTGCGCGCGGCGCGCGGCTTCGACGATCTGCAACTGCATTACACGCTGGATGGCAGCGAACCCGCGATGCGATCGCCTTGGTTCGGCGACGTGCTGGATCTGTACGCGCCGCCGGGCACGCTGAAAATCGCACCATTCCGCAATGGCGTGCAGTATCACGCCGCCGCGGTTTTTAATTTTGCGGGTAACAGTCTCGCTTTGGGCAAACCAGTGACTTACGCGGCGTCGCCTTCCGCGCAATATTCCGGCGTCTTGAATGACGGCATCCTCGGCAGCACGGACTTTCACGACGGCGCCTGGGCCGGCTGGCAGGGCGCAGACATGGATGCGACGATCGATCTGCAGAAAGCGACGACGCTGCACTCGATCGATGCGCATTTTCTGCAGGAATCCGGCGCGTGGATCCTGCTGCCGCGCGACCTGACTTTCGCGGTCTCGGACGACGGCAGGCATTGGAAGATGTTGCAGACGTTTGCGCTGGATCCCGATCCGCAGGACCCGCGCACGTCTATCCGCGATGTACGTTTTGATCTGCCGGCGCCGGTCAATGCGCGTTACCTGCGCGTCACCGCCACGCGTTATGGCAAGCCGGTCGAAGGTTTGCAGACGTGGATATTCTGCGACGAAATCGTGGTGCAATGAGTGCGCGGCGCACGCGCGGGTTTCCCAGCGTGTTGCGCGCGTGCACCGCCGTTTTCGCATGGCTGATTTGCGGCGCGGTGGCCGCAGCGCCATCGAGTTCGCAATCGCTGGATGCCGGGTGGCAATTCCGGCTGGCACCGGGAGACGCGAACGCGAAAGGTCATCCGCAAGCGGCGCAATGGCTGCCGGCCACGGTGCCGGGCTCGGCGCAAACCGATCTGCTGGCGCGGCATCTGATCCCCGATCCATTTGTCGGAGAAAACGAAGCGAAGGTGCAGTGGGTCGGTTTGTCGGATTGGCAATACCGCACGAATTTCAATGTGGACGCAGCGACGTTGCGGCGCGCTCACGTCGAGCTGGTGTTCGACGGGCTGGACACTTTCGCAGACGTGTATCTCAACGATCGCAAGGTCATCAGTGCGGACAACATGTTCCGCCGCTGGTCCGCACCGGTGAAACCGCTGTTGCACACCGGAACGAATACGCTGGAAGTACGTTTGTATTCGCCGATCGAACGCATCCTGCCGTGGCTGTTGAAACAACCCTACGCCTTGCCCGGCGAATTCGATTCGGCATTCGGTGACGAGCCCAATGGCAAACAGACCTCCAACTACGTGCGCAAGGCGGCCTATCAATATGGCTGGGACTGGGGGCCACGCATCGTTACGGTCGGCATCTGGCAGCCCGTGCATCTGGATTCCTGGGATGCGTTACGCATCGCCGATTTCCATATCGCGCAACAGCACGTCGATGCCGATGCCGCGCAATTGCAGGCGCAGGTCCAGATCGAAGCCGCTCGTGCCACCCAAGCGCATGTGACGTTGCGCTGGCGAGCGCCGGATGGCAGCACACAGTCGCTGCAACGTGACGCGGATCTGCATTCCGGTGCAAATCCGATCGCGATTCCGATCCGCGTCGCGCAGCCGCAACGCTGGTGGCCGATCGGTTACGGCGCGCAGAATCTGTATGAGTTCCATGTCGATGTCGCACTCAACGGCGCGACCGAAGCAAGCGCGCAGCGCGAAACCGGTTTGCGCAGCATCGAACTGCGCCGTCAGAAGGATCGCTGGGGCAAGGGTTTCGCATTCGTGGTCAACGGTGTTCCCGTGTTCGCCAAAGGCGCCAACCTGATTCCGCCCGACAGTTTTCCCACGCGTGTCACTTCCGCGCGCTGGCGGCAACTTCTGCAATCGGCGCGCGATGCCAACATGAACATGCTGCGGGTCTGGGGCGGCGGTTACTACCTGCCGGACGAGTTCTACGCGCAGGCGGACAAGCTCGGCATTCTGGTCTGGCAGGATTTCATGTTCGGCGGCGCGATCCCGCCGCCCGACGCGGCATTCCGCGACAACGTCAAACAGGAGGCGATTGAGCAGGTCACGCGCCTGCGCGATCATCCATCGATCGTGCTCTGGTGCGGCAACAACGAGGTCGAAACCGGTTGGGAATCCTGGGACGATCGCAAAGCGTTCAAGAAGACGATCAGCGCGGCCGAACGCGAACGCATCGAAGCGGGAATGCGCGGGCTGTTCGACCGCACATTGCGCGACGTCGTTTCGAAATATTCGCCCGATGTGCCGTATTGGCCGAGCACGCCCAGCAGCGACTACGACAGCGGGGCCAATCTGCTCGATGACGGCGATTACCACTACTGGAACGTGTGGTCGGGCGATGCGCTGCCGGTCAGCGCGTATCTGGATGTGACGCCGCGCTTCCAGTCCGAATACGGGCTGCAATCGCTGCCGGCATTGGCGACGATCGAGAGTTTTGCCACACCACAGGAGTTGTCCATCGATTCGCCCGCGATGATCGCGCACCAAAAATACGACCGCGGCCACGAGAACCAGCGGCTGCTGCTCTACGTGCGGCGCGAATTCGGCCAGCCGAAGGATTTCGATTCGCTGATCTATCTCAGCCAGGTCATGCAAGCCGAAGGCATCGAACTCGCGGCCGAACACCTGCGCGCTTCGCGTCCGCGCAGCATGGGCTCGCTGTATTGGCAACTGAACGACGTCTGGCCCGGCATCACCTGGTCGAGCATCGATTACTACGGTCGCTGGAAGGCGCTGCAATACCATGCGCGCCGTTTTTACGCGCCGCTGTTGATCGCAGCGCTGCGGAATCATGGCACCACAACGGTTTCGCTGGTGTCCGATCATACGACTCCGGTGCAAGCGCACTGGCGCATGCGCGTGATGGATTTCGTGGGTCACGTGTTGAATCGACAACAAGCCGACGTGACGTTGCCGCCGCTTTCTTCCACACAAGTGGGTGAGTTCAGCGACGCGCAACTGCTACGTGGCGCCGATCCGCGCAAGACCTTCGCCGTCTTCGAATGGCTCGACGGCGATAACGTGATCTCGCGCAATCTGGTTTTCTTCGATGCAGCGAAACAACTCGCATTGCCCTCGCCGCGTATCTACGCGCAACTTCAACCCGCAAACGATGGTTATTCGCTGACGCTCGCAAGCGACGCGCTGGCGCGCGAAGTGTGGATTTCCTTCGGTGATGCCGATGCAAAAGTCTCGGACAACGCGTTCGATCTCCTGCCGGGCGAGCGCATCGCCGTGACGGTGCGCAGCAGCGCAGGAATCGAGGCGTTGCGGAAGTCGCTGCGGGTGCGGAATCTGGCCGATGTCATGCAACGGGGCAGGCCTTGAGAGCCGCGTCGGTCGCGCTCGCCGCGCTATGGTCGCTGACGGCTTCGGCTGCGACGGACGACGCGGAAGTTCGCGCGCGCGCACTCGTTGCGCAAATGACGTTGCCGGAAAAAATCGCGCAGTTGCAGAACGGCGCGCCGGCGATTCCGCGTCTGCACGTTCCGGCCTACGACTGGTGGAGCGAGGGCCTGCACGGATTCGCGCGCGATGGATACGCGACCGTGTTTCCGCAGGCGATCGGCTTGGCGGCGACCTGGAATCCCGCATTGTTGCAGCAGGTCGGCGAGTTAATCTCGATCGAAGCGCGCGCGAAGTTCAACGCCATCGGTGATGAATCTCACGGCCGCAACGAGGGCCTGACGATCTGGTCGCCCAACATCAACATCTTCCGCGATCCGCGCTGGGGCCGCGGGCAGGAAACCTACGGCGAAGATCCCTATCTCACCGGACGCCTTGCGATCGCTTACGTCGAAGGGATGCAGGGCGACGACCCCGAACATCCGCGTGCGATCGCCACGCCCAAGCATTTCGCGGTGCACAGCGGGCCGGAGCGCGGCCGGCACGGTTTCGATTCGCTGGTTTCTTCGCACGATCTTGAAGACACGTATTTGCCCGCGTTTCGCGCCGCGGTGACGGAAGGCCATGCGGGCTCGGTGATGTGTGCGTACAACGCCTTGAACGGCACGCCTGCGTGTGCGAACGATTGGCTGTTGCAGACGTTGTTGCGCAAGGACTGGGGCTTCGATGGTTACGTCGTGTCCGATTGCGATGCGATCGACGACATGACGCAGTTCCATCGCTACAAACCGGATAACGAGCAATCCGCCGCCGCGGCAATCACGGCCGGCACCGATCTCGATTGCGGCCGCGCCTATGCCGCACTGGATGAAGCAGCAAGCAAGCGACTCGTGAAAGAGACGACGATCGATCGCGCATTGACGCGCCTGTTTGCCGCACGCTACCGACTCGGCATTCTTGGAAGTGAGAGCAGCGCCGGGTATTCGAAAATCGGCGCCGATCAGATCGACAGTGCATCACACCGCGAACTGGCGTTGGATGCCGCGCTGCAATCGATCGTGCTGTTGAAGAACGCGCGTGACATCTTGCCGCTGCGACACGAGCTGCGCTTGGCCGTGATCGGCCCCAATGCCGACACCATCGAAACGCTGGAAGCGAACTACCACGGCACCGCGCGCGCTCCGGTCACGCCGCTCTCCGGATTGCGCGAGCGCTTTGGCGCCGATCACGTGAGCTATGCGCAAGGTTCGCCGATCGCCGCCGGTGTGCCGATCCCAGTTCCCGAGACCGCGCTTCGCACCCACGGCCGCATCGGTCTGCAGGGCGAATACTTCCACAACACCGATTTCAGCGGGGCGCCGCAGGTCACACGAATCGATCGCACGATCGATTTCGACTGGGACCACATCGCGCCGGCCGAAGGATTGGAAGCGAATCGCTACTCGGTGCGCTGGAGCGGCGAACTGCTTCCGCCCGGTCCGGGCGATTACACGTTGGTGGTGCATGTCGATCGTTGCTTCGATTGCCGCGGCCACGATCCGGTGCGCCTGTATGTGGATGGCAACAAAGTCATCGACAACGTGGGCAACGACAAATCCGAAATGCAGGCGCGCCTGCATTTTGCGAAAACCACGCCGCATTCCATCCGACTGGAAGTGATGCACAGCGGTGAAGATCATGGCGTGCGCCTGCAATGGCTGGCACCTCCACAAGTCCAATTGGCAGAAGCCACGGCGGCCGTGCGGCATGCCGATGCAATCGTCGCCTTCGTCGGGCTCTCGCCGGACGTGGAAGGCGAAGAATTGCGGATCGATGTGCCGGGTTTCGATCATGGCGACCGCACCGACATTGCATTGCCACCAGTGCAACGCGCACTGCTTGAACATGCGGTCACGAGCGGCAAACCGCTGATCGTGGTGCTGATGTCCGGCAGCGCGGTGGCGTTGAACTGGGCGAAGCAACATGCGGATGCGATTCTCGCCGCATGGTATCCGGGCGAAGCGGGTGGCGAGGCGATCGCGCAGGTGCTCGCCGGCGACTACGATCCGGGTGGGCGGTTGCCGGTCACGTTCTATGCTTCGACCGCCGACCTGCCGCCGTTCACCCGCTACGGCATGCACGGACGCACCTATCGCTATTTCGACGGCACACCGCTGTATCCGTTTGGTTACGGTTTGAGCTACACGCGTTTCGACTATTTGAACCTCGAACTGTCGGCGAAAAGGCTGCAAGCCGGCGCATCGCTGAAACTGGATGCCGCGGTGCGCAACAGCGGTTCGCGCGCAGGCGACGAAGTGGTACAGGTGTATCTGGATGCGCCGGACGTGCCGGGCGCGGCGCGCCATGCGCTGGTTGGATTCCAGCGCGTACATCTTGCGGCGGGTGAAAGCCGGCGCGTCGAATTCGAATTGGCGCCGCGGCAACTGAGCACGGTCGATGCCGCTGGCGTGCGCAGGGTGATGCCGGGGCGCTATCGTGTGTTCATCGGCGGCGGGCAGCCGGGCTATGCTGCGGGCGTCAGCGCGGAGTTTACGATCGCTGGCCGCGAAGTCCTGCCGAAATGAGCCGTGTCGAAATGAAAACGGATCGCCGCGAATTCCTGAAATTGTTCGCTGCCGGGGCAGCGAGTTCGGCGTTCGCCGGAACACCGGGGCGCGTTTTCGCAGCAACTACATCGCGGAAATTCGTCACCCGCCGCCCGCCCCCCGCGCAGCGCAAGTTCGTCAGCATTGCGGTCGAAAACGAAATCGCGCGCGTCAAGGCGAAGATCGGCGATCCGAAACTCGCCTGGCTGTTCGAGAACTGCTATCCGAACACGCTGGACACCACCGTGCATACCGGCACGCTGGACGGCCAGCCCGACACTTTCATCGTCACCGGCGACATCGACGCGATGTGGTTGCGCGATTCGTCCGCGCAGGTGTGGCCATATCTGCACCTTGCCACTCGAGACGAAGCGTTGCGCCGCCTGTATCGCGGCCTGATCGCCCGTCATGCGCGCTGCATCTCGATCGATCCCTACGCCAATGCATTTCTCGCCGATCCGCGCGGCAAGACGCCGCTCTCCTGGGCGCAGCACGACCTGACCGACATGAGACCCGGCGTAGCCGAACGCAAATGGGAAATCGATTCGCTGTGCTGGCCGATCCGGCTGGCGCACGGTTACTGGCAGGCGACACAGGACCGCGTGCCGTTCGATGACGACTGGCGCGCCGCGATGCACCGCGTGCTGGCGACATTCCGCACACAGCAACGCAAGCACGATCGCGGTCCCTATCATTTCCAGCGCGAAGCGACGACGCCTACCGAAACGCTGGCGCTGGACGGATACGGTTTCCCGGCGCGGCCGGTCGGATTGATTTATTCGATGTTTCGCCCATCCGACGACGCCTGCCGTTATCCACTGTTCGTACCCGGCAACTGGTTTGCGGTAGTGTCGCTGCATCAGCTTGCGCAGATGTCGCGCGCTTTGCACCACGATGAGAGGTTCGCCGGCGAATGCGATGCGCTGGCAAGGGAAATCGAAACCGCGTTGTCGAAGTACGCGCTGATGCGCGATGAGCGCGGTGCGACATTCTGGGCTTATGAAGTGGATGGCTATGGCAATCAGTTCTTCATGGACGACGCCAATGTGCCGGGTTTGCTGAGCCTGCCGTATCTGAGCTGCTGCGCGCGCGATGACGCGCGCTATCGCCGCACTCGCGCGCTGGCGTGGAGCGACCGCAATCCTTGGTTCTTTCAGGGCAAGGTGGCGCAAGGCATCGGCGGTCCGCACGAGGGCTCGGCGATGATCTGGCCGATGTCGATCATGGTGCGCGCGCTGACCAGCGACGATGATGCCGAAATCCGGCAATGTCTAAACTGGCTGAAGAGCACCGACGCCGGCACCGGTTTCATGCACGAGGCATTCGATCAGGATGATCCATCGCACTTCACGCGCGCGTGGTTTGCCTGGGCGAATTCGCTGTTCGGTGAATTGATCGTCGATCTCGCAGCGCGTAAACCGGAAATGCTGCAACATGCTTGAAACGATGGCGAATAATTACCCGTTCGTCCTGAGGTATCGAAGGACGAACAACAAAGCCGTTCGTGGTTCGATACCTCACCACGAACGGTAGCAAGCTGACAGGAGCTCACGACATGGTGACTCGCAGACGATTCCTGCAAGGCGCGGTGAGCGCGGCGTTGCTGAGCCGCATCGATCCGCAAGATGTTCTCGCAGCACCGGCCGATGCCGAGCGCGCCACACAAACCGGCGTCACCCAATATGTCGATTTATTTGTCGGCACCGGCGGGCATGGCCACACGTTCCCCGGCGCGACGCTGCCGTGGGGCATGGTGCAGCTTTCGCCCGACACCAACGATTCCGGCTGGGACGCGTGTTCGGGTTATCACCAGCGCGATGGCTCGATCATGGGCTTTTCGCACACGCATCTTTCCGGCACCGGCGCCAGCGACATGCTGGACGTGCTGGTGATGCCGGCGCAGGGCGAAGTGTTGTTGCAGCCCGGCGCGCGCGGCTTGCCGAACGAGAACTACCGTTCGCGCTATGACGGCGCGGCGCACGGCGAGCTGATCCCGCCCGATGCCGTCGGCCATCCAGGCAAGGGCTATCGTTCCCGCTATGACAATGAGCACGCGGTGCCGGGCTACTACCGCGTGCATCTCAGCGATCACGACATTCTGGCGGAATTTACTGCCACGTTGCGTGCGGGCTTGCATCGCTATACGTTCAACAAATCCGGGCCCGCGCATCTGATCGTCGATCTCGCCCACGGCTATCACGACGATGCCAACGTGCCGTGCAAAGTCTCCGATGCGCAGTTGAAACTCGTCGGCAAAGACACGCTGGTCGGCGGCCGGCGCGTGCACCAGTGGGCGGACGGACGTTACATCTTCTTCGCGATGAAACTGTCGCGGCCGTTGGCGCGTGTCGGGCTGTACAACGAAGATCGAGCGCTGCCGGAAGCAACGCATGAAGCAAAGGGCACGCATCTCAAAGCCGTGTTGCATTTCGAGGATGCTTCCAAATCACCGCTGCTGGTGAAGGTCGGCATTTCGGCGGTGGACATCGACGGCGCATTGCGCAATCTGGATGCGGAAATTCCGCACTGGGATTTCGACAAGCTGCGCACTGAAGCCGCTTCGCAATGGGAGCGCGAACTCTCGCGCATCCGTATCGACAGCGCATCGGACGATGTCAAGCGCACCTTCTACAGTGGGCTCTATCACACGCTGGTGGCACCGACGCTGTTCGATGATGTGGATGGCCGCTACCGCGGCATGGATCTCGAGGTTCATCAGGTGCCGAAGGATCGCCACAACTACAGCACCTATTCGTTGTGGGACACCTATCGCGCGCTGCATCCGTTGTACACGCTGTTCCAGGCCGACAAGGTGCCCGATCTGGTGGATGGGCTGGTGCGCATGACCGCGGAGAGCCCGGAAGGTCCGCCGGTGTGGCCGCTGCAGGGTGTGGAGACCGGCACGATGATCGGCTATCACTCGATCGTGGTGATCGCCGAAGCACACGCGAAAGGGTTCACCGGCATCGACTACGCGAAGGCTTGGCCGATGTTCCGCAAGCGTGGTTTTGACGACAATTGGCGCGGCCTCGGCTGGTATCGCAAGCTCGGGTACATCCCGAGCGACAAGGAGGGCGAGGCGGTCAGCAAGACGCTGGAATACGCCTACGACGATTGGGCGCTGGCGCATCTGGCCGACGGCGCCGGCGCGCATGATGATGCCAAACACTTGCGCGAACGCTCGCGCAATTACCGAAACGTGTTCGACCGCAAGCTGACCTTCGTGCGTCCGCGCGGCAGCGACGGCCAATGGCTGGAGCCGTTCAACCCGCGCGCGATGGGACATTCACAACAGTGGCGCGACTTCACCGAATCGAACGCCTGGGAAGCGACCTTCCTCAACCAGCACGATCTGTACGAATACATGAAACTGTTCGGCGGCGAGCAGGCATTCGAGAAGAAGCTGGACGAATTGTTCGACACGTCTTCGTCATTGCCCGCCGATGCGCCGCCGGACATCGCCGGCATGGTCGGCCAGTACGCGCACGGCAACGAGCCCAGCCATCATGTCGCTTATCTCTACGCGTACACCGGCGCGCACCACAAGACGCAGGCGCGCGTGCGCATGTTGCTGGAAACGATGTATCGCGCAGCACCGGACGGTCTCGCGGGGAACGAGGACTGCGGACAGATGAGCGCGTGGTATGTGCTGGGCGCGCTGGGTTTCTACGCGGTCGATCCGGTCAGCGCCAATTACGTGTTCGGCAGTCCGCTGGTCGATTGCGCCGAAATGATGTTGGCCAATGGCAAGAAGCTGATCG
>Ga0070740_10003124_pt1 | contig 18074 bp, 15 predicted proteins | sample Coa_R2_FD_67286 | JGI IMG/M metagenome (GOLD analysis project Ga0070740, IMG submission 67286) | Surface soil microbial communities from Centralia Pennsylvania, which are recovering from an underground coalmine fire - Coalmine... | ecosystem: Environmental > Terrestrial > Soil > Unclassified ... | reverse complement strand
GACAGGGGAACATGCGTGAGGCTTGCCGGCCGCCGGCCGATCGCCTCGCGCAGCGCCGCGGCCATGTGATCGACCGTGAGCGCCTCGCCCGCCGGAACCGGGAAGGCCGTACTCCCTGCTTGCCCGCTGCGCGCGGGCGCGCCGCCGAGCGCGGCGAGGAGCGGCGGCACGGCAAGGTCCGGTTCGCAATCGATGAACACGTCGACGGGCGGCAGGCCCTGGTAATCCATGCTCCAGCCATTGTGGAGGCGGTGATCGACGGAAACCTGCACGATCCGCGCCGTCGACGCCGCGCCGGCCTTCTGGAGCGTCCCCGCGAGATCGAGCCAGTCGAGGCTGAGGATGACATCGGCCGCGGCAATGGCATCGGCCGCGGCCTTGGGCAGGACCATGCCGCCGGGCGCGCCGGCGTGCAGCGGGTGCGCGGTCGGGAACGAGGCGGCGATCTTGAGATCGGTGACGACGCGCGCGCCGAGCCGTTCCGCGAGCGCCACGCGTCGATCCCAGGCCTGCGTGCTGCGCGAGACGCGGCCGGCCAGAATCACCGGATGCCGGGCGCGCGCGAGAAGGGCGGAGGCCGCGGCGACGGCGTCCGGATTCGCGGCCCCGGCGACCGGCGGCATGAAACGCTTGGCGTCGATCGGCGGAACCGGTTCGACGAGCTTCTCCTCCTGCATGCCGGCGTCGAGATTGACATAGGTCGGTCCGCGCGGCGCGGTATTGGCGATCCAGCACGCGCGCAGGATCGCTTCGCGCGCGGCGAGCGGCGAGGCCGGCTGGTCGTCCCACTTGGTATAGCCGCGCACGAGCGCCCCCTGGTCGCGCGCCGTGTGGATCCAGTCGATCCACGGTCGCCGCTTGACCGCGTCGACGGGGCCGGTGGCGCCGATGATCAGCATCGGCATGCGGTCGCACCAGGCGTTGAAGATCGCCATGGTGGCGTGCATCAATCCCACATTGGAATGCACGGCGACCGCCATGGCCTTGTCCGTGACCTTGGCATAGCCATGGGCGATCGCGACCGCGCTTTCCTCGTGGAGACAAAGCAGGATCTGCGGCCGCCGGTTGCCGAGATAGTTGACCAGACTGTCGTGCAGACCGCGGTAGCTCGCGCCGGGATTGAGCGCAATATAGGGGATGTCGAGCGCGCGCAGCGCATCGGCGGCGACATCGCTGCCGAAGGCCGCGGCATTGACGCCGGCGGGCCGCGGCCGATCAAGACCGGCAATGTCGTCGCAGACGATGCGCTGCGTCCCACTGCGGTCGGAAGCGGCCACCGGTTCAATCCCCACAAGTTCCCCGCCAGTCGCGGCACGCGGCATTTGAAGCGGATTATCCGCCCTGACGCAATCGGGCGAGCAGCTTCAGCCCGGCATAACCGTCGGCCGGCTCCATGCCCACTTTCTTCTGAAAGGCGATGACGGCGCGAACCGTGTCGCTGCCGATGCGGCCGTCGATCCCGTCGGTCTTGAACCCGAGCGCGTTGAGCCGGCGCTGGATCTCCTTCACCTCCGCAAGGGTCGGCGCGCGCTCGCCGCCGGGAAACGGCTGGCGGAAGTCCGCCTCGCCGCGGATCAGGTCGCCGAGATGGCAGAGGGCAAGGCTGTAGGCGCGCGAGGGATTGTAGGAGTAGACGGCGCGGAAATTCTGCCCGACGAGAAAGGCGGGACCGCCGCGTTCCGGCAGCCAGAGCCTCGCGCGGTCATGCGGACGCGCGAACGGCACACCGTCCGCGCGTCGGATGCCGAGCGCCTCCCAGCTCGCATAGGTGCGCAGCGTGCGATCGTCGGCGAGGTGGGCGCGCCCGGCCGGCAGAACGACCTCGCAACCCCACGCCTCGCCGCGGCGATAGCCGCCCCGCTCGACCAGATAGCGGGCGGTGCCGGCGAGCGCATCGTCGGGCCGCCCGTACGGCGTGATGCGACCGTCGCCGTCATAGTCGACACCCATCCTCAGCCAGACTTCAGGCATCCATTGCGTATGGCCCATGGCGCCGGCCCAGGATCCGATCATTTGCGCCGGTTCGGCCCAGCCGCGGTCCACGATGATCAGCGCGTTGCAGAGCTCGGCCTCCCAGTAGCGCCGCCGACGCGGCTCGCGCCAGGCGAGCGCCGCGAGCGCGGGGATGACCGGCCGCATATATTTCGGATTGGTGACGACGTCGCCGAAGGAGGACTCCATGCCCCACAGCGCGACGAGAAGATGCCGCTCCACTCCGAAATCCTTCTCGATGCGCGCGAGCAGATCGGCATAGTCGCGCAGGCGCTGCCTGCCGGTGATCACCCGCCATTCGGAACAGCGCCGGTTGATGTATTGCCACAGCTTCTCGGTGAACTCCGGCTGCGAACGGAACTGCTCGAACACGCTCATGTCGGGTTCGAGGCCGCTCATCACCCGCGCATAGCTTGCCGCCGACACGCCGCGTCGGAGCGCATAGGCGCGAAACGCGGCGACCCAATGGTCGAAGCCGAGCGGCGCGGCGGAGCCGACATCCGGCCCCGCCCATGCGGCCGCGGCGCCGAGCAGGGTGACCAGAAAACCGCGGCGGCTCAGCGGATGGCGGGGAGTCAACAGCATCGTGCGCGCATTCTAGCGCAGGATCCCGAAAGGTGGGAACCGGTTGTCCCGGGCGATCATGCACGCAAGACGGTTGTCGGTCGGCGCGAGTCGCGCGACATCACGCGACATCGCGCGTTCGCACAAGGATCCGCTCGGATTGGATCGGCGCCGTCATGGCCTCGCATGCGGGCGTGGCGACGATGCCATATCGCGGCCGCCGCGCCGACGGTGGGGGAAGCGGTCATCGGCGTTCGTGACCATGGCGGCGATGGTGGCGCGCGCGGTGGACGCGCTTGTGGAATCGCGGCTTGTGCGCCTTTGCCGCGTGTCCGCTCGATGATTGCGCATGTGGCGGCCTCGGCGCCGGAAACGCGCGGGCAGCCGGGTCCGTTGCCGGCTCGTCATGGGCGATGACCGGCGGCTTGTCGGGAACGGGAGGCGCAGGCTCGCCGGATTTGATCTCGGTGCCGCGCGCGCCGATCATGCGCTCGTAGGCGAGCACCAGCGTCATGTAGGGATTGACCCAGACCCAGCCCGCCTTGGTGAAAACCTGGATGTTGAAATGCAGGTGATACGAGGTGCCGTTCTCGTAATCGCCCCACGTGCCGACCTTGCCGATGACCTCGCCTTCGCTCACCTTCCGGCCGCTGAGCAGACCGTCCGCATCCATGAAATGCGGATTCATGTGCATGTAGCGGAAGCGGACGAGATCGTTCGCGGTATTGACGAGGATATAGACCGCGAGGTTGCCGCGATTGCGCCATATGACGCCGTCGCGAACCGCCACCACTTCGTGCTGGTAGGGCAGGCAACGGTCCGCCTGCGCGTTCAGTAGCACGCAATTGGCGGGACGTATGTCTTCACCCTGGTGGCCGCGGCCGCCGGGACATTGTCCGACCAGGAAGTCGCGCAACTCGCAGAAATTGTCGCGCCACGGATAGGTGAAGTTGACCGCGGCGGATTCGTCGAACACCAGGGGCAGGCCGTTCACGCGGCAGGAATAGTGCGCGCCTTTTCTGCCGAGCGTCCCGTCATGGCCGCTGCGATAGCAGTCGCCCCACGGCATGAAGGATTGCGATTTCACATAGGCGGGCGCGTGTGCGATCGGGAAGCGCATCTCGGCATAGACGTGACGGTCGGCGCGGCCGGGGAGTTTGTGCCAGCCGGTTTCGGGAATGAGGTCTCCGGGACCGTAATAGGTGAAATCGGACGAGAGCGGCGTGGGCTCGGCAAGATCGATATGCGGCGCTCGGATCGGGCGCGGACTTCCGCCGACGGTCTGCAGCAGACGCAGAAACCTGAGCGCGATCGGGTCGGCTTCCCTGCAGGACAGATAACGCCGCGCGCGCGGCCGATCGTAGCATTGGATCGAGACGACATAGGGCACGCCGAAGCGTTCGAAGGCGTAACGCAGATGCGCGTCGCGCAGAATGCGACGGATGCCGGGAAACGAGTCCGTGAGCTCGCGCGCGGGAAACACCTCCTGATGCTCGGGCCCGTCGAGATCATAGGTGAAGGCGGCGCCGGTGATCTCGATTTCGACCGGCTTGCGATAGATGAAATCAAGCCCGCCGTCGCCGCTGTCGATGAAGAAGGTGGCGGTGTAGCCGGCCGGTCCCGGCAGGAAGAGGCCGCCGGGGTGAAAGGGGCCGAAATAGGAATCCGACGTCGTCGCCTCCGGCCTGCCCGCGGCGACGTCGGCGCGAAAGCGCTCGACGTCGAACGGCAGCAACACCGGCACGCTGCTCTTGTCGATTCCGGGGAAGCGGCGGCCGGTAAGCGTGTTCAGGCGGGCGAATTCCTCCGCCGGCGGGTCGATGCCGTGATCGGACAATGAGGCCGCCGCTTCCGCCCAGTTGACCTCGGAGAGGGTCACGCGCGGCGCCTCGAGCTCGGCGGCGGCCGCGCTGGCGGCAAATGAGGCGGCGCCGGCGGCGAAGGCCAGCCGCCGAAAGAGGCTGTCGGCACCCGGCAGGCTGCTAGTCCTTCGCGCGCTCCACATAGGAGCCGTCCGCGGTGTTGATGACGACGCGCGTGCCGGTCGTGATGTGGGTGGGCACCATGGTGCGCACGCCGTTCGACAACATCGCCGGTTTGAAGGATCCCGCCGCGGTCTGTCCCTTCACGACCGGTTCGGTCTCGACGATCTCGAGCGTCACCTTCTGCGGAATCTCGATGGAGACCGGCGTGCCTTCGTGGATCGCCAGGCTCACCACCATGCCCTCCTGGAGGTACTTCTCGTAGTCGCCTACGATATCGGCGGGAACGGTCACCTGATCGTAGGTTTCCTGGTTCATGAAATGGAAGCCGTCGGCGTCCTTGTAGAGGAAGGAGAACTCGTGGTCCTCCACATGGGCGCGCTCCACCTGGTCGGTGGTCTTGAAGCGAACCGAGGTCTTCACGCCGTCGGAAATCCGGCGCATATCGACCTGGGTGGTGGGGGTGCCCTTGCCGGGATGGAAATTCTCGGCGGTGAGCACGACGTAGAGCTTGCCGTCGAGTTCGACGATGTTGCCCTTGCGGAGCTGGCTGGCAATGACTTTCACGCGATGGTTCCCTGGCTCGGAGGCGGCCGGCGGCCGCGGATTCGCCGCGCACCATAGCGATCTTCGCGTGCGACGCCAGTCCTTCCCGGCGCGGATTTTGTCGCGGTAGTCGGGCGGGGCGGACGTGGGAAAAAACCCGCCTTTCTGGCTCGAGGGAGTGCATGCCGCGCGCCGGCCCCGCCTCCTGGCCCGGGCGCGGATCGCGGCGGCGCTGCGCGCCTGGTTTGCGTCGCAGGGGTTCATCGAGATCGAAACCGCGGCGCTTCAGGCCTCGCCGGGCAACGAAACCCACCTGCACGCCTTCGCAACCGCGCTCCACGACCCGGGCGGGCAATCCGTCCGGCTTTACCTGCGCACGTCTCCCGAATTCGCCTGCAAGAAGCTGTTGAGCGCGGGCGAGGCGCGCATCGTGGAATTCGCGCGCGTGTTCCGCGACCGCGAGCGGGGCGCGCTGCACCATCCGGAATTCACCCTCGTCGAATGGTATCGCGCGAACGCGCCCTACGAGATGCTCATGGAAGACTGCGCGGCGATCATGGCGGAAGCGGCGCGCGCGGCGGGCGCGCGCACACTGTGCTTCCGCGGCCGGACCTGCGACCCGTTCGCGGAGCCCGAACGCGTGAGCGTGGGCGAGGCCTTCGCGCGGCACGCCGGCATCGATCTTCTCGCCACGGTGAGCGGCGGCGCGGGCGACCGCGACGCGCTCGCCGCGGCCGCGGCGCGGGCCGGCGTGCGGTGTGCGGCGGATGACAGCTGGAGCGACGTGTTCAGTCGCATATTGACGGAGCGGATCGACCCGCATCTCGGGCTGGGACGCGCCACCCTGCTCTACGACTATCCGCTTCCGCTCGCGGCGCTGGCGCGCGCGAAGCCGGGCAGCGACAAGGTGGCCGAGCGGTTCGAGCTCTATGCCTGCGGGGTCGAGCTCGCCAACGGGTTCGGCGAACTCACCGACGCGGCCGAGCAGCGTCGCCGCTTCGACGCGGCGATGGACGAGAAGGAACGCATCCACGGCGAGCGCTATCCCGTGGATGCGGATTTTCTCGACGCGCTTACCCACATGCCGCCCGCCTCCGGCGTCGCGCTCGGCTTCGACCGGCTGGTGATGCTGGCAACCGGCGCCGAGCGCATCGAGCAGGTGATCTGGGCTCCGGTCATCGAGGTGGAATGAATGCGAGGGACCACGCCATGACGATATTGCGTACGCCGGAACAGTTCATCGCCGCGGGCCTCGTCCCGCCCGAGCGCCGCGCGCAGCTCGAGGCGGTCGGTGCCCGCTACGCGGCCGCGCTGCCTCCCGCGCTCGCCGCTCTCATCGATCCGAGCGATCCGAACGATCCGATCGCTCGCCAATTCGTGCCGCAAGGCGCCGAGCTCGAGCGACGGCCGGAGGAGCGCGCGGATCCGATCGGCGATGAGGCACACAGCCCGGTCGAAGGAATCGTGCACCGCTATCCCGACCGGGTCCTGCTCAAGCTCAACGCGGTCTGCGCCGTCTATTGCCGCTTCTGCTTCCGCCGTGAAGCGATCGGCCCGGCCAAGGCAAGGCCGCTCTCGCAAACGCAGCTTGCGCGCGCGCTCGATTACATCCGTGCACGCCCCGACCTCTGGGAGGTGATCCTCACCGGCGGCGATCCGCTGGTGCTTTCCGCGCGCCGTCTGCGCGCGGTCATGCTCGGGCTCGGCGCGATCGATCACGTCAAGGTCGTGCGCGTGCACACGCGCGTGCCCATCGCCCGGCCGGAGCTCGTCACGTCGGGCCTGGTCAGGGCCGTGAAGGCGAGCGGCAAGGCGACCTATGTCGCGGTCCACGTCAATCACGCGCGCGAGCTCGCCGCGCCCGCGCGCGCAGCGCTCGCGCGCATGGCCGACGCGGGCATCGTCCTCGTCGGCCAGACGGTGCTGCTCGCCGGCGTCAACGACACCGCCGAGGCGCTCGGCGCATTGATGCGCGCGCTGGTCGAATGCCGGGTCAAGCCCTACTACCTGCACCACGGCGATCTGGCGCCGGGCACGGGCCACCTGCGCACCGATATCCCGACCGGGCAGGCGCTGATGCGCGCGCTGCGCGGCCGACTTTCCGGCCTCTGCCAACCGACCTATGTGCTCGACATTCCCGGCGGCCACGGCAAGGTGCCGATCGGCCCCACTTATCTGCGGGGCGGGGACGACGGCGGGTGTTTCGTCGTGGAGGACTTCAACGGCGCACGACACGTCTATCCGCCGACGCCGGCCGGGCAGGCGGCGGCCGCCGGCGAAGCGGCATCAGTGGCGGATCGACAGGAGATCGAGCAGCGCCGCCGCGACGGCGAGCCCGGCAAAGCCGACGAACACCACCACGATAATCGCGTGCCAGACGAACGACGCGTCGCGCCGCAAGGCTGACACCACATTCTTGCTCTTGAGCATGGCCCAACGCTCCCAGACAGCCTGACTGGGGCAGCGGTGCACCAAGAAATGGACCCGCGCCGGTTCAGCCGCCAATATTTTCCGCGTAAAAAACGCGCAGGATTGCGGCGCGACGGCGCATGCCAGCCATGAGGGATGCGCGTCAGAATGGCGCGGCTTGCGCGACCCGGCGCGTTTCCGGCGGAACCGCGCACGGAATGCCCCGCTTTCGCCGCGACGGCGCGCATTGGCCGCGCAACGCTTGGAGCATCCGGATACCGGTGCCGGCCGGGCCTGACGCGAAGGGCTTGCGGTGCCCGGCGCGCGACCGGGCAAGCGAGGCTGCCGGGCGGGGATTTTCGGATAAGATAATATGTCGCCTCATGGTTCCCATGCGGGGCAGTCCCTGCAATCCCGTCGCCGCGATCGCGCGGCCCGCGGTTGCGGACGCGGGGGGCGTACGATCGTCGCGCCGCTTCCCGCCGCGGCGGAACCACGCCGCGCGCGCGGGACGAGCCGAAGCGCGGGCAATCGAACGGAAGGCGCGATGAAGGTCGTGATTCTTGCGGGCGGTCTGGGCACGCGGCGTTCGGCTCGCGTCGCGCGAGAGGGGATTTCCGGCTCGCCGTCGGCCGTCATGCCGGATCGTCGCGCATGTGCGGCGTGACCGGGTTTCTTGCCGCGGGCCGTCTGACGGAGGCGCCGCAGCGGCTCGCGCAGCGCATGGCCGATACGCTCGCCCACCGCGGTCCCGACGAAAGCGGCCTCTGGGTCGACGAAGCCTGCGGCGTCGCGCTCGCGCATCGGCGGCTTTCCATCCTCGAGCTTTCGCCCGCGGGCAGCCAGCCGATGGTCTCGGCGAGCGGACGGCACGTGCTGTCGTTCAACGGCGAGATCTACAATCACCTCGCGCTGCGCGAGGAACTGGAGGCGGCCGGTGCGGCGCCGCGCTGGCGCGGCCATTCGGACACGGAGACGCTGCTTGCCTGTTTCGAAGCCTGGGGGATCGAGCCGACCCTGAAGAAGAGCGTCGGCATGTTCGCGATCGCCGCGTGGGACCGGGCGGCGCGCGTGCTCACCCTCGCGCGCGACCGCATGGGGGAAAAGCCGCTCTATTACGGCCGCGTGAACGGCGCGCTGGTGTTCGCCTCCGAGCTCAAGGCGCTCCGCGCCTTTCCCGGTTTTGCCGCGCGCATCGAGCGGCGCGCGCTCGCGCTGTTCATGCGGCACAATTACGTGCCGGCGCCGTGGACCATCTATGAAAATATCCGCAAGCTGCCGCCCGGCTGCCTTGTCCGGTTCACGCTGCCGCTCGCGGCGGAGGCGCCGGTTGAGGCCTATTGGTCGCTGAAGGCGGCGGCGCAGGAGGGCCTGCGCCATCCTTTCGCCGGCAGCGGGGAGGAGGCGGTCGACGAGCTCGAGCGGCTGCTCAGGCGGAGCATTGCCGGGCAGATGGTCGCCGACGTGCCCGTGGGCGCGTTCCTTTCCGGCGGCATCGACTCCTCGACGGTGGTGGCGCTGATGCAGGCGCAATCGGCGCAGCCGGTCAAGACGTTCACCATCGGCTTCCGCGAGGACGGATATGACGAGGCACGGCACGCCAAGGCGGTAGCGCGCCACCTCGGCACCGATCACACCGAGCTTTACGTGACGCCGCGCGAGGCGATGGACGTCGTTCCGCAACTGCCGCTACTCTACGACGAACCCTTCGCCGACTCCTCGCAGGTCCCGACCCATCTCGTCGCGCGGCTCGCGCGCCGGCAGGTCACCGTGTCGCTCTCGGGCGACGGCGGCGACGAGCTGTTCGGCGGCTACAACCGCTATTTCTGGGCGATGACGCTGTGGCGACGCATTGCGCGGCTGCCGAAGCCTGCACGCGCCGCCGCCTCCGCGCTGATCACCGACCTGTCGCCCTCCGGCTGGAACCGGCTGTTCGCGCTCGCGGCGCCGCTGCTGCCGCGGCGGCTGCGCTACGCCAACCCGGGCGACAAGCTGCACAAGCTCGCCGGCCTCCTCGCGGCGGACCGGCCCGAGGCGATCTATCTGCGGCTGGTGTCGCACTGGGAGGATCCGGCTCGGCTCGTTCTCGGCGCGGAGGAGCCGCTCACGGCGGTCACCGATTCGGCGGCCTGGCTCGATTGCGCCGAGTTCGAACACCGCATGATGTATGTCGACAGCCTCACTTATCTTCCCGACGACATCCTCGTGAAGGTCGACCGCGCGGCGATGGGCGTGAGCCTCGAGACGCGCGTGCCCCTGCTCGACCACCGCCTGGTCGAATTCGCCTGGCGGCTGCCGCTCGCGATGAAGACGCGCGACGGGGAGGGCAAATGGCTGCTGCGCCGATTGCTCGACCGCCATGTGCCGCGCGCGCTCGTCGCGCGACCCAAGATGGGCTTCGGCGTACCCATCGACCACTGGCTGCGCGGCCCGCTCAGGGATTGGGCCGAGGCGCTGCTCGCCGAGGAGCGGCTCGCCCGCGAAGGTTTCCTCGACCCCGCGCCGGTCCGGCAGAGATGGCGCGAACATCTCTCCGGCCGGCGCAATTGGCAGTATCTGCTCTGGGACGTGCTGATGTTCGAGGCCTGGCTCGAGCACCAGCGCGGCTGAGCGGACGGGGGCGAGGGCGAACCATGACCGCACTTCGCCCCCGCGCCCTCGCGCCGGCACGGGTTAGAAAATCATTCAATTACAATGATATGCCGAGCAGATCCCATGTTCGTGTCGTGAACATGCGGCTTGACGTTCACGGTATGAACGGCGTATGGGTGGGCTCCGAGGGACGGATGATGCTGACCTCAGCCAAGGATCGGGAGGAGGAGCAGGCCCGCATCATGATGGGCCTGCTGCACTCGGTCGAGCGCGACGGCGGTCGCTCGCAGCGCCGGCTTGCCTCGGAACTCGGGATCGCGCTCGGCCTGGTGAACGCCTATCTCAAGCGCTGCATCAGGAAGGGGCTCATCAAGGTCAAGCAGGCGCCCGTGCGGCGCTACACGTATTATCTCACGCCGGAAGGTTTCGCGGAAAAGTCGCGGCTGACGGCGGAATATCTCGCATCGTCCTTTCACTTCTTCCGGCGGGCAAGATCGGACTGCGCCGCCGTGTTGCGGGCCGCGCGTGCGCGCGGTTTCGCCCGGATCGTGCTCGTCGGGCTTTCCGATCTCGCCGAGATCGCCGCCCTCTGCGCGCTCGAGAGCGACGTGCACCTCGTGGCCGTGGTGGATCCCGAGGCCACGACCGGCCGCTTCCTGGGGCTGCCGGTCGTTTCCTCCTTTGCGGCGGTCAAGGAACCGTTTGACGCGGTGATCATCACCGCGCTGAATGCGGCGGGCGAGGCATGGCAGGCCGCGGCCGCGCAGGTGGGAAGCGAGCGCGTGCTTGCGCCGGATCTCCTCGGTCTGCACATGGGCGAACGAAGGGAGACTGCGTCGTGACGCGCGGCGACGGCGCGCGCTGGTACGCGGTGCACACGCGCCCGCACGCGGAGATGAAGGCGGCGCGCCATCTCGAGCGGCAGGGTTTTGCGACCTATCTGCCGCGTTATCTGAAGCGTCGGCGGCACGCGCGCAAGATCGACGTGGCGGCGGCACCGCTCTTCCCCCGCTATCTCTTCGTTGCCGTGGACATGGCGACGCAGCGGTGGCGTGCCATTTCCTCGACCGTGGGCGTCGTGCGCCTGGTGTGCAACGGCGATGTGCCGGCGCCGGTGCCGGAGGGCGTGATCGAGCAATTGCGGGCGCATCAGGACGAACGCGGCTTCGTCCGCCTCGCCGCGGGCGCGCGGCTGCGGCCGGGAGAGCGCGTGCGCGTGCTCGACGGCGCGTTCTGCGATTGCCTCGGCCTGTTCGAGGGCGTCACCGACGGCGAACGGGTCGCGATTCTGCTCGAGCTCCTCGGCCGCAAGGTCCGCGTGGTGCTCGACGCAAGCCTGCTCGCGGCGGCCTAGCCGCGCCGAGGCGCGGCGCCGTCGGGCGCGGACAAGGAAGGACGGGTGGCGAACGAGTCACCCGTGCTGCGGTAGCATGCCTGAAAGCAGGGAGTCGGAGCGACCGATGCAGCGGCCACCCACCTTCGCGTTGATCGGCGCCGCCGGCTATGTGGCCCCGCGCCACATGAGGGCGATCAAGGAGATCGGCGGGGAACTGGTGGTGGCATTCGATCCCAACGACTCGGTGGGCGTGATCGACAGCTATTTTCCGGATGCACATTTCTTCGTGGAATTCGAACGCTTCGACCGCCATATCGACAAGCTGCGCCGGCGCGGGCAGCGCATCGATTTCGTCTCGATCTGCTCGCCGAACTACCTGCACGATGCGCATTGCCGCTTTGCATTGCGCTCGAATGCCGACGCCATCTGCGAAAAACCGTTGGTGCTCAATCCGTGGAATATCGACGGGTTGGCCGAGATCGAGCGCGACACCGGACGCCGGATCGCGACCATCCTGCAGCTTCGCCTGCATCCCGCCGTCGTCGCCTTGAAGGAACGGATCGCGGCGTCGCCGAAAAACGAATTCGCCGTGGACCTGACCTATATCGCCCCGCGCGGTCGGTGGTACCACACGTCGTGGAAGGGCGACGAGGCCAAATCGGGCGGGATCGCCACCAATATCGGCGTGCATTTCTTCGACATGCTGATCCACCTGTTCGGTCCGGTGGAGGTGAGCATCGCGCATATGCGGGAGCGCGACCGCGCCGCCGGTTATCTCGAATGCGGCCGGGCCAAGGTGCGATGGTTTCTTTCCATCGACCGATGCGACATCCCCGAGCAGGCGGGCGACGGACGTTCGACCTATCGCTCGATCACCATCGACGGGGAGGAGGTCGAATTCTCCGACGGCTTTGCCGATCTGCATACGCGCAGCTACGAGGAGATCCTTGCCGGACGCGGCTTCGGCCTCGACGAGGTTCGCCCCGCGGTCGCCATGGTGTCGGATTTTCGCACGCTGCCGATCAATTCGCGCGCGGGCAGCCGCCATCCCTTCGTCGCCCGCCATTTGGCGTCATGACGTCGGACATGCGGGAAGACGCGCGCTTTCCGGGCGTGGCGATCCACGTCAGCGCCTATGTGGACGATCCCGTCCGCATCGGGGAAGGAACCCGGATCTGGCATTTTTCCCACGTCCTCGCCGACGTGGTGATCGGGCGTCGATGCGTCATCGGGCAGAATGTCATGATCGGCCCGAGCGTGCGCGTGGGAGACAACTGCAAGATCCAGAACAATGTCAGCGTCTATCAGGGCGTGACGCTCGAGGACGAGGTGTTCTGCGGTCCGAGCTCAGTGTTCACCAACGTGCTCAATCCCCGCGCTCACGTCTCGCGCAGGTCGGAATTCAGGCCGACACGGGTAGGCCGGGGCGCGACGATCGGCGCCAATGCGACGATCTTGTGCGGGGTGGTGCTCGGCAGATACTGCCTCGTCGGCGCCGGCGCGGTGGTGACCAAGAACGTCGCCGACTTCGCGCTCGTCGTCGGCGTGCCCGCGCGCAGGGTCGGCTGGGTGAGCCGCGCCGGCGAACGGCTCGGCCCCGATCTCGTCTGTCCGCGCACGGGCGAGCGCTACCGCAGGACGGCGGACGGTCTCGAACTGGTCGAATGACATGGACATACGCGGAAAGACCCTGGCGGTGATCGGCGGGGCCGGGCTCATCGGCTCGCACACGGTCGACCTTCTCACGCGCGAGGACGTCGCAAGGATCATCATTTACGACAACTTCACGCGCGGGACCGCGGAGAACCTGCACGAGGCGCTCAAGGATCCGCGCGTGAGGATTTTCGAAGCCGGCGGCGACATCCTGCACGCCGACATCCTGCACGCGGCGCTCGCAGGCGTCGACGGCGTCTTCCATTTCGCCGCGCTCTGGCTGCTGCAATGCCACGAATTTCCGCGCGCGGCCTTCGACGTCAACGTGCGCGGCACGTTCAACGTGATGGAAGCCTGCGTCGCTTGCGGGGTCAAGCGGCTGGTCTATTCCTCCTCCGCCTCGGTGTACGGCGACGCCGTCGAGGAGCCGATGACGGAGGAGCACCCCTTCAACAACAAGAATTTCTACGGCGCGACGAAAATCTGCGGCGAGGCCATGCTGCGCGCCTTTCATCACCGCTACGGGCTCAACTATGTCGGGCTGCGCTACATGAACGTGTACGGCCCGCGCCAGGACTATCGGGGCGCCTATATCGCCGTGATCATGAAGATGCTCGACGCGATCGATCGCGGCGAGGGGCCGACGGTGTTCGGAGACGGGTCGGAAGCCTTCGATTTCGTGGCGGTGGAGGACTGCGCGCGCGCCAATATCTGCGCGATGAAGGCCGACAGCGTCGATCGTTTCTACAACGTGGGAACGGGCCGACGCACGTCGCTTAGGCAGATCGCCGAACTGCTCATCGCCTTGACCGGCGCGCGGCAGGGCATCCGCTACGCGCCGCGCAGCCAGGCGACGCTGGTGCGCAACCGCATCGGCAGCACCGCGCGCGCCAAGGCCGAAATCGGCTTCGAGGCCGCGATCCCGCTCGAGGAAGGCCTGAAGCGGCTCATCGCCTGGCGGCGCACGCACATGGAGGAGGTCGCGCTGCGGCGCGCCCGCGCGGCCGAGTAGCCGGCGCGATCGCGGCAGCCACGTGGTGATGGATCCGGGCCGGAAGCGGACGGTGCCGATCGCCCTGCCGGCGACGGGCGAGGAGGAATGGCAGGCCGTGCGCGCGCCGCTCGCCTCGGGCTGGCTGACGCAGGGACCGAAAGTGGCCGAATTCGAGCGCGCCTTCGCGGCGCTCCACGGCGTGCCGCACGCATTGGCCACCTCGAGCTGCACCACGGCGCTGCACCTCGCCCTCGCCGCGCTCGGCATCGGCCCGGGCGACGAGGTGATCGTGCCCTCCTTCACCTGGGTGGCGAGCGCCAACGCGGTGCTTTACTGCGGCGCGCGGCCCGTGCTCTGCGACGTCGACCGCGCGACCTTCAATATCGACGTCGAGTCGGTGGCCGCGCGGCTGAGCCCGCGCACGCGTGCGGTGATCGCCGTGCATCTGTTCGGCCTGTGCGCCGACATCGACGCCCTGCGCCGGATGCTGCCGCAGGGCGTGGCGATCGTGGAGGACGCCGCCTGTGCGTCTGGCGCGGAATATCGCGGCGTGCGGGCCGGCGGGCTCGGCGAGGTCGGCTGCTTCTCGTTTCACCCGCGCAAGTCGATCACCACCGGAGAGGGCGGGATGCTGACCACGCGCGATCGGGCGCTCGCGGAGAGAGCCGACCGCATGCGCAATCACGGCGCGGCGGTGTCCGAGGAGCAGCGCCATCACGGCCCGCAGCCCTATCTGCTCGCCGCCTTCGACGATCTCGGATTCAATTACCGCATGACCGACATCCAGGCGGCGATCGGACTCGTGCAGCTCGGCAAGCTCGACCGGTTCGTCGACGAACGCGACCGCGGCGCGCGCTTCTACCGCGAAGCGCTCGGCGAGCTCGGCTGGCTGCGTCTTCCCGATTCTCCTTCCGACGGCCGCCACGCCTGGCAGGCCTACGTGACCTATGTCGATCCGCGCGAGGCCCCGCTCTCGCGCAACGAGCTCATGGCGCGGCTGCATGCGCTCGGCGTCGCGACGCGGCCGGGCACCCACGCCATCCACATGCTCGGCTACTACCGTCAGCGCTTCGGCTATCGGCCCGACGACCTGCCGGGGGCGCGCGACTGCGAGCGCAACAGCATGGCCATTCCGCTGCACAATCGCATGACCGAGGACGACTACGCCTATGTCGTCGACTGCATCAGGCATCTCGCGCGCGGCGCCTGAGGCCGCGCCGGATTCCTGGCTCGCCCGGAAATGTCGGTCGAGGAGATGAACCACATCAACTTCGATTGGTATTCGCCCAGGAATGCGCGCCGGCACGCGCCCGAGGAGGTTCGGCGTTGGTGCGAGGAGCTCGGGCTCGCCGTCGAGCGCGAGCGCGTCGAGGAGGCCGGCATCACCGTCATCGCGAGGAAAGGGTGAGCCTGCTCGAACGGCTCGAGCGCAAGATCGCGGAGGCGCAGTCCGCGACCTGGGATCACGCGCGGCCGCTCGCGATCCGGCTTGACCCGCCGCCGCGCATGGAAAACGATGCCCTCGTGGTCGGCGCGAGCTTTCTGGTGCAGGCGCGCGACGGCGGCTGGGTGGAAATCCATCGCGAACCGGCGACGCCGCTCGCGGATGCCGAGGCGGTCGACGATTTCCTCGCCCGCGGTCTTTCGCTCGTGCTGATGAAACATCCCGCCTGGCCGCGATAGGGGACGGATCCGAACCGACATGTGCGGTATTGCCGGTTGTCTCAATCTCGACGGGCGTCCGGTGGCCCTGCCGATCATCGAGCGCATGACCCGCGCGCTCGCCCATCGCGGACCGGACGGGCAGGGCCATTTCACCGACGGCGCCTTCGGTCTCGGACATCGGCGGCTCGCGATCATCGATCTCAGCGCGGCGGCTGCGCAGCCGATGACGAGCGCGGACGGGCGCTTCGTGCTCGCCTATAACGGGGAGGTCTACAATTTCCGCGAGCTGCGCGGCGAGCTCGTCGCGCGCGGGCGGCGCTTCCGCACCGCCTCCGACACCGAGGTCGTGCTCGAGGCGCTCGCCGAATGGGGCGCGAAGGCGATCGAGCGCTTCAACGGCATCTTCGCCCTGGCGCTCTGGGACCGGCGCGAGCGGCGCCTGCTGCTTGCGCGCGACCGCTATGGCACCAAGCCGCTCTACTATGCGCGGCTCGGCACCACCTTCCTGTTCGCCTCGGAGATCAAGGGGCTGCTCGCCCACGGCGCGCTGGCGCCGGCGCTCGATCCCGAGGGGCTCGCCGAATATCTCACGTTCCAGAACTTCTTCACCGATCGGACGCTGTTCGCCGGCGTGCGCCTCGTCGCGGCCGGCAGCACGATGGACATCGCTTCGGACGGCGGCGCGCGCCTGAAACGCTACTGGGACTATGACTTCCGCGAGGCCGAGCCGGCCCCGGCCGAGGAGCTGATCGAGCGTCTCGACGAGGCCTTCGTGACCGCCGTGCGCCGCCAGCTCGTCAGCGACGTGCCCGTCGGCGCCTATCTCTCGGGCGGCATGGACACCGGCGCGATCACGGCCATCGCCGCGCGGCAGATGCCCAACATGTGCTCCTTCACCATCGGGTTCGACCTCACCTCGGCCTCCGGCATCGAGCTCGGCTTCGACGAGCGGCGCGCGGCCGAGCACATGTCCTATCTGTTCAAGACCGAGCACTACGAGATGGTGCTCAAGGCCGGCGACATGGAGCGCGCCATGTCCGACCTCGTCTGGCATCTCGAGGAGCCGCGCGTCGGCCAGTCCTACCCGAATTTCTACGCCTCGAAGCTTGCCTCGCGTCTGGTCAAGGTCGTGCTGTCCGGCACCGGCGGGGACGAGTTCTTCGCCGGCTATCCGTGGCGCTACTGGCGCACCGTCACCGGCGACACCTTCGACCATTTCGTCGACGATTACTATCGCGCCTGGCAGCGCCTGGTGCCCGACGAGGCAGGATTCCGCCGCCTTCTGGCGCCGGTGTGGAAGCAGGTCTCCCATCTCGACCGCCGGGAAATCTTCCGCTCGGTCTTCCGCGCCCCGCCGGCGCGGCTCGAGCGCGTCGAGGACTACGTGAACCACTCGCTCTATTTCGAGGCCAAGACCTTCCTGCACGGCATCCTCGTGGTGGAGGACAAGCTTGCCATGGCGCACGGGCTCGAGGCGCGGGTGCCGTTCCTCGACAACGACCTCGTCGACCTCGCCTGCCGCATCCCCGTCCGCCACAAGCTCGGCAATCTCGAGCAGGTCGTGCGGCTCGACGAGAACGAGCCGGGTTCGAAGCCGTCGCGCTACTTCGCGAAGACCCGCGACGGCAAGCTCATCCTGCGCCAGCTCATGCAGCGCCACGTCCCGCCCGAGATCGCCAACGGCTTCAAGCAGGGCTTCTCCGGACCGGACGCGAGCTGGTATCGCGGCGAGTCGATCGACTACGTGCGGCGCCGCCTGCTCGGCGCGCAGGCGCGCATCTACGACGTGCTCGACCGTCGCGAGGTGGAATCCCTGCTCGGCGAGCATCTCGCGGGGCGGGCGAACCGCCGTCTGCTGATCTGGTCGCTGCTCTACATGGAAGAATTCATGCAGTGCTTCATGTCGGCCGAAGGCCGGGCGCGGGAGCTCGCCGCGGCATGAGCCCCGAGGACCTGCGGCGCGCATTGGAGGAGCTGCGCCTTGCCCGCGAGGCGGAGCTCAAGGCGCGGTATGCCCGCAGTCTGCCCTTCGCCGACGGCCTGTTCGACCGGTGGGAGCGCGCGCGGCGTCTCGGTTTCGGCGAGGGCGCGTCGATCTACGACTCGGCCTGCGTGTTCGGCGAGGTGTCCGTGGGCGCGGGAACATGGATCGGGCCGTGGGTGATGCTCGACGGCTCGGGCGGCGGCATCCGCATCGGCAGCACCAGCAGCGTGTCGGCCGGCGTGCAGATCTACACGCACGATACGGTGTTGTGGGCGCTTTCCGGAGGAAAGGCGCCGCGCCGCTGCGGGGCGGTCAGGATCGGGGACTGCGTCCACATCGGCGCCATGAGCGTGATCG
>Ga0070740_10003120_pt1 | contig 18086 bp, 15 predicted proteins | sample Coa_R2_FD_67286 | JGI IMG/M metagenome (GOLD analysis project Ga0070740, IMG submission 67286) | Surface soil microbial communities from Centralia Pennsylvania, which are recovering from an underground coalmine fire - Coalmine... | ecosystem: Environmental > Terrestrial > Soil > Unclassified ... | reverse complement strand
CATCGGCGGCCTCGATCCGGCCAAAGACCCCAACGCCGTCCGGCGGCTCTTTGGCATCGTGTTCCAGGACCCCAGTCTGGATAACGAGCTCACCGCCTACGAAAACATGGAAATCCACGCCGTCCTGTACCATGTCCCGCACAAGGTCCGCGCCGAACGCATCCAAAACCTGCTGCGAACCTTTGAACTGTGGGACCGCCGGAAAAGCCTCGTCAAGATGTTTTCGGGCGGCATGCGGCGCCGGCTCGAAATTGCGCGCGCTCTGCTGCATACGCCCAAAATCCTGTTTCTCGATGAGCCGACGCTGGGCCTCGATCCCCAGAGCCGCAACCAGCTCTGGACCCAGGTCAAGAACCTGAACGAAACCGAGGGCGTCACCGTCTTCCTCACCACGCATTACATGGATGAGGCGGATCGCATGGCCAGCCGCATCGCCATCATCGATCACGGCCGCATCGTGGCCCAAGGCTCGCCGCAGGAACTCAAAGATCAGACCGGCTCGGATTCCCTGGAACACTCGTTCCTGGCCCTTACGGGATCATCCATCCGCGATGAAGCCGCCACTTCGGCGGATCAGCTCCGCCAATTCGCCAGAATGTGGAGGCGCCAGCGATGAGCGCGATCTATATCCTGTGGCTCCGCGAAATCAAGCGCTACCTGCGCTCCCGCCCGCAGATCGCCGCCTCGCTCGGCCAGCCGCTTCTCTATCTTCTGGCCCTCGGCTTCGGACTCGGCCCCGTCTTTCAAAAGGCGGGAAACGGCAGCTATCTTCAGTTCGTCGCCCCCGGCGTCATCGGCATGACCGTCCTGTTCTCCTCCGTCTTTTCGGGGATCGCCCTGCTGTGGGATCGCCAGTTCGGATTTTTGAAAGAGACGCTGGTGGCCCCCGTTCCCCGCATCCGCATTATGATCGGCCGTACGCTGGGCGGCGCGACCGTCGCGCTGATCCAGGGAACGCTGGTTGTTCTCGTGTGCCTCATCGCCGGGTTCCGGCCGCTGCACCTCGCCCGCATTCCGCTCGCCTACTTCTTCATGGCGCTGATTGCCATCGTGTTCGCGGGACTGGGCGCGGCCATCGGATCCGTGCTCCAGGACATGCAGGGCTTCCAGCTCATCATGAACTTCCTCGTCATGCCGATCTTCTTTCTCTCCGGTGCGCTGTTCCCGCTCCAGAATCTTCCTGCCGCGCTGAGCGCGATCACCCGCCTCGACCCGCTGTCCTACGGCATCGACGGCGTGCGCGGCGCCCTGACCGGAGTCTCCGTCTTCGGCTTCGCCACCGACGCCGCCGTGCTCGCCGCCGTCGCTTGCATCCTGCTCGCCCTCGGCGCGCGCCTGTTTTCGAAAATCCAGATTTGAGCCGTCAGGGAGCGTGAATGGGGGCCCATCTCAGAGGATCTTCACGCCGTACCGCTGCAGCGCCTTCTGATTGAACTCGACGCCGAAGCCGGGCGCGTCGTCCAGGTGCAGCACGCTCTTTTCAATGCGCGGCTTGCGGTCGTACAGTTCGAACCAGAACGGGTCGCGTTCGGGATTCGCGAACGATTCGAGGATCAGCCCGTTCGGAACCGACGCGAGCAGGTGCCCATGCAGCACCGGCTCGTGATGCGGCGCCATTTTGATGTGGCACATGCTCGCCATCCCGGCGATTTTGCGCCATTCCGTGATCCCGCTGTGCGCGGAGCAATCAAACTGCATCACGTCAATAGCCCCCGTTTCCATCAGACGGCGCGCGCCCCAGCGCGTCAGCTCATGCTCGCCCGAGGCCAGCGGAATCCGGGCGTTCAATTTCACCCGGCGCAGCGCTTCCACGTCGTCATACCAGTGCAGCGGCTCTTCCAGCCACGTGATGCCCAGCTCCTCCATCCGGTTCGCAGCGCGGATCGCCGTGTCCACATCCCAGCCCTGATTCGCGTCCAGCATCAGTTTGACGTTCGGACCCACGGCCTCCCGAACCGCCTTGACCCGCTGATAGTCGTCCTCGACAGAATACCCGCCGCTCACGCCGCCCACCTTCAGCTTGATCGCGTTGAAGCCTTGCTCCACGTAGCCGCGCGCCTCCTCGACCAGCTCCGGAATCCCCTTTCCTTCGCGATAATACCCCCCGGTCACATACACCGGGACCGTATTGCGATAGCCGCCCAGGAATTTGTACACCGGCAGCCCCGCGGACTTGGCCATGACGTCATAGATCGCGGCGTCCACGGGCGCCATCGCCGCGAGGATGCCGCTCTGCGGCCAGCCCCGCGTCGATGGCTCGCGGCCATAGGTGGCCGCGAACATCTTCTCCCAAATCTTGCCCACCATGAACGGATCTTCGCCGGTGATCAGGTCCGCGAAGCCCTTTCGAAACAGATCTGCTCCGCCGCCCGATCCCTCGCCATGTCCGGTGACGCCGGTATCCGTGTGCAGCGTCACGATGAGGCGCGACGCCTTGGGCGTATATCCGCCAATCGGCGAGTTCGCCATCCAGAACCGGTCCGTGAGCGGCTTTTCCAGATACAGCGCCTCCACCTTGACGATCTTGACGGGACGGCTCGCGCCGCGCGGACGGTCCGCGGCCGGCGTGTCGGCCAGCGCGGCGGCGGGAGCGCCGAGAACAGCCATCTTCATTGCGGTCCGGCGATTCATAGCAGTGCACAGTTTATCAGTTGCGATGCCGCCCCATGATCGCGGCCCGAGCCTGTATCACAATGGAACAGGCGCAAGCCGGCGCCGCGGCCCCGATTGAATGCGAGATGAAAATCGCCACCTACAACGTAAATTCCATTCGCAAGCGGCTGCCGCTTGTTCTGCGCTGGCTCGAGCAACACCAGCCCGATGTCATGTGCCTTCAGGAAACGAAGGTCCAGGATTGCGATTTTCCCCTTCAGGCCATCCGCGATCTCGGCTATCACGTCTGTATGCGCGGCATGAAGGGCTATAACGGCGTGGCGACCCTTTCGCGCCAGGCGCCGGAGCGCGTCCGCTACGGCCTCGAAGAAGGTCCCGACAGCGAAGATGTACGCATCCTTCAAACCGTCGTCGGCGGCATCCCGATTGTGAACACGTACGTGCCGCAAGGCTACAAAGTCGGCACGGACAAGTACGCCTTCAAACTTCAGTGGTTCGAGCGCGTCCGCCGCTATTTTGAGAAATACCTCGACCCGGAGAAGCCGGCCTTGTGGGTCGGCGACGTCAACGTCGCTCCCGAGCCGGTCGACGTCTACCATCCGGACCGCCGCGTCAACGACGTGGACTTCCACATCGACGCCCGGAACGCCTACAAACGCGCGCTGTCGTGGGGATTCGTGGACGTGTTTCGCAAGCTGCATCCGGACCGCGTCCAGTACACCTACTGGGACTACTTCAGAAACGCGTTCCAGAATAACTGGGGCTGGCGCATCGATCACATCCTCGCCACCCGGCCCCTCGCCGAGCGGTGCCGCGCGGCGGACGTCGATATCGAGCCGCGGCGGGCCGAATGCGCCTCCGATCACACCGTGGTCTGGGCGGATTTCGATCTTGAAGGGATCCCCCGCGCTTGAGCGCGCAGGCGCCCCGGATCGCGCCCTCTGCTGTTAGAATGATGGCTTTGGCGCACACCCCCCTCGCGCGCCGCACAACGGAGAATTGCTCTGAAAACCGCTTTTTTAGGACTGCTGTCTGCCGGCTGCGCGCTGGCTTCTCCGGCGACCTTCGTCACCGCGCTTCCAGTAGCCAAAGATCAGTTGCTTGCGCGCTTCAATGCGCAGCCGGTATTCTCGACCCGGGGCTTTCACGGCGTCCAGTTCCCGGTCAACATCGGCTATGGCGCCACCTCCCGCCTGGCGGTGTTTCTCAATATCAACCAGGGCTTTGGATCCCTCACCGGCGTCTCGCCGGCCGGCCCCCTCGAGCTCACTTCCGCCGGACCGGGCGACATGGTTGCCTATGCGCGATATACCTTGTTCAAGATCGATAAACCGAGATCTACATTCCGCATCGCGCCGCTCGCCGGCGCCTTCCTTCCCACCGGCGACAATAACCTGCGCGGCCCCAACGGACTGCTCCCGCGGGCGCTCCAGACCGGCTCGGGCTCGCTCGACCCCTATGTCGGCGTGACCATGGGCTACAACACCATGCGCTGGGGAATGGCTCTGGACAGCACCTTTCGAAAGAATCCGGCTACCAGCCGCGGCCTCAGCCCCGGCGATCAGTACCGCGCCGACGCGCAGTTTGAGTACAAGCTCTATCCGTTCCATATGCCGGAGGAAGGCCTTCCCAAGCTGCTGGTGCTTTCCCTCGAATCGAATTACGTCCACGACTGGAAGGATCGCGTGGATGGAGTCCTGTCCCCCAACTCCGGCGGCGACACGCTCAAGCAAGACCTGATCCTCGAGATCTCGACCCTGCACTGGCAGGTCGGCATGGGAGCGCAACTGCCCGTCATGCAGGACCTCGATGGCGTCGGCCGCATCAAACAACGGACCGGATTCTTCCTGTTCTTCGAGTATTATCTCGCCGCCCCCAACTGGCGACACCGGCGGGAGGCGCCGTGAGGGGCGCGCGCCGCGTCGCGGCGGCTGCGCTGCTGGTCGGCGCGGCCCTCGGCGCCGACATCCCGCCGGTTGCCTACAAAGTGGAGCGCGCCGTCGCGCAATTGAACGGCGTCTTCTCCCCGCGCGGCTTTTTCAATATTACCGTCCGCCTGTATCAGTTGCCCGGCGTGGACGCGGCCAAGTTTGACCTCAAAAAATCCCGCATTACGCTCGATTTCAAACCCGGCGCAACGGCCACTGTCGAACAGATCCAGCAAGTCATGGCCGGCGCGGGCTACAAGCCCGGACCGGTCGACATCCGCATGCTCGACGTCAACGAAGCTGCCCGCACCGGGCCCGGCTGGGTGAAAATCAAGCATCCCACCTCCAAAAATCCGGTCATCCGCTGGTTTCAGTTAAATTTTTAGAAGATCCGAACTCTCGGAAATCATGCCGGATCTTCTGAAAGCGGAACAGATCAGCAAGCACTACGGCGGCGCGGCCGCTCTCAGAAATGCCTGGTTTTCGCTGCGGGCCGGCGAAGTCCACGCCCTGATGGGCGAAAATGGGGCGGGCAAGAGCACCCTGGCGCGCATCCTGGCGGGGGCTGCGCGGCCCGATTCCGGCGCGATTTTCATCCACGGCGAACGGGTGCAATGGAACACTCCGCTCGATGCGCAGCGCGCCGGCGTCGCCATGATCTCCCAGGAACTCGACCTGTTCCCCAGCTTGAGCATCGGCGAAAACCTGGTGATCGGAAACCTCTGCTTCGGCCCCAAAAGCTTTGTCGGCGCACGCCGCATCGAGGAATTCTGCCGTCCTTATCTCGATCAGGTCGGGTTGAAACGCCCCGCCGCGGCGGCGCTCGCACAGCTCTCAGTCGGCGAAATGCAACTGGTCGCAATCGCCCGCGCGCTGAGCCTCAATGCGCGGGTCATTCTCATGGATGAGCCGACCAGCTCGCTGTTTGAGGACGCCGTTGAGCGCCTGTTCCGTCTCATCAAGCGATTGAAATCGAGCGGCGTCGCCGTCGCCTTCGTCTCGCACAAAATGGACGAGATCTTTCGCATCTGCGACCGCGTCACCGTGCTGCGGGACGGTGAAACGGTCGGCGTGCGCGACATCGGAGCCGCATCGCCGCGGGAAATCATCCGTATGATGGCCGGCCGCGACGTGAATGTCTCAAGGAAAAGCGACCGCGCGCCCGGCCCGGTTCTGCTCCAGGCGCGCAATCTCAGCACGCGCAAGCTCAAGCAGGTTTGCTTCGAACTCCGCCGCGGCGAAGTGCTGGGCGTCGCCGGTCTGGTGGGATCCGGACGCAGCGAGCTCGGCGCGGCGCTGTTTGGACTCGACCGCATCACCGGCGGCGAACTCCGCCTCAACGGCCGGCCGTTTCGCCCCCGCTCGCCTCATGACGCCATTCGTCAGGGCGTCGGATTGCTGCCGGAGGATCGCAAGCTCCAAGGCCTGATGATGCAGATGAGCGCGCTCGAAAACAGCAGCATTGGCGCCCTCAGCCGCATGCGCCGCTTCGGCTTCGTCCGCCACGCCGAGGAGCGCAGGCAGGTGGCGCCGCTGTGGGCGCGGCTCAATCTGAAGTGCGGCGCCCCCAGCCTGCCCGTCGCCGCCCTCAGCGGCGGCAATCAGCAAAAAGCGCTGCTGGCGCGGTGGCTCCTGCTGAGTCCCGACGTGCTGTTTCTCGACGATCCGGCGCGCGGCATCGACGTCAGCGCCAAGGAAGACATCTACGGCATCATCGACGAGCTGGCAAGACAGGGCAAGGGGGTGATCCTGGTCAGCTCCGAGCTGCCCGAGCTGCTGCGCTGCTCCGACCGCATTCTTGTGCTCAATAATGGGCGTCTGAGCGCGGCGTTCGACGCCGCCTCCGCGGCCCAGGAAGCCATTCTCGCCGCGGCGACCAGCGAGGCCGCCTCGTGACCCCCGCCGTCAAAGCGCCGGCGCCCGTTAGAAAAGACCCGCGCCGGCTGTTGCTTGCGGCGCCCCTCCGCAGCGTGGCCGCGCTCGGCGCCGTTGTGGCGCTCGCCATCGTCATCAGCCCCCGCGCTGCGGACGGCTCGTGCATCTTTCTCGAACCGGGCAATCTCACCGACATACTGCGCCAGATCTCGATCATCGGAATCATTTCGCTGGCGATGACCTGCGTCATCCTCACCGGCGGAATCGACCTCAGCGTCGGCAGCATTCTCGCCCTCTCCACTTCGCTCGTGGCCATGTTTCTCACCCGGATGTGGCAGAACGCCGGCTACGCCGTCCACATCGCCGGCGCGATCGCCGCTGCCGCCGCCGCGGCGGCGGCTGTCGGCATGCTCAACGGACTCGTCATCGCCAATCTGCGCATTCAGCCCTTTATCGTGACCCTGGCCTCGATGATCGGCATCCGCGGGCTGGCCAAATGGCTGACCGGCAACGCCAATATCGATATCGGCTTCGGCCAGGACGTCGCGGCTCGCTTCGCCGATGTCTTCCGGCAAAAAACCATCGTCATCGGCGCCTATGCCGCGCTGGCCGCGGCCTTCTGGCTGACGCTGTCCCGCACCATATTCGGCCGCTACGTGCGCGCAATCGGCGATAACGAAAAAGCCGCCCGCTACGCCGGTCTTCCCATCCGGAGCACCAAGATCTGGGTGTATGCTTTGTCCGGACTGCTGGCGGGCATTGCGGGCGTCCTGTATGCGGCGGAAAACCATCAGGGCAATCCCAACGCCGGCGTCGCCTATGAGCTCGACGCCATCGCCGCCGTCGTGATCGGCGGCGCGCGGCTGTCCGGCGGCGCCGGGTCCATCGCGGGAACCCTCGTCGGAACGCTGATTATGGGGATTCTCACCAATATGCTGCGCTTGAAAAACGTCGACAGCAACGTCGAAATGATGATCAAGGCCGTCATTATTGTGCTGGCCGTGACCGTTCAGGAAAAGAGGAACGGGCAATGATGCGGGCCGGGGCGGCCTGTATCTGCGCCTGTCTGGCGGCGGCTTCCTGCGGGCCGTCCGGAAGCCGCCCGGCCGGCGGGAAACGCCTCTATTTCGTCGCCTTCAGCCAGGCCAATAACGCCGAACCGTATCGCGCCGCGCAGAACGAACAGATGACCCGCCTGTTTGCCAGATATCCGGACGTCCGGCTGGTGATCTCCGATGCGCAGCAGGACAACAGCAAACAGGTCGCGCAAGTCGAGACCTTTATCCGGCAAAAGCCGGATCTGCTGATTGTCGCGCCGAATGAGCGCGCCGCCCTCACCGCGGTCATGGGGCAGGCGATGGCCGCCGGGATTCCGGTCATCTGCCTGGAACGCGATATCCTGCAACCCAATTACACCACCTACGTTCACAGCGACAATCGCAAGATCGGCCGCATGGCGGGTCAGTTTATCGTCGATTACCTGACCCGACGCTACGGCCGCCCAGCAGGCAACGTAGTCGAAATCCGCGGCCTGCTCGGCGTCGAAGGCGAGATCAACCGCAGCGCGGGCGCCAGAGAAGTGCTCAACCGGCATCCGGACATCAAAATCGTCGCCGACCCCGTCGCCGACTGGATTCAGGCCAAGGCCAAAGATCGCATGACCGAGGTCCTGCGCGCCCAGCCCAAGATCGACATTGTGTATGGTCATAACGATCCGATGGCCGTCGGCGCCTACCTCGCGGCGAAGGAGCTGGGACGCGAGAAGGAAATGGCCTTCATCGGCGTCGACGGACTGGGCGGCCCCGCGGGCGGCATCAAAAAAGTCATGGACGGGATTCTGTCTGCGACCTTCGTCTATCCGCTGTGCGTCGACAAGACGGTGGAGATCGCCAACCGCATGCTCCGCGAACCCGGATTCAAACCGGAAAAGGAGTACGCGATCGAATCGATCCTGGTGACGCCGCAAAATGCGGCGGAACTGTATCAGCGCTTCACGACTCCGGGCGAGAGGTGAACAGCTTCCGAGCCAGCGCGCTCGCCCTGCCGCCGGTTCCGGACTCTTCCGCGGCCGCCCTGCGCCGGCTGAAGCTGGATGCCTGCTTTTCGGCAATGGTACAGTGTTCATTTGTTCCGCACATTCCTTGCCTTGGCGCTCGCGCTTTCGGCGTCCGCGCAGCCGGTTCTGTACGCGTGCGCGAGTTTCACGCGTGAATACGTGGTCGGCGCCAAACTTCCGCCGAGCGGGCTGTTCCGCCGCTCCGCCGCCGGCCAGTGGGTGCACTTGGGCTTCAATCACCCGTTCCTGGTCTCGCTGGCGGCCGGTCCCGCCGCGGCGCTGCTGCTTGCAGCCGGCAACGGACTCATCCGCGCGCCGCTGCCGGATGGGCCCTGGACCGTCCTGACGGGCGAAGATGTCACTGAGCTCCGCGATGTGGCTGTGGACCGCGCCGCGCCGGACACGTTTTACTTCGCGCACACTCGCGGCGTTCGCGTGACGCGCGACGGCGGAAAAACATGGACGGAACTCGGCGCCGCGCTCAAACGCAAGTACACGGAGGCGATCCGCGCCGACCGCGGCGTATTGATCGCCGGCGGCGAAAGCGGCATCTTCCGCAGCGAGGATCAGGGGCGGACCTGGCGGCTGGCCGGCGCGGCCGGTTTCCAGATTCTGCGCATCGAGCAATCGCCGCATGACGCCTGCTTCTGGCTGGCCGCCACGCAACAGGGCGGACTGTTCGCCTCGCGCGACTGCGGCCGCACCTTCGAGAATGTCGGCCGCCTCGGCGTGGACCGCAACCTGTACGACATCGCCTTCGACCCGTCGGACCCGAACCGCATCGCCGTCGCTGGCTGGGGGCCCGGCGTCGCCATTTCGCTCGACAACGGCAAGACCTGGCGCGAGCGCAACGCCGGCCTTCCCAGCGCCGCCGTCACCAGCGTGGCGTTCGATCCCGCGCATCCCGGCCGATTGTTCGCGGCGGCCCATGAACAAGGCGTGTATGTCTCCTCCGACAGCGGCGCGACGTGGACCCTGGAGGGGCTCGATGGCGCCCAGGTGAGGCGCCTGCGTTTCATCGACGACGCATCTTCCCAATGAGAATCCTCCTTGCTGTGCTGATCGCGGCTTCGATGGAGGCCGCAACCCCCGAATTCGAACAACGCCTCCGCGCGGTGATTGACGCCTGGGCGCATCCGAAAGGTCCGGGCGAGCCGGGTTACGCCGCCGTCGCCGCCCGCCTGTGGCTGCATGAGGACGCGGCGTGGTGCTCGCGCCGCCTCGAAGCGCTGCTCGCCGACGGCCCTAGCGGCGACATGTTCTGGATGTACCCGACGACGGCGATCGCATACCTGGATCGCGGCCAGCTCTCCGCGCCCGCCCGCGCGGCGCTGCGGCGCGCCTGGAAGACCTACATGCCCTACCGCGGCGACACCGAGAATCACTTTCTCCTCTACTACACGTCGCTGTACCTGATGTCGCAGTTGTATCCCCATGATCCGCCCGAGAGCTGGTACACCGGGAAGTCATCGCAGACGAACTTCGAGGAATCGCGCCGCTGGATCGAGTCCTGGGTGCGTCTGACCACCACGCGCGGACAGGGCGAATACGATTCGCCGCACTACATGGGCGTGTACCTGCTGCCGATGTCCTACCTCGCCGCCTGGGCGAAAGATCCCGCGATGAAGAAGCGCGCTCTGATGATGCTCGATTACCTCATCGCCGATTACGCTCCCGAAAATCTCAACGGAACCTACGTCGGCGCCCAGTCGCGCGTCTACGATGCGCAGCTGCTCGAGAAATCGTCGAACGTGGCGAACGATTTCGGCTGGATGTGGTTCGGCCTCGGACGGCCCGCCGACCCGCCGGCCAACTACCTGCTGTATTACCTGCTGGCCAGCGCCTATGAGCCGCCCGAGATCCTCAAGCGCATCGCGACGGACCGCTCGCAGCCGTACACGCACTATGAGCGGAAGCGAACGCGCAACCGCTGGCGCTTCTACGACGAGCTGCACGGCCCCGTCTACAAGACCACGTACGTCCGTCGCGAGTACGCAGTGAGTTCCGACCAGGGCGGCGTTTTGCAGCCCATCCAACAGCACTCCTGGGACGTGACGTGGTCGGTTCCCGACGGACGCGGCGTCCAGAACACGTTCTTCACCCTGAATCCGCACTCCTCTCTCCACGAGCTCCAGACCTATTTCGTGTTCCCGCCGGACAGCGGCATTGAGGACGTGGTGCGGTCCAAGAAGTTCTACGATTCTCCGGACAAGTTCTCCGGCGGATCGCCCTACGAGCAGATCCTCCAGGACCGCGACACGATCATAGCGCTGTACAACATCGCGCCCGGCGCCCGGTTTCCGCATATCAACGGCTTTTTCTCCAAAGACCTGGCCGAAGTGCGCGAGGACCAGTCCGGGTGGATCTTCATGCGCGGCGGCGAAGCGCTGATCGCGTGCCGGCCGCTTCAGCCCTACGCCTGGAGGCCGATCGCGGGAGGGGGACGGCGTCTGTTCAGCCCCTACCTGAAAAACGGCGTCGTTGTTCAGGTCGCCGCGGCCTCGGAGTATCCGGATATGGAGGCGTTCCGCCGCGCCATCCTGGCGCTGCCGCTGGAATTTACGCTGGAGCCTGTACCGCACGTCCGCTTCCGGTCCTTGCGCGGCGCGGAGCTGGACTTCACCTACGGCGCTCCGCGCGATTACGAACAGTGGCCGCTGTTTGGCGGGCCGTTTCTCCACTCGGAGGTCGATTCGCAGACGCTCACGATCACCTACGGCAAGATGCGGCGGACGCTGGATTTTCGCACGCTGACGGTCAGCGAATGAACAGGCGTTCGCCGCGGCGCCCTTGGGGCGAGGCTATGCCTCGACGCGGCGCGCTGCGGCATTCCAGCGCAGGCGGCGGCCGGAGCGCAGCGAGTCCATGGCCATGCACAGGACGATGTTGGCCGCCTGACCCGCTTCGACGGGCGCGTTCGGATCGTTCCGCGCGCGGATGCACTCGATGAAGTTGCGAATATGTTGCGCCGTGGCCGAACTGAAGCTGCCCGGCCGCTTCTTTTCGGCGCCCGGCTTCATCTCCACGGCCTGCGACTCCGGATAGAGCGCATAGGATTCGCGGCCGACGTCCAGGCGCGCCCGGTTGCCGTGGAACTGCATTAACTGATCATTGGCCGGGTGATAGCGCATGGCTTTATAGCCGATGGTGAAGGTGGCGAGGTAGTTTTCCGGGTACTCGATCGCGATGGTCGCTGTTTCGGGAACCTCCGCGCCTGGGAGATTGACGCGGCCTCCCGTGCACGTGACCGCAACGGGCTGGTTTGATCCCATGTACCACTGGATTGCGTCCACGATGTGCGCCGCCTGCCCGATGAGCAGTCCGCCGGAGTAATCCCAGAAGTAATACCAGTTGAAGAAACGCGCCGGGTCGAGCGGACGCTTCGGCGCGCTGCCGAGCCACGCATTCCAATCAAGCTTGCCCGAAAGCTCGCGCTGCGTAAGTGAGGCGGTGTGATTCAGCCACCACGAAGTCACGAGTCGTATGTCCCCGAGCTGGCCGGATTCCATGATGCGCTTCGCCTCGAGAAACATCTCGGCGCTGCGCCGCTGCATGCCGACCTGCACCACGCGCTGGGTCCTTCGCACTGCGGCGATCACATCGAAGCCCTCAGCGATGGTATGCGCCATCGGCTTTTCGACATACACATCCTTGCCGGCCTCGACCGCGTCGATCACCATGCGCGCGTGCCAGTGATCGGGCGTGGCGATCACCACAGCATCGAATGCCCTGTCGTCGAGGACTCTGCGGTAATCATCAAAAGCGCGGGCGCCGGTGTTGGCCTCCTTTAATCCGGCCTGAAGATTGGGCTCGTAGACGTCGCATACGCCCGCCATTTCGACGCCGAGCTCCTTGAATTGTGCGGTGAGGTAACGGCCGCGCCCGCCGGCGCCGATGAGGGCGGCGCGAATGCGGTCATTCGCGCCGAGAATCCTGCTGTGCGACGCCGCCGCGACGGCAACGAAAGTCCTTCGATCCATGTGTGAGTAGTCTATCATCCGATGGAGAGATGCATATTGAACGACGATACTTCACCGAGCCCTGGGACCCGCATCGCTTTCGCGTGGCGCTGACGGCGGACTTCTTTCGCGAGGACGGCGAGCTGGTTCAGCCCGATGTCGGCCTTTCCGTTCTCAGCGAAGCGCGGTACATTGACGTGGCGGCGTTTCCGGACCATGACAGGATGCTTCAGCGCGCGCAGATCGGCAACGCGCAGGGCGTGATCGTGCGGAGCCCGCGGGTTACGGCCGCGAGCGTTGAGGGCGCTGACAATCTGCTGGCGATCGCGCGGTTCGGGGTGGGCTACGACAGCGTCGAGGTGGAGGCGTGCACCGAGGCGGATGTCGCCGTGTTCATCACGCCCGGCGCCGTAGACCGGCCGGTCGCCGAAGCGACCCTGTGCTGGATGCTGGCCCTCTCGCACAAGCTGCGGATCAAGGACCGGCTGGTGCGCGAAGGGCGGTGGCGCGAATCGCGCTATCACATTGGCTGGGAGATTCGCGATCGAACGCTGGGCATCGTGGGACTGGGCCGCATCGGGCGCGCGGTGGCGGCCATCGTCGCGGGGCTCGGCATGAAGCAGACGCTGGCCTTCGATCCGTGGATTGAGCCGGACGTTGCGGAGAAGACGGGCGTGAAGCTCGTCTCGCTCGATGAGCTGCTGCGCGAATCGGATTTCGTGTCGCTGCATGTGCCGCTGACGGATGAAACGCGCAACCTGATCGGGCGGCGCGAGCTGTCGCTGATGAAGAGGGAGGCGTTTCTGCTCAACATGGCGCGCGGCGGCGTGGTGGATGAAGACGCGCTGTATGAGGCGCTGAAGCAAGGGCGGATCGCGGGGGCGGCGCTCGATGTGTTCATCGGTGAGCCGCTATCCGAGCCGTCGCGTTTCGGCGAGTTTGAGAACGTGCTTCTCGCGCCGCACGCAATCGCCGTCACGCGGGAGCACGGGCGCGATATCGGCCGCATGGCGTTTCAGGGCATGGTCGATTTGACGCGCGGCAACGTACCGCCTGGTATCGTGAATCGCGACGTGCTGGAACGGCCGGGCTTCCAGGCGAAGTGGAAGCGGCTGCGCGAGCGGCTGGCAGTGTAATTACTCGGAGCCGATGGGCTCGGGCTGTTCTTCGGGCCGTGGAGCGAGCTCCTTGTGCCGGGCGAGATATCGGACGCAGGCATTCCAGCGCAGCACGGCGTCGTCGTTGCCGGGCGCGCGCAGGCGCTCCGCCTCTTCGAAAAGCTCGAGCGCTTTCACCAGCCATTCGTAGGCATACTGGTGCGAGCCGTGCCCGCCGCGCTGATGCCTGCCTTTGGCCCGGCGCTCCCAGCAGATGCCCGCGTAATAGGCGCGGTCGTAGGCTGAGCGCAGGCTCTGCGTCAATTCGAGCGCTTCGCCGAAGGCGCGGCTTTCATCCGGAATCTGGTCGGTCAGCGCGAGGATTAGTTGAATCAGCGCCGGCTGATTGTCGGGATCAAGCTCCAATATGTCGCGACAGATGCTCTCCGCCTCTGTCGGCTCATTCAGCAGACGGTAGCGTTCCGCCTTGGCGAGCGCGCCGGGCACGCTCTCCGGTGAAATCGGCTTGCGCGCGAACATTGGGCCCTCGTTTAACATAGCGCCTAATCTAGCGCCAGCTTAGACTGAACAAGGTTGAATATAACACGCGTCCGGCTTGAGCGATCCACAAGGCTGTAGCACTGGCGCGGCTCGCCGCGGTTGAAGCTCAGCGCTTGGAGGAAGCGATCACTTGGCTGTAGTGGCCGATGTTGTGCTTACAACGGATGGCGTCATATACGGCGCCAACATCTGCGATGAAGTCGGAAAATTTCAGCAGATGCTGACGGCCAGAGGTACGGTCGAACGATGGATATTGAACCTGCTCCAGGCCCAGGGCCCCGATGCGGCGCGATCGGCATTACAGAAGGAGTTAGCTGACGCTGACGCCCGACTGCTCCGGGCTAACGGTGCGCCCCGCTAAATCCGGCAATACCTCCTGCTCCAAGGCTGCACGCCAAGAATAATTGCGATGCTTACAGGATGTGCAGCAGCTTCTTCAGCGGATCGAAATACTCGTCGACCACACGCTCTTTGAGGGGAATGATTGCATTCTCGGTAATCGTGATGCCTTCCGGACAGACCTGGCGGCAACACGTGGTGATGTTGCAATAGCCGATGTTGTGCTTGTAGCGCAGGTCCTCGATGCGACTTTCAGCGTCGAGCGGATGCATTTCGAGCGCGGCGGCGTACACAAAAAATCGCGGGCCGATGAACTCGTCGTGTTTGTGGTGCTCGCGCAGGACATGGCACACGTCCTGGCACAGGAAGCACTCGATGCACTTGCGGAACTCCTGAACGCGATCGACGTCGGCCTGTTTCATGCGCCAGGTTCCGTCGGGGCCGTCCGGCGCCTTCGGTCTGAATTTTTTGATCGTCTTCTTGACGCGGAAATTCCAGGAGACATCGGTGACCAGATCGCGAACCGGCGGAAAGGCGCGCATGGGCTCGAGGATGACGGGCATGTCGAGATTCAAGCTGCTGAGCCGGGTCATGCACATGAGCTTGGGCATGCCGTTGATTTCGGCGGAACAGGACCCGCATTTGCCGGCTTTGCAATTCCAGCGGACGGCGAGATCGGGGGCCTGCTGGGCCTGGATGCGATGCACGGCGTCGAGCACCACCATGCCTTCATCGACCGGGGTTTTGTAGTCCTGAAAACTTCCGCCGGACGCGTCGCCGCGCCAGATGCGGAACATGGCCTCCATTATTTGTTCTCCTCGATTACTTTTTTGAGCTCGTCAGGGATGGGGGGTATGGGACGCTTTTCGACGAGCATTTCAGCGGCGTCGCCGCGCCGCACGACGATGTTGAGTTTTCCCCATTCCGGATCCTTTTCGGGATAATCCTCGCGGAACTGGGCGCCGCGGCTTTCGGTGCGCATCAAGGCCGCGCGGGTGATGGCCTCGGCGACATCGAGCAGGTTGGCGAGGTCCAGGGCGGTGTGCCAGCCGTTATTGTACTGGCGGTTGCCGCCGACGCCGGCCCTGGCGGCGCGGGCGCGGTATTGTGCGATGCAATCGAGGGCCTGCCGCATTTCGCTTTCGGTGCGGACGATGCCGACCAGGTTCTGCATACATTCCTGAAGCTGGGATTGGATCTGGTAGGGATTTTCGGCGCCGGCGCCGCGCTCGAAGGGAGCGAGGGCGGCGCTGGCGGCGGCGGCGATCTGTTTCTCATCGATGGCCGGGGCGGCGTTGCGTTTGGCGAACTCGGCGGCGAACTGGCCGGCGCGTTTACCGAACACGAGCAGGTCCGAGAGGGAGTTGCCGCCGAGGCGATTGGCGCCGTGGAGGCCGGCGGCGGCTTCGCCGGCGGCGAAGAGGCCGGGCAGCGTGGACATCTGCGAATCGCCGTCCACGCGGATGCCGCCCATCATGTAGTGCGTCGTGGGTCCGACCTCCATCGGCTCTTTGGTGATGTCGATATCGGCAAGCTGCTTGAACTGGTGATACATGCTGGGCAGCTTGCGTTTGATGTGCTCTTCGGCGTTGGGGATGCGCTGTTTGATCCAGGCGATGTCGAGATAGACGCCGCCATGGGGGCTGCCGCGGCCGGCCTTGACTTCGCGGTTGATGCAGCGGGCGACGTGATCCCGCGTGAGCAGCTCCGGGGGGCGGCGCGCGCTTTTATCGCCCTGGGTATAGCGGAATCCTTCGTCTTCATTGTCGGCGGTCTGGCTGCGGTAGAGCTCGGGGATGTCGTCGAACATGAAGCGGCGGCCTTCGCTGTTGCGCAGGACTCCGCCTTCGCCGCGCACGCCCTCGGTGACCAGGATGCCGCGGACGCTCATGGGCCATACCATGCCGGTGGGATGGAACTGAACGAACTCCATATCCATGAGCTCGGCGCCGGCGCGGTAGGCGAGCGCGTGTCCGTCGCCGGTGTACTCCCAGCTATTGCTGGTGATTTTGTAGGCGCGTCCGATGCCGCCGGTGGCGATGACGACGGCCTTGGCGGGCCACAGGATGAAATGGCCTTTTTCGCGATCGTAGCCAAAGGCGCCGGCGACGCGGCCGGAATCGACCAGCAGCGTCAGCACGGTGCACTCCATGTGGACATCCATACCGGCGTGAACGCCGTGATCCTGCAAGGTGCGGATCATCTCCAGGCCGGTGCGGTCGCCGACGTGGGCCAGGCGCGGATAGCGGTGTCCGCCGAAGTTGCGCTGAAGGATGCGACCATCGGGAGTGCGATCGAACAAAGCGCCCCAGGCTTCGAGCTCGCGCACGCGATCGGGCGCTTCTTTGGCGTGCAGCTCGGCCATGCGCCAGTTATTGAGGTACTGGCCGCCGCGCATGGTGTCGGCGAAGTGGACGCGCCAGTTATCGCGATCGTCGACGTTAGCGAGAGCCGCGGCGACGCCGCCTTCGGCCATGACGGTGTGGGCTTTGCCGAGCAGCGATTTACACACGACGCCGACTTTGACGCCCGAGGCTGCGGCTTCGATTGCGGCGCGAAGACCCGCGCCTCCGGCGCCGATGACCAGAACGTCGTAGGGATACGTCTGGTATTCGGGCACTAGACGATTCTCCAGTCAGTCCAAATTCCCATTGAGCAAAGGCGAACGTAGAGATCGGCGAAGGCCACCGAGCAGAGACTGGCCCACGCCCACTTTTTATGCGCGCCGTTGAGGCAGGTGACGCACTGATACAGTTTGTGGCGTGCGGGATGCTCGGACAGGCGATCGAGTCCGCCGCCGACCAAGTGGCGGAAGGCATGGCAGCCGAACACGTAGGCGCCGAGGAGGACGACGTTGACGAGCAGTACGAGCGTGCCGACGCCGATGCCGAAGCGGCCATCGAACCAGAAGGCGCGGACGACGTCGTAGACCAGGAATCCCCACACGATATACGACAGACGCAAAAAGTGGCGATGTACGTTCTGAAGGATGAGCGGGAATTTGCGCTCGCCGAGATATGTTTTTCGCGGCTCGCCGACGGCGCAGGCGGGCGGATCGGCCCAGAACGCCTTGTAATAGGCGCCGCGATAGTAGTAGCACGTCACACGGAACAGGCCGGGTATCCAGAGAATGAGCAGCGCTGGCGAAAACGGCAGAAAATCCGGATACCAGGAGGGCTTGGGACCCAACCAGGCATGCGGCGAATCGCCGTAGATTTCGGGCGAGTAGAAGGGCGAAAGATAGGGCCCGAAGGTGTAATGCGCGTTTTGGAACGCAGCCCAAGTGGCGTAGACGATAAATGCCCCGAGTCCGAGGAACACCAGCAACGGCGACAGCCACCATGTATCGCGGCGAGAGGTCTGGCCGAAGCGCCTGCCGCTCCAGACGATATCGGGGCGGTTGATTCTTTGCTCGGTGTGGACGGGCGTCGCCAATGGGTACGAATCCTCCTGGAATGAGAAGTATATAACAGTGGCTAGTCGCCAGTGGTTACTGGTCTGTCGTTTGCGCTCCCCGCTTGCTGGATGCAGACGCTGGGCGGGGCGTCGGGAAGGGGTTCGACGCGGGCCGACGAAACGAACTGGGTCGAGGCGGAAATGACGAGGGGCGAAGCGGTTGCGGCGAGCGACCGGGGTTGAGAGGCTGCCAGTTTGCGGC